>ERZ778516.559-NODE-559-length-31002-cov-12.494911_pt1 | contig 31002 bp, 29 predicted proteins | sample MGYA00510342_ERZ778516 | MGnify/ENA primary metagenome ERZ778516 (study PRJEB29527, sample SAMN07138961) | mouse gut metagenome | material: feces | host: mouse | place: China:Nanjing | collected 2016-01-25 ... | reverse complement strand
AAGCGAATCGGAAAGTCTGAGCCAGAGTGAATCTGAGAGAAGCGAATCGGAAAGCACAAGCATAAGCGAGTCCGAGAGCGAGAGCCTGAGTGAATCCACCAGCACCAGCACCAGCACATCAACTTCCGAGAGCACCAGTGAATCCGCCAGCACCAGTACGAGTAATTCAAACGCTGAAGATGGCGGCGGAACGACCGGAGGCGGCGGTGGCGGAACCACTGGCGGTGGCGGCGGCGGAACCGACACACCGGCAGCGGATACAGCTCCTACGGCGCCTGCAGCTACAGCTCCCGTGACAACGGTCGCTACAGCGGCAGTCGCGGCACCGGCACCGGCAGCGGCACCGGCGGCAGTGGTTCCGGATGGAATCGTTCCGCTGGCAGACGGCATCGCAGATGACGGAGAAGGCCTCCAGGAAGCAGAGGACGAAGAAGTTCCGCTGGCAGTCATGGAAGACGAGGAAGATACCGCCGGACTGGAAGAAGTTGGAGATGAGGATGTGCCGCTGGCAGCGCCGGCACAGGTGCAGGAAGGATCGAAATTTGCGAAGTATGCAACATGGTCCATCATCCCGATTCTTGCGGCGGTTGCAGGAAAGACAGCTTATGATAAGAAGTACAGAAAAGGTATTTTTGCAGGAAAACGTTCTTCTGACGATGAGGACGGAAACCGGTAAGATTACAAAAATGAGATAAGTAAACAGACAGATACCCCTACAGTCAGCTGTGGGGTATTTGTCGTCGGGAGAAGATCATGTCCAGGTCGGAGAAAACACACAGCCTGCTGACGCAGAAGCTTTTATTTACCACAGTCATTGTACTGGTATATATCATGGGAAGATGCATTCCGCTCTACGGCGTGGATCGGTCCGTTTACGCAGGCAGGGAGGCGGACGCACAGGCGCTGCTGATCCGGACCATCAGCGGGGACCTCAACCGGTGTTCCCTGTTTGCGCTGGGGGTATCGCCGTATATGATGGGATCGATTCTTGTCCAGATGATATGCCTCTGCAGGAAAGCCTGGTCAAAGGACAAAGTTTCTCCCAGAAAGACCAGTCAGGCGATTCTGGCAATGACGCTGGTGCTTGCGGCGCTGCAGGCGTTCTTTCAGGTACAGGCTCTCTCGTTTTGCGTTCCGGATGCACTTCTTTTGCCGGCGAGAATGGTCAGCGGACTGGAGATGGTAACGGGAGCCATGCTGATTGTATGGCTGTCAGCCCGGAATAAAAAATACGGATTCGGCAGACAGACCATACTGATCTATATTAATATTCTGGACGGCATGGCTTCTGCTCTTGGCGGACACGGAATCCGGGAGCTGGCGTTTCCGCTGGTTCTGGCGGCAGAACTGGTCTTTATCATGCTTATGATGGAAGGGGCGGAGTTTCGGATTCCGGTTCAGCGGATCTCCATACACAATATTTACGCGGATAAAAATTATCTGGCGGTCAAGCTGAATCCGGCAGGAGTGATGCCGGTCATGTTTTCCACCGCCTTCTTCATGCTGCCCCAGCTTCTGGTTCTGGGCCTTGGGTATCTGTTTCCATATCATGAGGGGATTGCATGGTGGCGCGAGAATCTGACGATGGCAAGGCCGCTGGGAATTGTGGTGTACATCCTCATCATCTATGTACTGACGCTTGGCTTTGCGCTGCTGTTCATCTCTCCCGGGGAGATTACGGAGCAGTTCCTGAAAGGAGGAGACAGCATCCGGAATCTTCATGCGGGGCGCGACACGAAGCGGTACCTGACCGGAACCATCTGCAGGATCAGCTTATTCAGTGCTACGGTTATGAGCATCTGCATGGGGTTGCCGATGTTTCTGCAGTTTTACCGGGGATGGGATCGGGAGCTTCTGATGTTTCCCACCTCAGCCATGATTCTGACCGGTATCTGGTACAGTCTGTATCAGGAATATCTGGCAGTCAGAAGTTATGATCATTATAAGCCTTTTATCTGACAGAAGAGACAGGAGCAGGAGGAACGATGCTGTATTTTATACCGGCCTGGTACCAGAAGGATCAGTGGTGCGAAAGCGAGCAGAAATGGTATGTCAGGCGCATGCAGACAGAATTTGACGATACCGTAAAGCAGCTGCAGCTGTTTCACAGAAACGGCGTCTGGCCCTGCCGGATTCTGCTGCCTGGATATGCGCCCAATTTCCGTCATTTTCTACATCGGCAGGGGCTGTACCGTGCGTCTTACTGGTCCTGTTTTGACGCGGTGCAGGAGGTCCGCCGGAAAAAAGCCGTGCCTTTGTCTTTTCATAACATGAAATGGCCGCCGCATACCGAGTTTATCTATACCATGTTTGCGGTTTCCGCCATGCGGGAGGGAAAGAAATACGCGCAGATCGAATTTGGAGAAGACGGCAATCCGATACAGATCGATCTGTATGAAAATGGCAGGCTCCACCGCCGGAATCTCTATGATGACCGTGGATTCCTCTCATCTACCATACTTTTTCGGGAGGACGAAGCGCCCTGGCGCCAGGACTATCTGATGGAAAACGGCGTGTGGAAGCTGCGGCATTTTCTGGATGACGGGCATGTGGAAGTGAACCCTGCCTGTCCGGAGTATCTGGCGGCGGACAGAAGGGAGCAGAAAATGCCTTTTTCCAGACGGTCCTACGATCATATGGGACAGTTGATAGAGGAAGTGTTCTCGTCCTTTCTGGAGGGGACAGGGGAACAGGATCTGTTCTGCCTTGCCATGCATGACCGGCATACGGAGATGATGCGGAATCTGCTGAGGGGCAGAAAGACAATCCTTTCATTTTTCGGGGACCGGTATCGGTATGGAGAGCGCATGGAATGCCTGGGACTGCTGGAATCGGCCGGGTATGTGATCATGGATTCCAGAGAAAACCTGAAGAAGATCCGTAAAGTGATGGGCGGTCTGATGAAAAACAGCAGAAGCATTCCGCCTTTTGACACCCGGGTGGATCCCGGGATCAGCCAGCAGCTGGAAGTTCAGAAGATTCTCGTTCCGGTAGACGGCATGGAGCCGGAAGTCTTTGGGCGGCTGATGCAGGCGCTGGGGGCCTATCTGCAGACCAATGACAGGGCCAGAGTGCATCTGTTCACAAGGCAGGCGGACTATGGAAGAGAAAAACAGCTTCTGGAACAGGCCCGCGGATATCTGGAAGCATCCGGTTCTGCGAAGGCGTGGACAAAGAAGGAGCCGGACAACTGCGTGTCGGAAAATGAGGTGGACAGGGAAGAACTTTCGGCAGCCCGCTTTGTGGTGGAGCAGTGCGTGGATGAGCTGTCTGTGAGCAGATGCATGCGGGAGCAGAGAGTCCTTGTGGAACTGAGGGAGCAGCCGGAACTGTATCTGCAGATCATGGGGCTCAGTGTTGGGATTCCGCAGATCGTGCGTACCGGGACGCAGTTTGTGCGGCATGGAAAAAACGGTGTGATCCTGAAAGAAATGGACCGGCTTCCAGAGACGCTGGCCTATTATCTGGAAAGTCTGAAAAACTGGAACGACGCCATGGTCGCGTCTTATCGGATCGGTAAGCGGTATACTACGGATGTGCTGCTGAAGCAATGGGGAGAGGTGATTGACAGCTTTGGACAAGATTCGGATCTTACAGCTGGGTTATGAAGACTGGACTGGACGTTTTCCGCTTCCGGAGACCATCAGCCTTCTCTATGAGGAAGTCCTGGAACAGGCGCCGGAGAAGCCTTTTGACCTGGTATTTCTGGACCGGGCTCCGCTTCCGGAAGAAATCATGCCTCTTTATCAGGCGTCAAAAGCATATACCCTGTTTGTTACAGAACAGGTGGAACTGGAAGGAGAGGCGGACTGGCTGTATCAGAGCAGGAAAGGAAGACGGATTGCCGTTTCTGATCTTTCGGATTTTCTGCTCCATGAAGCGCGGAATTATTTTCCCAAACCGTATGGAGAGAAGTTTAATTCGGGCAGCCTGGCCATCAGCCGGGATTTTAAGGGGAGCGTCCGCTGGAACGGAAATTACAGCGTGTGCCTGAACGGGGATTTTGGAGAGAAGCTTTGTCAGGCTGCATTCTGGAGAAACAATATTCCTGTTTTTTCCGGGCAGTGCATTGATCTGTGGCTGGAGTACAGAAAGGATCCGGGTGTCCGGATCGCTTTGACCGTCACGCAGTTCGTGCAGGGCAGTATCGCGGATATTCAGCAGAAATGGGAATTTTCAGAAGAAGAGCTGGATCAAGTCGTCCGGATCGACAATCAGATGCGGGACGGGGCTGTCTTTGTGTCATTGTCTGCGGCGGGGTGCGGAGAACTTCAGATCACAGCGCTTCATGACCGCTATTCCCGCCGCGGACATGGGCATTTTCTGCCCGGAGGGGAACGGTATGTGACGTCGGAAAGGGAGGAAGTGTTCTGCTATTTTGACCCAGGAGACTTAAAGCCGCCGTTGAATGTCTATTTCTCCGGTTATAAGACGCTGGAAGGATTTGAGGGCTACTGGATGATGCGGAAGCTGGGCTGTCCGTTTCTACTGATTACAGAGTCCAGGCTGGAGGGCGGATGCTTCTATATGGGATCGGAGGAATATGAGGAAATGATCCGTTCGGCGATCTTCCGGTATATGCAGGAACTTGGCTTTACTTCGGATCAGGTGATCTTATCGGGACTTTCCATGGGGACGTTCGGCGCTCTGTACTACGGATGCGATATCCGGCCCCATGCACTGCTTCTGGGAAAGCCGCTGGCAAACATCGGGACGGTGGCGGCCAATGAGCGCCTTCTGCGTCCCGGCGGTTTTCCCACTTCTCTGGACGTACTGCGGTATCTGTGCGGAAATACGGATGTACAGGCCGTTCAGAGATTGGATGCACGGTTCTGGGACCGGTTTGATGCCACGGATTGGGGAAAGTCCAGGTTTGTGGTATCCTATATGATCGAAGACGACTATGATGCGTCTGCCTATCAGATGCTGATTTCCCATCTGCATTCGGAAGGCGCGCAGGTGTACGGGAAGGGCATACACGGAAGGCATAACGATGATACCGGTACGATTGTCAGCTGGTTTGTAAGCCAGTATAAAAAGATTTTGTACGAGGATTTTTCAAGAAAGGCAGAAAAGTAGATGACCGGGGAGAGTTGGAATATATACTGGAATGAATATGCGGCAGACACCTGTCTGTACGGATCGGAAGTATTGTTTCACCGGAAGGACGACGTGGAATTCCGGAACCTGCTGCTGCCTCCCGGAACCGTGATCAGACAGTGGTATTCCAAAACCAGTTATCAGATGCAGAGGATCGAACCGGCGCTGCCGATGATCGACGGGGAAGGCAGGTACCAGCTGATCCGAAATATGGACCGCGCAGGCGAGGAGGGCTGCCTCATACGTCTGATTTTTTATGACCGGTATGAGACGGAAGCGGGCCGCCTGATCATTCGGGACCGGGCGGCGGAATTTCAGTGTCCGCTCAAGACCTACAGCTACCGGATGCAGTTGATCAGCAGCGGAGCCGCTTCGTTCCGCTTTCATTCTATCGTAATCCGGGAGGTCATCAGGGACGATTCATGAGACAGAAGAAAAAACTGAGAAAACTGAAAAAGCTGCTGAAGCGCGTCAGAAGCTGGCAGGCGCGGATGGCCGGCCTGAAGGATGAAGAACTGTCCGCGCTGACAGCTGTTTTTCGGAGCAGGCTGGCAGAAGGAGAGACGCTGGACGATCTTCTGCCGGAAGCTTATGCGGCGGTCTGCGAGGCGGACCGCAGGATTCTAGGAAAATTTCCCTATGACGTGCAGGTGCTGGGCGCCATCGCGCTTCACCAAGGGTATCTTGCCGAGATGAATACCGGCGAGGGAAAGACGCTGGCGGCGACCATGCCGCTGTATCTCAACGCGCTTTCCGGTAAAAGCACGATTCTGCTGACCACAAATGTCTATCTTGCCATGAGGGATGCAGAAGAGATGGGGCAGGTATACCGGTTTATGGGCCTGACGGTCGGCGTGGGGGTGCAGGCAGGCGCGGGCACGCGTTTTACCAATGCGCAGAAAAAAGAAATCTATGCGGCGGATATCGTTTATACGACGCATGGAGCGCTGGGCTTCGACTATCTGTTCCATAATCTGGTTTCCAGAGCTTCGGACCGTTTTCTGCGGGAATTTTATTATGTGATCGTTGATGAGGCGGACTCGGTTCTGCTGGACGGCGCGCAGACGCCGCTGGTGATCTCCGGAGTTCCGAGAGTGCAGTCCAATCTGTACGAACTGGCCGACTTTTTCATCACGACGCTGGTGAGGGAGAGAGACTATGAGACCGAGGACCGGCAGGTATGGCTGACGGATGAGGGCGTGAGGTATGCGGAGCGGTTCTTTCAGATTGATAATTTTTACGGGGAGAAACATTTTGAGATCAACCGTCATGTGACGCTGGCGCTGCGCGCCCATGTACTCTATGAAGCGGAAAAGGAGTATATGGTTTCTGAAAAAGGAGAACTGCAGCTTCTGGACGCCGGGTCCGGCCGTCTGATGCCGGGAGTCAAGCTGAGGGGCGGCCAGCATCAGGCGCTGGAGGTCAAGGAAAATCTGAAGCCTTCACAGGAGAACCGCGCTGTGGCTTCGATCACGTTTCAGAATTTTTTCCAGCTGTTTCCGAAAATGTCCGGGATGAGCGGGACGATTGCGGATGCGGCGGAGGAACTGGCGGATGTCTATCATGCGGAAGTACTTGTGATTCCGCCCAACCGTCCCTTAAAGAGGAAGGATCTGCCAGACTGTTATTTTGCCAGTGCAAAAAAGCAGTTTGCCGCTGCCCTGTCTGCAGCGACCGAAGCGCATGAGAGAGAACAGCCGGTGCTGATCGTGGCCAGCAGCATCCGGGAGACGGAATACGTATCCGCACGTCTTCTGAAGACGGGGATTCCCCACAATGTGCTGAATGCAAACAATGCGTTCTGGGAGGCCGAGATCATAAAGGAAGCCGGACAGAAGGGCGCGGTGACGGTTGCGACGGGCATGGCCGGGCGGGGGACGGATATCCGGCTGGGCAAAGGCGTGGAAGAACTGGGAGGTCTTGCGGTGATCGGCATCGGCCGGATGGCCAGTATCCGGCTGGAACGGCAGGCAAGAGGCCGGGCCGGGCGCCAGGGAGATCCCGGCTTCAGCCGCTTTTTTGTGTCGCTGGAGGACGAGGTGGTTCGGGAAAACGGGCCTTCCGGGCTTGAGGAGTATGTGGAAGGCAGAAAGCGTATGGGCAGAAAGAGGCAGAAGAAAATCCTCCGCCGGGCGCAGAACCTGGGCGAAGAGCTGGCGGCAAGGTCCAGAAAACAGGCCATGGAATACGATCAGGTCCTCCGCTGTCAGAGAAACCTGATCTATAAGGTTAGGGACCGGCTTCTGGAAGGAGAAGGCGTGAATTTTCAAAAGTTCCGGGACATTTCCCGGGGCAACATCCGCCGTTTTCTTGCATCTGGACCGGAGCCGGATGTGCGGATGCTGAACCGGTATATTCTGGATCATATCTCTTATCGTCTGGATGAAGGGGCATCTGCGGTTGAGTTCGGGAATCCGGATGCGGTGGAAGCTTATCTGATGAAACGGGTGGAACAGGGACTGAAGGAACAGAAACAAAAGGTCGGAAGCGAAAAAAGCATGGCGGATTTTCTGCGTACGGCGGCTTTGCAGGCCATTGACGACGGCTGGGTGGAGCAGGTGGACTATCTCCAGCAGATGCAGGCGGCAGTGGCGGGCCGGGCATCCGCCCAGCGGGATCTGCTGTTTGAGTTTCAGAAAGACGCGCTGGAATCCTGGAAGAAGATGGAGATCACCGTTTTAAATAACATTATGAGAAATATTCTTCTTGGAAATGTGTACACGGATGCAGAAGACAGGCTTCGCATACTGCTTCCATGAGAACAGGGAGGAGGACATATGGTCTACAATTTTAATCTGGGTATTGGCTGGGCCAGCAGCGGCGTGGAATATGCCCAGGCATACAGGGGAAATATTCTGCGCAGGGCGGGAATAGATGCAAAATTTATCTTTACCGATATGTTTCCCCGGGAAAATATTCAGCACATGACGGAAAATATCGGATTTCAGGATTCGGAAATCATCTGGCTTTATACGTTTTTTACGGACACAAGGATCGCGCCGGTGACGTATACGCTGGGACAGCTGCAGAATACGTTCGGAAATCAGAATTTTACATTTGAACGGGAAGGAAAAAAGGCGAAGTATTCGTTTCCGGGGAGCGGGATTTATTACACCGTCTATATGGTGGACGTCAGGAGCGACCGGGTGCATCGGGTGGAGATGGTCTCCGGAGGCCGGCTGATCCGGAAAGATTATTTTACTTACTGCCGGATCTATTCGGAATACTATGCGCCCCTTGACGGGGAGGCCCATCTGTATCAGCGCAGGTTTTTCAACGAAGACGGGACAGTTGCTTATGAAGAGATTACGGACGATGATATGGTCATGTATCAGTTTCCGGACCGGCTCATCGGCTCCAAAGAAGAACTGGTGGGGCTGCTTGTTTCCAGTCTGAACCTGACGGCGGAAGATACGGTCATCATAGACCGGACCACGGGAATCGGACAGGCGGTCATGCAGAACGCAGGGCCTGCAAGACTGGGGATCACGATCCATGCAGACCATTTCAGCGAGAGCAGTACGGATGAGCAGAACATCCTCTGGAACAATTATTATGAATACAGCTTTGCCCAGTATAAGCATATTTCGTTTTATCTGACGGCTACGGATGACCAGAACCGGCTGCTTCGGGAACAGTTTAAGACTTATATGGGAGCAGAACCGGATGTGGTGACGATTCCGGTGGGAAGCCTGGATGAACTGAAAGTTCCGGAAAACGGCAGAAAGTCTCACTCCCTGATTACGGCCTCAAGGCTTGCCAGTGAGAAGCATGTGGACTGGATTATAGAAGCGGTGACGGCAGCAAGGGAACAGATTCCGGATCTTACGCTTGATATCTATGGAAAAGGCGGGGAGGAGAAGGCTCTGAAGGAGCTGATCGGAAAACTGGGATGCGGCGGTTTCGTATGTTTGAAAGGACAGAAGGATCTGGAAGAAGTGTATAAAAGGTATGAAGCCTATATTTCCGGTTCCACCAGCGAAGGCTTTGGACTTACCCTGATGGAAGCAGTCGGTTCCGGCCTTCCAATCATCGGATTTGATGTCCGCTACGGCAATCAGAACTTTATTGATGACGGGCAGAACGGATACAAGATTCCGGTCCACGACCGGATGGAGAAAAAAGAGCGGGTGGAAGAGCTGGCCCGGCGTATCATCCTACTGTTTAAAGAGTCGGATCTGGAAGCCTTCCATCAGCATTCTTATGAAAAAGCAAAGGGGTATCTCACAGAGGAGGTGGAAAAACGATGGATCAAGCTGTTAAGCCCTGCGATATAGTTCTGCTTTTTGATAATTATTTTCAGGAAAGCCAGAATCTTCATGCTTCCTTTCGGCAGGCAGGATATGAATGTCCCGCCGTGGTCATCGAGGATGACGGATTTCTGCCGGAAGACGTCATATCCATATATGGATTCTTTCTCGGCGACTTTAGAGAAGCGCCTGGAATACCGGGCAGGCCCAGATATTTTAACCAGATTCCGGTGCCGGAATACTGGGAGGTCAGCGGCACAAACCGTATGGGAGGGGTCCATGACCTGTATCGGGAAAGAGGAAGGATCTTTTATGCGGAGCCAAAACATAAACGGCTGGTGAAGGTGGTGGACTGGTACGATGAGAAACATGTGGTACGTTCCAGCGATCATTACAACCGATATGGTGCGCTGTATGCCAGAACTGTTTTCAATGCAAAAGGACAGAAAGTAAACCGGTCGTATTTTTCAGCAGACGGCAGAGAAGCGATTGTGGAAAATTATGTAACCGGCGATATCATCCTGAATGAGGGAGAGCGGGTATACTTTTTTCAGAACCGGACGGAGCTTGCGGTACACGTATTGAAAAGAGCCGGACTGATTCAGAAAAGGCTGTTCTTTAACTCCCTGTCCATCCCGTTTTTTGTGTCTCAGAGACTGCATTCGGAGAAAAAGCGGGATATTTTGTTCTGGCAGGAACCGGTACAGGGTGAGATTCCAGGCAATATGCAGATCATCCTTCAGGGACAGGCCAGCCGGACGGCAGAGGTCCTGGTTCAGAAGAGGGAATCTTATGACCGTCTCCTGAAGCTGGGCGCGCCGGCGGACCTGGTTCATCCGCTGGGCTTTATCTATCCGTTTGAGCGGGAAAACCTTTATCGCCCGGAAGCGCTGATCTGTACGAATTCGGACCGGATCGAACAGTGCAGGAAACTGGTCGAAGCGCTGCCCGAAATGCATTTCCATATTGCTGCCATTACCGAAATGTCATCAAAGCTGATGCGCATGGATTCGTATAAAAATGTAAGTCTCTATCCGGGGGTGAAGACCAGGATTCTGGATGAGCTTTTTGCGTCCTGTGATTATTATCTGGATATCAATCATGAAGCGGAGATCGTGTCGGCTGTATACCGGGCGTTTCAGAACAATCAGCTGATCCTGGCATTTCAGGAGACGCTGCATAACCGGGATTATACCGCAGCTGCGCATATCTTTAGGGCAAAAGACGCACAGGCAATGATTCGGAAGATCCTGGAAACCATGCAGGACGCAGAAGCAATGGACAGACATCTGCATATACAGCGTGCAGCTGCATACGCAGAGACGAAGGAAAGCTATCGGAGGTTTGGGGAAGGGTAAACATATCCCTTACCCATCCTGCCCGGCCGGCTTCCAGTCCCGTTCAAAATCCCGGATGCCGCGGCCGGTCAGCGGATGTTCCAGCGCCTTCTGATAAAAGGAAACCGATAATCGGCGCCGGCTGTGAATACGGCAAACGAGGTGAAAGAAGTATTCAAAATCATTCCAGTCCGAATTTTTCTGCGGCGGCGTCAATGTTCCTGCGGCATTTCCGGCAGGCTGCCGTGATGCCTTCCGGATCCTTGAACAGTGCAGAAGAGAGCACGATAACATCCGGATTGCATTCGATGAGCGGCTCCATGTTGTCCGCCCGCAGGCCTCCGTCAAGGGCAAGCTCGCACCGGGGGTTTTTCTCATTGATCATCCTGCGGGCTCTGCGGATCAGGTCGGGCACGCTCTTACGGAAGCCCCAGTTGTCTTTTCCGTCCGTCTCGTCCACTCCGTGGGTGACGATGTGGAGGCGGTCAATGTCGTAGATGGACTCTTCCACAAAGCACAGAGGTGTATAGCAGCCCAGAGTAAGGCCGATCTTCAGGTGATGCTCCCGGCACCAGTTGATGATATAGGCAAGCTGGGCCCCGAGAAAATGCTCTGCCGGTACGATCAGCATGTCTGCGCCGGCTTCGTCGATCTGTTCGATGAACATCCGGTCCATGGAGACCGTATAAATGTGGCATTCAATGGGTTTGTCCGTGACCGGACGGATGCCTGCGATGATCTGGTGCCCGCCCATCAGCTTCATGTTCTTAAGGTCATGCATGTCTGCTGCGTCAGAATGGATATAGTCCACGCCGGCGTCGCTGATCTCCCTGACGATTCCGGCAATATTTCCATAATTGACATGCGCCAGCCCTGCGGCAATCTTGATATGTTTCATGTGGTTTCTCCTTTTCCTTTTGATCTTTTAAATCCTTTTGATACCTTTATTGTAAATACGGCAAACCGGAAAGACAAGCCGGCGGTGCATTCCGTATCGGCTTATCCTTGCGGCAATTCGTTGACATTTCCGAAAAGCACGGGGGTGTTTTTCTTTTTGTAATAAGCCTGGACGATTTCCTTCAGACGCCGGATATCATGGTCATACATGAGGATGTTGACCTGAAGGACGGGAATGTCTGTGGACAGGTTCAGCTCCAGGGTGCTGATGATCAGTTCTGCCTGAGACAGATCCGCATGCTGTATGGTCAGAAAGCTTTCCTGGGCGATGACCGTGATTTCCGGAATCTGAGTGGAGAGTTTTTGTATAAGCAGCCTGCTGGCGCCGCCTCCTCCATGGCAGACCAGGACGGTCCGGAGCGGTTCTTTTGCACGGTCCAGAGCGGCAGCCAGATGAAGAGCAAGGTAACCGGCTTCGTTGTCGTCCATCTGACAGAAACCGTTTTGCGTCAGAGACTGCAGACTTTGGCGGACGATGCCAAAGGTGTTGGAATAATGGGCCAGAATGGTATCCATCATGGGATTTTCCAGAGAAATTCCATGACGGATCCGGGTAATTGCCGGCGTCAGGTGTGCCGTAAGAGCTTCCCGAAGCTCCGGATCTTTTGTAAAAGGTCTGTTTAAAAGGCGTTCCCATTCTGCCAGCAGTTCATCGGTAAGTCTGCGTGCTTCTGTCTTTTCACTGGCCGGTGCAAGATGTTTGTTCTGCAGGGCAAGAAGATGCGTCTGCAGATAGCGCAGTTCTTCTTCAGAAAAGGTAACCTGATATGCCGGTTCCAGCGGAAGAACCAGCCGCCTTGTTTCCGGATACAGAGGTTCGGACTTTAATTCCTCCATAAAGTCGGCGGACAGACAGATCGGATGTTCATCCAGGAGCCGCATCAGGCTGATCAGGATTCTGAGCAGTACAGAGAGCAGAGCGTTGAATGGAAGCCGGTTCACATAGGGTCCTCCGGAAGTAAGAACCAGGCGGACAAATTTCTGAATATCGCAGTCCGTGTAGTCCAGAGCTTCGAAAGGAAAAGCGCCGGTACAGGAGCAGGAAGGTTCCTGAACGATCCGGAGAAATTCCATGTATCCGGGGTCTTCGGTCATCAGATCAAACATCAGATCACGAAAGTGGCGTTCTTTTCCTGCGAGGGAGATACCGTTGTTGTTCTTTCGTACCATTCGGATGTGGCAGGCATGAAAACGCTCGGAGAGCGCAGTGATATCCTTGTGGATCGTGGCACGGCTGACATAGAGTTCTGAGGCCAGCTCGTAGATTCGGCAGTTCTCTGTACAGGCAATCAGACGCAGGCCGATGTAGACCTTTCGGATTGCCGGAGACAGTCCGGCGGCGAGATGAATCTTCTGTCCGATGGATTCCATAAGAAGGAGCTTCTGGGATTCTTTCCCTTCAATCCAAATGCCGGTACCGGTCTTTTTGCGCAGGAACAGTTGATAGTCTTTCACATAGTCCTCTATAAGCCTCAGATCGTTTCGGATGGTTTTGTTTGAGACATCTAAACGGTCGGCAACTTCCTGGATGGTGATATATCCCTGCTGCTGCAGCAGGATTCGTATGATTTTCAGGCTTCGTTTGTTCTCCACAGGGTTTTGCTCCTTTCTGGTTCTCTGCATTTCAGCATGAAAGATAAAACCGTATTTGTCAAGATGATGAAACTGGAAAACAAAGGAGGGATGTTAAGAAAGTACCAGATGAATGTGGAAAAGAAAATACCGTTTCAATGCGGGACAGATGTGCTGTGCGGAAGTAGAATAGTGGTATCTGCAGACAGGGGAAGGACTGAAAATGTCAGAATTTCAGATAAAAAAGAAAATACAGGAATATGAAGAAGAATACGTGGAAGACCTGAAGCGGCTGGTCCGGATCCGCTCTGTGCGGGATTCTGCAGCTGTGTGCCCGGGCACGCCCTTCGGAAAAGGAATCCGGGAGGCGTTTGACTGCTTTCTGGAGATCGGAGAGCGCTTCGGGTTTCCGGCGGCAGATTTCGACGGTTATGCCTGTCATCTGTTATACGGAGAACAGGAGGAATACGTGGGCGTGTTGGGCCATCTGGATGTGGTGGATATCCAGTATCCCGGTCAGTGGAAGACGCCGCCTTTTGAACTGCACCGGACACGGGAGGGAATGCTGTATGGAAGAGGGGTAAGTGACGACAAGGGGCCTTTGCTGGCAGCGCTGTATGCGCTGCGGATTCTGAAGGAGCTGAGGATTCCTCTGAAAAGAAGTATCCGGGTGATTGCCGGCGGAGCAGAGGAGACCACGTGGGAATGCATGGAGCACTATTTTTCCAGAAATCCCCAGCCGGTTATGGGATTTTCCCCGGACGGAAACTTTCCGGTGGTAAATGCAGAGAAGGGGATCCTGAAGTTTGATCTGTATTTTCCGAAGGGACCAAAGGACGGCAGCGGTACCTGCCGTTTAACGGAACTTCGCTGCCGGACGCTCCGGAATTACGTGTGTGCCTGCCTGGAAGCAGAATATGAAGTTCATGGCGCACACAGGACCATGACGTTTACCGGAAGGGAAGCGCTGTCAAGAAATCCTCAAAAGGGAGAGAATGCATTGTGGAAATTTGCGGCATACTTTTCAGAGTATTCCATGATCCGGCCGGAGACGGACAGGCTGATCCGTTTTCTGAAGGACTGCCTGACGGATGATTTCCGGGGCAGAAAGAGTGGACTTTATGCCTGGGATGAGCAGATGGGGTGTACATCCGTCTGTCCCACCGGAGTCTGTATGACATCGGACGGGATTCATCTGTATGTGGATATTCGATATCCCCGTTCCACCGATTCGGAGCATATTCGAAAATGGGCGCGGAAATGGTCGGAGGTCTACGGATTTACGTGGCAGGTGGAGGAGGAAAAAAGACTTCTGTATGTGCCGGAAGGCAGTGAACTGGTGACCGGTCTGAAGGATGCCTTTGAAAAAGTGACCAAAGAGAAAGCGTCGGTACTGACAAAGGGCGGCGCTTCCTATGCCCGGGTGCTTCATCAGGGAGTGGCTTTTGGAGCCGCATTCGAACATGAGGTGACAAATCCGCATATGCCGAATGAATGTATGTCTCTTGGGTCTCTTTGCAGGGCCATGGAGATCTACTGCAGGGCGCTGTGGAATCTGACAGTGGAAAAATGATAGCTTTTGCCACAATATTGGGGAAAAAGTCATAGGGATTGGCAGGTAGAACAAAGAATTCTCCCGTGCTAAGATGGGGCAGAATGAAGAAAAGGGGGAAACTGCTATGAAAAATCTTCAGGCAAAGATTCAGACATTTGCCGGCGCCATGATGGTTCCGGTGATCCTGCTGGTACTGGTCGGCTTTTTTGTTGGAATCGGAAGCGCGTTCACCAATTACATTCTTCCGGAAGGGACGCTGCTCTACAGACTGTTTTCCATGATCACCAATCTGGGATTTATGTTCATGAGAAATCTTCAGCTCTGGTTTGCGGTCGCCATTGCATTTTCACTGGCGAAGAAAGAAAAGGGCTGGGCGGCATTTGCCGGACTGATTCTGTACTGCTGCTTTGCCAGCGGCATCGGAAACTGGGCGTCACTGTCCGGCTGGACGCAGGAGACGGTATCCGTGGAGGCGCTGACCGCCAACGGTCTTACCGAACAGGCCGCGCTGAACGTTAACGCGCTCTGGACCAGCGCACTCGGATTTTTCACCTATGATATGGGGATCTTTTCCGGCATCCTCTGCGGGCTTCTGGCGGCGGCAGTGCACAATCATTTTGTCGACACCCGGCTTCCTGCCATGTTTGCCTTTTTTGAAGGGACGAAATTTGTTGTGATTATGGTGGCGCTCATATCGATACCGGCAGCCATTGCGGCTTATTATATCTGGCCGTTTATCGCGGGTATCCTGCAGGGAATCACCCGGTTGATCGGGCAGAGCGGACTGTTCGGAACATTTGTGTTCGGTATGCTGGACAAAGCGCTGCTTCCGCTTGGGATTCATCATCTGATTGCCTTTCCCATTGAGTATTCCTCCGTGGGCGGAACGATGATCATTGACGGAGTCCTGTACGAAGGGGTGCGAAACATCATCAATGGACAGGCGGCAAGCCCTGCAGCCACCGGATATCTGGTGCGCAACTTTACCAACGGGCGCCTTCTGTTTCAGCTGGCCGGCCTTCCGGGAGCGGCATGCGCCATGTACCGGTGTGCGAAGAAGGAAAACCGTAAGAAAGTGGCGGCGCTGCTTGTTCCCGCTGTATTTACCCTGGCCATGGTGGGAGTCTCGGAGCCCATCGAATACACCTTTCTGTTTGTGGCCCCGGCGCTTTACTGGCTGGTATATGCGCCCCTGTGCGGTCTCTGCTATGTACTGGCCGAGATTTTTCAGATCTCCATTAACGGAACGGCTCTGTTCTTTATGATACCGAATCTGTTTCAGCCATGGAAGGTTCATGCGATGGCGGCAGTCTGGCTGCTTCCTCTGACCTTTGTGATTTACTATTCTGTGTTTCGGTTTATGATCGAGAAGTTTAACCTGAAGACACCGGGAAGGGAAGACAGAGAGATTCGGCTGATGAGCAAAAAGGAATACAACGAGATCCGTCAGAGCGGAGGGGCTTTTCGAGATGGAGAGAAAGAAGGAGAATCTCTGGAAGAGCGGATCATCGAAGCTCTGGGCGGCGCAGACAATATTCTGAATGTCACCTGCTGTGCCACCAGACTCCGGGTCAGCCTGAAAGACGAGAGCCTGATGGCTCCGGATGAAGCCTGGAGGGAACATCTGGAAGCCCGCGGAGTGGTTCACGTGAAAGGATCCGTGCAGATCATCTACGGGATTCAGGTACAGGGAATCACCACGAAAGTAAAGGATCTTCTGAATATGGATTAGGAATCGAATGAGATCCCGCAGTGCGCCGGTGCTGTTTGACACACGGCCTGCATCTGCGGGATTTTTTAACGGCTGGCAAAGCCGAAAGAAGGATCGCCTGCCGCTTAATGACCGGCAAAGCCGAAAAAAGGATCGCCCGCCGCTTAATGACCGGCAAAGCCGAAAAAAGGATCACCCCCTGCTTGATGACCGGCAAAGCCCAAAGAAGGATCGCCCGCTGCATAAACGGCATCTGAGGCCGGGTTCAGGAAACAGACACGCCGGATTTTTCCGACAGAAATTTCAGCCATTTGTCCCGCTTCATCATGGAGATTTTGTCACTGACCATCTTCCCGGTTTCCGGATGTTCATAAGTGATCTCAATGCCTATGGGCAGCAGGCTCTGGGAGCATTTCCCAAGTCCCCGGATCCGGTCGTAGGGGATGATCAGGTTATCTTCCAGAAGTCCGGTAAAGACAATCAGCCGCCTCTCTGTAAAATAGGCCCATCCCTGCTTCCAGGAACCAAATTTTCCAATCAGGCGCTCCACATAGCTTGCCTGGAAAAAATCAATAAGGGTATCTTCCTTTTCCATTACGCCCAGTTCCAGAAGTTTTCTCTGCTGTTTTTCGATCTTGCTTTCTTTCATAAAATCATGATTCCTTTCATCTTTTTACCGGGCGGTTTATGCGGCCTGGTCTTCCTGATTATAAAATATTTTTATGAGAAATACAATTGGAAAGCAGGGCGGTCTTTCTGTTTGGATAAAAGGATGTTATTTTCTTCGGGACAGGAATGAAAGTTGTGCAGATGGACGAAAGTTTTCCTAACAGTTAGGAAATACCTTTGTCTTTTTTGTGCTTCCATCCGGGATATGATAGAATTATCATAAAAGAAAGAAGGGAAAAGCGTATGGCAAGACTGGGTTTTTCGATTTATCCGGAACATTCAACGCCAAAGCAGGATGTGGCGTATATCCGTATGGCGGGAAAGTATGGATTCAAACGTGTGTTCACCTGTCTGTTGAGCGTGGGGAACCGTGCGAAGGAGGAAGTGATCCGCGATTTTCGGATCCGCCTGGATGCGGCGCATGAAGAAGGGATGGAAGTCATGGTGGATGTAAGTCCGGCGGTATTTGAGCGGTTGGGAATCTCTTATGACAATCTGGATCCCTTTGCGGAAATGCATGCGGACGGAATCCGTCTGGATGAGGGCTTTAACGGCGCGCAGACCAGTGCCATGACCTATAATCGGCAGGGACTGAAGATTGAGCTGAATGCCAGCACAGAGATGGGGTATATTGAGGACGTCATGACGCACCATCCGGACCGGAAGAAGATCGTGGCATGCCACAATTTTTATCCGCAGAAATATACGGGACTTGGTCTGTCGCATTTTGGCCGCTGCAACGAATTTATCAAAAAGCACGGGCTTACGGTGGCAGCCTTTGTGTCCAGCAGGGCAAAAGGCGCGTATGGCCCCTGGCCGGTCAATGAGGGCTTATGCACACTGGAGATGCACCGGGGACTGCCTCTGGATTTTCAGGTCCGTCATCTGTTTGCCATGGGAAATGTGGATGATATTCTGATCGCCAATGCATATGCGTCGGAGGAGGAGATGAAAGCATGCGCAGGCATCAATCCGTCGGTGCTGACCTTTGGGCTTTGTCTGGAAAAGAAACTGACGAAGACGGAACAGGCGGTTCTTGATTTTTCAAAGGGACATGTGGTCAGAGGAGATATGAGCGACTATATGCTTCGTTCCACCTGGCCCCGTACAGTTTTTGCCGAGGATTCGATTCCGCCGGAAAATACCAGAAATCTGGTGCGGGGAGACGTGGTGATCCTGAACGACAGATATTCCCGGTATAAAGGCGAACTGCATATTGTATTAAAAGACATGCCCAACGACGGGCGGAAAAATGTCATCGGCCGCCTGCCGGAGTATGAACAGGTCCTTCTGGACTATGCGGCTCCGTGGAAGCCGTTTGCATTTACCGTGTGCGGGTGATGACCGGCGGAACATACTGCAGGAGGTAGTTATGCTGAACAGAAGACAGGAGCAGCTGATCAGACTTTTGACAGAGAAAAAGGACTGGATGACCAGCCGGGAACTGGCCGGGCGCCTCCATGTGACGGACCGGACAATTCGTTCGGATGTGGATACGGTCAACCGGCAGGGGGACCGCCCGCTGATCGTATCCAATGTCCGCAAAGGATACCGTGCGATTTCGGATGTCAGGCAGGACGCCGGGACTGTACTGGCGCATGAGATGCCACAGACGCCGGGAAGCCGCTGTATCTATATTATCCAGAAACTTCTTTTTGAAAACCGGGAACTGAATCTGACCGATCTGCAGGGGCAGATCTATGTCAGCGATTCTTCCATCCAGAATGATCTGAAACGGATCCGGAAGATGATCGAGCCGTATCCGGGACTTCGGCTGGTGCGCAGCCGGGAGTGTATCTCTCTTCAGGGAGATGAGATCAGCAAACGAAGGTTCTATCGGGAACTTCTGGTGGCGGAGGTACAGGAAAATTTCCTGAATCTGAACCGTCTGGCTCATCTGTACCGGCATTTTGATCTGATCGAAGTGAAGGATATCTTCGTAAAGGTACTGGAGGAGTATGATTATTCCATTCATGAATCCCTGTTTTCCATGCTGATTCTCCATGCCGGCACCAGCATTGAGCGCATACGGACCTGTCATTATATCCAGCCGGAGGAAGAGCAGCAGGGACTTAAAGAGACCATTGAGTACCAGATCTCCCGGACCTTTTTTGAGCGGATCTCGGACCGGCTCCATCTGGAGATCCAGGAGGGGGAGATCACCATGTTTGCCCTTGTGATCATGGGCCGGCGGGCGTCCAACTATGCCAGCGACCATGTTCGTCTGGGGGAGCGCTGGCTGAATACCCGCAGGCTTATGGAAGAGGCGCTCACACGGCTGAAAGAGGTGTTCGGCGTGGATTTTGGCGGGGATGAAGATCTGGCGGCAGGACTGAAGATTCATCTGCATGGTCTGGTGGAGCGGGTGAAGAATCAGGTGGTTCTGGAGGATATCTTCCTGGAGGAGATCAAGCAGAAATATCCGCTGGTATTTGAGATGGGCGTCTGCATTGTCGGGTATCTGGAGGAGCAGCTGGGCATTCGGATCGGAGATATGGAGAGCGGGTTTATCGCCCTGCATCTGGGTGCGGCCAGCGAACGGATGAATTCTGTGAGGAAATACCGGGCGGTTATGATTATGCCTCATAATCAGGTCTTTTCCGAGATGTGCGAAAAGCGGATTCTGGAGCTGTATCGGGAACGGCTGGAGATTGTCCGGAAATGTTCTTATTTTGAGGAAGAAGAGATCCGGCTGCTGGAACCGGATCTGGTACTGACGACTTTTCCCATTGAGCACCGGCTGGATATTCCTACCGTATCCATCAGCCTTTTTGTGGATTCGGAGACGGAGGCAAATATTCTGCAGGCGCTGAACCGCCTGGACAAGAAACGCTTCCGGCTGGAATTCACCTCGCATATGGGACATCTGATCCGAAAAGAGCATTATTATCCGGATCTGGATGCGCAGACGCCGGAGGAAGTGATCCGCTGTCTCTGCCGCGGGCTTGAAAAAGACGGGATTGTGGACGGGCAGTTTCAGGATATCGTACTGGAACGGGAACGCATGACACCGACCTCTTTTGCCAATGCGCTGGCGATTCCGCATGCGTTCCGGGCATATGCCAGCAGATCCACCATCGCAGTGGCACAGCTCGTATCTCCGGTCCGCTGGGGCGCTTTTGATGTGCGGCTGGTTATGCTTTTTGCCATCAATGAGGGCGATCAGCGGATGATCAAGATCTTTTTCGACTGGGTATCGGATATTTCCAGCCGTCCGCAGGAACTGGCAAGGCTGACAGAGCGGTGTTCTTATGAAGAATTCACGGAACGGATTATGGAATAGAGAGGATGGACTGCCCCCGGGGGCAGTCCGTACGCATTCTGCGGTCCCTGCGAAAAGTGCTCTTCAGACGCAGAATCAGCTGTGCCAGTGAAACAGTACGCGGTCAAACCGGCAGGCGGCCAGGTCTTCCGGCCGGATAAAGAAAGCAAAGGTGCCCAGCCCCAGCCGTTCTCTTGTTGTCAGGTCATACTGGAACAGCAGGGCAGTATAGCTTTTGTATTCATCAAATTCGGAACGGATGTCCGCCTGACGCAGCGCCGGATGCCCGCCGATCTTGCAGCCCCAGTTGCCGAAATCCCAGTAAAAATCATCCGTATCAGATTCCCGGCCTTCCATATCATATCCGGATGCCCGGATCATAAAGGGCCGGATCCTTTTCCATACCGTTTCGTATCCAAAATCCGACGAAGCCGGTTCGGAAAGGGCTTCGGTATGGACGGAGGTAACTTTGTACGGGCGGCAGCTGCTGTCAGTATTTTTCTGGTTCGCATGGCAAATCTCTCCTTTGTAAAAGCGGTTGTATGCAGATTCCTTCCTGTGCTATAATCAGAATGCAAATGGAAATTTAAGGAGGTGTTTGGATGGCAGAAAGGCCTGCATTTTTTAATGACCATGGAAGGGTGGTCGGCAAAAGTTATTCCTTTGAATGGTTTCCGGGATTCGCGGTATCTCAGAAACAAAAATCCGCAGACAGTCTGCATGATGCAATCCGGCGGGCGGATCCGGCTGCGAGGCCGCTGGAGATCAGCAGCAAAAGCAGGAATCCGGTTGGGGTGAAGCTGAGTGCGTTCAATCTTCGGCTGGATGGCCATACACTTGAAAATATATTTCAGAGTGCGAAGGTCTTTAAGCACGGCGGCCCCTATACCGATCTGCTGGAAGTGTCTCCGAAAGAAGCAAAACGGGATCAGAGGCTGCAGAGTTCCGGCGCCCTGCAGGCATTTCGGTATCAGGGAGAGGATTTTCCTCTGGTTCCCAAATCCGCGTTTTACGATTATCTGTATATCCGCGCGGTAAAAGAATCATTGACGGCGGAAGAGATGAAAACGGTTCTGCAGTATGATTATTTTACGGATATTGAGTTCAATCCGGCCAGAAGCATCAACACGCAGGCAAGGACCGCTGCACTGCTCAAAATGATGCTGGAGGAATACGGGGAGATACCGGATTTTTCCAGAGACGAATTTATCCGGTATCACGAGGAGCATGTTTATTTTGAATAAACGCTGTCCGTCCTGGACACGGGGCATGTTTTCTTTGCTCCGGCGGCATGCCGGTTTTTGCGGATTTACTGTGGGGATCAGTCTGTGATTTCCCCCAGCTGAAAGGGGAAGGCTTTTTTCAGTTCTGCAACAGGAACCTCCACCTGATAACCGATCCTGCCGCCGCTGAAGAGGATGGTGTCAAAGTTCATTGCAGATGCGTCGATGACGGTGGGAAACTGCTTTTTCATTCCGATGGGAGAGCAGCCTCCGTGGATGTAGCCGGTCAGGGGCAGCAGTTCCTTTGACGGAAGCATACGGATATTTTTTTCACAGGCTGCCCGGGCGGCTTTTTTCAGGTTCAGTTCTCTGCAGACAGGAACCAGGAAGACGTAATGGCTGCCGGAGTTCCCGGTCGTCACCAGAGTCTTGAACACCTGGTCCGGGTTCTGCTTCAGAACGACGGCGACATCGGCGCCGCTGATGACGCCAGAATCGGCATAACAGTAACTTTTATACTGGATCTTCTTCTGATCCAGGACTCTCATCACATTGGTCTTTTCTTCTTTCTTTTTCAAAGCTGAATTCCTCCGTCCCATATCCCGCTGCTGCCAGACGGGATTTTTTTCTATTATAACGGTCTGATTATGCGTCTGGCAAGGGAATTCGCACAATGCTTCTGTTCCGACAGAAGTTCCGATGCTGGCCGGCGCTCAGCCTGTTATGGGCAGCATCTATATAAACAGCGACCGTTCCTTCCGCATTTTGCATCTGTTTTGGTCATCTTGCCGGATTTTTCTGTATTTTTACTTTGGAAACGGGAAAATTTCCTAACAGCAAGGAAATGGATTTACCTCACATGCCGGTATTTTTGCTCTATAATGAGACCAGATAAAAGAAAGGAGGAGCATGCGGGTGGAAGGATTAGAGATGATCTGTTTTCAGATCATATCCAGCGTGGGAACGGCGCGTTCCAGTTACATTGAGGCAGTCCGCAAGGCACGGGTCGGGGATTTTGAAGGAGCAGAAGCCTGTATCGTCTCAGGGCAGCAGGAGTTTTTAAAAGGGCATGAGGCTCATTTTGAACTGCTGCAGAAGGAGACCAACGGAGAGCCGGTAGGAGGTTCGCTGCTTCTGATCCATGCAGAGGACCAGCTCATGAGTGCAGAAGGATTTAAGATCATTGCAGAAGAGCTGATTGAAAACTACAGGAAGATGGATGCATTGGAAAAAAGGCTGCCGCAATAAGGGGCCGGAAAGGGGAATATGGTTTATGAAGAAAGTATATTTATTCTGCAGCGCAGGAATGTCCACCAGTATGCTGGCAAGTAAGATGCAGGGGGTGGCGACAGAACACGGGCTTCCCATCGAGGTAGAGGCGTTTCCGGACGGAAAGATCGCCAAGATCGTAGAGGAACGGCATCCGGATGTGATCCTGCTGGGGCCGCAGGTGCGGCATCTGTATCAGGAGGTCGTGGACAAATTCGAATCCACGGGAATTCCCATCGCGGTCATCGACCAGACCGCATACGGGATGATGGACGGGGAAAAGGTGCTCAAGACAGCCATTAAAATGATGAAGGCAGCAAAATAGCTGTACGAACAGAACAGGGGGATAAGTTCATGTTACAAAAATTAGAGAGTTTTTTCATGCCGCTGGCAGAAAAAATCGGAAAGAACAGATATCTGATTGCTGTCAGAGACGGTTTTCTGTTATCCATGCCGCTTTTGATCGTGGGATCCTTCTTCCTGCTGATCGCCAATTTCCCGATTCCGGGATGGACGGAGTTCTGGGGCCGGTTTTTCGGGGAGAACTGGGCGTCCTATTTTTCAAAACCAACCGATGCCACCTTCTCCATCATGGCGGTTCTTGCAGTGGTGGGGATCGGCTACTCCTTTGCGGAGCAGATGAAGGTGGACCGGCTGTTCGGCGCGGCCATCTCACTGGTGTGCTGGTTCCTGATCATGCCGTACGAGATCCTGTTTGAAGAGTCCGTGGTATCCGGAATTCCTCTGGGATGGGTTGGCTCCAAGGGAATCTTCGTGGGCATTATCTGTGCATTTCTGGCGGTTCATGTATATGCCTGGGTGGACAGCAAAGGCTGGGTGATCAAGATGCCCGACGGCGTGCCGCCTACCGTGGAGAAATCCTTTGCGGCGCTGATTCCGGCGGGAATGTCCGTACTGGTGTTCTTTATCATCAATGTGGTCTTTGCCATGACACCTTACGGCAACGCCTTTGACTTTGTATTTGAGATTCTGCAGACGCCGCTTCTGGCTCTTGGAAACACGCTTCCGGCCATGGTGATTGCCTACATTTTCCTGCACTTCTTCTGGTTCTTCGGCGTCAACGGAGGATCGGTAGTGGGCGCCGTATTCAATCCAATTCTGCAGACACTGTCCGCAGAGAATCTGGCGGCATTTCAGGCGGGAGACGCCATGCCGAATATCATCTGTCAGCAGTTTCAGGATCTGTTCGCAACCTTTGGGGGAGCCGGTTCCACGCTTTCGCTTCTGATCGCCATGCTGCTTTTCTGCAAATCCAGGCGGATCAAGGAGCTGGGCAAGCTGGCAATTATCCCGGGATGCTTCGGAATCAATGAGCCGATCATCTTTGGTCTTCCGATCCTGTTAAACCCGATGATGCTGATACCGTTCATGCTGGTGCCTACGATCAATATTATCATTTCCTATATCTGCATGAGCATTGGTCTGGTGCCCATCTGTACCGGCGTTGCGATTCCGTGGACCATGCCGGTGATTATCTCCGGATTTCTGTCTACCGGATGGCAGGGGGCGGTTCTGCAGGCGCTGCTTCTGATCCTGGGAGTCTTCCTGTATATGCCGTTCATCAAGATGATGGATAAACAGTATCTGGCGGACGAGACGAAGGGAACGGATGAGACAGAGGATGAGGACGATTTCTCACTGGACGATCTGTCCTTTGACGACATGTAGCAGCAAATACAACGACGATGGAGGGATACCATGAAGATTGTAATGATATTTGACCAGATTCAGTCCGGCCTTGGGACAAAAGATGATACCATGGTGCCGCTGACCGGAAAAAAGGAAGCGGTGGGACCGGCCGTGATGATGCAGCCGTATCTGAAAGAGACCGGCGGACGGGTCATGGCATGTCTGTGCTGCGGCAACGGAACGTATCTGGCGGATCCGGATGAAGTGAGCCGGAAACTGTGTGCCATGATCCATAAAGTAAAGCCGGATATTGTAATCTGCGGACCGGCATTCAATTATGCAGATTATGCTGCCATGTGTGCGCGGGTGGCGGACGATATCAACCGGACGACGGATGCAAAGGCATTCGCAGCCATGTCTCAGGAGAATGAAGAGACGATTGCCGCATATAAAGATAAAGTGCTGATTGTAAAGACGCCGAAGAAAGGCGGTATGGGGCTGAATGATTCTCTGAAACATATCTGTCAGGTGGCGAAAGCACTGGCAGATGAAGATCCGGGGCTGGAAACGCTGAAACAGAAGGTCTGCTTCTGATCTTCTGAGTGAAACAGACGCTGCCGGGAGGGAATCGGACCTTCCGGCGGTTTTGTATAAAAAAACAGGAGGGACAGATCATGTGGGGAATGATCGCAACATGGAGAATGGCGGCGGAGGGCGTGGAAAAGGGCGCTCATATGCTGGCGGAAGGACAAAATGCGGGAGATGCCATTGAAACGGCGATTCGGGAAGTGGAGGATTTTCCGTATTATAAATCAGTAGGATACGGCGGACTGCCCAATGAGGAGATGGAGGTGGAGCTGGATGCTGCATATATGGACGGGGATACGCTGGACATCGGCGCCGTGGCAGCCATCAAAGACTATGCGAATCCGGTATCCATTGCCAGACGCTTAAGCCATGAGAAAGTGAACAGTATGCTCGTAGGTGAGGGTGCGGAGAAATTTGCCCATAAGGAAGGATTTGAACGCAAAAACATGCTGACAGACCGGGCGAAAGCGCACTATCGGAACCGGGTGAAAGAACAGAGAGAACAGGAACTGAAACCCTATTCCGGGCACGACACGGTAGGGATGGTCTGTCTGGACAGTGCCGGGAAAGTGACAGCGGCCACCTCCACCAGCGGACTGTTTATGAAGAAAAAAGGGCGCGTGGGAGATTCGCCCATCGCAGGGTCCGGATTTTATGCGGACAGCGAGGTGGGAGGCGCCAGTGCCACCGGTCTGGGAGAAGATCTGATGAAGGGATGCATTTCCTATGAGATTGTCCGGCTTATGAAGGAGGGCATGCACCCGCAGGAAGCCTGTGAGACAGCGGTGAACCGTCTGGATGCAGAGCTTGTAAGACGGCGCGGCACGGCAGGGGATCTGTCGCTCATCGCCATGAACAAGGACGGCGAGTGGGGCGTGGCAACCAACATCAAAGGCTTTTCTTTTGCAGTGGTAACCGAGGGCAGAGAGCCCCAGGTATATCTGGTGGAGCGTCAGGAGGACGGACGCTGCACATATGCTCCGGCGTCTCCGGAGTGGATGGAGGAATACATGCGGACGCGTATGGCGCCGGTTGTTGAGAAATGAGTACAGGGGCACGAGCCGGTACGCTGCTGGCAAAAGCAAAGCACCGGCCATGAAAAAGGGAGGGAACCTATGGAACAGGAGATTCTGGAAAAAGTAGAGTCTCTGCGGGGGCAGATGCTGGACGCGGTCCGGGAACTGGTGCGTATTGACAGCGTGGAGGCAAAGGCGCAGCCCGGCGCACCTTTTGGACCGGGGGTAAAGAAGGCGCTTCTAAGGGCGCTGGAAATGGGCGAAGAACTGGGCTTTCGGACAGTAAATCTGAACAATTACATCGGTTATGTGGAGTATGGCAGGGGCGAAGATTATGTATGTGCCATCGGCCATGTGGATGTGGTGCCGCCCGGAGACGGATGGAAGCAGCCTCCTTTTGCAGGATATGCAGAAAAGGGGGTACTGTATGGCCGGGGAGTTCTGGATAATAAAGGACCGGTGCTTGCCTGCCTGTACGGTCTGTATGCACTGAAGGAACTGGGGTATGAACCGAAGCACCGGATCAGGATCCTCTTTGGATGCGACGAGGAGTCGGGATTTGAAGATCTGACGTATTATCTGTCGAAGGAACAGCCGCCGGTATACGGATTTACGCCGGACTGTAAATTTCCGGTGGTATACGCGGAGCGGGGCCGGGCGGTGATCCGGATTGAGGCAAAAGAGGCGGCTTCTTTCTGTGACTTTATAACTCAGTATTTCATCGGTGCAAATCATACCGGAGACCGGCTGGGAATTGATTTTTCCCATCCGGAATACGGGATCATGGAGATGCGGAATTATAAGCTGTGGATGAACGGTCAGAGTCTTTCTTTTGAAGCGGCGCTCAGTTATCCGGCAGGGCATACCATCGATGAGATTATGGAAAAGATCCGGGAAAAAGCGGGAGAACACAGAGTAACGCTCCTGCAGAATTATGATCCGGCAGTGTTTGACAAGGAAAGCCCCATGGTACAGGCGCTGAAGGAATGCTATGAGCAGGTAACCGGGGAAGACGGGACGCCGGTAACGACTACCGGAGGTACTTACGCCAAGGCCATGCCGGGAATCGTTCCCTTTGGCCCCAGTTTTGCGGGACAGAAAGGGATCGGACACAATCCCAATGAGTGGATGAAGGAGGAAGATTTGATGAAAAATGCAAAAATCTACGCATTGGGGCTTTACCGTCTGGGACTTTTGTAGTTTAATGAAAGAGGAAAGAAAAGGCAGGAACGATGACAGGAACGATTGCGGAGATCTGCTGCGGCAGCTATTATGATGCAAAACAGGCGGCGCTTGGAGGCGCCGGGCGGATTGAACTTAACAGCGCGCTGATGCTGGGCGGGCTGACACCCACAGAGACAACGCTTCATATGATAAAGGAAGAATTTCCTTCCCTGAAAGTCGTTGCCATGGTACGGCCCAGAGGCGCAGGCTTCTGCTATTCGGAGGATGAATTCCGGGTGATGCAAAAGGAATGCGAGCGCCTGCTTCGCTCCGGAGCAGACGGAATTGCTTTCGGGTGTCTGCAGGCAGATGCTGCTCTGGATGAAAAGAAGAACCGGAAACTGACCGAAATGATCCGGGAGATGGGAAAAGAAGCGGTATTCCACCGGGCTTTTGACTGCTCCAGAGATCCTTTTGGAACCATGGAACAGCTGATCTCCATGGGCGTAACCCGGGTGCTGACCAGCGGCCTGAAACCAAAGGCGGCGGAAGGAAGGGAGATGCTTAAGAGGCTGCAGGCGGATTATGGAACAAAGATCCAGATCCTGGCAGGCAGCGGGGTCCATGCAGGCAATGCTGCGGAACTGATGGAATACACCGGGATCCGTCAGGTGCACAGCTCCTGCAAGGCATGGAAGACGGATCCGACAACGGTACAGAACGGGATCTCTTACAGCATTGCGGATGGAGAACGTACATTCGAATATGATGTGGTTTCGTCAGAACTGGTCCGGAAACTGGTGGACAGTGTCCGGCGGTTTCCGGAACGGACGGAAAAAAGAATCAACTGAAAATAAGAACGGAAGCAACAGGATCGTACAGTGCCCTGCATGGCAGGGCTTCTGTGCGTTCAGAGAAAAGCGTATGCCGGGAGATGAAATATCCGCAGAGGACGCGCGGAAGAAGCACCGGCGTCCAAAGATGCGGCCCGATGCAAAGACAGAACAGGAGGACAATATGTGGGCAAGAGCAAAACAGAACCGAATCATACGAAGAATTATCACGGTGGCAGCGGTCACGGCATCGGCGCTCATGCAGGCGTTTGTGATCCAGGTATTCATCCGTCCGGCTGGACTTCTGTCGGGCGGTTTTACAGGCGTTGCCATTCTGATTGATGATATCGCATCCCTGTACGGAGGAAGTTTTTCCACCTCTCTTGGAATGCTGGTCCTGAATATTCCGGTGGCGCTCCTGTGCAGCCGCAGCATCAGCAAACGGTTTACCTTTTACTCGCTCATGCAGGTATTTCTGGCCAGTTTTTTTCTGAAGGTCTGCAGGTTTCAGCCGATTTTTGACGATACAATGCTGAACGTAATCTTCGGAGGATTTCTCTACGGCATCGGCACTGCCGTTGCCCTGAAAGGAAATGCGTCCACCGGAGGAACGGATTTTATTGCGCTCTATGTGTCCAACCGGACCGGAAAATCCATCTGGGAACAGGTATTTGCGGGAAATGTGGTGCTTCTGTGCATCTTTGGCTATATGTTCGGATGGATCTACGCCGGGTATTCCATTCTGTTTCAGTTTATTTCTACAAGAACCATCTCGTCCTTTCATCACCGCTATGAGCGGGTGACCCTGCAGATCACTACCATGCATGCGGAACAGGTGATGAAGGCGTATGTGCAAAAATACCGCCACGGGATCTCCTGTGTGGAGGCGGTGGGTGGTTACAGCCATAAGAAAATGTACCTGCTGCATACGGTGGTGTCTTCCTACGAAGCAGCGGAGATCATTGAACTGATGCGGGAGCAGGATCCCCATATCATCATCAATGTGCTGAAAACGCAGAATTTTTACGGGAGTTTTTATCAGGCGCCGATTGGGTAGTGCGGTTTGAGGTTTTGTTCCGTTTCCGCCACTCCTGGGGCGGCAGGTTCATGAGGTTCTTAAAAGCACGCGTAAAATGAAACTGATTATGATATCCCACCAGATGGGCGATCTGCATGATGGGCATGCTGGTAGAGCGAAGAAGCTCGCAGGCTTTGTTGATCCGATACTGGATCAGAAAGTCCTGTGGGCTTTTTTGTGTGGACTTTTTAAAAATCTTGCTGAAATAGCTGCGGTTCAGACCCAGATTTGATGCCATATCTTCCACAGAGATCTCGTTCATATAATAGCTTTCGATAAAATCGACTGTGGACTGGATGTAGAAATCCTGAATATTGTTCTTGGGAAGTTTTCGGGCATTTCGGGAACTGCGGATCAGAGCGCCGAAGAACAGGTAGGTATGGGATGATCCGAAGACCATAGAAGCCATGGAGTTTATTGAGGGAATGATTCAGGACGGTTCCATGCCGCCCTATACGACCATTGCAGAAAATGAGGCTCTGGCTCTGTTTGAGTCCGGCAAAGTTGCCATGTGCATGTTCGGTTCCTGGCAGTCCGATCTGTTCAGCAATGAGTATGTGAAAGAGAACTGTGATGTGGCAGTCCTTCCGGCAAAAGACGGAAAGCGATATTCCATTTATAATGGACTGGGATGGTCTGCGGCTGCGGAAGGTGCCAATACGGAAGCAGCATGGAAGCTTCTGGAATATCTGGGTTCGGAGGAAGCGCAGAGGCAGCAGGCAGATCTGGGTGTGACCATGTCCGCATGTGAAGGGACGTCCGATGGTTTTGTGGAAAAGAGCGAAAACTTTCATCTGCAGGCTTATGTGGATATGATGGACTCTGTGGTGATCCGCCCCTGCTCCATGGACACGGTCGTATGGGAGAATATGTCTCAGGAAAAACTGGTAAATGCGTGGAATGGTGCCTCTTCCATGGCGGATGTCTGTAAGGAGATCGCGGTGAGCATGAACGAATCACTGCAGAGCGAACAGTAAGGAGGAGAGACGATGGCAGGTAAAAAACAGGGAAAGAAAGAGCTGTTCTGGGGGTGGGTATTCTTTGCTCCCACTCTGGCAGGTCTTCTGGTTCTGAATATCATTCCGATTTTCCAGACCATCTATAAAAGCTTTTTCCAGACCGGGGCATTTGGCAGAGGAGACAGGTTCGTGGGGTTCGCGAATTATATGAAGATGTTTTCGGACAGCCAGGTATGGCAGTCTCTTCTGAACACCTTTGTCTATGCGATTCTAGAGGTACCGATCTCTATTCTCATTTCTCTGGTGCTTGCGGCGCTTCTGAACCGGAAAATGAAAGGACGTTCCACGTATCGGACCATCTATTTTCTGCCCATGGTGGCTGCTCCTGCAGCAGTAGCCATGGTGTGGAGATGGCTTTACAACTCGGAGTTCGGACTTTTGAATCATATGTTAAAAGCCATTGGTCTGGGGCCGGTGAACTGGATCTCGGATCCCAATATCGCACTGATCTCAGTGGCAATTGTCGGTATCTGGTCCGTCATCGGATATAACATGGTGCTTTTCCTGGCAGGGCTTCAGGAGATTCCCGGTGATTATTATGAGGCGGCGGAGATCGACGGGGCGGGTCCTGTGCGACAGTTCTTAAGCATCACCATACCGCTGATCTCACCCACCATGTTTTTCGTAACCACTACCAGAGTGATTGCAGCCATGCAGGTATTCGATGTGATCTATATGATGATCGACCGTTCTAATAGAAGGAGATGACAGAGTCTACAGGGGAAGTGCACTGATGCATGCGGGGCTTC
>ERZ778516.556-NODE-556-length-31097-cov-13.662200_pt1 | contig 31097 bp, 24 predicted proteins | sample MGYA00510342_ERZ778516 | MGnify/ENA primary metagenome ERZ778516 (study PRJEB29527, sample SAMN07138961) | mouse gut metagenome | material: feces | host: mouse | place: China:Nanjing | collected 2016-01-25 ... | reverse complement strand
CGCAACGATTATCATATATTTTAATTGTTGTAGTGTCATACTTCCTCCAAACTAAGGAACTGTGATGAAATTACTTGTGACAAGTAATTGTCATGAGTAATTTCTGAACAGTTCCTAAGCAGCCTGATAATATTTTGATTGTAAATCGCTTCACATTAGACTATATCATATCCAGCATATGATAAATATAGAGAGCCTATCAATTTTTATGATAGACTCTCCATTGTTTTGCACTCTGTTTGTCAGCGTTAATGATAAGTTAGTTTCTATACTTCCTTGTCGGAAAAGTGTTCCTGCTGCAATAAAGGATAATGATTATAGAATATCTGCCAATCACTCGCAACGCATATTGATTGTCCTATTTCATTGAGTACACAATTCCGAGAAGAGCGTTAGTTTATCAGCACACGCCCTGCGCGAGCATTGCATTGACAACCTTCTCAAAACCAGCGATATTCGCACCAGCCACATAGTTGCCTTCCATGCCATACCGCTTTGCTGCGTCATCAATATTGTGGTAAATATTTACCATAATATTCTGTAACTTTGCATCTACTTCCTCAAAACTCCAGCTCAGACGCTCGCTGTTCTGTGACATCTCCAGCGCAGAAGTCGCCACGCCGCCTGCGTTTGCAGCTTTGCCGCCGACAAACCATACACCGTTCTGCTGTAAATACTCTGTCGCATCAATCGTTGTAGGCATGTTTGCACCCTCGCAGACACATTTGCAGCCATTTGCCACAAGCTGTTTTGCGTCCTCAAGCAGAAGCTCGTTCTGTGTCGCGCAAGGAAGTGCAATGTCGCACTTGATCTGCCACACGCCGCGTCCTTCATGATACTCAGCGCTCGGTCTTGCCGCCGCGTACTCTGTCAGTCTTGCGCGCTTTACTTCCTTTACTTCCTTGAGCAGTGCAACGTCGATTCCTTCGGAATCATATATCCAGCCTGTAGAGTCAGAGCAGGTGACAACCTTTGCGCCCATCTGCTGTGCCTTCTGTGTCGCATAGATTGCAACATTACCAGCACCAGATACAACAACGGTCTTGCCTTCCATCGAATCGCCGTGGCACTTCATCAATTCCTGTGTGAGATAGAGCAGACCATATCCAGTTGCCTCTGTACGCGCGAGGGAACCGCCGTATGTAAGTCCCTTACCTGTGAGTACGCCCTCGAAGGTGCCTCGGATTCTCTTGTACTGTCCGAACATAAAGCCGATCTCTCTTGCGCCCGTTCCGATATCGCCCGCTGGAACGTCCACATCTGCGCCAATATACTTCGAAAGCTCTGTCATAAAGCTCTGGCAGAATGCCATGATTTCCCTGTCTGACTTGCCCTTCGGGTCAAAGTCGGAACCGCCCTTGCCGCCGCCAATTGGAAGGCTTGTGAGGGAATTTTTGAAAATCTGCTCAAATCCTAAGAATTTAATGATACCAAGATTTACCGAAGGATGCAGACGGAGTCCTCCCTTGTAAGGTCCAATGGCATTGTTAAACTGTACGCGGAAGCCTCTGTTGACCTGCACCTGTCCCTTGTCGTCCACCCATGGCACGCGGAACATAAACTGGCGGTCAGGTTCTGTGATGCGCTCCAAAATCGCATTTTTCTTATAGAGCTCTTCGTTTGCCTCCACAACAGGTCTGAGTGAATTTAAAACCTCTGTTACCGCCTGAATAAATTCAGGCTCGCTTGCATTTTTTTTCTTGACAAGCTCTAATACTTCATCTACATATGACATTTTTAAATCCTCCTTGGTTTATAAAAACTATTTTAACACTGTAATGCACTAAACTCAACGATTACATTATAGTTTAATTTTTTTTCCAGCACAATAAAAAATATGTGATTACCATAAATTTTGTGCAATTTACTCAAATTTCTTGGTATAATTCACAGTTTTCAGTCTTATTTTACAGTATATCCTTACTACTTTACGGCCTTTGCCGGCAGCTCATAACGTCTCAGACACTCCTGCATCATTTGGTCAAATGCACTGCCCTCCCCCTTCTCAATGCTGTCAACATACTCATGCGCATGTGTGTCGTCCTCGCCAAGCTGCATCACGTTGATTGCCAGATTGGAACAGTGGTCTGCGATCCGCTCGTAATTGTTTGTGATATCGGAGAGCACAAACCCCATCTCAGCGGTACACTTTCCTTTTCTAAGACGCTTTACATGGCGCTTTTTCATCTCTTTTTGCAGAACATCAATCGCCTCCTCAAACGGCTCGATTGACTTTGCCGCCGTCTCATCTCCCGTTTCAAGTACACTGATGGACGCATCTACGATATCACAGACTGCCTGTGAAAAAATTTTCAGCTCCTCAGTCGCCTTCTCCGAAAAGTGCTGCTCTTTTTTATTCATCGTCTTGGCACAGTCCACTAAGTTAATCGCATGGTCTGAAATCCGTTCCAAATCCCCGACACTGTGCAGCAGCATGTTCAGCTTGCGGGAATCCGGCTCGCTCAGGTTCCGGCTCGAGAGCTTCACCAGATACCCGCTGATCTCATCTTCATAACGGTCCACCAGACTCTCGATCTGTTCGATGTCCTTCACATGCTTTTTGTCAAAAACAAACAGATTCTCCGTCGCCCCTTTCAGCGAATCCTTTGTCAGTGCTGCCATCTTTAGCACATACGAATAAGCCTGTTCCAACGCAAAGGAAGGCGTACTCAGAAAACGCTCGTCCATTTTGGCAAACAGCTCGTTCTCCATCGCCTGCCGCTCTTCCTCCTCGTCGGGCTTGATGATAATGAGCGACAATTTCTCAAGAAAGTTTGCAAAAGGAAGCAGCACAAGTGTTGCCAGCACATTAAATCCCGTGTGTACCAGCGCGATTCCAGCGCTGTCAGCCGCCTCCTCCATAAAGGCAAAATCCATCACTGCATTCAGGGTGTAAAAGGCAATCATAAAAATTGCCGTTCCAATAATATTAAACAATAGATGGACAATCGAAGCCCGTCTGGCATTTTTGCTCGCTCCAACCCCAGACATCATCGCCGTCACACAAGTGCCAATGTTCTGGCCGAGAATAATCGGCACCGCCGCCGCGTAATTGATACTGCCCGTCACACACAGCGCCTGCAAAATACCGACCGATGCCGAGGAGGACTGAATCACTGCCGTCACCAGTGCACCCACCAGCAGGCCGAGAAGCGGATTCGTAAACATTGTAAACAATCCCGTAAACTCTGGAACCTGACTCAGCGGCTTCACCGCCGACGACATGGTATCCATTCCGGTCATCAAGATCGCAAATCCAACTAAAATCGTACCGAGCTCGCGTTTTCTCCCATTTTTCATAAACATAATGAATATGACACCAATCGCAGCAAGCACTGGTGAAAACGAAGTCGGTTTGACCAACTGCAAGAAAAAGCTGTCACTCTCTATTCCCGTAAGGCTCAGCACCCACGAAGTGATCGTTGTTCCGACATTTGCACCCATGATGATTCCAATTGCCTGCGAGAGCTTCATAATCCCGGAATTTACAAAGCCTACCACCATCACCGTCGTCGCAGATGAAGATTGAATTACCGCTGTCACGCCCGCGCCCAGCAGCACAGCCTTGAGCCTGTTATTGGTCAAATTTTCCAAAACCCTCTCAAGCCGCCCTCCCGACAGCTTTTCAAGACCCTCGCTGAGCAGATGCATTCCATACAAAAACAGCGCCAAGCCACCTATCATCGTCAACAAATCAAAAAAGTCCATCTCGTCCTCCCTAAAGACGCTTATCGTCTCCCATTCCTACTACTTCATATCATTACTTTTTCAGATACATTTCATTCAGCTTCTGCATAGCATGTATTGTAATAACGCCTTGTTCAAACATATGTTTTTCATTGTCAAAAAAATGCATATAACAGACATACAGAAAAACCACGAACCAAATGTATCCCTAAACAGCCTTATTATACCAGACAGCCTTATTATAATAGATAGAACGCATTTTGATAAGATACTAACGGTAAAATTTTCGAAAACTGTGAAATACACGGGATTTGTTGTGTTTTTATATATTGTTATTATTTATATATCACAAAAGCGTATGGACGAATTTGCACAGAGCAGCAAGAACAGGCAATACAAATGATGATTGCAACGAATAAGGCAAAGGAAGATAAAGCAGAATTGAGTGGAATTGTGTGTGCGGTTGTGGTAGGATAACAGTATAAAATAGTATTGATAAAAGGCATGAGATCAGTATGTGAAAATACTATATTGACAATATACGATGGATTCTCATTTTACTTCTTGTCCCCTGCCATGCAGCAATGGCAGGGAATGTATGGGGTCCAAAAGGTCCTATACGTTTTTAGAAAAACTAAATAATTAAGAACAGGCAATACAGTATGAACCAAATCAAAATATTTTAGGAGGATTGAAATACAGAATGAAAAAACATCAATGTCCTTGTTGCGGATACTTTACCTATAATGTTCCAGCGAACGAAGATTGTGGGTATATTTGCCCCGTTTGCTTTTGGGAGAATGACCCGTTCATTAGTTCTGATTGCGAACCAAGTGTCTCTAATCATGGAATAACACTAACAGAAGCAAAATTTAATTTCCTGCAATTTGGTGCTTGTGAAAAAGAAATGTTAGGTTATGTCCGCCCGCCAAGAGATTATGAAAAGGATATCTCATAATCAGCCTTAAATACCATCTTGGGAGCCCGATAAAAGGCTCCCAAGATATGATACTGTTTATGCATTTTTATCCATTTGCAGCTTCTTTACTTCGTCTACGGAAAGTCCGGCATATTCGGCAATTTTTTCAAGCGCCAGAATCCCATCTGCAAGCATTCCCCATCCTCAAAAAATGTCCCTGCTGCAAGATTAATCCGTTCAATCGGATAGACTGGTTTTCCCATGCCGAAAAAATCTTCCTCCGTAATAAAAATCGTGTACGTATCTGGTAACTCCTTAAACGCCTGACCAGAATGCAGGTTCTCGATATCAAGTACACTGGAATGGTATCTCGCCCTGTTCCAGACGCTATTACAATCATACTATCACAAGTCCCCTTTCTTTTCAATCCAATAATCTAATACGCAGTCCTGTGCCATCAAATGTACTGAGAATTTTTTTAAATTCTTAACGTAATTTTAATGTACCTCCCTGCCGAATATGCTATAATATGATTTAGTTTTATAAAATACTAGCCTCCCGGAAAATCAGCCGCAACAGCAGGCGCAAGGAAGATTCCAAGAGACTATACTATACAGACGGAGGAAATACATGGTAACTGTTAAAATGAAAACAAGTGGTCCCATGAACCGCAATTCCATTCTGTCAATCAACATGCCTGAACCGCAGAGCGTTAAAAATAAGAATAACATTACAACGATTGTCAAAAATACACGAAACAATAGTTCTGTATCCCTGTATTCCCAGCAGCCCTTCCGCCAGCCTCCATCGAACGCGCCACAGCAGCCGCAAAACATTCAGCCTGCATTGACTGCGGGGCAGCAAAACACAGGCGGTACTCCGATTGCGCGCCCTGTTCCCACACTGTTAAACAAAGTGCAGAAGGGACAGAAAATACTGCTTTCCGCCGCCCCGCTGACCGCGGTGGACGCCTGCTTTGGCTGGAATGTCACAGATGCGCGATGCGATGTTGACGTGTCGGCATTTCTGCTTGGTGCTGACGGGAAAGTCATTGGCGATTCATGGTTTGTCTTTTACGGTCAGACGCTCAGCCCTGACCGGAGCACCAGATTTGTGTCTGGCGGCGGTGCTGACCGCGAGCTTATTCAAGTGGACTTCGAACGGCTGAATCCACAGGTAAAGAAGATTGTTTTTGTCCTCACAATCAATGATGCGCTGGCGAACAGACTTCACTTTGGCATGCTCAAAGACGCCTATGTGCGCATTTTAGATCAAACTGGCCATGAACTTGTGAGCTTTCTCATGACAGACTACTACAATAATGTGATCTCGATGATGATCGGAGAACTTTACCAGCACAACGGCGCATGGAAATTTAACGCTGTCGGAAACGGCGTCGCCAAAGATCTTGCCGGCCTGTGTGCGCTGTACGGCGTTCAGGTTCTCTGAGAAACGATTGATTCATGTATGGATACAAAAAGGAGTAACAAACAATGTTGACATTTGAAGTGATTAACGAATTAACCCTGAAAGTGACCTGCCGCGGAAATGATGTGCTGTTCACCAAGGCAGGTTCCTTTATCTGCGGTGAAAACGGCGGACAGAAAAATTATAAATTCGAAAAGCTGCTGCTCGGACCGCAGCAAAATGCGGGGCAGGCGCTGCTCGGTTCCCTGATGCGGCGCGTCACCGGCGAAAATCTCCCGCTCATGAAAGTCATGATGAACGGCGACAGCATTACATACTATGCCAACCATGCCCAGCATGTAGTGGTATACCAGCTTCAGCCCGGCGAAGTGCTCTCGATTGAGTCGGAAAATATTCTCGCCTTCACCCCGGACTGCAAATACGATGTGCGCTTCATCGGCTGTGGCGTCATCTCCCAGAAAGGACTTGCCACCTCCACACTGACAGGAACCGGCCCAAACGCCTATGTCGCCATCCTGATAGACGGCAATCCCATTGTGCTGAGCAATGTCCAGACCGGCTCTACGCTTGCCGTTGACCCCGATGCGGTCGTGTGTTGGATGGGAAACGGCTACTGTGACCCCGATATCAAGATGGATGTCAACTGGAAAACCTTTATCGGTCAGACCTCCGGGGAATCCTACAGTTTTGAGTGGAATGCCCGCCAGCCCGTGACCGTCATTATCCAGCCAAACGAACGCGCAAGCGGCATTAGTCTCGGCATGGACGGCGGACGGCTTGGACACCGCCCGAATTAAATTTTCAAAATTATTCTTCATGCACTTTTCAACACACTTTTTCAACATGCGCCAGTACAAGTGCAAGCACAGCTTCCGCAAAAATCTTTTCCCCAGAAGGACAGACCACATTCCCCTGAAAAGAATGGTGCTGTGCAAGCGCTGGCGCCGCAATACCCAAGTCAGCCGCCTCGAGCATGGAGCAGTCAAATTCACTGTCGCCCGCGGCAATCGTGTACGCCGCACCAAAGTATTCCTTAAATCTTTGAAGCGCACTTCCCTTGCTCAGTGCCTTGGGCAGCACATACACCTTCTCGCCGTTTCGGAATACCTCCACCACATTCAAATCCAGCTTTCGCTTCAAATCACAAACCACCGCCTCCGGCTCCTGACATTTCGTAAAGACAAACAAGTCTCTTATAAAACGCAGCTCAAAGCATCTCCTAGGCTCCTTGTCCAAAAGCGCCATCGCATGAAAAAGCGTCTCCCTGCTGTCGCGGATACGTTCCAGCGAACCGCGGTACCAATCCGAATCCTCCCTGCCGCCCGCCAGCAGCACACCGCCATTGCAGACAAGCGCGTAGGGCAAATCACCTATTCCAAGATGAATCCGCTGGTACTGCTCGGTCGTCCTCGTTGTCGTCGGAACCATCACAAGCTGTTCTTCTTTCGCCTTTATTTGCTGCAAAAGCCGATAGGTTTCTTTTGTAATATACGAAATCTCCCTTTCATGATAAATCTCAGCGCAGCGCTTCTCCTCGCCGATCTCATGCTTATATGAATAAATCATGGTGTTGTCCAAATCTGTATAAAATAATACCATTCGCCACTCCTATTTTCCACACACATTCAACTATCCCAGCCAAAAATAAATACAGCAAGGCTGCCGCAAAATACTGCCAGTTGCTCAATAAATTATAGGCAAACTGCATTTCACGACAGCCCATTCTCATAAACTGCTATTTGTTTATTTTACCAATTGCACAGGTCTTTACTTTCTGTTTACAACAAGTTTTCTGACCATATCCACCGGAATCATTGTCACCGCCAATACGACAATTGTAATCCAGCCTCTGATGCCAAACGGCTCACAGCTAAACATGTTTCCAATCCATGTAAACGCCTCAAACGGTATCAATGCCGCGTTGACTATCAGTGCCTGTACCAAGATAATTGTCAAGAACACCCTGATAAAGCCTGTATTCTGATCTAGTCCCTTAAAAATGCCAAATCCATCATCTCTGACATTAAAGCCGTTAAACAGCGCACTCACGATAAACAGCACAAAATACCCTGTCAAATGCTGCTCTTCCGTGTCAAACAAATCCACGAAAAACGGTGCTTTGAGATATATAAAGCTCACTACGGTAAGCCAGAGTCCCATCGTGATAATCTGCGCCATCATCGGCCTGCTCACAATGCTCTCATCTCTTCTTCTGGGCTTCTCGCGCATATACTTCTCAAGCGCTGGCTCATTGCCAAGCATGATTGCGCCAAGACTGTCCATTACGAGGTTGACGAATAGTAAATGTGTGACTTTAAGCGGCTCATCTACACCGAAAAACGGTGCAATCGCGCTGACAATAACCGCTGTGACATTAATCACAAGCTGGAACTTGCAGAATTTTAAAATATTGTGGTAAATGGTTCTTCCGTACAAGATAGCGTCTTTGATGGACTTAAAGTTATCATCTAAAATAACGATCTTTCCTGCTTCCTTTGCCGCCTCAGTACCGCTGCCCATCGCAAAACCAACATCCGCACGCTTCAGCGCAGGTGAGTCGTTCACGCCGTCACCTGTCATGCCGACAACAAGGTTCATTTCCTGACAGAGCCTTACCATACGGGATTTGTCTGTCGGCAGCGCTCTTGCAATCACGCGAATCTTGGGTATAATCTTCTTCACCTCATCGTCAGACATCTCATTTAACTGGGCGGAGGAGAGCGCCATCTCGTCATTGCTCTTTAACAAGCCTGCATCCTTTGCGATCGCCACCGCAGTCTCAAGTCTGTCACCTGTAATCATGACCACCTGAATGCCTGCATCTTGTACCTCTTTGATGGCATCCCGCGCCTCTGGCCTCACATCATCACGGATACCTACCAGGCCAATAATGACAATATCCTCATTGATCTTGTTCTCCACAAGCGAACGCTCTGAATAACCAAATGCCAGCACACGCATTGCCTTTGCCGCAAGCTCGTCAATCTTTCTGTCAAGTACTGCCTTGTCGATATCCCTCACATTTCCGTCCGCATCGAGATACTTTGCCGCTGATGCCAGAAGCCGTTCCGGCGCGCCTTTGTAGAAGGTTTTGCCTACATTGTCAATTCGTGCCTGGCTGAACTTGTTTGTGGAGTTAAAGCCCTGCTGCGCCGTGATGACATACTCTTTGTTTGAAGTCAGGGTATTAAAGGTTTCCTCCCCTATAAACTTCATCAGCGCCTGATCGGTGGCATTGCCGCCGATTACCCTGTGGGATGTATCAAACATGGACTGTGTGTTTTTGCCGATTGCAAGGTCGATCAGCCCCTTTACTTTACTGTGCTTGCTAAGCTGCGCAATGTCAATCGAATTTCCATCTGCGCAGAAGAAATCAACCACTTCAAGAGATCCTTTTGTGATTGTACCTGTCTTATCGCTGAAGAGAATATTTAATGAACCTGCTGTTTCGATACCTTCTGCCTTTCTGACAAGGACATTGTGGTCAAGCATCTTGCTTGTATTCTGCATGAGCACAAGCGAAATCATCAGCGGAAGCCCCTCCGGCACCGCACAGACAATAATCACGACTGCAAGTGAAACTGCATCGACTACATTCATGATAATATCTGGTATTGGCTGTGCAAAATATCCTGCCACACCGCCGTCAAATACCATCATCGCATGTACCAGATAAAACAGCGCAATAATGATCGCGCCAATATATCCAAACGTAGAAATCTGCTTTGCCAGCTTCGCCAATTTGACCTTGAGCGGTGAATCCGGTTCATCTTCCTGCATTTCCTCCGCCATTTTGCCCATCATGGTCTTTAAGCCGACTTTTCTGACATCGAGCACGCCTTCCCCGTCAAAAATCACCGCGCCGCGAAACAGGGAATACTTATCTACAAATGTATCACCTGTAATATCGTCCGCAAGCTGTACGCTGGGGTCTGCCGCTGTCTTTTTGCACTCCTCCGCCTCTCCGTTCAGCGCAGAGTTGTCTACTTTGAGCGCGCCGTCAATCAGAATACCGTCCGCTGGAACCTTGTCACCAGACTGCAGCAGCACCTTATCTCCAACAACGACATCATCTACCTCGATCACCGTGACGACGCCGTTCCTGTATACTTTACACTTGTCCTTCTCTGTGCTGTCTTTCAGCTCGCGGTACTTGGTATCGCTCGCCACGCCGGTCTTTGCCGACACAAACGCCACAACAAGCACTGCCACGATCGTTCCAAGCGGCTCGTAAATCTCCGCGTAGCCAAAGAAAAACATGACAATCATCAGCGCCGCGATTGCTAAGAGGATCTTGATCATCGGATCCCCGAAGGTCTCCTTAAACTCCTCCCAGAAGGTAGTAGGCTCCGAATCAGGAATCTGATTCGAGCCATACTGCCCGCGCGACTGCTCGACCTCTTTGTCACTAAGTCCATTAAATTTCATTTTTCATTTTCTCCTCATTCATTGTTGACTTCATTTATATAAATCGGTTGGCAAGCTCACCAAGACCCGGATCGGTCGTTCCCTGTCCCATCGCATTGAATTTCCACTCGCCATTATGCCTGTAAATCTCACCGAAGATCATTGCAGTCATATTTGAGTAATCCTCTGACAGATCATACTTGCAAAGCTCTGTGTTATTTCTGGCATCGACAATGCGGATAAACGCATTTTTGATCATGCCAAAATGCTGCTTTCTCTGAACTGCCTGATAAATGTTTACGACAACGACAATCTTGTCATAAACCTGCGGAACAGCAGCCAAGTCGATAATAATCTGCTCGTCATCTCCATCTCCTGCTCCTGTCAGGTTATCGCCCATGTGCTGTACTGTACCTGTCGGGTGCTTGAGATTGCCAAAATAGATGATATCCTCGTTTGCACAGAGCTTTCCGCTTCTGAGCATCAGCGCAGACGCATCGCAGTCAATCGGCTGCGGCTTGGGTGCAAAAAAACCTCTCTTGCCCTGCGGCGCCTCATCCCAGCCAAGTCCCACGATTACCTTGGAAAGACCTGCATTATCCTTAGATAAACTTACTTTCTGTCCCTTTTGCAAACTTACTGACATTGTATTCTCCCTTCTATTAACATTGTTCAACACAATTTCTAAATCTGATTACTCTACCTCTACACCGAAATTTGCGCACAGCGCTGCAAGACCGCCTTGGAAGCCGTTTCCGATCGCGTTAAACTTCCACTCGCCGCCATTTTTATATAGCTCGCCGAACACCGCCGCTGTCTCGATCGAGAAGTCCTCGCCCAAATCATAGCGGATCATTTCCTCGCCTGTCTCCTCGTTATAGATTCTGATAAACGCATTGTTAACCTGTCCAAAATTCTGCCTTCTCTGTTCCGCCTCATAAATTGTCACAGTGAACGCAATCTTTGTAACACTGTCAGGAACTTTTGACAAGTCTACCTTAATCTGCTCGTCATCACCGTCGCCGATTCCTGTGAGATTATCTCCCTGATGTACCACGCTGCCTGAAGAGTGGGTGAGATTTCTATAGAATACAAAGTCGTCGGAATCCGCTACCTTTCCTGAATCCCCCAGCAAAAACGCTGCGGCATCCAAGTCAAAATCTCCGCCTGTATCAAATGCATTCACATCCCATCCAAGCCCTACAACAACCTTCTTCAACCCCGGATTATCCTTTGTGAGACTGACCTTCTGACCTTTTTGTAAACTTACTGGCATCTTTGTGCCCTCCTTTTTTTTATTCCTGTTTTAAGCGACTTCTATGCCATAATGGCCACAGAGTGCCGCAAGACCGCCTTGGAAACCGCTTCCGATCGCATTGAACTTCCACTCGCCGTTATGTCTGTACAGCTCTCCAACCACGACTGCCGTCTCAATCGAGAAATCCTCGCCGAGATCATAACGAATCAGCTCGGTGTTCGTCGTCTCATCGACAATGCGGATAAACGCGTTGGAAACCTGTCCAAAATTCTGCCTTCTGGTGTCTGCATCGTAGATTGTAACAGTAAATGCCACCTTCTCAATATTGGCAGGAATCTTGGCAAGATCAACCTCAATCTGTTCATCGTCGCCCTCGCCCTCGCCTGTCAGGTTATCGCCCATATGCTTTAGCGCCTCGCTCGGATGGCTGAGATTATGGTAATATATAAACTCCTGCTCTGTCGGACACTTTCCGTTTGCCCCTACCATGAATGCCGCGGCATCCAAGTCAAAGTCCGCACCAGAATCAAACGCGTTGACGTCCCACCCAAGTCCTACCATAATCTTTTTAAGACCCGGATTTCCTTTTGTAAGATCGACCTTCTGTCCTTTTGATAAATTGATTGGCATTTCTTTTTTTCCTCCTTCATAACAATTCACAAACTAAATTTACTATGCTCTCTTGTCTGGCATATGATACATCCTGTTAAACTCCTGTTTGATCGTCTCAAGTCTCGCCTGATCCTCAACGCGCTTCTTTCTCGCGTCATTTTGAATCTGCCTCGTCTCGTTGATACCATCTACAATCGTTTTCCAAGTTGTTTCCAAGGTTTCAATCTTGATCGAGCTGCCCGCTGCCATCGCTGTTGTCAGTTTCGTCTGCTCAACCGTATTCTGCGCGTTGCGAATCAGCATCTCATTGGTCTTGGCATCGAGTGCGCTCATCGCCTCCGCCTGAAGCTTCTGGCGCTTGAGCATAATCGCCTGCGCAAGTGCCTGCTTAAACACCGGCAGCGTGATGATAAATGCAGAGTTAATCTTTCTCACAAGGTTCATATTGCTAAATTCCATCGCCTTGATCATCGGAATCGACTGCATTGCCACACTCTCCGCAGTCCTCAAATCCTGCGTCCGCTGCTCCAGCATCATCAGCGCCTGATTCAGACTCGTCAGCTCAAACTGAATAGAAGTGTCCCCTGTCGCCTGCATGTCAGTCTCACGCTGTGCAATGTACGCCTCAATTTCCTTGCAGCCCTGTTCTCCTGCAAGAATATATTTTACTAATTCATGATAATAGTTTACATTCGCCTCAAACATTGTATTCAGGTTGCGGTTTGACTGTTTGATCTCCGACTCATATTTTCTGAGCTCTACATAAATTTTGTCAACCTCATCGCCCATTGTATGATATTTATCCAGTATTTTGTCGAGCTGCTTTCTCATATTGCCAAAGAGCTTGCCAAACAGTGAAGGATTTTCCTGAAGCTCATCAATGTCAAACTTCTCCATCACCCGCGCAAGGGCGTTGAGCATCTCGCTCGAATCGTCAAGCTGGGACATATTCACGTTGTTCAAAACCACATCGGACGCCTTGGAAATCTCCTCTGCGACCTCCGCGCCAAAGGATACGATCGTCTCAAGGTTGTTGATCTCTATCGTGCTCACAATGTCGTCAACCTCCTGTGAGCCGACAAGCACCGCATTCATCTGCTGCCTGTCCTCCACGATGTCATACGTCTCAACCACTTCAATCTCATTTCTGGCATCCACCGTATTTGCCATCGCCGATGCCTGTGTCTTTGTCTTGCTAAAATCAAGTCCCATTCTTACCCCTCCGTTAACCTCTCCTAAAAAGTTTATCGCGCCATGATGGGCGCGTATTGGACGAAACCAGCGCCATATTGGGCACTTGCAGGTCATATACATACTCGCCAATCTGGTGTTCTTCCATCAGTCTCTTGTTAAAAAAACGCTCTACGTTCTGATATCCTGTCGGCACAAAAAATATCACATCAAACCCCGCCAGATTCAAAAATGCCGTCAGAATCGTATCCTCCAGGGAAATCATTTTCTCCCCTGTATTGACATAGATTAATTTCGGATTTTTCTTGGTAAAATCAAATTTCTGTATCAGCCGCACAATGTCCTTTGGCATGTTCAGTATCGTTGCAACGATTGTATACTCTGTGCCATTTTCAAAAGTCCCTTTGATCAGCCTGCTCTCAATCAATAACTGCAATTTATCAAAAATATGCTCTTGTATCTCCTCACGAAGAAAGCTGTAAGGATAGCTGGGATGCTCTTTGATCCGCCGTCTCTGTATCCGTCCGTTTTTTAAAAATTCTACCGCGTGCGCCTTCATCGGATTCACTGCCGCGGGGTCAATATAGGGCACATTTTTGACCAAAAATGAATCCTCTGTCATCAGCCCTTTGACAGCACTCCAGTATTTGGGAACCATTCCGTCCTTAACCCCGGACACCTTGGCAAAAATCACAGGCAGGGTGACAACACCGTTCTCTGTGCTGAAATTAGGGCGGAATTTCAGCTCCTCTTTCCATAAAATCTGTATCTCTTCATACATGGTCTGCAGCGTGACAGAGACTGCCTTATCATACTGATAATTGCGGTAAATGCCAGTATCCTGATACATCAGCCCGTCCAGCTCACGCTCCGCATGGTACGCGACCGTCCCCATCTGAAGGTCTGCACTCTGCTGCGGATAACGGTTTATTGACAGCGCTTCTGTAAATTGAAGCTCATAGAGCAGCGTGTCCTCCACACAGCATGCTGCGTTCAGATTTGGATTCAAAATCAGCACATCCACCGGCATACGCGCCAAAATCCGCAGAAACAATGCCTCATTTTCATCTTTGCAGGGCCCCATGTGGATAAAACAGCCCACCTCCGGCATTTTCCAGTTCGCAAACAGCTTCTTCTGGTATCGTTTGAGCCAGCAGAGCATATACACTGCCTTGTTCGTGAGCTTGTTGAGATTCATGTCCGGCTCCTTGGACTCCATAAGCAGCACGTCCAAGAATGCCTTCACCATCACCCGCTGTAATTCAATGTTCGCGGTATACTGAATATTTGCAGACAAATCCATCAGCATCTCGTCCTGCCGGACATAATTTCTGCGTCTGACCGCCCCAATCTCCTCCATAGAAGGTTTTGGGATACACTCGTCCACAATGACCACCCGCCGCTGGCTGTTTGAGAGCTCTAGCTGGAGCTGGTACAGATCATTCGCATAGGTAATCTTATCCTCCACCCCATTGATTCTGTAAAAACAATTATAGAAAAGCCGGGGATCGTCTCCCCGCACCGATGTACTTTTTTTGAAATCAGCAAAACCCTTGCCCTCAATCCATGCATTTGTACAGTTCAAAATCTGAGGCTTCACGCCGTAAATCCGTTCGTTATTCAACGCCTCCTGAATTTTTGCCCGAATCCATTTCAAGTTAAAATCCTGCGGAAATGCACGCATATTTGGCAGTTCAAGATTGTCTGACTGCCTGTTGTCCGCATCGAGAATGCGGTACTTCGCATCTCCTCCATACTGCAACAGCACGACATCACAGCCGGCGTTCGAGAGCACCGAGACAAGCAGAAGTTCATAATTACTGATATCGCCCTCATACAAAATCTTGGGAATTTTACTTTCGCCCAGCATGTTGACAATCCGCTCAAACTTATAATACAGCCAGCACATAAACTTTATGTATGCATTTTTCAGCATATTATCATTTTTGCCAGTTTTGCGCAGCGCGCTAAGCGTATCGAACAGAGATCTCGCCACAGTTCCCCGCTGGTAGTCATTCATGCGCGGAAGCCATTTTCGAAGGCTTTGTGCGATAAAGTCTGGACTCATCCGAAAGTCCAGACCCATAATTTCCTCATAATAGGCAAGATTTTTCTCATCTGGATTGGGAATCCTGCCCTCGATAATCACGCCCGAGAGCCTTGCCGCCTCATAATATCTCTGTATAAACTGTCCAATCTCCTCTGTATATCCGTTAATTCTATAAAAGTACACGCCTTTGTCCGGTCTGCTGTCGCGTTCCACAAAAAAATCGTTTAGATTTTTTATTTTATTATGCGTAAACATTTCCACTCCTTACAAGTAAAATTTCCCAACACAATTACTGAAATTATATCATATGAACACAATTTATTCAACAATTATAGAACATACTTTCAAATCTTAATAGGAATTTAATCTAATTTTAATGAAATAAACAATTCTTTACTTCACAAAGCCCTGCACAAACATATTAATAAATTCGTATCCCACTGCCCAATTAATCCCCTGTGAGCCTCTCGAGGAGGCTGAGACGATGCCAATCACCTCTCCATACATATTGAGAAGCGCCCCGCCTGAACTTCCCGGCGCGCCCGGCGCGGTATACTGTATCATCTGTACATCATCCAGCACGCGGATACCGGATACAATACCGTCTGACACCGAATTAAAATATCCCAGCGGACTTCCGATCGCGACGACCTTCTGCCCGCGGGAAAGCTGCGGTCCATGGTAGACCGGCAGCGGGTCTAACGCTCTGTCAATCCTGATTACCGCCAAGTCAAGCACCTGATTATATTTAATGATCTCTTTAGTCCGGTAAGTCTGTTCATCATTTTCGATTCGAATCGAAAAAAAGCTGCCGTCTTCCAACACATGATTGTTCGTCAGAATATATCCTTTTCTGCCTATCATAATGCCAGAGCCGCCCGCAAACGCCTCGCCGGAATAGTCGTGGACTGTAATCATCACGACAGAGGGCGCAAGCTGGGCAAGCTGCTCAAAGCTAAGCTCTGCGCGGGCGCCGCGCGGCGCAGTTACGCTTGCCACGGGCGGCGGCATTGTCTGTTGCGGCGATGCCGTTCTTCTCGACGGATGCGGCGGTATCGTCACACGCACCGGCTGATTCTCTCCCTGTACAGCCTCTGGTTTACCCTTTGCTTTCCTCTCTGGTCTTGGCGGAAGTACTACCCTGATATTTTGATGTGTATCATTCCTGCGTTCATTTTCCATTGTTTTATCCCCTGCACACATTTTTATAAAAGCCAGTTATAAGCCTGCCTACAATTACCTGATACTTATTCTGCTGTTCCATGAGCTGATGCCTCCTTAATCGCATCACGCATCAGGGATGCCACCTCATTGACAGAATATCCACTGTTTCCACAAAGCCGGTCCTCCTCAACGGAAAGCAGCTCTTCTCTGAGTTTTAACATCTTCTCCCGTTTATTATATGTCTCAATATCCATAACAACCAAGTCACCTTCACCATTCTTGGTAAGAAATATAGGCTCCTCCGTCTTTCTGCACAATTCTGCAATTTCATTATAATTCTGACATATTGCCGCAGATGGGCGAATATTCATAACAATACCTCCTTTAACAGTACCATTCTATTCATATTTTACTAATATCACGCTATAAAGTCAACACAAATGAAATATTGCGCGTACTACTACTATCATTTTGCCAGAGGGTGTGTTATAGTGTATGTATTTATACATAAATCAGCATTGAGGAGACCTTTTGAATTATGAACAATAGTTTGCTATATTACAGCGTGGGCGCGCTCTTGTACTGCCCTGCAAACAGAAAAAACATTGCCGACTCCATTGTGAAACAGCGTTTTGGCACCAAATATTCTCTTGCGCTGTGTCTGGAGGATACCATACGTGACGACAGCGTGGCGGAAGCGGAGAACATCTTAGTCCAGACGCTGCGCCAGTTAGACCAACAGTCTATGCAGAATGATTTTTATGTGCCAAAAATTTTTGTGCGGGTGCGAAATGCGCGGCAGATTGGCAGACTCCACAAGGCATTTGGCGAAAGCGCCCGCCTGATCACAGGCTATATCCTGCCCAAATTTTCACTTGAGAACGCGGACGGATTTATCCAAGAAATCATTAAGGTAAACGAGGCTTCGGCAACTCCTGTGTACACCATGCCCATCTTTGAAAGTCCCAGCATCATTGACCTCAGAACCCGCTACGAAATTCTATATCAATTAAAGCAAAAACTTGATTCGGTTGAGAAAAATGTGTTGAATATCCGTGTCGGCGGAAATGATCTTTGCCACATGTTCGGCTTCCGGCGCCATGACAACGAGTCAATTCACCAAATCCGCCCAATTGCCACGATTTTCAGTGATATTATCACTGTCTACGGCATGGATTACGTCGTCTCTGGTCCAGTGTGGGAGTACTATCAAAGCAGTAACTGGCAAAAAGGGCTGTATCACGAGCTTGCAGATGACAAGCTCTGCGGTTTTGTCGGAAAGACAGTCATTTACCCCAGCCAGATTGAAGTTGTCAACGAAGCCTACAAAGTCCCGCAAAAGGATTATCAAGATGCCGCTGCTGTCCTAAACTGGGATAAATCATCACACTCGCTGGTGGCTGGCAGCGTCAGCAAGGAGCGCATGAACGAATACAAAACGCATTCAAACTGGGCACTCCGCACGCTGCTCATGGCTGAATACTTCGGAATAAAAGCGTATTGAAAAAAAGTTTCTCAAACGCACTCTAAGCCTCTGCCAACTTCTTGATGATGCCGCAGCACTTGTAATGCCTGAGCGGATAAAATTCAATCGGCACCTGCTTCTCCTCGGCAAGACGCACGATATGGCCTAATTCGGGATTGTTTCTGTAGCGCGCATCTATCAATACTTTCCAAGGAACGCGCCGGAGAAGCACACGCGTCGTCTCGCCGATTCCGGGTTTGATCAGTTGAAGCTCTGATACTCCAAACACCTCTGCCAAGGCGCGCACTTCATCAATGCCATATCCGCTGGCGGCTGCTGATGCTTGCTGCTTTTCTGTTTGCAGTTGGTCTGATGGTAACTGCGCTGCTTTTGAATACTCTGTTTTTGAATGTTCTGTTTTTGATTGCGGCACTTTTCCTTGTACGTCTCTGGGAAACCACTGCTCGATGGCATCAAGAAACTCATAGGACAAATCTGCATCTGCCAGCTCTCCATAATATACTGCACCGTGAAAATCATTCGGACCTATGATGTCCTCCCGCAAAACAGTCCGGCTCACCAGTCCTGACACAGTACAATTCAGGCAAGAGCTCGGTATCAGAATATCCTCGTGCGTACCGCATAACGCTGTCACATTTGCGGGGTCTGCCGCCACTGCAAGCTCTGGCGAAACTCCCTCATAGGCTTCGACAGCCTGCCGCAGCTCGTCCAGAATCGCCCCTTTTCCAATCCACCCGTCCACAAACAGAAGCTGCCTTGGCTGATACTGTTTTAGCAAATAGTTCATTGCATTATCATCAATGCCCCTTCCCTTTATGATGGAAATCGCATAATGCGGCACTTCGAGCTGATATTTCTGCCAAATAAAATGCTTGATCAAAATGCCAATTGGAATCCCTGCCCTCGCAAGAGACACGAGCACAACCTTTTTTCCCCTTGCCTGTATGATCTTGTCCGACACCCTTCCCACTGCCAAGGCTGTCGGCTGCGCAAAATTGCGAAGGGCTTCTTTATAAACCTCCATATATCTCTGCGTCGGCACATACTCGACAGGAAGCATCTCACTGTAGTGCCGCCCAGACTGTATCAGGCGTTCGCGTTCTTCTGTCGGCTGGGGCTTCACCAGCCCTGTAATGTCCTTTAACAGCATTGTGACATCTTCTTTTTTGTAAGAACTTCTCATAATAAATAGACCTTTTCCCTTTCACATATTGTCTCAATTTTACTGCTTTTTGTTAGAAAGTGCAATGTAATCGAGCTGGGAAAAATTTCTCTTTCCCCTACTCGCGCGCCGGGCACCCGTCAGCTTCTGCTGACATGCTTCCTTGGGGTGTCCGTGTACATAAAAAAAGTGCCAAAAAATATTGACACTTTTTCAAAGGCTATTTTATTCTGTCCTATCCCTGATAAAAAATCCTATAATACAATTTCAAATACTCTTCTAAGTAATCCTTCTCTACTGGGCAGGCACTCTTGCCGATTTTTCTCAGATAATCACAGCCACCATTACAGTATGGCAGGATTTTGCAGTCTTTGCACTCCTCAACTGCAAAAGGGTCCAGACAAGCACCGGCGTTTTCACAGTCTGCACAGTTATCTTTCCAGACAAACTTGCCCCCTACAATCTGTCCTTTGGCGTCCGCTGGATTGTAAGTACGGTCACACTGGTACACATATAAGCCCGGGCCAACTACTTCATTGTGCTTTGAGTATGCGCCGCAATACACGCCAAAATTCTGAAAACAGCTCATATCGCAAATGACAAAGCCTTGGTCCAATGCCCAGTTTGACAGCTCAATCACCCGTTTCATGTAGGTATCAATATCCAGCTCTTCCTCCTTGCAGGGTATGTGGTCATAGCTTGCAATTCTCGAAAAATTAAAACGGATTGGCAAATACTGGTACGAGACAAAGCGCTCAAGGATTTCTTTTGCTTGGCCAATGTTACTCTTGCAAAGGTTGATGTTTATGACGACTGTCGTATGCCTCGTCATTTTGAGCAGATTTTTGACCACCGTCTCTGCGTCATAGTCCTGAGATGGTCTGAGTTTATTGTGAATGTCGCCGAGTCCGACCATAGACGCGTTGACATTGGTCAAGCCATATTGCTCCATCTCCCTGAAAAACCGCTCATCATAGATCGAACCATTGGTTGAAAGCGAATGGCTATAGAGATGCTTCCGGTCTCTGTCCGCTTTCCTGCAAAAGCTCAAAATCTGATTCTTGAGCAGCATCGGCTCTCCGCCAAACCAGTTGATATGGATATTCCGCTGAGGCACTTGGCAAAGATATTGATATAACCCGTCAAAATCCGATTCTGTCATCTCCTCGTACTCAAACTCAAGATTTCTCTGATAACAATAGGTGCACTCGCTATTACATTTCAGGGTACAAAGCACAGTAAGGCTGTACTCACTTACCGCGTTGGCGGACCGCCAGTGCCTATGCTGGATTTCCTTCATTTCATCATGATTGTCGTCCAATATAAAATGGTCATTGTATAATTTCTGCCAATAAATCGTGTCCTTGTCGTTTGGATTTTCCAGACACTTTATACAGCCCTCTTCGAGCGCCGCGGGAAGGCTCAACAGCGTGTCATTGACCAGATTGTAATACAGAACACAGTTATCAATTTTTGCTGAAATATAGTACTTTGATGTTTTCAAGATCTTTCTCCTTTGTAACTTAGATGGCCGAAGCTGTTTGAATGCTTCAAGCCATTTTTCACAGTTCGTATTTGTTGCTTCTATTTTTTTCGTCCCTTTTATTTTATTCATTCCTATTTTGCTAGACGCAGGTATCATTCTCGAATGTTCCTCTGTATAGTATGGATACTGTAACATGACCCTCTCAAAAGTTCAATGCCCAGAGATGTCCAACAAAAAATTTGCTTTTTGGACAACTCTGGGCATTGAACTTATCGCCATTATGCGTTTTAATATAAGTGTCTGAACGAGACCTATAATTCTACATAAGGAACTGCTCTTGAAGAAACGATAAAACTGGCTTAAATATACTATCCATCTACCACTATCAGCGTATCTTAAAACACAATACTTTGCGTTTACAGATACGCTAATCACCACCGTAATTTTTTACTTTCGTGATCAAATTACTTTGCGTAACCTACCTATGAGTATGTATACCGTAGCCGGTACAACCGTTCCTTCTGTGCAGTTCCTACAAAACTATATTTTAAAGAAAGAAGGATTTACCTATGAAAAAATTAATGAATTTGTCTTTATCACTTGCTTTAGCATTGACATTGTGTACTGCTGTTGCTCCTACAGTTGATTTTGGTGAGGGTGAGGTTACTGAGGAAGAAGGGATTATGCCGTTAAGTGATATGGAGCCTGACATAGAACTTCATTTTTAATTTCATTCCATATCGAAGTATTTTATATAACCTTATAAATTTTTAAATCTGTTTTTTACTGTTTTCTCTTGGGCAATATTCTTATTCATCTGGCATAGTGCAATACACTTATATAAATAATCCTTTTCTTGATATCCCTCAAATATAGGGATATTTTTCTTCTTACACTCTCCATGATTCCAAGTAATACTATATAAATTCAGAACTAGCGCATTCATTCTATAGCAATAAATGCATTCTCTCATAGTTCGTAAACTAATTGAATTTGACTTATCATATTCTCCCATGCTTCCATAAGTATTTGCAACATTTGTCATTATGATTTCCCATAAAGAAATATGTTCTATTATCCCATCATCTTTTTCCAATTGTTCACACAAATCTATCAACACTCTAAATGCAGAATTTATACTTTTCTCTTTTGCATAAACAGCAATATTCAACAAACACATAATCTCTGCATTAGTCAAATACTTTTCCCCACTCTTTAGTGCTATATTATATGATAATGTGTATTCCAAAACACTCTTCAATTGCTCAATAGTCCCCTCCTTCGCAAACTTCCTCTGACCAATCTTCATGTGAATCTCAATTCGTTCTTTAAACTGCTTATTTATTGGATTTCCCATCCGAACATACTTTTCTAGTTCAACTAGCAATTCCTCTATTCGTACAAAATCACGTTTATTTGCACATCTTGCAATCTCATCAACAACCGTAAACGCCCTAACATCATCTGTAACAACCTGTAATCTTTGATACTCACCAGACAAATTCATCTTCTCAAACAGCAACCTCACTACCTCGATATGCGGTTTTGTCTTATTTGCCTCTAACCTGCCAATTGTCTTTTCAGAACAAATTCCCTCACAAAGCTTCTTCTTGGTGAGTCCGAGCATTTCGCGCCTTCTTCTGATCACATCACTGATGCAGTAAGCTTCTTTCTGTTGATACAGATAACATGAACTTTCCATTCTTCTGTGCGTTCCGCAGAGATTGTGGACAAAATCCAGTGCCTCTAGCCACTCCGCCGTCGTGTGAATAATGTTTTCTAACGTCTGCTTGGTGATTGCGCCTTTGCTGTCGCCAACTTTATGATACAGTTTTGTCATTCCTTCTTTCTTGATTTCCAGAAGTTCCCACAAATAGTACATTCTGCCTGCTGTGCGCAACTGTTCGATGCCATCGTTGCAGAGTTTGAGAGTCCGCGTCCAGTCGCGCACTGCTTCCAGTGTGCTGATATACAGATAATAAACCACTTTCGGATAGATTTTCACATAACTGTATATATCAAACATGTCACTTTTGATGTATGTCAAAATTTCTTCACACCGTGACGCCAGCTTTTCCGAGTGGCAGTACTTTGTGTATTCCAATATCATATCCAGCTCGTGCACTGAAAGACAGAGTTCACCCACCGCCCGCTCATCAATCTCCGGAACGGTCAGTTTGACTGCCTTTTCACACATTTGTGCGATCAAATCCGGCGGCTCATGCCGCTTTTGCATCATCTGCGCTCTCATGACCAGCTCAAACTGTTTTCCTAATTTGTCGGTCTCATCTGTCTCATCATAATATTTTAATAAATTTTCTGCCGTCTCATAATTTGACTTTTCAATGGCATTGACGATTCCCTGCTTTCTCTTCCACACAAGATAATCTTCGTAAAACAGAAAGTTTTCATAGCCATCGCTACAGACGCCTAACCTTGCCAGAATCCTGTCGCGAAGCTCTTTATCCGGGAATCTTTCTCCTCTTTCGATTCTACCAATCATACTAAAAGAACAGATGCCCTCGCACAAATCTTCCAACGTAATATGCTGTATTTCACGCGCTTTTCTCACAAGTGTCGGAAAATCCCACAAATCGAGTGCCTGCAATTGATAGTGCTTTTTACTGATTCCCATATCATTTATTTCCTTTACTTCACAATTCATCTTTCGTATAGCGCGTCTATGCACCCTTTTCATTCTACTATGTAATTTTATATACAGTGTATCATAAATGGCCGTCACGCGAGACGATGATGACTACAACACAAAAGCCTGCTTTATAAGTATAATACCTATAAAGCAGACTTCTGTCAAACGCTATCATGTTATAATTTCTTCTATTATAAATACTTCTTTAAGATTTCTACCTTGTCAAGCTTTTCCCAAGGCAAATCAAGGTCATTGCGTCCAAAATGACCGTAAGCTGCCGTCTGCTTGTAGATGGGTCTTCTCAGATCCAGCATCTCGATGATTCCAGCAGGACGCAGATCAAAGTTCTCGCGCACAATCTCAACCAGCTTCTCGCTGTCAAGTTTGCCTGTGCCAAAAGTATCCACATTGATAGAAGTAGGCTGCGCCACACCAATTGCATAAGACAACTGAATCTCGCACTTGTCTGCAAGACCTGCCGCAACCAGATTTTTTGCTACATATCTGGCAGCATAAGCGCCGCTTCTGTCCACCTTGGTGCAGTCCTTTCCAGAAAATGCACCGCCGCCGTGACGCGCATATCCGCCATATGTATCCACGATAATCTTACGTCCTGTCAGACCTGCATCGCCGTGCGGTCCGCCAATGACAAAACGCCCTGTAGGGTTGATGAAAAACTTGGTATCTGCATCGACTAATTCCTGCGGCAGAATCGCATCAAACACATGCTTCTTGATATCTGCATGAATCTGCTCCTGTGTCACATCTTCATCATGCTGCGTGGAGAGCACGACCGCCTCGAGGCGCTTGGGTTTGCCGTTCTCATCATACTCTACAGACACCTGTGTCTTTCCATCGGGTCTTAAATACTTCAAGGTGCCGTCCTTGCGCACTTTGGTAAGCTGTAATGCGAGCTTATGTGCGAGTGAAATAGGATAAGGCATATACTCCTCTGTCTCGTTGGTCGCATAGCCAAACATCATACCCTGATCGCCTGCGCCGATCGCTTCAATCTCAGCATCGCTCATCTGCTTTGCCTCGAGTGCCTTGTCCACACCCATTGCGATATCGCCAGACTGCTCATCGATTGCTGTAAATACCGCACAGGTATTTCCATCAAAACCATACGCAGACTTGTCATATCCGATTTCTTTCACGGTATCGCGCACAATCTTTGGAATGTCCACATATGCCTTTGTTGTAATCTCGCCGGTTACAAGCACAAATCCGGTACAGGTTGCTGTCTCACAGGCAACGCGGCTCATGGGGTCCTGTTCCATCAGCGCATCGAGAATGGCGTCAGAAATCGCGTCACACACCTTGTCAGGATGTCCTTCAGTTACTGATTCTGAAGTAAATAAAAGTTTTTCCATTTGTACTTCCTCCTAAAAAAATTCCGCTTACTCGACTGAATAAGCGGAAGTGATTGGTTTCCCGATAATCAAATCCTCTTATTGTTCGAACTATTGCTACTGTACTTGCCGCAAATAGTAACTCGCTCAGGTTGGCACCTTCCGTCAGATTAACGGGGTTGCCGTAGCTTCACAGGTCCTTTGTACCTCCACCACTCTGAATAAGAGTTTCATACTATAACTCACAATATTGAATTTTCATATCAGTTACATCATATACTGATTTGTCTGTCATGTCAACTGGAAAATTTACTTATTCAATATTTTATTTAATATTTTTATTGGATATTTTAACATCTTTTGTGATATGCAAATACAAGCTACATTTTTGCCTTTTCCAGCATACGCTTCACATAGATCCCCGTATATGAATTGGGGCAATCCGCAATATGCTCTGGTGTGCCCTCCGCAATCACAGTGCCGCCGCCATCGCCGCCCTCTGGTCCGATGTCGATAATATAATCTGCGGTCTTGATTACGTCCAGATTATGCTCGATGACAATCACTGTATTGCCACCCTCCGCAAGACGCTGCAAAATCTCAACAAGTTTGTGAACATCTGCAAAATGAAGCCCTGTCGTCGGCTCGTCCAAAATGTAAATGGTCTTTCCTGTACTTCTTCGGCTTAGTTCTGTCGCGAGCTTAATGCGCTGTGCCTCACCCCCCGACAGGGTTGTTGAGGGCTGGCCTAATCTGATATAAGAAAGTCCCACGTCATACAGCGTCTCTATCTTTCTTTTAATAGAAGGAACAGGTTCAAAGAAGGTCAACGCCTCCTCGACAGTCATATCCAGTACATCATAGATGCTCTTGCCCTTATACTTTACGTCCAGTGTCTCACGGTTGTAGCGTTTTCCCTGACAGACCTCGCAGGGCACATACACATCTGGCAGAAAATGCATTTCAATCTTAATGATGCCATCGCCGCCGCACGCCTCGCAGCGTCCGCCCTTGACATTAAAACTAAAACGCCCCTTGCTGTAGCCTTTTGCCTTTGCATCGACCGTTGATGCAAATAAATCCCGAATCTGGTCAAACACGCCCGTGTACGTGGCGGGGTTTGAGCGCGGCGTCCTGCCAATCGGGGACTGATCAATTGCAATTACCTTGTCCAACTGCTCAACGCCTTCTATTTTCTTGAATTTACCGGGAATCGTGCGCGCCCTGTTCAGCATTTTTGCCAGATATTTGTATAATATCTCGTTTACCAGCGAAGATTTTCCCGAACCAGACACTCCTGTGACACAGGTAAACACGCCGAGCGGGAACTTTACAGTGATATCCTTGAGATTATTTTCCGCCGCGCCCTTTACCGTCAGCCAGCCATTCGGCTTGCGCCTTTTCTCTGGCACGGGAATCCGCAGTCTGCCGCTTAAATACTGGCCAGTGATGGACTCCGGCACCTGCATGATCTCCTCCGCAGTTCCCTGCGCGATCACTTCTCCGCCGTGTTCTCCTGCACCGGGGCCAATATCAATCACATGGTCTGCCGCCATCATGGTATCCTCGTCATGCTCCACAACCAGCAGTGTATTCCCCAGATCTTGCAGATTGCGCAGGGCAGAGAGCAGTTTGTCATTGTCCCGCTGATGCAGTCCGATACTCGGCTCGTCCAAAATATAGCACACGCCGACCAAGCCAGAGCCAATCTGCGTCGCAAGGCGGATACGCTGCGCCTCGCCGCCTGACAGGGAAGCCGTGCCCCGCGACAGACACAGATATTCCAGTCCCACACTCGCAAGAAATCCAACGCGCGCGCGAATTTCTTTTAATATGCGTTTTCCGATTAGCTGCTGCTGCGGTGTCAGCTCCATCGTCTCCAAAAATTTATATAGATTTGTGATCGACATGGAGGTAATCTCATAAATATTTTTATCGCAGACTGTCACCGCCAGCGATGTCTTTTTCAGACGCCTTCCGCCGCACTCTTTGCAGGGCGTGATGCGCATAAAGGTTTCATACTCCTGCTTGATTGTTTCCGAAGAGGTCTCCCTGTATCTGCGCTCTACATTTTTGAGCAGTCCTTCAAATGCCACAGGGTATGTGCCCTCGCCGCGCTGTCCCTTGTAATATACGGTGACTTCCTTCCCTTTTGTCCCGTTTACCAGCACGTCCTTCACCTTATCAGACAATTCTTCAAACGGTGTATCGAGCGAAAAATCATACGCTTTGCACAGAGCCTGCAAAATCGCATTGGTGAAACTGTTCTTATCGGCGCACGACTGCCAGCCCATGACCGTGATTGCGCCCTGATTGATGCTAAGGCTTTTGTCTGGTATGATTAAGTCCATATCAAACTCCATTTTATACCCAAGTCCAAAACACTCTGGGCAGGCGCCAAAAGGATTGTTGAACGAAAAACTTCTTGGCTCAACTTCATCAATGCTGATATTACAGTCTGGACATGCAAAGCTGTCTGAAAAATTCATCATCTCGCCGCCAATCACGTCCACCATCAAAAGCCCGTCAGAAAGCGCCATGACATTTTCAATGGAATCGGTCAGTCTGCGCTCAACGCCTTCTTTCACGGCGATTCTGTCCACAATGATTTCAATATTGTGCTTGATATTTTTCTCAAGTTTGATTTCCTCAGACAAATCATACAGATTTCCATCTATGCGGACGCGCACATATCCGCTCTTTTTTGCCCGGTCAAGCACTTTGGCATGTTCTCCCTTTCTGCCGCGCACCACAGGCGCTAACAGCTGAAGTTTTGTGCCCTGCGACAGCTCCATAATCTGATCAACCATCTGATCTACCGTCTGGCGCTTGATTTCCCTGCCGCAGTTTGGGCAGTGTGGTATCCCAATGCGCGCGTACAAAAGCCTGAAATAATCATAGATTTCTGTCACGGTACCGACTGTTGAGCGCGGATTGCGGTTTGTGGACTTCTGATCTATTGAAATCGCAGGCGAAAGCCCATCAATGCGCTCTACATTGGGCTTCTCCATCTGTCCCAAAAACTGTCTTGCATAGGAGGACAAAGATTCCATATACCGTCTCTGCCCTTCTGCATAGATGGTATCAAATGCAAGGGACGATTTGCCAGAGCCAGACAGCCCTGTCAGCACGACAAACTTATTTCTGGGAATATCCAAGTCGATGTTTTTGAGATTGTGTTCATTTGCCCCGCGAATCTTGATCACTTCGCCTTTCGGAAGCATTTTCAGTTGTTCTTTGTCCATTTTTGTACCATACCTTTCTATATAATGCACTCTCGATACAGCCTGCACATACTGTCAAAGCCCGCCTGTCAAATCCTGTAGCTGTTTTTTGAGCTCCATCATCTTGTCGCGCAACTCCATCGCCGCCTCAAAGTTAAGGTCTGCTGCTGCCTTGCGCATATTTTTCTCAACGGTGTCGATGAGCTTTTTGAGTTCCTTCTCATTCATGGACTCTGGATCTTTTGCAAATGCCTGCTCTTCCTTTGCAACTGCTTTCGAGATACTGATTAAATCCCTTACTGCCTTCTTGATGGTCTGCGGGGTGATGCCATGCTCATCATTGTATTTCTGCTGAATCGCGCGCCTTCTGGCCGTCTCATCGAGTGTCACCTGCATCGAATCGGTAATGGTGTCAGCATACATCACCACATGCCCCTCCGCATTTCTCGCAGCACGCCCGACAGTCTGTATCAAGGAAGTCGCTGAGCGCAGAAAGCCCTCCTTGTCCGCATCCAGTACCGCCACAAGCGAGATTTCTGGAATGTCAAGTCCCTCTCGCAGCAGATTGATGCCGACGAGCACATCAAACACATCCAGACGCATATCGCGGATAATCTGGGCGCGCTCAAGCGTGTCAATATCTGAGTGGAGATATTTCACGCGCACACCGACTTCGGACATATACTTGGTCAAATCCTCTGCCATGCGCTTTGTCAGCGTTGTCACGAGCACTTTGTTGTGCTTTGCAGTCTCCGCATTGATTCGGGCGATCAAATCGTCAATCTGCCCCTCTACAGGATGAATCTCAATCTCCGGGTCAAGCAGTCCTGTCGGGCGGATAATCTGCTCGGCGCGCAGCAGCTCATGCTGCTTCTCGTACTCATTGGGCGTCGCTGATACGAAGAGCATCTGGTCTATTTTCTGCTCAAATTCTTCAAACCGCAGTGGTCTGTTGTCCAGCGCCGACGGAAGCCTAAAGCCATATTCCACCAATGTTGTTTTCCGTGAGCGGTCGCCGGCATACATTCCCCGAATCTGTGGTATCGTCATATGCGACTCGTCTATAATTATCAGAAAGTCCTCTGTGAAGAAATCCATAAGGCAGTACGGCGGCTCGCCCTCCTCCGAGCCGTTCAGATGCCTCGAATAGTTTTCAATGCCAGAACAAAAGCCTGTCTCACGAAGCATCTCTATGTCAAAGTTCGTCCGTTCTGATATGCGCTGTGCCTCCAAGAGCTTGTCCTCGCTCTTAAAATAGCGCACGCGCTCTTTCATTTCCTCCTCAATGTCCACGCAAGCCTTTGCAATCCGCTCTGGCGCCACGACATAATGTGACGCTGGAAAAATTGTCGTATGCTCTAGTGTGGCATTGACCTTGTTTGTGAGCGGGTCAATCTCTGCGATGCGGTCGATCTCGTCCCCGAAAAATTCCACACGAATCAGATAGTCTCCGCCCTGTGCCGGATGGATATCCACCACGTCGCCGTGCACACGAAACCGTCCTCTGTCAAGGTCCAAATCGTTTCGGTCATACTGCATCTCAATCAGCGCATGAATGACTTCATCTCTGTCTTTTGCCATGCCGGGACGCAGGGAGAGCATCATTCCCTGATACTCGTCGGGACTGCCCAAACCGTAGATGCAGGACACGCTGGCAACCACCACGACGTCGCGGCGCTCTGTGAGAGATGCCGTCGCGGACAGCCTTAGCTTGTCAATCTCATCATTCACGGCGGAATCCTTGGCAATATAGGTATCCGAAGATGGGATGTACGCCTCTGGCTGATAATAATCATAGTAGGAGACAAAATATTCTACCGCATTCTCAGGGAAAAATTCTTTAAACTCACCGTAAAGCTGTCCCGCGAGAGTTTTATTGTGCGCTATTACCAACGTGGGCTTCTGTAATGCCTGTATGATATTTGCCATTGTGAAGGTCTTGCCGGAACCCGTGACGCCTAGTAATGTCTGGAATTGGTTGCCCTCCTTGAAGCCCTTTACAAGCTCTGCGATCGCCTCGGGCTGGTCGCCGGTGGGCTGGTATTCACTGTGCAGTTTGAACAACATTGGACTTGATTCACCTCCATAATTTGAGTGCGAATGGAATATTCGCATTGTATTCTGTTTGATTAGGTACAAATTCATCATCACTTCGCATTCAGCTTTTTCGTCATATTGCACCAAAGCTTCTCACGGTGAATGAAAGTCATTTATATTATATTTTTCCACGTTGTCACACGTTTTAAACCGAAATAGACTACATGAAATGAAACGTCAACTATCCGCTCTATGAAGAAGATAAAATCATATGTTTGCCAAATAGAATGATATCACAGAATCAAACATTTGTACAGATCTAAAACAGAAAAAATGCAAATATTTGTTCACCAATTTATATCTATATCCGAATACCTTACAGCAATAATATCACTTCGGCGTAGCCCCTTTAAAACAGTACACAATACCTGCGAATGTTTTCCTGCATGTCTCATGATGATACAGAAGTGATCATTCTATTTCTCAATTTGGGCTTCATATAAATACAGTAAACAATATAGCTGAATACATATAAAAAGGACCAGAAATTTCCTGCTCCTTAATACTTTTTAGATTTACTTTATTTCACAAGTTTTACCTTCTCCAAACCCAGCTTTTTCTGGTTTAGCTTGTCCCTATCACAACACTGGCATCTGCCTCTAAGCATTTGCATATAATGCACTCTCTGCTTTTTCATATTCCGCTTCTGTATATCCCATAGATAATATCTGCTCCCTTGTAATATTCGCTCTGATCATTCTCTCAATAGCCTCTATTCTTCCCTCTATTCTTCCCTCTATTCTTCCCTCTATTTTTCCCTCTATTTTTCCTTCTAATTTTCCTTCTATTTTTCCTTCTATTCTTCCCTCTAGTATTCCCTCCATTCTTCCCTCTATTCTTGCTCGTTCACTAATACTCTCTGACCAATTACACATAATCTGGATTCTCCTTTCCAATTCAACAGTCATTGTCATTCCATATTCA
>ERZ778516.555-NODE-555-length-31156-cov-5.145044_pt1 | contig 31156 bp, 29 predicted proteins | sample MGYA00510342_ERZ778516 | MGnify/ENA primary metagenome ERZ778516 (study PRJEB29527, sample SAMN07138961) | mouse gut metagenome | material: feces | host: mouse | place: China:Nanjing | collected 2016-01-25 ... | reverse complement strand
CAGTTAGCGGCTTAGCCAAGGCTGAAAAACCTCAAATTTTACCGAATCATTGTTAATTGAGAATTATTGTTTATTCATCAAAAATATAATGAATTATATCAAAAATGACGTGTTTGTCTTACAATAGTTAAATGGTGGGAAATATCTGGCATTATAAGTCGGCAGATGTGTGTAATAGAGAATTCAGTGGCATTTTGAGATTCTTATTTTTTATTAGTGTGAAAACTTGTTTAAGGAAAAAAAGATGTAACTTTGCGTCCATGTAAATCTGACATAACCATGGATAATCTACCTTTTGCTTTTATTTGTCTCACATCGTTTTTCACATTGGCTAATCCGCTGGGCACTATGCCTGTGTTCCTGTCAATGACCAAGGATCTTGACAACTCGCAGCGTACGGCTATTGCCAAGCGTGCCACTATCATTTCATTCATCATTCTGATATGTTTCACGGTGTGTGGTCAGGTGCTTTTCACATTGTTCGGAATATCGACCAACGGTTTTCGCATCGCTGCGGGATTCGTTATCTTTAAGATTGGCTTTGATATGTTGCAGGCGAAATATTCCCATGTGAAACTTAGCGAGGAGGAGGTCAAGGTCTATGCCAATGACATATCCATAACCCCTCTTGCCATACCTATGCTCTGTGGTCCGGGCGCGATAGCAAACGGTATTATGCTTATGGATGATTCCACTTCTCTGACTATGCAGGGTATTCTCATAGGGTCCATCGCATTGATATATCTGCTGACTTATGTGATACTGAGTGCTTCGACGCGTCTTGTGAAATTGCTCGGCGACACAGGCATCAATGTGATGATGCGTCTCATGGGGCTTATACTTACGGTGATAGCTGTGGAGTGTTTTGTCGGTGGCGTGAAACCTATTCTTATCGAGATTATCCAATCCGGGAACGGTCTTATATGAATGTAAAGAAGCACACTGGCAATCTGCCAGTGTGCTATTCTGTTACAAGGTGTTATTATAATCCTTTTGGAGTTTGCGGTTGCGGAAACGGTGATTTCCGAAACCGCTGTTTCGCTACTGCAAAAGTAATGCTATTTTTGTGAAAACGTCAGCACGGTGCGGATTTGTTGCATAAGGAGCACCAATGCTGTTTTATCCGCCTTGTCTGCTACGGTTATTACTGTGCAGCCACACCACATCACAGAGAAAAGGCAGAAGGATTCACGTTCCCTTCTGCCTTTCTCTCTCTGTGTTGAACTACTGATGTTGTTGTCTGAATTTCTTATTTTACGAGCTCCATTCCACGCATTATCGCGTCCTTATTGACAGGGAGCATGTGGTGATGGCGTTCGGGAAGAGTCTTTTTGAGTCCGCGCATCACTGCATCCACGCTCACGAGCGGTTTCACTTTAAGGAGCGCTCCGAGTAGCACCATATTGTAGCTTTTTGCTGATGACAGCTCGAATGTGGCTTCCATGGCATTCACCGGCAGGACATTGATGTCGGTACGAGTCGGCGCATGGTGGATGCTGTAGGGATCGTATATGAGTGTGCCGCCTGTTTTCACTTTGCTTTCGAACTTGTCGAGGCTCTGCTGGTTGAGTATCACGGCTGTGTCGTAGCGGTTGAGCACAGGGCTTGAGATTGGTTTGTCAGAGATGATCACTGTGACGTTGGCAGTGCCGCCACGCTGTTCGGGACCGTATGATGGCATCCAGGTGACTTCGAGATTGTCCATGAGTCCGGCATAGGCAAGTATCTTTCCCATTGACAGAACCCCCTGACCGCCGAATCCGGCTATAATGATTTCTTCTTTCATAGCTTATTCGTTTTTCAAGTCACCGAGCGGATAGTGCTCGAACATGTTCTCTTCCATCCATTTATTAGCTTTTTCAGGAGTCATTTTCCATCCTGAAACGCATGTTGATACGATTTCCACTACCGATGTGCCCTTGCCCTGCATCGAGTTTTCGAAAGCCTGGCGTATGGCTTTCTTGGTTTTTCTTACAGCGGGTGCTGTGTGAACGCTCTGGCGTGTCACATAGCTCGTGCCAGGGAGCTGGGCGAGCAGCGAGGAGATGTTGAGGGGATATCCGTTCAGGTCTACGCGTCTGCCGTAGGGAGTGGTGGCTGTCACCATGCCTTCGAGTGTGGTGGGAGCCATCTGCCCTCCGGTCATGCCGTATATGCCGTTATTGATGAAGATTATGGCTATGTTTTCGCCGCGGTTGGCTGCATGGATGGTCTCGGCTGTGCCTATGGCAGCAAGGTCGCCGTCGCCCTGATATGTGAACACCAGGCGCGAGGGGTTGAGCCTTTTTACGGCTGTTGCTATCGCCGGTGCACGACCGTGGGCCGCTTCGATCCAGTCAACGTCAATATAGTTGTAGGCCATCACGGCGCATCCTACCGGTGCTATTGCTATGGCTGAGTGCTCGGCCCCCATCTCTTCTATCACCTCGGCCACTAACTTGTGGACCACTCCATGGGAGCATCCTGGGCAATAGTGCATTGTGTTGTCGTTGAGGAGCCGTGGCTTGGATGCTACGATATTGCAGGGCTGCTTGATTTCTTCAGGTGTCATAGCTCAAACTTTTCTTTAAGTGCGACGAGTACTTCGTCAGGGTCCATGACTATGCCGCCCATGCGTCCGAAATGGTGCACGGGGCGAGGCTCTTCGAGGCTCAGGCGCACATCTTCGATCATCTGACCGGCGTTAAGTTCCACTACGAGAATACCTTTCATCCTTTTGCTCAGACGCTTGATGGCTTCAGAGGGGAAAGGCCACAGGGTTATGGGACGGAGAAGACCTACTTTGATTCCTTGGGCGCGGGCATCCTCCATGGCTTTCTGACATATGCGTGCCACGCATCCGAATGCCACTATGAGATACTCTGCGTCTTCGGTCTCATGCTCCTCCCATCGTGGTTCGAATTCCTCGATGTGGCGGTATTTTTCCTGTAGGTGCAGATTGTGTTTCTCCATCTCCTGAGGCACAAGCTCAAGGGTTGTCATGATGTTGGGTTTGCGCGACTCGGGACATCCGGTGACTGCCCAGGGGCATTCGCGGGCTATCTCTTCATCGGTGCGGCGCGGGCGTGGGGCAGGTAGCTTGACACGCTCCATCATCTGACCTACCACGCCGTCGGCAAGCATCATCACGGGATTGCGGTATTTGTAGGCAAGGTCAAAGCCGAGCCCAACGAAATCGGCCATTTCCTGTACGGATGCAGGCGCGAGTACTATCAGATGGTAGTCGCCGTGACCTCCACCTTTGGTGGCTTGGAAATAGTCGCTCTGTGATGGCTGTATGGTTCCGAGTCCGGGGCCTCCGCGCATACAGTTGATGATGAGTGCGGGGAGTTCGCCGGCGGCTATGTATGATATTCCCTCCTGCTTCAAGCTTATGCCTGGGCTGGAGGATGATGTCATGCAGGCTTTACCAGTGGCGGCTCCGCCATACACCATATTGATTGCTGCTACTTCGCTCTCCGCCTGAAGCACTACCATGCCGGTGGTGTCCCACGGCATGAGCTCTTCAAGGGTTTCGAGGATTTCGCTCTGAGGCGTGATGGGGTAGCCGAAATAGCCGTCCACTCCGTAGCGTACGGCTGCATGGGCTATAGCCTCATTGCCTTTCATTAATGTTACTTCTTCTTCCATATCGTTGTATGGGGGGTGATGGATGTGAGAGGGGGGATGGGGAGTCAGGATTTTTCAACTACGCGGTACACTGTGATGCATCCGTCAGGGCAGACGGTGGCACAGGCTGCACACCCTATGCAGGCTTCAGGGGCGATATCCTGGGCGTAGTGATAACCACGGTCGTTGACATCCTTGGTCTGAAGCTTGAGCACATTGCATGGGCAAGCCACTACACAGAGGTCACATCCTTTGCACCTCTCTCGGTCTATGTCCACAGCACCTGTAATTTTTGCCATAGTTAAAAGTATTTCTGAGAGTGCGGTAATTCAAGGCTTCTTTCTGTTGTGATGAATTGCCGGGGAACAACTGCATCTCGTATTTTTAGTTATTGTACAACACAAATTTAAACAAAAATCCCCGAATAGGACAAAAATAATATTTATTTAACCAATTGCACAATGCTATGGACTATGCGCAGTCAGTTAAAATCGGCTGCTGTTTAGTGTGTTAAGGTATGTTGAGGGTTATTGCGGCTTCGCAAATGTGAAAATTTGTTTATTGAGGTTGCTGTTTGCAACATGAAGCCTTATTCCTTCGACATTGGGGAGTGACCACAGCTGTGATATGTCAAAGGATGCGTAGTATGCACGGTCGTGATAGTCAACATCTTTTGAGATGATGTGTACCAGATATACGTCAGGCATTTTCTGATCGATGGTGCCGGGGTCCACAGCCAGACAGAATATGCGTGGCTCGGTGGAATATGTGAGGCGTACATGAACGTTGATGTATTTGCCTGAACGCCATGTGCTGTAGAGGTATACTTTGTCGTTATGCCACATGTCGAATTCCGGACGCCATGTCATATTTATATCGGAACAAGTGATAGGTGTGCCCCCTCGCAGATATATATTCCCTGAGTTGTATGCCTCGTTGTTTTCAGGGATGTAGTGGATGAGCATCCTTGATCCTTCATCAATGCTCCCGGCGTTCAGCATTCCTTGGGCTCTGAGGGTGATCTCGGGAGAGTCGTCCACTTTGTTGAACGTGAATGTGGCACGGCCGTCGATGTTGCCTGCAAAGGTCACTATGTCGGTACAGGTCATATCTACCCCGTGGTCGACACCCTCCTCCCGACAAGAGGACAATGTGCTGGCGAGCAATATTATAATGTATAGGTGCCGGAGGATGCGCGTCATATTCATTGGTGCGGTGATGATGAGGTGAGAGGTTATATTGAGTGGATGTCGTCAATGATTCTGCCGTCGGCCATGTGGATGACTCTGTCGGAGTTGCATGCGAGCGATTCGTCGTGGGTTACGATTATGAATGTCTTGCCGGTGGTCGAGCGCAGGTCGAAGAACAGCCTGTATAGCTCTTCGCGGTTGTGGGAGTCAAGGCTTCCTGACGGTTCGTCGGCAAGGATAACCTTGGGGTCGTTGATGAGCGCGCGCGCCACGGCTGCACGTTGGCGTTCGCCACCCGATAGCTGATTGGGGCGGTGGGTGAGTCGGCCGCCCAGACCGAGTCCGTCCAGCAGTTCGGCGGCTCTTTCCATGGCTTCTTTGCGTCCCATGCCGCCTATCATGGCAGGCATGGCTACATTTTCAGCCATCGAGAATTCGGGCAGCAGCTGATGGAACTGGAATACGAAACCCATATTGCGGTTGCGGAATGCTGCGAGTTGGGCTTCCTTCATCTTCACGATGTCAGTGCCGTCGTAGATCACTTTGCCGCTGTCGGGAGTTTCAAGAGAGCCTATTATCTGAAGCAGCGTGGTTTTGCCGGCTCCGCTGGGCCCGACGATGGAGAGAAACTCGCCATCATTGATGGTGAGGCTCGCCTCGTCAAGCACCCGCAGGCCGTCATAGCTCTTGATTATGTCCTTTACTTCAATCATGGTTGTAGCCCTATTGGCTGCTGATCATATGGATAGTCGGCGCAGGGTGTCGACAAGGTCACGCTTGATGGGCTTGTCGTTCTTGATTGCTTTGGAGAAAGGCACATATACGATCTCGTCGTTGCGCATACCTATCATCACATTGCGCTGGTCCTCAAGAAGAGCGTCGATTGCGGCTGAACCCATGCGCGAAGCAAGTATGCGGTCGAATGCAGTGGGAGAACCGCCGCGCTGTAGGTGACCGAGTATTGATACTCGTACGTCATATCCGGGATATTCGTTTTTGACACGTTCCGCAAGCCCCATCGCGCCTCCTGTCACAGGGCTCTCGGCAACGAGAACGATGGATGAATTCTTGCTTTTGCGGAAACCGTGTTCTATGAGCTCGGCAAGCTGGTCGACCTCGGTGGATATTTCCGGTATGATGGCTGCCTCGGCTCCGGAAGCGATGGCACCGTTGAGGGCGAGGAACCCTGCGTCACGGCCCATGACTTCAATGAAGAACAGCCGTTCGTGGCTTGTGGCGGTGTCACGTATCTTGTCGACACATTCCATGATGGTGTTCAGGGCTGTGTCGTAACCGATAGTGGAGTCGGTGCCGTATAGGTCGTTGTCGATGGTGCCGGGGAGTCCTATGATGGGGATGTTGAATTCGTTGGCAAAGATGCGGGCACCGGTGAGTGAGCCGTCGCCTCCGATCACCACAAGGGCGTCGATCTCCTGGCGTTTGAGATTGTCGTAAGCCAACTGGCGGCCCTCGGGAGTGGTGAACTCCTTGCAGCGGGCTGTCTTTAGGATTGTGCCGCCTGCCTGTATGATGTTGGATACGTTCTGGGTCCTGAATTCTACAATCTCATCAGTGATCAGTCCGCGATAGCCGCGGTATATGCCTTTCACACGGAGTCCACCGTATATGGCGGAGCGTGTTACCGCGCGGATGGCGGCGTTCATTCCTGGGGCGTCACCTCCTGAGGTGAGGATGCCCACGCAATTAATTTGTGCCATTGTGTACCTATTGTTTCAAGACACAAAGTTAGGAATAAAAAGTGAGATACGGAAAAGGAAAATAAAGTTATTTGGAGACGGTTTTCTCTAAATAATATATTCAAAAAGACATGATGTCGATAATAGTTGTGATAATGCTTGGTGTGATGTTGGATTATTTTGAAAATAAGGTTGCTATGATATGTAATACGAGATTTTAGTTAAAAAAAACAAAAGAGCGGAAGGTAGATTGTTTTGTGGTTGTTTTTTTATTATATTTGCGAATAACCAGTTAAAATAGTTGTAATTATGAACAGTCTCTCCTTTTATTTATTACCCATAGTGCTTTTGGTAGGTTTCACAGGTAATGGAACGGTATTATTGGACGATGTTTCTAATGTGGATTTAGCATGCAATCGAGAAGGATTAAATATTGATATTTATGGTAGTATATCAAATTCGTATGAAGGCAGTCTTTCAAAATGTTCAAAGATTGGTGATACGATAATTGAGTTGACAAAGTCAGAGCAAGAGGTTGTCAGTCAGAATGCGCAAAAAGTAAAATCAGATATACGCAGTAAATTTGAAAGATTGCATAGTGATTGGTATGATGCGTCAAGAGAGGATATGCGAGTGCTTGTGAGCAGTTCCATGTATTCACGGATGGAGGTGCCTGAATTTGATAAGTTATTAGAGATGGGGGAGGAAATAATACCTTTGGTTCTTGAAAAAATGATGGATAGGAAATATTTTTTCACTCAAGTGCTTTATGAAGCATTAATGGGAAATAAGCCTATTCTTATGAATGCGGTAGATAATGATGTCATCAGATCTTCTCAGGACAGGGCTCAATTATTAGTACGTGAATGGATTAAGTTATATAATAAAAAGTGAAAATCGGCTGGTTGTCATAATCATTGATTGGTCCAATTACTGATTTTGTAGCGAAAAGCTAAACGGTTCAGATTTCGAAAGGTAACATAACAATGACTAAGGATGAATATTGTGGTTGCATCCTTGGTCATTTATTTCATTTGTCATATTGTAAGGGGTCGGAGGCATAGGCTGTCGGTGCGATTGTGTCAATGAGCAAAGATTTGTTAAAGGTCATTTTCACGGAAATAATGAGTACCTTTGCACTGTGATTAATGATGTAACTGCTTCAATGAATATCATAGGAAAGATCAAACATCTGGCTGAGATGCCGACGTTTCATGTGCTTCTCGCTCTGAGTGCCGCACATTGTCTTAATGACCTGTTGCAATCGGTGATAACAGCTATGTATCCGATGCTTAAGGCAGATCTTGGTCTGTCGTTCGGTCAGATTGGTATAATAACTCTTGTGTATCAGATGGCAGCGTCGATATTCCAGCCTGTAGTGGGGTATGCTTTCGACAAGCGTCCGTTTGTGTTCAGTCTCCCTGCCGGCATGGTGTCCACGTCGATAGGTATAGTGATGTTTGCCTATTGCGATACTATGGCGGGCATACTTGTGTCGGTGTTTATGGTAGGTATAGGATCAGCGACGCTCCATCCCGAGGCGTCGCGCATCACTTCGCTTGCCGGAAGAGAGCGAAGAGGTTTTGCCCAGTCGGTGTTTCAGGTCGGAGGCAATTTCGGCGGCTCTGTGGGTCCGTTGCTCGTGGCTCTGATTGTTGCTCCTCACGGTAGGCATTATGTGGTGTGGTTTCTTGTGGCATCCACTCTGTGTTTTGCCGCTATGAGACCGATCTGTAGATGGTATGGTCTTTATCTCAGGGATCTTCGCAGCCGTCCGCAAGGGGTGTCCCAGCCATTGAAGTTGCCGTTGTCGCGCAGGATGACGGTGTTTGCCATAGCGGTGATTGCCGTACTTATTTTCTCCAAGTACATATATATGGCATCATTGTCGAGCTATTATACATTTTATCTGATAGATAAGTTCGGTGTCAGTGTGTCGCAGTCCCAGATATTCCTGTTTGTGTTCGTGGTCTCCACGGCTGTTGGGACTCTTGTAGGAGGACCTGTTGGTGACCGTTACGGACGCAAGATAGTGATATGGGTCTCTATACTCGGCACCGCTCCGTTCAGCCTGCTTATGCCACATGTGTCTCTGCCAGTCACGGTGGTGCTGAGTTTCTGTGCAGGATTCATGCTTTCATCGGCTTTTCCTGCCATACTTCTGTATGCTCAGGAGCTGTTGCCCTCCAAGCTTGGCATGATATCCGGATTGTTTTTCGGATTCTCGTTCGGAGTGGGAGGCATAGCGTCGGCCGTATTGGGAGGATTTGCCGATACTTATGGCATTGAGATGGTCTACAATGTGTGTGCCTACACCCCGCTGCTGGGCGTAGTGGCGGGACTTCTGCCAAATCTGAGGAATAGGTGAAAAACTCAGCAGTGATATATTTGAGATTACCGAAAATTTGATTACATTTGCAACGATTAAGTAAACACCTTAAAAAACAATACTTATAATCATATACTTACAATGGATATTTCGCATATCGAACATGTCGGCATCGCTGTCCCCAATCTGGAGGAGGCCATCGCTTTTTACGAGAACACCCTTGGCATCAAGTGTTTTGCTATAGAGGAAGTAGAGGACCAGAAAGTGCGCACAGCATTCTTCAAGATCGGTCAGACAAAGATTGAGCTTCTTGAGGGTACTTCCCCCGAGAGCGCGATCAGCAAGTTTGTAGCCAACAACGGCGGACGCGGTGGCATCCAGCACATTGCTCTCGCCATTGAGGATGGTGTGGCAAATGCTCTCGCCGAAGTCGAGGAGAAGGGTTGCCGTCTTATCGACAAGGCTCCCCGCAAGGGTGCCGAGGGTCTTAATATCGCATTCCTTCACCCGAAGTCAACTTGCGGCACTCTCATAGAGCTCTGCGAGGACCCCAATAAATAGTAAAATATAAAGAGTAAAGAAAGTTTATAAAGTCGGTTGGCAGGTGGATTAGCCTGAGGTGCTGTCCTCTCATGGAAGGCTTTATAAACTTTTAAACTGTAAATTCACGACAATAGAATGAGCAATCAGCTTGAAAAAGTAAAAGAGCTTATCGCCTTGCGCGAGGAGGCTCGTCTGGGCGGTGGTGAAAAGGCCATCCAGAAACAGCACGAACGCGGCAAGTACACAGCCCGCGAGCGCATAGCCCAGCTCCTCGACGAAGGTTCGTTTGAGGAGATCGATATGTTCGTGCGTCACCGTTGCTACAACTTCGGACAGGAGAAGAAGAGCTATCTCGGTGACGGCGTTGTTACCGGTTACGGTACTATCGAAGGGCGTCTCGTGTATGTGTTCGCACAGGATTTCACTGTCTTTGGCGGATCACTCAGTGAGACTATGGCTCTCAAGATCTGCAAGATAATGGATATGGCGATGAAGATGGGAGCTCCTGTCATCGGTCTTAACGACTCAGGTGGTGCCCGTATCCAGGAAGGCATCAACGCTCTTGCCGGATATGCCGAGATATTCCAGCGTAACATCCTTGCATCAGGTGTGATACCCCAGATTTCAGGTATCCTCGGTCCGTGTGCCGGCGGTGCGGTGTATTCTCCCGCCCTCACTGACTTCACTATTATGACCAAGAGCATTTCCTATATGTTCCTCACAGGTCCGAAGGTTGTAAAGACTGTCACCGGAGAGGATGTGAGCCAGGAGGCACTCGGCGGAGCAGCCGTCCATTCTCAGAAGAGCGGTGTGGCCCATTTCGCAGCCGAGGATGGAGAGGAGACACTGTCGATCATCCGCAAGCTCTTCAGCTACATTCCTCAGAACAACCTTGAGGAGCCGCCGCTGGTAGAGTGCAACGACCCCATCGACCGTCTGGAGGATTCTCTCAACGAGATCATACCAGATTCAGCCAACCGTCCTTATGATATGTATGAGGTGATTGGTGCTATAGTCGACAACGGTGAATTCCTTGAGATACAGCGCGACTATGCCAAGAACATCATCATCGGTTTTGCCCGATTCAACGGTCAGGCTGTCGGCATTGTCGCCAATCAGCCCAAGTTCCTTGCCGGTGTGCTTGACAGCAACGCATCCCGCAAGGGCGCGCGTTTCGTTCGTTTCTGCGATGCGTTCAATATACCCCTTGTCACCCTCGTTGACGTTCCGGGCTTCCTTCCCGGCACAGGTCAGGAGTACAACGGTGTCATCCTTCACGGAGCCAAGCTCCTCTATGCTTACGGAGAGGCTACAGTGCCCAAGGTCACCGTCACACTCCGCAAGAGCTACGGCGGCAGCCATATCGTGATGTCGTGCAAGCAGCTCCGCGGCGATATGAACTATGCCTGGCCTACAGCCGAGATTGCGGTTATGGGTGGCGCAGGAGCCGTTGAGGTGCTTTATGCCAAGGAGGCGAAGGCTTCCGACGATCCCGCCAAGGTGCTTCAGGAGAAGGAGGCAGAGTACAACAAGCTATTCTGCAACCCCTACAATGCAGCTCGTTACGGATATATCGATGACGTCATCGAGCCGCGCAACACACGATTCCGTGTTATCCGCGCTCTCCAGCAGCTCGCTACCAAGAAGGTGGTCAACCCCGCCAAGAAGCACGGTAACATACCTCTATAATCCCCCACGCAACCGATATGAAAAAGAGAATATTAACCCTCTTCGTGGTGGCACTCGCAGGCGTAATCGCCATCTCAGCCCAGGGACGTCGCGGTCTCAGGATCAATGAGGTGATGATAGCCAACGACTCCACCAGCGTGGTCGACGACTTTGGCAGGTACAATGCCTGGGTGGAGCTTTTCAACTCCACTTTCGGTCCGCTTGAGATTTCAAGTGTGTTCCTGACCAATGATCCGTCCAAGCCTACGCTTTATCCCGTGCCGCTCGGGGATGTCAACACTGAGATCCCTCCGCGCCAGCACATTCTTTTCTGGGCTGACGGACAGCCCAATAAAGGCACATTCCACACTAATTTCGTGTTCGTTCCGGGCAAGGACAATTATATTGCCATCTATGATGCCGACGGCAAATCGCTGATCGATGAGATCACGGTGCCTGGTGATCTTAAGCCCGGTCAGACCTACGCACGCAAGGTTGACGGCGAGGGCGGAGTGAACGATGTTGATGCCTGGGAGGTGCGTGACGGATCGGAAGAAAAGTACATCACCCCTTCGAGCAACAATGTCATAAAGAGCACCAACTTGAAGGTGGATATGTTCGCCGAGCAGGACGAGAACGGTTTCGGCATGGCAATCATGGCTATGTGCATCGTGTTCACCGCTCTTCTCGTGCTTGCATTGTGCTTCAATATCATCAACAAGATAGGTGCGCGTATCTCCACCAAACGTAAGGAGAAAGCTCTTGCCGACACTCTTCCCGAAGTGGTATCGGAGGGCCGTCCCGACAATGATACCGGTGAGGTCATCGCTGCCATCTCCATGGCACTTCATGACCATCTCGACGCTCACGACCGTGAGAGCACAGTGCTCACAATCAATAAGGTGCGTCGTGCTTACTCACCCTGGAGTTCTAAAATCTACTCGTTGCGCGAGCTCCCGCGCCGTTAATCAACACCCTCATTCAATCAGTAAATTTAATCATGAAAGAATATAAGTATCGCATCAACGGCAACCCCTACACGGTGAAAGTGGGCGACATCGACAACAATCTCGCTAAGGTAGAAGTCAACGGCGTTCCCTACAAGGTGGAGCTTGAGAAGACTGAAAAACCTGTCACCATCGTGAGCAAGCCCCGCCCATCGGCGGCACCGCGTACTGACACCGGAGCTAAGGTCATAACCAAGGCCCCTGTTTCGGCTTCAGGTTTCCAGGTCAAGGCTCCTCTCCCCGGTGTGGTGATGAGCGTTCAGGTGAAGGTTGGCGACAATGTAAAAGCATCCGACACCGTAGTTATGCTTGAGGCTATGAAGATGGAGAACGCTATCCACGCCGGACAGGACGGCAAGGTGGCTTCCATCGCTGTCAACGTGGGCGACTCGGTGCTCGACGGTGCAGTTCTCATAACTCTCGAATAATCTCTTAATTGCTTTTATTATGAGTTTTGGAGATTTTATAATGCAAAACCTTCAGGAGTTCTGGCACCTGACAGGTTTCTACAATGCCACATGGGAGCATATCGCGATGCTTGTGGTGGGACTCTTCTTCATATGGCTTGCCATAAAGAAGAATTTCGAGCCCATGCTTCTTGTTCCCATCGGCTTCGGTATACTTATCGGCAACATCCCGTTCAACACAACTGCCGGACTTGAGGTAGGTATATACGAAGAGGGGTCTGTGCTCAATATCCTGTATAATGGTGTGAGCGCAGGATGGTATCCTCCGCTGATATTCCTCGGCATTGGTGCTATGACCGACTTCTCGGCACTGATAGCCAACCCTAAGCTCATGCTTATCGGTGCGGCAGCCCAGTTTGGCATCTTCGGTGCATATATGGTGGCTCTGCTGCTTGGGTTCGCTCCCGATCAGGCAGGTGCCATAGCTATCATCGGTGGAGCCGACGGTCCTACAGCAATCTTCCTTTCATCCAAGCTTGCCCCCAATCTTATGGGAGCCATAGCGGTATCGGCTTATTCCTACATGGCACTCGTGCCTGTGATACAGCCGCCGCTGATGCGCCTGTTCACGACAAAACATGAGCGCGTAATCAAGATGAAGCCTGCACGTGCCGTATCGCAGAACGAGAAGATTATCTTCCCGATTGTAGGTATGATCCTCACCTGCTTCGTGGTGCCCTCCGGCATTCCTCTGCTTGGTATGCTTTTCTTCGGTAACCTTCTGCGCGAGTGTGGCGTGACCAACCGTCTTGCCAAGACTGCGAGCAACGCTCTTACCGATATTGTCACAATCCTTCTCGGCATGACAGTGGGTGCTTCCACTCAGGCTACCGAGTTCCTTACATGGGAGACTGTCCGCATCTTCCTGCTCGGATTTATGGCGTTCATCATCGCTTCCGCAAGTGGTGTGCTCTTTGTCAAGCTGTTCAATCTCTTCCTCCCCAAGGACAAGAAGATCAATCCGCTCATCGGCAATGCCGGCGTATCGGCTGTGCCTATGTCAGCACGTATCTCCAATAACTTGGGTCTGGAGTACGATCCTTCCAACTATCTGCTTATGCACGCTATGGGTCCGAATGTGGCTGGCGTCATCGGTTCGGCGGTTGCAGCGGGTGTTCTCCTCGGCTTCCTTGCCTAAATTATTAATAAGGTGTTGCATCGTGTGCCGGTGCAGCACCTTATTTTCTTTTGTCAGGAATTTTACACATACATCGAACTTTGCGCATAGTTTGGGCGTTTAGTAATAGGAACACAGAACGTGAGCACATCATTCTCTCCTAATTGTCACATAGCTCATCAACTTAACATCGGCCAAAATGGTAACAAAACAAGTCATCAATACGCTTTACAAGCAGTTCAACCGTCCTCCCAAGTCACCGGATGAACTTAATTTGGGACTCATCTTTGATTATACCATGGACAATCACGGTATATTCATCGATGAAGAAAACCTTTATATCGGCAGTACCGAGCCCTCCTCTCCGTTCTCGACTATCGAGCTCAAGCGCATCCATGAGATAGTGGAATTCGAGATGGTGATTGCGATAGTCCTTCCGGCTTCTATTATTTTCTTGAACAAGGAAAACTCTGATGTAAATATTCATCTGCGCCTCGACGATGAAAGACCCACTGTGTGGCAGCGCATCAAGACCGCTGTGGTCCGAGGTTCTTAATTAACCGATATGCAACGCTCCCAGATATTTGATCGTACAGCCCGCTTGCTTGGCAATGACGGGCTAAGATGTCTTGATGACATAAATGTAATAATATTTGGTGTAGGCGGCGTGGGGAGCTGGGCTGCTGAAACGCTTGTGCGTACCGGTGTCACGCATATCACCCTTGTCGATGCCGATAATGTCGCTCCGTCAAATATCAACCGTCAGCTTCCGGCCCTTGCCTCCACCGTAGGGCAGGTCAAGGTTGATGTGCTCAGGCAACATCTTCTCGACATCAATCCTGAAGCCTCTGTAACTGCGCTTCACACTCTATATAATGCATCTACAGCATCCTCATTCAATCTCGAACAATACGATTATGTGATCGATGCAATTGACTCCCTCTCCGACAAGGCTCTTCTCATCCTTAATGCCTCCGAGTCGATGACCGGACATAGAGGCATGCAGCTCTATTCTTCAATGGGTGCCGCCCTCAAGCTCGATCCCTCCCGCATAGCGGTGGCAGAGTTCTGGAATGTGAAAGGATGTCCGCTTGCAGCCGCCTTGCGACGTAAGTTCAAAAAATCCGGACAGTTTCCCGCCCATAAGTTCAAATGCGTATATTCCGACGAGCTTGTGCCTAATTCTAAGGAATATGAGCCTGTCGCTACAGATGACGGCATGGCACCGATGTCATTCAACAAGGCTGTGACAAACGGCTCGCTCATGCACATCACCTCAATATTCGGAATCACCCTTGCATCACTTGTGATACGTGATGCGATAAGCAGACATCACACTTTTTAATCATATTCACAATAATGCTACGTAACCACACATTTCTTGTTTCTGTTTTTGTCGCACTGTTCTCTTTAGTGCTATCGTCACCCGCCGAAGCGAAAGGACCACATTCGGCCAAGCCTGTTGTCTCTATCCTTGGTGACTCATATTCTACATTCAAGGGCTATATACCTGACAGCTATGCCTGCTGGTATGACACAACGCCGTTGACAGATAAGATACAGGCAAAAAAGACCGATGTCAACGATGTCAAGCAGACCTGGTGGTGGCAGCTTATCAATGATGGCGGATATATACTCGGAGTAAATGATTCCTACAGCGGTGCCACCATATCGTTTACAGGTTACCAGGGGGAGGATTACTCTGACCGTTCGTTCATCACACGTCTGCCGCGTCTTGGCTCGCCCGACATTCTGCTCATTTTCGGGGCGACCAATGACAGCTGGGCAGGATCTCCTTTAGGGGAGTTCGTCTATAGCGATGTCGCACGCGAGGATCTTTATAAATTCCGTCCAGCCATGAGCCGGCTGCTTTCCGAGGCAGTCAACCGCTTCCCCGGCACAGCCATTTATTTCATAATCAACAATGGGCTTAAGCCTGAGATAGAATCCTCCATCAAGGCTGTGTGTGACCATTACAAGGTGGCTTATATCCAGCTTCACGACATAGACAAGCTTTCGGGTCATCCGTCACGTAAAGGCATGAAGCAGATCGCCACACAAGTGCTCGAAGCTATAAGATAAGGATAAATATAATGCTATAAAAATAGATCAAGATGCACCTTAATCATATTAAGGTGCATCTTGATCTATTTTTATATGGATGTTTGGTCGATGGGTATTTCTTTTTTCGGGGGGATTTTGTTCCAGGCGAATTCGGTGATAAGTTCGTGAGGAGTGCACGGTGCCGGGCTTGGTAGGATGCCTGATAAATGGGCGAGGATGCCTGTAATCTCTTGTGGCGTGTGTCTTTTTCTCAGTTCATCCATGCTTAGTGAACGGTCGCGTTTGGAGAGGCGCACCCCATCGGAATTGCATATGAGCGGCACATGGGCATAGGCGGGAGGGGTTAGCCCGAGCAGACGGTACAGATAGGTCTGCTGGGCGGCTGAAAGGAGAAGATCGCTTCCGCGCACCACTTCATTTATCCCCATCAAGGCATCGTCAACTACTACTGCGAGCTGGTATGCCCAGGCTCCGTCGGCACGTTGGAGTATGAAATCGCCACACTCATGCGTGAGGTTGACTCTCTGGTTTCCGTATACGGTATCGGTGAACAGTATCTCCTCGTCGGGTACATACAGGCGAGTGGAGTGTCTGGCTGTCGGGTGCTCGGGGAGGAATGACGGCAAAGATGTGGGACGGCAATGTCCGCCGTATATGATTCGTCCGTCACTCTGATGAGGGGCTTGTGTGGCTATTATGTCGGCACGCGTGCATGTGCAGGGGTAACTGTATCCTGTGGCGCGGATCTTGTCGAGATAGATTCGGTATATGTCGCCTCGCAGGCTCTGCCGGTATGGGCCGTGAGGACCGCGGTCGGAAAGTCCGCCTTCGTCCCAGTCGAGACCAAGCCAGTGGAGATCGTCCTCGATCAGTTTTGCATATTCCTCTTTACTGCGCTGAGGATCAAGGTCCTCAATGCGTAGCACCCAGCGGCCGTTGCGTGAACGGACCGACAGCCAGGACAGGAGAGCTGAGAACAGATTGCCCAGATGCATCCTTCCGGTAGGAGAGGGGGCGTATCTTCCTACCGGTGTGACACAGGATTTGTTTTTACAGGATTTGCTATCCATATTGTTAAATTGACATGCAAATTTAGCTAATTTTTGTAAGCGTGTCACATAATTTTTGTACCTTTGCATTAATACCATATTTCTAACTACCTAAAATGGATAAAACTTATCATCTTGCAATTGACCTTGGTGCGACATCAGGTAGGTCAATACTCGCCGGCTATGATGGCGATAATGTAGTGATGAGCGAGCTTACCCGCTTCCACTATCCGATGCTCCCTATACGCGGCCATCTGTTCTGGAATCTCCCTCTTATATACCAGGAAGTGATAAAGGCAATGAAGGCCGCTGCTGAAAAACTCTCTGAATCAGGTTCTGAACTGTCGTCAATAGGTATTGATACCTGGGGATGTGACGTGGCTTATTTCTATGCCGACGGCTCTCTTGCAGGATTGCCCTACTGCTATCGTGACACTCATACAGAGGGTGCGGTGGATGAGTATTCCAAGGTTATATCTCGCGAGACAGTGTATGCCAAGACCGGAATCCAGTTCATGGATTTCAACACTCTGTTTCAGCTTCACACCTTGCGCCGTAACGGAGCCAGGGTGATTGACTTTGCCGATAAGATATTGTGGATGCCGGATGCGGTGGCATATATGCTCACAGGCAATGCTGTGACCGAATACACTGTGGCATCCACTTCCGAGATGCTTAATCCCGCTACCGGCGACCTTGATGAGGAGCTCCTTGACTCAGTAGGCCTGTCACGTTCGAAGTTCGGTCCGATAGTTCAGCCCGGACATATCATAGGTACTATTCTCCCTCAGGTACAGGAGGCTACCGGGCTTGGTGAAATCCCGGTGATTGCTGTTGCCGGCCATGACACAGCGTCAGCTGTGATCGGAGTGCCGACACCTGATACCGACTACGCCTATCTGAGTTGCGGCACCTGGTCGCTTCTTGGCATAGAGTCGCCCGAGGCTATAATAAATGACAAGAGTTTCGGATACAATTTCACCAATGAGGGTGGCATTGACGGCACGACCCGTTTCCTTAAGAACATATGCGGACTTTGGATATTCGAGCGTGTGCGTGCCGAACTCGGACTCCAGGATGCGGACATCTCGAAGCTTGCCGCGTCGTGTCACGACTCCGTATGCCAGTCGATAATCAATCCGGATGATCCATCGTTTGCCAACCCAAGATCGATGGTCGAAGCTATAAATTCGTATTGCAGGGATCATGGCGAAGAGGTGCCGGTCACGACAGCCGACTATGTGCGGGTGATATACCGCAGTCTCGCTCACCGTGTTGCCGAAATGCTCGATGTGCTTAAGGAGTTCTCTACAGCTCCTGTGAGAAGGCTCCATGTGATCGGAGGCGGCTCCCGTAACAGTCATCTCATGCAGATGCTTGCTGATGACTGTGGCATACCGGTGGTGGCCGGTCCTGCCGAATGCACTGCTCTTGGGAATGTGCTTGTGCAGCTTCGCGGATGCGGACGTGCAGAAACTCTCGCCGATATGCGCAGGATTGCTATAAACTCCACTGAGACATCGACTTTTACCCCGCAGGTGTAATCCGCAGGATCGATGCTGATTACTCTATCTGAGTGTGATTAATTTGTAAAACCAGAATAATATTTAAAAATACACAAGACCATGAAAGAAGAATCAATCAAGAAGGCTTATGAGATAGCCCGCGAACGTTATGCCGCCCTCGGTGTCGATACTGACAAGGTGCTCGACCATATGCAGGATTTCCACTTGAGCATGCATTGCTGGCAGGCTGACGATGTGGCAGGTTTCGAGCCTCACGACGGCGGCCTCACCGGTGGCATCCAGGTCAACGGCAACTACCCCGGCAAGGCACGTAATATCGATGAGCTCCGTTCCGATATTCTTTATGCCATGTCGCTCATCCCCGGCAAGCATCGTCTTAACCTCCATGAGATCTATGGAGAGTTTGGCGGCAAGTATGTTGACCGTAACGAGTGCTCAATCGAGCATTTCCAGGGCTGGATTGACTGGGGTAAGGCTAACGGTATCAAGCTCGACTTCAACTCCACCTCATTCTCTCATCCCAAGAGCGGCGACCTTTCACTTTCCAATCCCGACAAGGGGATACGTGATTTCTGGATCGAGCATTCAAAGCGTTGCCGTGCCATCTCACAGGCTATAGGCGAGGCTCAGCAGGATCCCTGTATCATGAACACTTGGGTGCATGACGGATCAAAGGACATCACTGTGAACCGCTATATGTACCGTGAGCTTCTCAAGGATTCTCTTGACCAGATTTTTGAGAAGAAGTATGACTGGATGAAGGATTGTGTGGAGTCAAAGGTGTTCGGTATAGGTCTTGAGAGCTATACAGTAGGCTCCAACGATTTCTATACAGCCTATGCCTCCAAGCGCGACATGATGATCACTCTCGATACAGGTCACTTCCACCCAACAGAGAGCGTTGCCGACAAGGTGTCGTCCATGCTTCTCTTCGTGCCCGAACTTATGCTGCATGTGAGCCGTCCTATACGTTGGGACTCTGACCATGTGACCATCATGGACGATCCTACACTCGACCTCTTCAGCGAGATTGTGCGTGCGGGTGCTCTCAACCGTGTACATTACGGTCTTGATTACTTCGACGGAACTCTCAACCGTATCGGTGCTTATGTGATAGGTAGCCGTGCCGCACAGAAGTGCATGCTCCGCGCTCTTCTCGAACCGACCGACACGCTCCGCAGATATGAGCTCAACGATCAGAAGTTCCAGCGTCTCGGACTCCTTGAGGAGTGCAAGAATCTCCCCTGGAACGCTGTCTACGATATGTTCTGCCTCAAGAACAATGTTCCGGTGGGCGAGAGCTATATCGCTTCGGTGGAGCAGTATGAAAAAGAAGTCACCTCAAAACGATAAAAGGGATATAAAAGTTTCAAAAGGACAGAAGAAACACATGTGTTAAATTAATTCTCTATTGAGAATGCATGCGGATGTGGTTTTGTCCTTTTGAATCTTTTGTGTCGATCATAAAAGTTATAATATGATTCTTCTCGGACTTTTAATCATTGCCATCGGGGCTTTCTGCCAGTCGAGCTGCTATGTGCCCATCAACAAGATCAAATCCTGGAGTTGGGAGAGCTACTGGATAGTGCAGGGTGTGTTTGCATGGCTTGTGCTGCCGTTGCTCGGCGCGCTGCTCGCTGTCCCTGCCGGACGCTCGCTCTGTGAACTGTTTTCCGAAGCTCCGTCATTCAATCTGTGGATGACAGTGCTTTTCGGTGCGCTCTGGGGTGTGGGTGGTCTCACATTCGGACTCTCCATGCGTTATCTCGGCGTGGCACTCGGCCAGTCCATAGCACTCGGCACCTGTGCAGGTCTCGGCACCGTAATGGGTCCGGTGCTTCTCAACATCTTCTTCCCAGAGAATGACCCCCTGTCACAGCTCACATTCTCTGTGATACTCGGAGTTGTGGTCACCCTTGTCGGCATAGCCATTATAGGTGTGGCAGGCTCTATGAAGGCGTCATCGCTGAGCGAAGAGGAGAAGAGGGCTGCGGTCAAGGACTTCAATTTCCCTAAAGGTATCACCATCGCGCTGCTTGCAGGCTTTATGAGCGGATGCTTTAATGTAGGACTGGAGTTCGGTAGCGGCATCAATTTCGGTGAGCTCACCAATCCGATGTTCCGCACCCTTCCCGCTACATTGCTTGTGACGCTCGGAGGCTTCGTGACCAATGCCGTGTACTGCTTCTATCAGAACAGCCGTAACCGCACCTGGGGTGATTATGCCAACGGAGCTGTGTGGGTCAACAATATGTTCTATTGTTTCCTCGCAGGAGCCTTATGGTACAGCCAGTTCTTCGGACTTGCTCTCGGAAAGGGTTTCCTTACCGACTCGCCCACACTCATGACTCTCTCATTCTGCATACTTATGGCACTCAATGTGGTGTTCTCCAATGTGTGGGGAATCATCCTGAAAGAGTGGAAAGGATGCTCATCAAAGACTATCATGGTGCTCCTTACTGGTATCGTGGTGCTCATAGTGTCATGTTTCCTTCCGCAATTAATATAACTCTCCGTTCCATTAACTGATAAACCAATCTTATAATGTCATCTATTCTTGATAATCGTCCTGCTCTCGCTCATGAGGTGGAGCAGGTAGCCGAGGTAGCCGGATACCTGTGGCAGAAAGGATGGGCCGAACGTAACGGCGGCAATATCACTGTCAACATCACAGAACATATCGACGATGCCATACGTGCTATGCCCGCGATCTCCGAGCCGCGTCCCATCGGTTTCACGCTTCCCAATCTTAAGGGATGCTATTTCTTCTGCAAGGGCACAAACAAGCGTATGCGCGATCTTGCCCGCTGGCCCATGGAGAACGGTTCTGTTGTACGTATTCTTGACGATTGCGCTCATTACGAGATCATAGCCGACAATCCTGTGGCTCCCACTTCCGAGCTTCCCTCTCATCTTGCAGTCCACAGCTATCTTATCGGCAAGGGCTCCAACTATAAGGCTTCGGTCCACACTCACCCCATTGAGCTTGTGGCAATGTCGCATTGCAAGAAGTTCCTTGAGAAAGATGTCGCCACACGTCTGCTCTGGAGCATGATCCCCGAGACCAAGGCATTCTGCCCACGCGGACTCGGCATCATCCCTTACAAGCTTCCAAGCTCCAACGAGCTTGCCGAGGCTACAATCAAGGAGCTTGGCGACTACGATGTGACCCTTTGGGAAAAGCATGGGGTGTTTGCCGTTGACACTGATGTGATGGCTGCATTCGATCAGATCGATGTGCTCAACAAGTCAGCACTCATATACATCGCCGCCAAGAACATGGGCTTCGAGCCTGATGGAATGTCGGACGAGCAGATGCGTGAAATGACAGTGGCATTCAATCTTCCGAAATAATCCGACGAACAACAGGTTCGTGTAAATAATTTAGTCCTCCGAGGTCTTGCGAAAGATACCTCGGAGGACTAATCATTATAAACCAATCAGTTCTTGAAGCTTAATATTGGTGGGGAGCGGTCATGATATCAATGCTTATTTATATATTCTCTTTGAGTACCTGTGTGGATGGAATCTTGCATTCGCTGTTGTCGCACACCTGGTAGCGGACTTTTGCGGAGATTTCCCCTTTGCCCTCACCTTTTATTTTCTGTCGGAACTGGACGGTACCGGTATAATGTGATGTCGCGTTTCCGGTAGATTGGGCAGGTGGCATTATCATTTCTCCGTCAGGCTCGATCCCTTCTGGATAGGTGAGGTCAAGGGTTGTCTTTATGAACACATCCTTTTCGTCGACAGTGGCATATGCATGGTATCCCGGATGTATGGTCATGGTGATAACCATCTCCTTTGCGCCGTTGGCGTCGGTCCGGATTGCCGAGGCAAGAGCCACAGGGTTGTCGCGGCTTGTTGCAAGAGCGGTAACCTGCTTTGCTTTTTTTGCTTCATATGCTTTTGCTCTTGCCTCGTTCTTGGCTTTCAGGTCAAGTATTAATGCCGTATAATCGTTGCCTACGGCATTGGGTACATTTGTGTTGACAAGCCAGAAGAAGCCTCCTGCTTCCGAGAAGAAAAGATTGTCGCGGTTTGTGTCGACCCAGTTCCTGTATTCCTGCGGGGTGGCAAAATTGCAGAGTGTATATCGTTTCAGCAGTCGTTCACCCTTTGCCGCCTCTTTGTCGCCTCGTTCCCAAATCGTGATCGCCGAGTCGAGCATGGCTATATCATAGTTTGCCACACCGATTTCACGCAGGTCGGTATCCACTTTCATTCTGAAAGAGTTTTCCGGGTCTCGGTAGAGATACGGATAGTTTTTCTTGTAGAACCGGAAATACTCCTCAGTGTCGGTCCCGAAGACCTCATACAACTCTGGGGAATATTTTTTTACGAATTCATGATAGGGTTCGGATTCGTAGAATTTGGCATTTGGATCACCTTTTTTTAACAAATCTTCTCGCACACTCTTGTTGAATGTCTCTTTATTCTGCCATGATAGACTATGCATCCATATTCCGCAGCTTTATGAGAGGGAGAATGCATCCGCTTTATGAAGTGATGTATTCGGGGCTCCTGCGCTATGCGGCACAGATGCTCGGTGATGATCTGTCATATCTTGCAGAGGATTGTGTGCAGGATGCGGTGATGACCACATATATGAACCGTGAACGCCTTGAGGATGCTGACCACTGGAGGCGTTACATGATGCTATGCGTACATAACCGTGCTCTTAAGGTAGTGCGCCACCAGCATGTGCACGACACTTATGTGGGCAACAATGATGCGGCTTCGGAACAGGATGTGTCGCACGCGCTGATACGTCAGGAGATGCTCGACACTCTGTATGCCGCGATAGAATCGCTCCCGGATATTTACCGTGATGTCTTTGATCTGAGTTTTGAGCAGGGATTGAAGAATGCGGAGATAGCCCATCTGCTCGACATAGCCGAGATTACTGTGAAAAAACGCAAGGAACGCCTGCTTAATATGCTGCGTGCCAAGCTTGGAGGAATTTCCGAAATGGAGCTTATGATGCTTCTTTTGTATGCCGGAATCCTTTCGGATGTCAGCTGAAATAACAAAACATACCTCTATTATTAACATCTTTGCACCATTCATAACGATTTTCACTTGGTCCTTTAACATTCAGGATTTGACTTGATATCAATATATAGTAACTTTGTGGATAGAATATAATACCAATCGTTTCATGAAATCTATTCACCTTATTTGTCTCGCAGGGGCCTTGGCTGCATTGCCTTTAGCTAACAGCTGTGTGAACGTATCGGCTGTCGAAAGCCTCCCTGATGGAGTTGCCGTGGAAACATCGACGGGGATCGTACGACTGAAAGTGATAAACGACAAGATAATCCGTGTGTCGGTCACTCCCGAAAAGGGGTTCCCGAACGACAGCAGCCTTGTAGTGGTGCCTGTGAAGAACACAGCCGAGTTCTCGGTGTCGGAAGTGGAGGACAGTGTGTATCTTACCACCGGAGCCGTAAAGGCGGCCGTGGCTAAAAAGACCGGAACTGTCACATTCTTTGATAAGGAAGGCAGGAAGATACTTCAGGAGAGTGACGGAGGAAGAAAGTTTGAGCCGAGATCAGTCGACGGTACGGATGCCTACAGTGTCACTCAGTCGTTCATGTCGCTTGACGATAATGAAGGCATCTATGGTCTTGGTCAGCATCAGGCTAACGAGTGGAACTATAAGGGGAAAAATGAAGAACTGTTTCAGTACAACACCAAGGTGTCGGTGCCGTTTGTGGTCTCTACCGGCAACTATGGGATACTATGGGACAGCTACTCGCTGTGCCGCTGGGGCAACCCTAATGATTACTGCCAGCTCGGGGAGGCATTCACCCTCTACAATAAGGAGGGCAAGGAAGGCGCATTGACCGGCACATACACAGCCGCTGACGGAAGCACCATGACCAGAGAGGAGCCTCAGATATATTTTGAGCATCTGATAAGGGGTGATCTCTCTCATGTGGTAAATCTGCCTGAGGATTTCAATTTCGCAGGCTCCAAAGTGGTTTTTGAAGGGGAGATAGAGCCTAAGGAGACCGGAGAATATGATTTCATACAGTACTATTCAGGATATCAGACAATTTCTATAGATAACAAAAAGGTTGTTGAAACCCGCTGGCGCACCGCATGGAACCCTAACAGCTACAAGTTCTCGGTGAATCTGGCAAAGGGCAGGCGTGTTCCCATCCGAATCGAATGGGAGCCTAACGGCGGTGTGGCTTACTGCGGGTTAAGGGTATACTTACCTATGGATGACACACAAAAAAATCAGATTACGTGGTGGGGAGAAATGCAAGATATGGTAGACTATTATTTTGTTTATGGTGATTCGATGGATGACGTTATAAGTGGATACCGCACTCTGACAGGTAAGGCCCAGATTATGCCTAAATGGGCTATGGGCTACTGGCAGAGCCGTGAGAAATACAACTCTCAGGAGGAGGTGCTGTCGACACTTGCCGAGTTCCGCCGCCGTCAGATCCCCATTGACAATATTGTGATCGACTGGCTGCACTGGAACCAGGATTCATGGGGAAGCCATGAGTTTGACCGCAGCCGTTTCCCCGATCCGAAGGGGATGGTTGATACCATCCATGCAATGGATGCCAGAGTGATGGTGTCGGTGTGGCCTAAGTTCTATGCGACTACCGAGCATTTCAAGGAATTTGACGAAAAGGGTTGGATGTATCAGGGCGCGATACGCGACAGCATACGTGACTGGGTTGGTCCCGGCTATCTCGGATCGTTCTATGACGCTTATCATCCCGAGGCACGCAAACTGTTCTGGAGCCAGATGAACGACCATTACATGCCACTCGGCATTGATGCATGGTGGATGGATGCGTCCGAGCCAAATGTGCGTGACTGTATCGATGTCGAGTACCGTAAGGACCTTATGAACCCTACAGCTCTCGGACCAGCCGACAAATATTTCAATGCCTACGCGCTCATGAACGCCGAGGCTATCTATGACGGACAGCGCGGTGTGGATCCTGACAGGCGTGTGTTCCTTCTGACGCGTTCCGGATTTGCCGGGCTACAGCGTTATTCCACCGCCACATGGAGCGGCGATATAGCTACCCGATGGGAGGATATGGAGGCGCAGATTGCTGCCGGTCTTAATTTCGCAGTCAGCGGTATCCCTTACTGGACTATGGATATCGGAGGTTTCTGTGTCGAAGACCGCTATGTGGCAGCACAGAAGGAATTTAACGAGACTGGCAAAGAGAATGCCGATATGAAGGAATGGCGCGAGCTCAACACTCGCTGGTATCAGTTCGGAGCGTTTGCACCGTTGTTCCGAGCCCATGGTCAGTGGCCTTTCCGTGAGGTGTTCAACATCGCTCCGGAAGGACATCCCGCCTATAATACAATCGTGGCTTACACTAAACTACGCTATAATCTCATGCCTTATATCTATTCTCTTGCGGGCATGACCCATTTCAATGATTATACCATCATGCGTCCGATGGCTATGGATTTCACATCCGACAGAGCCACTTATGATATCAAGGACCAGTATATGTTCGGTCCGGCTCTTCTTGTGGCTCCTGTGTACAAGTATGGGGCACGTTCACGTGACGTGTATTTCCCTGAGAACACGAAGTGGTATGATTTCTATACCGGACGTCTCACCGAAGGGGGACAGACAGTGAATGTTGCCGCACCCTATGAGCGCATACCTCTGTTCGTACGTGCAGGGTCGATCATTACAGCCGGCGGGGATATACAGTCCACCGCCCGGGAGTCGTCCGAGCCTCTGACCATTGCTGTTTATGCCGGAGATGACGGTGAATTCACCCTTTATGAAGATGAGGGCACCAATTACAATTATGAGAAAGGGCAGTTCTCCAGAATCGGCATAAAGTACGATGACGCGACCTCCACACTTACTATTGCCTGTCGTGAAGGGGAGTATCCCGGAATGAAGCAGAGCCGAAAGTTCAACATTGTAAAGGTTGACGCCTCCCATCCTGTAGCCAACGCAATCAGGTCAAAGGGCAAGACTGTGGACTACAACGGATCGCAGGTGCAGGTAAAACTATAATAGACTATTTTTCATGCAGATCAATAGGTATATTTTGATTCTTCTGACATTGGTTGCCGTTATGGGCAATCAATGTCCGTTGAATGCCGGCAACACATCCCGGACGGAATTCAATTCCGACTGGCTGTTTGCCCTGACTGACGACGACAAGGCTTCCGGAGAAAACTTCGATGATAGCGGATGGAGGCATCTGTCATTGCCGCACGATTGGGCTATTGAAGGGGATTTCAGTGAAAAGAACCCCTCCGGTACAGCCGGTGGTGCGCTTCCGGGTGGTACCGGATGGTATCGCAAGCATTTCAGCCTCAATCCGGGAAATGACCGTATATACATCGATTTTGACGGAGCTTATATGAACACGTCGGTCTATATTAACGGTCAATATCTGGGTACACGTCCTTATGGGTACGCCTCGTTCAGCTATGATATCACCCCATATATAAAGGTTTCCGGAGACAATGTGCTGGCTGTGAAGATCGACAATTCAGAGCAGCCTAATTCACGATGGTATTCGGGATGCGGTATATATCGCAATGTGTGGATGAGGCGGTTGAATCCGGTCCACATCCCTCTGTGGGGACAGTTTGTCAAAGCATCCGTGGCGAGTGATTCTGGAAACCTTGAAATAGCCACCGAACTGTCAAATCTTTCGTCAGGGGATGTCAGGGTGCAGGTGTATTCCGTGCTGACCGATCCGTCAGGGCAGATGGCAGGCAAGTCAAAGCCAAGCATTGTCACCGTAAAAAGCGGAGAAAGAAAAACTGTTGTAAATTCGGATATCAGGATCTCCAATCCCGAACTGTGGAGTACAGTCACCAAAGCTCTATACTCTTATGACTTATGTACAGGAGCCTGGTAATGGCAGGATGCTTGATGCGTATGAGACTGTGACCGGTTTCCGCACTCTTGGATTTGATGCCAAGAAAGGTTTTTCGCTAAATGGCAAGCCGATGAAGATCAACGGAGTATGTCTGCATCATGACGCCGGAGCTTTAGGCGCGGTAGTGAACCGCAGGGCTATAGAGCGACAGCTTGAAATAATGAAGGAGATGGGTGTCAACGCCATACGATGTTCGCATAATCCTCCTGCTCCTGAACTTCTTGACCTCTGTGACAGCATGGGGCTTATGGTTATGGACGAGGCTTTCGATATGTGGCGCAAGAAAAAGACCAAATGTGACTATTCGCGCTATTTCAACGAGTGGCATGAGCGTGACCTCACTGATATCATACGCCGCGATCGCAACCATCCTTCCATAATCATGTGGAGCATAGGCAATGAAGTGCTTGAGCAGTGGACTCATGCCGATGCCGATACTTTGAGCCTTGAGCAGGCTAACCTGCTGCTTAATTTCGGACACAGCAAGGATATGCTGGCTATAGAGGAGGGGGAGAAGTCGATCAACTCCATCCTGACTAAGAAACTTGTGGATATGGTGAAGGAGCTTGACACCTCGCGGCCTGTCACCTCAGGATGCAACGAGCCTAATCCCTACAATAATCTGTTCCGGTCGAATGCTCTCGATATCATCGGCTACAATTATCATGAGGACTGGTTCAAGGATGTTCCGAAGAATTTTCCCGGCAAGCCTTTTATCATCACCGAGAGTGTGTCGGGGCTTATGACACGCGGATATTACCGTATGCCATCCGACAGCATGTACATATGGCCTCATTCTCCGGAAAAGCCGTTCTTTGATGCATCGTTCTCATGCTCTTCCTACGATAATTGCCATGTGCCTTGGGGCACTACCCATGAGGGTACAATGCGTTATGTGGAGGACAATGAATTTATTATGGGGCAGTTCGTATGGACCGGATTTGATTATATCGGAGAGCCTACACCTTTCGGTTGGCCTGCCCGCAGTTCTTATTTTGGCATTGTCGATCTGGCGGGTTTCCCGAAGGATGTCTACTATATGTATCAGAGCCGTTGGCGTCCTGATAAGAATGTTCTGCATCTGTATCCTCACTGGAACTGGAAAGAGGGTGACGAGATCGACCTCTGGGCTTACTATAATAATGCCGATGAGGTGGAACTGTTCGTAAACGGTAAGTCGCAGGGGATACGTACTCCAGATAAAGACCGGTATCATTCATCCTGGCGTGTGACATTCGAGCCTGGAACTGTCACAGCCGTAAGCCGCAAAGGTGGTAAGGAGATAGCACGTAAGGAGATACGTACAGCATCAGCACCATATGGCATAAGGCTGACCCCCGACAGGGCTGTGATAGCGGCTGATGGCAAGGACCTGTCGTATATCACTGCAGAGATAATTGATGCTGACGGCAATCCTTGTCCTACGGCTGACAACGAGATTACATTCCAGGTGTCAGGTGCCGGCGAGAATGCAGGGGTTGACAATGGTTCGCCCATCTCGCTTGAACGTTTTAAGTCCGACCGCCGGAAAGCTTTTAACGGCAAGGCTCTGCTTATAGTCAGGAACAACGGCAAGGCAGGAGAAATCACGATTGAAGCTTCTGCCGATGGGCTTGTACAGGCTAAACATATCATAATGACAGACAAATAACACATACATATTATATGAAAATCAAATCAATCTTATTGTCAATGTCTATGGCGACCTCCGCATTGGCAATGGCTCAACAGCCTATATACCTCGACCGGACAAAACCTATTGAGGAGCGTGTGGAGGATGCACTTTCAAGAATGACCCTTGAAGAGAAAGTAAAGCTGTGTCACGCCCAGGGCAAGTTTTCGAGCGCGGGTGTGCCTCGTCTCGGAATTCCTGAGATATGGATGAGCGATGGTCCTCACGGAGTACGTGCCGAAGTCAACTGGAACGACTGGGGCTATTCGGAATGGAAGAATGATTCAATCACGGCTTTTCCGGCACTTACCGCACTTGCCGCCACCTGGAATCCGAAGATGTCGGCTATCTATGGGAAGAATGTAGGCGAGGAGGCTCGTTACCGTGAGAAAGACATACTCCTTGGACCTGGTGTAAACATCTACCGCACCCCGCTTAACGGACGTAATTTCGAATATATGGGCGAGGACCCCTATCTGGCAGGTGAAATGGTGGTGCCTTATGTAAAGGAGCTCCAGAAAAACGGTGTGGCTGCTTGTGTAAAGCATTTCGCTCTCAACAATCAGGAGAAATGGCGTGGAAATATCAATGTCATACTCTCTGACCGTGCCCTTTATGAGATATATCTCCCTGCATTCAAAAAAGCTGTGCAGGAGGGTGGAGCTTGGTCTATTATGGGAGCCTACAACCAGGTGTGGAATCAGCATTGCTGTCATAATGACCGCCTCCTCAACAAGATTCTTCGTGACGAATGGGGGTTTGACGGTGTGGTAGTGACCGACTGGGGCGGAGCGCACGACACCAAGGAGTCAGCTCTCAACGGACTGGATATAGAGATGGGATCGTTCACCAACGGACTTACAAGTGAAAGCGACTTTACTTTTGATGATTACTATCTTGGCAAGCCTTATCTCAACATGATCAAGAGAGGAGAGGTGCCGGAAAAGACTGTCGATGACAAGGCACGCAATGTGTTGCGTCTGATATTCCGTACAGCCATGAACACAGAGAAGCCTTTCGGGCGCGGTGCGTCTCCGGAGCATTATGCAGCAGCTAAAGAGATTGGTGATGAGGCAATAGTACTTCTTAAGAACAATGGTATACTTCCGCTTGATCCGGCGAAATATCGCAATATCCTTGTGGTAGGGGAGAATGCCGTGCGTCCTCTCAACAGGGGAGGCGGTTCGTCCGAGCTCAAGGTGAAGGACATGTTCTCTCCTCTTGAGGCTATACGCACAGTGTTTGGCAATGGTGTGAAATATGCTGAAGGTTATCGTTCGGGTCGTCCGATGTACGGAAATGAGGATATCATACCTCAGAACATTCTTGACTCTCTGCGCAATCAGGCTGTCGAGATGGCGAAGGGGATGGATGCTGTGATATACATTGGTGGTCTTAACAAGAACGCGTTCCAGGATTGTGAGGCTTCTGACCGTCACGATTATAATCTGCCTTGGGGGCAGGACCGTATCATTGAGGAGCTTGTTGCTGCCAATCCAAATCTTGTGGTTGCCAATATCTCAGGCAATGCTTATGCTATGCCTTGGGTTGATAAGGTGCCGGCCGTGGTACAGAGCTGGTATCTTGGCACTATGGTGGGTCCGTCTATGGCTGATGTGCTGTCAGGAAAGGTGAATCCGAGCGGAAAACTTCCCTTTTCTTTCCAAAAACGTCTTGAGGATAATGGTGCACATGCCTATGGAGTGCGTTCCTACCCTGGTGTAGAGACCAAGGCGGGAGGCAATGCGGCAGCCGACCTTGCAGGCGCGGATGTGAATGTAGGCAAGAATCCTGAGCAGGAGTATCTTGAGGATATATTCGTGGGCTATCGTTGGCACGACACAAAGAAGATCCCGGCACTATTCCCATTTGGCTATGGTCTTAGCTACACGACTTTCAAGTATGGCAAACCGGTGCTTTCCGCTTCTGAAATGAGTGCTGACGGAGAGTTGACAGTGACAGTCCCTGTGACTAATACAGGCTCTGTGGCAGGTAAGGAAGTGGTGCAGTTGTACATCTCCGATGAGAAGTCGTCGCTTCCACGCCCTCTGAAAGAGCTTAAGGGATTTGAGAAAGTAAATCTTGCTCCCGGACAGACCCGGAATGTGGCATTCACCGTCACTCCTGAAGCTCTCAAATTCTTTGACGACAAAGCCCATCAGTGGGTTGCAGAGCCAGGTAAGTTCAAACTTCTTATCGGATCATCAAGCACTGATATAAGGGCAAAATCACAGTTTGAATTGAAGTAGACCTCAGGTACCTATCAATCCATGATGAGGTAAAACGGCTATAAAGAATTTTATAGTTAT
>ERZ778516.549-NODE-549-length-31267-cov-5.253652_pt1 | contig 31267 bp, 29 predicted proteins | sample MGYA00510342_ERZ778516 | MGnify/ENA primary metagenome ERZ778516 (study PRJEB29527, sample SAMN07138961) | mouse gut metagenome | material: feces | host: mouse | place: China:Nanjing | collected 2016-01-25 ... | reverse complement strand
CAATGCATATTACTATCTAAATGGATTTATTTTTATTGATGGTATGATACTTGGCGTTAAACGTGTTAATAAAGGATTTTTTGCTTTTACTATTTTCTTTTTTCCATTGATAGTTATTTACATTTTATGAAAAAGACTGATACAAATTGTATCAGTCTTCTTCTTTTATTGTGTAATTATTTATTAGCCAATTCTACTAAGTGATCATATTTTTCTTTTGCGAATTTTTCAGCTTGTTCGAATAAATCTTTTGCTCTGTCTGGATTAGAACGAGCCAAAACATTGTAACGAACTTCGCCCATAATAAAGTCATTGTAGCTAGCTGTTGGAGCTTTAGAATCCAATTGGAATGGATTTTTGCCTTCTAAAGTGAGGCGTGGGTCAAAGCGGAATAAATGCCAGTAACCAGCAGCAACTGCTTTCTTTTCTTCTGTTTGAGCAATGCTCATACCGCCCTTAATACCATGGTTGATACATGGAGCATAAGCGATGATGATAGATGGACCATGATAGCTTTCAGCTTCTACAAAGGCTTTCATACATTGATTGTAATCAGCACCTTGAGCAACCTGAGCAACATAAACATATCCATAACTCATAGCGATAGCAGCAAGGTCTTTTTTCTTCACTTGTTTACCAGCAGCAGCAAATTGAGCAATTGCACCAACTGGAGTGGATTTAGAAGCCTGACCACCAGTGTTGGAGTAAACTTCTGTATCAAATACTAAGATATTGACATCTTCACCAGATGCAATGACATGGTCAAGACCGCCAAAACCAATGTCATAAGCCCAACCGTCACCGCCGAGAATCCAGATGGATTTCTTGGACAAGTAATCTTTATCAGCCAAAATTTCTTTAGAGAAATCACAGCCACAAGCTTCTAAAGCAGCTACTAATTTTTCGGTAGCAGCCCCATTGGATTTACCGCAATTTACGGTGTCCAAATAACCTTTGACAGCTTCTTTCACATCTTCTTTTTCGATTTCTGGAAGTTTTGCTTCTAATTTGCCAATCAATTTATCTCTGATTGCCTTTTGTGCTAAGAACATACCATAACCATATTCGGCATTGTCTTCAAACAAAGAGTTAGCCCAAGCAGGACCGAATCCAGATTTGTTGACAGTATATGGAGTAGATGGAGAAGAACCGCCCCAGATAGAAGAACATCCAGTTGCGTTAGCAATATACATTCTGTCACCATATAATTGAGTTGCCAATTTTGCATAAGGAGTTTCACCGCAACCAGCACAAGCGCCAGAGAACTCAAGTAATGGTTGTTTAAACTGGCTGCCTTTTACGGTTGTTTCTTTGAATTTTTCAGCAACATCAGCTTTTTCTGGTAAACCAAAGCCGTAATCAAAGATAGCTTGTTTGCTTTCTTGGGTGCTTAATGGCTGCATAACAAGTGCTTTTTCACCTTTTTTACCAGGACATACATTGGCACAAGAGCCACATCCAGTACAGTCTAGTACAGAAACAGCCATCATAAATTTCTTGTCTGTCAAACCAGTCATTGGTGCAGATAAAGTACCTTCTGGAGCATTTGCAGCTTCTTCTTCGGTCATTACAAATGGACGAATAACTGCGTGAGGACAAACATAAGAACAGAAGTTACATTGAATACAATTATCAGGATTCCAAACTGGAACATCAATTGCAATACCGCGTTTTTCATAAGCAGAAGAGCCCAATGGCACAACGCCGTTTTCTCTTTCTACAAAAGCAGATACAGGAAGTTTATTACCCTGTTGAGCGGATACAGGAATCAAGATATTGTTGATATAATCTACTAAGTTTGCATCATCACCGGTGGCAACTGTAGTTAAGTCAGTATCAGCAGCAGTTTTCCAAGATTCTGGAACTTCTACTTTATGAACGTCTTGCGCACCTCTTTCGATTGCGTCGTGGTTCATCTTAACAATTGCTTCACCTTTTTTGCCATAAGAAGCAGTAGCAGCATCTTTCATATACTGGATAGCATCTTCAGCAGGAATGATATTAGCAAGTTTAAAGAATGCAGATTGAAGAACGGTATTGATACGTCCACCCAAACCGATTTCCTTACCAATCTTAACACCGTCAATGGTGTAGAATTGTACATTGTTTTCAGCAATATAGCGTTTCATCTGACCTGGTAAATGTTGTTCCATCTCTTCTAAGGTCCAACCGCAGTTGAGCAAGAATACACCACCTGGTTTTACATCAGAAACCATATCGTATTTTGTAACATAAGAAGGATTATGACAAGCGACAAAGTCAGCTTGGTTAATCAAATAAGTGGAAGTGATTTTAGCATCGCCAAAACGAAGATGTGAAACAGTGATACCACCAGATTTTTTGGAGTCATAGTCAAAATAAGCCTGTACATTCATGTCGGTGTGGTCACCGATGATTTTAACAGAGTTTTTATTTGCACCAACGGTACCATCTGCGCCCAATCCCCAGAATTTACAGCTTGTAATACCTGCTGGAGTGGTGTTTGGAGTTTCCTCAATTGGCAAGGAAGTAAAGGTGACATCATCGTTGATACCAATGGTAAATTGTTTTTTATCGGTATTTTTAAATACAGCGATGATCTGTGCTGGAGTTGTATCTTTAGAGCCCAATCCATAACGTCCACCAAATACAGGAACATCTTTAAATTGTGTATCTCTTAAAGCAGCTACAACATCTAAGAACAGTGGTTCCCCAAGTGCGCCAGGTTCTTTGGTTCTGTCCAAAACAGAAATTTGTTTTACAGTAGCAGGAATTGCATCAATCAAGTGTTTTGCGGAGAATGGTCGATACAAGCGAACTTTGATTAAACCAACTTTAGAACCGTTCGCATTCAAATAATCAATGGTTTCTTCAATGGTATCACAAGCAGAACCCATACCAATGATAATATGTTCTGCATCAGGAGCACCATGGTAATTGAACAGTTTATAGTCACTGCCAATTGTTTCATTGACTTTGTTCATATATTCTTCTACGATTGCTGGAAGAGCATTGTAGAATTTATTGGAAGCCTCTTTTGCTTGGAAGAAAATGTCTGGATTTTGAGCAGTACCTTTTTGATAAGGATGTTCTGGGTTCATAGAATTTCTGCGGAATGCATCGATTGCATCCAAATCAGCCAATTCCTTTAAAGTTTCAGTATCCCAAGCAGCTACTTTTTGGTATTCATGGGAAGTTCTAAAGCCATCAAAGAAGTGCAAAAATGGAACGCGACCTTTAATTGCAGCCAAATGAGCAACAGCGCCTAAGTCCATAACTTCTTGTGGGTTGGTAGATGCCAACATTGCAAAACCAGTTTGACGGCAGGCATATACGTCCTGATGGTCGCCAAAGATGGACAGTGCATGAGAAGCCAGTGCACGTGCAGAAACATTGATGACGCCTGGCAATAATTCACCAGCAATTTTATACATGTTAGGAATCATCAACAATAAGCCTTGAGAAGCAGTGTAAGTGGTGGTTAAAGCACCAGCGGACAAAGAACCGTGAACTGCACCAGCAGCACCAGCTTCGGATTGCATTTCAACAACCTTTACTGTTTCTCCAAAGATATTTGTTTTGCCTTCAGCAGCCCATTTATCGGTTGCTTCAGCCATGTTAGAAGATGGTGTGATAGGATAGATTGCAGCAACATCTGTGAACGCATAGGACACATGAGCAGCGGCAGTGTTACCATCCATTGTTTTCATTTTTCTTTTAATCGCCATGAATTGTTTCCTCCTTAGAATGTTCGTCAAAAAGTTTGCTTTTTGCCCTGAGGTATCTCGAACGGGCACAAACAAGCAGACTTGTCCACACAATAGACAAGTTTAACTTTTTACTTGTTTTCATTCTAACACTTTTCGATATACTTGTAAATAGATAAAGGGGGTAATTTTCCGATTATTACAAAGAAATTTTACAAATTTATGAGAAATGTAAGATTGGGAAATTCCTACTATAATACTCTTATTTTTATTGTGACTCCATAATGTCAACATTTTCTCCGCGTAAAATTTTATTGATGTTTCGAACAGCGCACATCTTGCCGCACATGGTACAGGTGTCTTCATGTTCTGGTTTGGATTCACAGCGGTAACGGCGGGGTTTTTCGCTGTCAATTGCCAGTTTAAATTGTTGTTCCCAATCCAAATTGCGGCGCGCTTCACTCATTTGAAAATCCCAGTCTTTTGCCTTGGGAATATCTTTGGCAATATCCGCAGCATGGGCGGCGATTTTGGCGGCGATAATCCCTTCCTTGACATCTTCTAATGTGGGTAATCTGAGATGTTCCGCAGGGGTGACATAACATAAAAATGCAGCCCCAGCAGCAGCAGCGACAGCTCCGCCAATCGCTGCTGTAATGTGGTCATATCCCGGTGCAACGTCGGTGACCAGTGGCCCCAACACATAAAAAGGGGCGCCTTTGCAGATGGTTTGCTGTATCTGCATATTGGCAGCGATTTGATTTAATGGCATATGTCCTGGACCTTCAATGATGATTTGTACATCTTTTTCCCATGCCCGCATGGTCAATTCACCTAAGGAAACCAACTCTTCTATTTGGGAGATATCGCCAGCATCTTCAATACTTCCTGGACGGCATGCATCGCCCAAACTCAAAGTGACATCATGTTGTTGGCAAATCTCTAAAATTTCGTCGAAATGTTCAAAAAATGGATTCTCTTGGTTGGTCAATTCCATCCATGCAAAGATAATAGAGCCACCTCGAGAGACGATATTGGTGTGGCGTTTGGACTGTTTAAATCGCTGTGCTGTCGCCCGATTGATACCACAGTGAATGGTCATAAAGTCCACACCATCTTCTGCATGCATCCGAACTACATCAATCCATTCTTGGGCGGTAATGTCCTTGAGCGGTTTGTGATAATAGACAACTGCATCATAGATGGGAACCGTTCCCAACATGGCGGGACATTTTGCGGTTAATGTTCGGCGAAATGTTCTGGTATCCCCATAAGAACTCAAATCCATAATCGCTTCCGCTCCCATATCGACGGCATTGAGTACCTTTTGCATCTCCACTTCTGTATCAAGACAGTCTTTGGAGGTACCCAAATTGACATTGATTTTTGTCTTTAACATGCTGCCAATTCCGTAGGGTTTTAAACATTTGTGATGTTTATTGGCGGGAATCACAATCTGCCCCTTTGCTATCAATTCGACAAGTTGTTGAATTGGTAGATTTTCATATACGGCAACTGCTTCCATTTCTTTGGTAATGATGTTGTGCTTGGCGGCATTTATCTGTGTTGTGTAGTTCATAAAAAAATCCTCCTCTAATGATACCATAACGCATCATAGGGAAGGATTGTTTGAAAATTTATAGACACAAAAACGCATATTGTGACAACTATATGATAAATAATCCATTGATTGTCCAACAAAAACAGCCGTATCTACAAGATACGACTGTGATATTTTGCGTTTGTGTAACAGCTCCCTACGTCGGCATTATCCGTATCAGGTTCATTGGGTTTAGGAAATTATTCCATTCTCAGCCGAGTTTGCTCAGCACCCCAGTTCAATCATGTAATTGTAGATTTATTATGGCACATGGATAGAAAAATGTCAAGAAATTACAACTGTTTTTCATAAGTTCTGACATAGTGAAATAAATATTGTTGTGCAATGCCTGCATAAGGTTTGGCTTGTGTGGGGAATCCATTTGGGTAATAGGTTGTCAATACCTTTTTGATCCAGGTGTCAATGGGAAAAGCATCCATCTTATAGAATCCAAATAGCAATACACATTGTGCCACTTTAGCACCAACCCCATAGATTTTGCGCAATTGTTCCTCTCCTTCTGCAAGGGTTCCCTGAGAGATTTGTGTAAAATTTATCTCTTGAGAGACCACCTTTTGGGCGGCATCTAGCAGGTATTTGGCGCGAAATCCAGCCCGCAAAGGTGCCAACTCTTCAACGGTTAATTTCGCAATTCGCTCTGGAGTGGGGAAGGTGTAGACTTGTTCGGTCAAGGGTTCTCCAAAGAAGCTGCAAAAACGGGAGATAATTCCCTTAATTCTTGGGATATTGTTGTTTTGAGAGATGATAAAAGAACAGAGTGTTTCCCAAGGATCTTGTCTTAAAATGCGAATCCCCCCAACCATTTGTATCGCTTTATGTAGTGTATCGTCGGAGCAGAGTTGTTGTTGGATAGCGGTATAATTGGTGTCAAAATCAAAATAATGCTTCCAGAAGGTCTCATATTCTGTTCGATTGGTATTATAAAAGATAATATCATCTTGTTGTTGTGAAATTTTTTGAAAGCGATTGTTGACAGTGCCATAAAAGCAGCCGTCTTCTTGATATTCCCAACGAAAGCTCTGACCGCAATCCAAAGTGTCTTGTAAACTAAATCCCGGCAGTGTGACAATACAATTTCTATTTTCTTCTCGAATTTGATTCATAAACATAATTCCTTTATAAAATTTGTTCGAGGTATCTGTAAAATCCTCTAGTACAGTATAACATAATTATGATATAATGTAACAAAAAATATGGCTATCAATAAAGATGGCACAAGGAGAGTCAACATGAAAGATAGTATCTATACCATACCAATTAGTGAAGTGTTTGAACCCAAGTGCGGATGCCCTATCTGTATGATCCGAGATACTCTAGAGCAGCGCAGTGTAGAATATATTATGGGTGCGGCTATGATGGAGCCAGATGTACGAATAGAAACCAATCAAAAGGGCTTTTGCAAACATCATTTTGACCAGATGATGAAGCGCAACAATCGTCTATCTTTGGCACTCATGTTAGAAAGTCATTTAAAGGAAATACAAGAACACACCTTACAAAAAAGCGCTTGTGTTGGAAATAGCGGCGGATTTTTTAAAAAAAGGGAAGTTGAAAAACCAAAAAAGACCTGTTTTATTTGTGAACAGATTGATTGGGCATTGGAAAGAATGTTTGATACAGTGATAAAGATGTATATGCAGAATGGTGAATTTCGTGCCTTGTATCAACAACAGGAAAAATTGTGCTTTGTTCATTTTCAAGAATTGGTTTGTTATGCCAATGCAAAAATGGACAAAAAGACGCTGCCAGAGTTTATTCAGGTGAGCACCGATCTTTGCAGAAAATCACTTGATGAGATTGCACATGATGTTTCTCATTACTGTAAAATGTTTGATTATCGAAACAGTGGAGCAGATGCCGATTGGGGCAATGCGAGGGATTCCATTGAACGCGCTATTTATTTTTTGACCTCTCGACCATATGAATCAAATTAAGATAAAGACTGGGATTTGAAAAAGGATAAATGAAATTTCTAAATGGTTTACAGTTAGGTAGTTTATGATTAGAACATCATACATTCGATGTACTTATCCATAAAATATGGGGAGGATGCAAGATTTAATGCCTGTGCTTGTAAGGCAATTTGCTCACTGTGAAGTTGTTCTTTTTGGCTTAATAAAATCATAATTGCACCCATTCCAGCCGCATTTCCAATAGAGTGTGCTTTTTGGGAGAGTTCTTTGGGAATCAGCCCAATGACACCAGCATGTTCACAGTTGATAAAGCTGCCAAATCCGCCAGCGAGTATAAAGGAATCGACCGCTGTAACTTCCAATTTTGCCTGATGAATCAAGGAATAGATACCAGCACAGATGGCTGCTTTTGCAAGTTGAACTGCACGAATGTCCTTTTGTGTGATCAGTATCTGACTATCACCAATTTGAATGGCTGGTTCTTCTTGATATTCTGTAATGTAGTGACCATATTGTTTATGTTCTTCATTGATCAATCCCGTTTCATCAATGAGTCCTGTCTGTATAAAGCAGGCGATGGCATCGATTAGCCCAGAACCGCAGATACCCACAGGTTTTGTGTGTTGAATGGTATTCCAACAGATAGTTCCATCTTGATAGAAGACGTGATTGATGGCACCAGAGGCAGCATTCATTCCCATTGTGATATCTGCCCCTTCAAAAGCGGGTCCCGCCGCAGTAGAGCAGCAATATAATTGATTTTGGTGGAAGAGTGCCATTTCTCCATTGGTTCCGATATCAACCATTAGTGTTGGTTTTGGAAAATTTGTCAAGTCGCTTGAAAGGATAGAACAGGTGATATCACTGCCAACAAAGGCGGAAATGGTGCGGGGAAGGTACACGGTTGCATTTGAAAGGCAAGTCAAACCGATTTGGGTGGTTGGTATCACTTTGCCAAAGTATTCGCTTATTTCAAAAGGCGCATGGGAAAGGGGTTCTACCTCTTGATGGGTGAGCAGATATAACATGGTGGTGTTGCCAGTTATCACAATGGGTTCAATTTGAGTGGCAGAGATTTGATTTTGTTTACAAAGCAATAAAAATACTTGTTGGAGTTTGTCGCAGATCATCTGTTGGAGTTGTTGGCTCTTGCCGTTTAAACACTCCTGAATACGGGAAACGACATCTGCTCCGCTGACAGTCTGAGGGTTGGTAAAGGAATATTTATCAAGCAGTTTACAATCTTGTAAAGAATACAGATAAACTGCTACAGTAGTGGTGCCAATATCTACAGCAAACCCATATTGATGACTGGTGGGACAATATTCAAATGGAGGTAAATATCCATCTGTAACAATCTGCGTTTTCTGCTCTATCAGTATGATTTCACAATCTCCCTGTGCATAGGTCATACATGCCAGGCGAATATCTGGGTTTGTTTCATGAGCGAGTAATGTTTGTTCTTTTGGAGACGCCAAAGAAACATCACCTCGAACAATTACTTTGCATTTTCCGCAAATGCCCAAACCATTACAGGGCATGTCAATGAAAACCTGTTGCTCTTTTAAAATCTGTGAAAGCAAAACAGGTTGTTGATATTCACATTCTATCAATTGTTGGGCATTATGAATTTTAATTAGCATATCATTCACCTTTTTTATCGTTGTTTTTTTAATCATACCGAAAGAAACATAAAAAAGATTGTAGTATATTATGAAGCTTTGTAAAATTGTTTGTATCACAATCAAAAGCCCCCTTGTGATAATGACAAGGGGGCTTTTATATTGGAATGATTAAAATAGATTTTTATCTTGCAATTCCAGGAATATAATCCAATGGATTTTTGCGAATGCCGTTGACACGTACTTCCAAATGGAGATGTGGACCAGTTACCTGTCCAGTTGCACCAGCATAGGCGATCAGTTGCCCTTGAGAGACGGTTTGTCCTTGGGAAACCACCATAGAGCTGGTATGTGCATACCAAGTTTCAATGCCATTGCTGTGACGGATTTTAACCAATTTTCCATAAGAACCCGCGTTGGATGCTGCGATGACTGTTCCGCTTGCTGCCGCATAGATTGGTTTACCCATGGTACCACCTCTGACACAGAGGTCAGAACCACCATGTGTAGCACCCCATCGGGTACCATAACCAGAAGATAGATAACAACCTGGTAAGGGATTGATAAATCCAGAACTGCTTGCGACAGATTGAATGGAAGAAGCCGCATTTTGACTGGTTGTTTTATTATTATTATCCTTTGTTGTGTTTTTATCTGTTTGTGTTTCTTCTTCTACAACAGGTTCCATAGTACCTTTGGTAATTTGTTTGTGCACTGGTTCTTTTACCACTTCGGTGGTCATCACTTCTCTGGAAGTTTCGGAACCATCAATATAAGTGACCTTTGCGGTAATTTGATTTTCTCCATTTTCCCCTTCTCTAGAAACTTCTTCTTTTCCTTTTTCTAGTGTGGCGGATTCAATGGTTTCGGTTTCAAATGGAATGGCTTCTGTATAGATCTCTGTTTTGGTAAGTTCAACAGATAAGAAAGGTTCTGCTTTGTTTAACAATAATTGTTGTCCACCTCGAAACCAAGAGGAATTTTCGATTTCGGGATTGAGTGCTTTTAAATCCTGATATGCCATATTGTTTTTGTAAGCAGCTCTCAATGGAGTGTCACCATCTACAATGGTATAATAGGATTCTGCCATCACTTCACTTTGCAACAAATTCACAATATCTTGTTCTGTTAAGATATTATTGGTTAAGTACAGACCAGAGATGACTTCAATATCATCTACGAAATGTGCCTCCTCTACATTTTCTTGTTGATAGTAACCCTGTAATATGGTATCTAGTGTTTGCTGAATAACATCTGACTGGGATAATGCGCCGTAGAATTGCCCATTGATATAAAGTCCTTCTGCCTGTAACATTTCGTCGCCAGATAATCCAATCATAGCATCTGCCAATTGGTATTCATTGACAACTTCTTGTTCGTTTACCAATTCAATGGAATAGTTGGGTTCCAATTTGATGCGTTCGGAATCGTTTAAATAAACCATTCTGCCCTGAACGATTTCTTTTGCCTCATTGATAACAGCTTGGTTGGAAACATAACCCAAGTTTTCACCATGATAGGTGACATTTACAACAAAGGTTAAATTACTAACCAGTTGAATGGTATAAATAAGCCAGCAAATTCCTGCGATTGGAAGTGCATAGTTAAAAAATCCCTTGATGATATGGGTATTTGCTTTGATACCAACACCACAGACATAAAAAAAGTGTCCTACTCTTGGAAAAAAAGCTTGCCCTTTGGTTTCGGTTACTGCGGTCTTTAAAGTAAAAGCAATAGAACGTATCTTGCGAAATGGAGATAAAAACCAATCGCGTAGATTGTTCCAAACCACTTTGGATTTTCTAAAATTTCTTTGATATGCTCGGTTGACCCGTTGCCCATGTAATCTGTGTAAAAATTGATAGAATTTTTTAAGTAGTGCCTTTAATAGTCGGAGAGTATTATAAAATCCTTGTCCAATGGGCGAAAGAAATCCAGACAACACACGATAAATCGTGCTGTGCGTTTCAATCCATCGGTCAAAAAAGACAACCAAATTGGTCATAAGTTCTGAAAAAAATCCCATGCCAGAATTTGGCTGATTCCCATTTGTTCGAAACATGGAAGACCTCCTTTGATAAAATAAGTTACAAATCAGTAACAACTGAGTTTCATTATACTGCAAATATTCATTTTTGCAACCTTTTTGCAACCTTTTGAAGGATTATTCACAATAATTTCACAAAAAAGGTCTTTTTTTGGATTTTCCTGTAGAATTATTTTCTAGATATTTCAACAATCCTCAGCGTAGTGTAAATCAGAAGGTGTATAGTGCTCGATTCTCTTTAAAAATGGAATGATATCCTGTTGTGCTGCCAAGAGATCGTGATCGAGATAATTGCCGCATTCATGTTTCTTACAACCTGGAATTTCTCCAGAAAAATTGGCAATAAAGGCAAATGATTGCTGTACCAACTCAATTGCCTGTTCATGGGAAAGACCTCTTGTCAACAGATAATATCCAGTTCTGCAACCCATGGGACCCACATAAATGACATGTTTGCTCCATTTTGTATTGCGCGCATAGGTTGCAAATAGATGTTCAATGGTGTGAATGCTGCCGGTGGAGAGAAAATAACCGTTATTTGGTTTGACTAGTCGGATATCATAGGTGATGATATCATCATCAATTCTAGAGATGTACATACCGACTTCTAGCGTATCGTGGTTGATTGTAAAGCTCTTAATCTTTTCCATAAAATAACCTCTTTCTATATTGATCTGAAAATAGTTTGCTCTAGTATAGCACAGCCAAAGTGGATTGTAAAATAAATCAGAAAAATATTTTTTATGATTATATAGACCGCCAGCAAAACAGATTGTTCTATCATGAAAAATGATATCAATTTTAAGTAAATATTTTTTGTTATTCCGCGAATGCCAACCAAGTTGGCTGCTTTATCATAAAAAAATAAATATCTCATAAATTTCCTGATAGATTACTTGCTTTTTAGGTTGATTTGCTTTATAATATAAACAGTAAAAAATTTGGCAATTTGTTGGAATTTTCGTCATTCCAACCGATTATTTTAGATGTCGAAATGGAGGATATTTCAAGATGTTAGTATCTGCAAAAGAAATGCTTACAAAAGCAAAAGAAGGTCATTATGCTGTTGGTCAATTTAATATCAACAATTTAGAGTGGACAAAAGCGGTTTTATTGACTGCACAAGAATGTAATTCACCAGTTATTTTGGGTGTATCCGAAGGTGCTGGAAAATATATGTGTGGCTATAAGACTGTTGTTGGTATGGTAAATGGCATGTTGGAAGAACTACATATTACCGTTCCAGTTGCACTACATTTAGACCATGGTTCTTATGAAGGTGCAAAGGCTTGTATCGAAGCAGGTTTTTCTTCTATCATGTTTGATGGTTCTCACTATCCAATTGAAGAAAACATCGAAAAAACCAAAGAATTGGTAGCCATTACAGAAGAAAAGGGAATGTCTTTAGAAGCTGAAGTGGGTTCTATCGGCGGTGAAGAAGATGGCGTTGTTGGTGCTGGTGAATGCGCAGATCCAAAAGAATGTAAAATGATTGCTGATTTAGGTGTTACCATGTTGGCAGCTGGTATTGGAAATATTCATGGTAAATATCCTGATAACTGGGCTGGTTTGAGTTTTGAAACACTGGATGCAGTACAGCAATTGACTGGAAAAATGCCATTGGTATTGCATGGTGGTACTGGTATTCCAGAAGACATGATCAAAAAAGCAATTGACTTGGGTGTATCTAAAATTAATGTAAATACAGAATGTCAGTTGTCCTTTGCAGAAGCTACCCGCAAATACATCGAAGCAGGAAAAGACCAACAGGGAAAAGGATTTGACCCTCGTAAATTATTGGCACCTGGCTTTGAAGCAATCAAGGCAACTGTAAAAGAAAAAATGGAACTATTTGGTTCTGTAAACAAAGCATAATTCATATAGAAATATCATAAAAACTCCGTTTGTATCTAAAACGGAGTTTTTATTATCAGTAATTTGATAAAGATAAATGAGGTGAAAACGTTGCTGGTCGGTCAGGCGAAAAAGATAGCATTGGAATGGGTAAATCAATATGCGGCTACCCATGAAATAATAGGAGCTTTTTTAAATGGTTCTTCTACCGTGTTGAGAGAAGAAGATATATTGCCCACCACTTCTGATATTGATATAAATATGATCATTGATCAGATAAAAGTGCCCCCAAAGATTGGGAAATTTGTTTATTGGGGAGTTTTATTAGAAGTTAGTTTTTTTCCTTTGGAATTGATATCTCCAATTCGCAAGGCACTCACAACTTATGAAATCGCAAACAGCTTTAAACAAGACAATATCTTAGTGGATAAGACAGGCTATTTAAAACAGGTGGTTTCATTGGTGTCAAAACACTTTTCTCATCCTAGATGGATAGGGATCAGATGTCAAAATGCCTTGAAAAAAAGCCAAAACGGAACAAAGGCTTTTGACCCACAACTTCCGGTTTTGGATAATGTAAATCGGTGGCTGTTTCCGGCGGGAATTTGTACACATGTGATTTTGACAGCGGCACAGACCAATCCCACGGTTCGTCTGAGATACCTTGCAGTTCGCCCGATTCTGTTAAAATCTAATCATCATGAATTGTATCATCAGCTTTTAGAACTGTTGGGCTGTCAGGAAATGGATGCCCAGCGAGTATTGTATCATTTGAATCATTTAACGCAGACATTTGATATTGCTGCATCCTGCAAAAATGACAAATTTCCCTTTAGTCAAGATATTACGCCGCAGGCTAGAGCGGTTGTGATACAGGGTAGTCAAACATTGATTGAACAACAAAATCATCAAGAAGCGGTATTTTGGATAGCAGTTAGCTTCCAGCGATGTCATGAGATATTGCGCATGGATAATCCCCAAAAGCACCAAGAACTTATGCCGCTCTTTTTGGAATTATTGACCGATTTGGGTGTAGAAACCAATCTAAAGATACAAAAACGAATTGATAAGATTTGGGAATTATATCCTGTTTTGGAACAGACTGCCAGACAGATTATCTTTGATCAAAAATAGAGGCGATGGTTATTTTATTTACAGCTTGATAGGCATAACTTTTGTTTGTGTGCATAATGATAAAAGCGAGGATATTTTTATAGATGTGTGAAGTATTGAGGATATGACTGGATGATATCAAGAGAAAAGCGCCCATCAATCTTCGGGAAAAGAATTGCACTAATATCTGGATTGTGATATGATATACAATAGCATTGTCACAATCCCAATTGTGATGGTATCTAATTGATAAAAAATGAATCTAATAAATGGGGTAGAAATAAAGATGGATAAACAACAAATTGCAGTTGTTTTTGGTGGTGTCTCTACAGAACATGAAATTTCATTGATCTCTGCAACAACCATTATACAGCATTTAAACCAAGAAAAATATGATATACACTGTATTGGCATTACAAGAGAAGGAAGAATGCTTTACTATACTGGTGATGTATCAAAAATCTCTTTGGGAACTTGGGAACAAGAACAGACACAAGATTGTATCATAAGCAGCAGCCGTATTCACAAGGGATTTTTTGTTTTATCAGAAGATGGATATAAAAAATTGACAATAGATTGTGTCATTCCTGCGCTTCATGGAAAGAATGGAGAGGATGGAACCATACAGGGTCTATTACAACTGGTGGATATTCCATTTGTTGGCAGTGATGCAATTTCCTGTGCCAACTGCATGGATAAAGAAATGACCCATATTATATTGCAACATGCAAAAGTTCGCATGGCAAATTGGTCCTGTGTAAGAAAGGGAGAGCCCTTTGAAGAGGTGTGTTGTCGTTTGGAACAACAGTTTTCTTATCCAGTGTTTGTAAAACCGGCGAATGCAGGTTCTTCCATTGGGGTATCAAAGGCGAGTGATCGCCAATCACTGCACACTGCTTTAGAGTGCGCTTTTCAATATGATAAAAAGGTCATTGTAGAAGAAACTTTGGTGGGAAAAGAAGTGGAGTGCGCTGTGTTGGGGAATGAATTTCCAAAAGCGTCTATTGCAGGTGAAATTTCTTCTGCCAATGTGGAAATTTATGACTACGATTCAAAATATGTCAATCCACAATCTCAACTGTATATTCCAGCTAGAATTTCAGAAAAAACCATGGAAATATTGCGTCAGACGGCGGTGAAAGCTTATCAGGCAATTGGTTGTGGCGGGCTTTCTAGAGTGGACTTCTTTGTGACAGACCAAGAAGAAGTGATATTAAATGAAATCAATACATTTCCTGGATTTACAAGTATTAGCATGTATCCTAAAATGTGGGAAAAAACGGGAATTCCCATTGAAAAGCTATTGGATGAACTGATTACATATGGATTAAATCGTTGATATATGCCAACGATTTTGACAAAAACCTGAAAAAGTTTGTAAAATAAGTTTAGCGTGAAAGGGTTTTATAATATGGATAAACGTCCGATTGGCGTCTTTGATTCTGGACTGGGAGGATTGACCACAGTTCGGCAACTTCAAAAGTTAATGCCTCATGAAAATATCATTTATTTTGGCGATACTTCTCGTGTCCCTTATGGGACACGGAGCAAAGAGACGGTCAAGCGTTATGCAGCGCAGGATATTCGGTTTTTGCAGTCAAAAGACGTCAAGATGATGATAGCGGCTTGTGGTACTGTAAGTACCAATCCGCCTCAAGAGGTCATCGAAACACTTGATATTGCTTATACAGGGGTATTGCTTCCCGCTGTACAGGCAGCTTGTGCGGCAACGGATGGAGGTAGAATTGGGGTGATTGCAACCACCGCTTCCATTCGCAGTGGTGTTTATGGAAAGGCTATCCGAAATATTCTACACAATCCCAAAATCATAGGCAAAGCCTGTCCGATGTTTGTTCCTCTCATAGAAAATGGGTATGTACAGCGCGATAATCCCATTACGATCGCAATTGCAAAGGAATATTTAGAGCCCATTTTACAAGAACAGATTGACACACTGATTTTGGGTTGTACTCATTATCCCATCATCAAAGGGTTAATTGGTGATGTGGTTGGAGAACGGGTGACATTGATTGATCCCGGGAAGGAAGCAGCAAAGTATGTACAGGCATTTTTAACAAAAAAACAACTGTTGAATCCGCAAGAAGAGCCAGGTGAATGTCATTATTATGTCAGTGATGATGTGGAAAACTTTGCACAAAATGCCAGCGTATTTTTACAAGATGATATAGCAAAACAGGTGCAACAGATTGATATTGAAAGTTATTAGGATAGACTGAATATTAAAGATGGTGATAACATGAAAAAAGATGCTTGGATTCATATAAAGGGCACGCAAACAGTGGACGGCGAGGACGATATCACGGAATTATATACCCAAGGTAATTATTATAAAAAAAATGGATGCTATTATATCACCTATGACGAAACAGAAACCACAGGCTTTTCAGGGGGAAAAACAATTTTAAAGGTTGTTGGTGAAGAGAAGGTATCCTTAGTACGGCATGGTGCTTCAAAGTCTAGCCTTTTAGTAGAACGAGACCATCGAAATATCGGTTATTATGGGACAGGTGAAGGCGATTTGGTAATTGGTGTAATGGCGAAGAGAATCTGTTCTGAATTAACCGATCAAGGTGGTCGATTGACATTTGAATATTCCTTAGATGTCAATTCAAGTCATTTGAGCGATAATAAAGTGACGATTACAATTAATCCACAGGATGAAAAAGAATAGGGAAGTGAAAACATGGTGACAAATTTATTGCTGCAAGCACAGCAGCAACTTCGTGAAGTGATTTTAAACGCATTGGGGCAGACCGTGGCAAAAAATACGCTGCCTGCGCAGCCGATTCCAACATTTCAGATTGAAATTCCAGCGGATACTTCTCATGGGGATTTTGCGGTAAATGTAGCAATGGTGACTGCAAAAACTTACAAACTTCCACCAAGAAAGATAGCACAGATTATTCAAGATGAAATTATATTAGATGGAACCTATTTTGAAAGATGTGAGATAGCAGGTCCTGGATTTATGAACTTCTTTGTATCTCAAAAATGGTTTGGAGATACTTTAAAAACAGTTCACCAGACTGGAACAGAATATGGTCGTTCTGATTTTGGAGAGGGCAAAAAGATAGTGGTGGAATTTGTTTCTGCAAATCCAACCGGTCCTATGCACATTGGAAATGCCCGTGGGGGTTCGGTTGGGGACTGTCTTGCTTCTGTACTGGATTGGGCAGGATATCAAATTACTCGGGAATTTTATGTCAATGATGCTGGCAATCAGATTGCAAAATTTGGTCTTTCCTTGTCTGTGCGATATCTACAGGAATTTGGGCAAGATGTGCCATTGCCGGCAGATGCTTATCAAGGACAAGATATCATAGAACATGCTCGAAAGTTTAAAGAAATTTATCAGGATCAATACCTTGATTGTGATGAGGAGACCAGAAGAAAAGCGTTGGTAGATTATGCTTTGCCAATCAATATTGCCAATTTGAAAAAGGATTTGGAAAAATATCGTATTCATTATGATGTTTGGTTTTTAGAAAGTGAACTGCATAACAATCAGCAGGTTCAAAACTGTATTGCATTGTTGACCAGTCGTGGTTTGACCTATGAACAGGATGGAACACTGTTTTATAAGGCAACCGAATATGGCGGAGACAAGGATGAAGTATTGGTACGTGCCAATGGAATACCCACTTATTTTGCTGCCGATATCGCTTATCACTATGATAAATTTGCAACACGTGGTTTTGATAGGGCAATTAACATTTGGGGCGCTGACCATCATGGACATGTAGCAAGATTAAAAGGTGCTATGGATGCCATTGGATTAGATGGCAATAAATTGGATATTGTGTTAATGCAGTTGGTAAAACTGATGAGAAATGGTGAATTGGTAAAGGTGAGCAAACGTACTGGAAAATCCATTACATTAGTCGATTTATTGGAGGAGGTTCCAATTGATGCGGCACGCTTTTTCTTTAACCTAAGAGAAGTCAATTCTCAAATGGACTTTGATTTGGATTTGGCGGTTGAAAAGTCCTCTGAAAATCCAGTTTATTATGTGCAGTATGCACATGCTCGTATCTGTTCTATTTTGAGTAAATTATCAGAAAATGGAGTGGATTTATTTCAGGCGGGTAAAGCTGATTTTTCTTTGTTGATACAACCGGAAGAAAAAGCATTGATCCGTCATATTGCATTGTTGCCCAATGAAATAATAGAAGCTGCCAAAGCATATGAACCTGCTAAAATTACCCGTTATAGTATTTTACTTGCGACGCTATTTCATAAATTTTATAATGCCTGCCGTGTCAATGTAGAAGAACAGAATTTGTTGTTGGCAAGATTGGGATTGTGCCAAGCAGTACAGACTACATTAAAAAATGTATTGAACATTTTAAAGATTGAAGCGCCTGACTCAATGTAAATTATCATTCAATTGAATCAATAGGTGAAGAAAGGTCAATAGATATAGCATGGATGTAGATTTATCGAGCCCCATATTGATTGATGGGGAAATTGCTACAAATTTATTTCGAACAAACCCTTGTCGCTGCGCTTGTCAGGAAGAGTGGATATTAAATCATCCACAGGAATTTATAAAGTTGCAGACTGATTTTCAAGAGGCGGGTTGTAAAGTATTGTACACACCTACATTTGGATCTTCTTCTGTTCGATTGGCACAGTTGGGAAGAGAAGATAAATTGGAAGAATATAACCGCAAATTGGTACAATTGACCCGAGAAGCTGCAAAAGAAGGGGTGTATGTAGCGGGAGCGATGTGTGCTACTGGTTTGACTTTGGAGCCACATGGGGATTCCTCCTTTACAGAAATGATGGCGGTATATCGCGAACAAGCTGAAATTTTATTGGATAGTGGAGTAGATTTATTGATTGTAGAATCTTTGAGTTCCATTGCAGAGGCAAGAGCGGCAGCCATTGCGCTTCGGAAATTTCAAAAGCCTTTGATGATTACCTTGGAGGTGGATGAAGATGGGGAAACACCATTTGAAGGTACTGCAATCAATGCTTTGATTATGTTACAGGAATTGGGCGTCAGTGCATTTGGGCTCAATTGTGCATATGGAGTAAAAAATATTGCACAGATTGTCAGTCGTATGAAGCCTTATGCCAAAATTCCAATTATTGCGAAACCATCTCCAGTCAATTATTGCGAGGATACAAAGGAGTTTGTTGAACTAACGCCCCAACAGATGGGCGAACAGATAACATTGGTGTTATCAGCAGGTGCAACCATCATTGGTGGATATACTGGAATAACACCAAAACATTTGAAAGAGATGCATCAAACAATGCTATCCTATCATCAACCAAGTGGAGTACAGCAAGAAGAATTGGGAGACATTATTTTAGCAGATACCATGCAGCTTTATAATCTGTATTGTGATAAGATAGAATGCTCTCCCCTACTTACCTGTAGCATTGATATGACAGATGATTTGCTTGAGGTAGAAGATGAGAGCTTTGATGTCATTATGATAGAAATTGATTCGGTGGAAGATGCAAGGGATTTTGCACAAAATGCATGTATTGCCACATTGCCGATATGTTTTTCCTCCCACAATGAAACAGCGTTAAAATTGGCACTATTGTTGTATCAGGGTAGAGCAATGATTGATTCTCACACCACAATTGACCGCGAAACATTAGAAGAGATTGCTCAAAAATATGGTGCAGTCATTTATTAATAGGATAACGGACTTTTATCTGGATTTTTTGATAATTTGGATAAAAGCCCGTTTTTGTTATCTAACTCTTGTCATAAATAGAACAATCCTTGGTGAATTTACAATCAGTCCAATCTATATAACAGACATCATACAACTACTTGAAAAAAGATGTATTTTATAGTATGATAACAGATAAACGAGTTAGAAAGGAATTTGCAGATATCACCAAAAGGACATTTTGATAATTGTCAACAATCTGTAAATAAAATTATTTGTGATAAGAATGATGTAGGTCAAAGAGAAAGGGTCAATAATTTATGAGTAAAATGCTGTCAGACAGTGTTGCAGATGATTTGCTGATTATGATAACCATTGACAAGCGTTTTCGACCAGGTGACCAGTTGCCAAATGAAAATGATTTATCAAAGGAGCTCAATGTCAGTAGAACCACCTTACGCGCTGCAATTCGGAGTTTGGTGACAAATGGCATTTTGGAGATTAAGCGCGGTAAGGGAACATTTGTTACTGCAAAAGCAAATGCGCAAGAATATCAGCAATTAAGTGAGTTGATAACTATTTCTGATATTCGAGATTTATTTGAAATGCGGTTAATTTTTGAACCAGAAAACGCCTATTTGGCAGCAAAGCGCGCAACCAAACGAGAGCTGGAAACGATTTTGGAATATGGCAAGCAGGTGGAACAGAAAATTTTAAAGGGAGAGGATCGCACAAAAGAAGAGCAAGCCTTTCATGAGGCTATTGCAAAAGCAACACACAATACTTTTATGAATAAAATGATACCCATTATTTTTCAGGGAATCCGCAGTGGGGTCCTATTATTGCAAAAAAATCAGGCACTCTCTCAAAAGAATGTAAGCGATGACAGAATGATTATGGAGTTTTTGCAACAGCGCAATGCGGAAGGTGCCAGAACAGCTATGAGACTTCATATTATCCATGCAATGCAGGAATTGGGCATTGAGATGATTTAAAGGATAGTGCTGTGAAAAATAGGATTGCTTTGAAATATGATCACATAAACAAAAGAAGTTGTGAGATGATTTTGCTTGGTCTTTAAAACATTGGTTATTTTATATTCAAAAATTTACTTGACAATAGACATCATACAAGCTATAATAAAACAAACAACTAAAATTTGAATAGACCATTTCAAGTCAAAAGGAGAAAGAATAAGATGGCAAAGATTTTTTATGAAAGCGATTGTAATTTGGGTTTGTTGGACGGCAAAACAGTTGCGATTATTGGATACGGAAGCCAAGGTCATGCACATGCTTTAAATTTGCATGAAAGTGGTGTCAATGTAGTAGTGGGTTTATATGAAGGTTCTAAATCATGGAAAAAAGCAGAAGAAGCAGGACTGAAGGTTATGACTGCTGAAGATGCTGCAAAGACTGCTGATTTTATTATGATTTTGGTTCCAGATGAAAGACAGGCAGATTTATATCGAAAGAGCATTGCTCCGTATTTAACAGCTGGTAAAGTATTGGCATTTGCACATGGTTTTAATATTCATTTTCAACAAATCGTTCCACCTGCTGATGTAGATGTGGTTATGATTGCGCCAAAAGGTCCTGGACATACTGTTAGAAGTGAATATGTATTGGGCAAGGGTGTTCCTTGTTTATATGCTGTACATCAAGATGCTTCTGGCAGAGCAACTGATCTTGCACTTGCTTATGCAGCAGGTATTGGCGGAGCAAGAGCAGCAGTACTTGAAACAACATTCCGTGTAGAAACTGAAACAGACTTATTTGGGGAACAGGCTGTTTTGTGTGGCGGTGTTACTGCTTTGATGCAGGCAGGTTTTGAAACATTGGTAGAAGCTGGATATGATCCAAGAAATGCTTACTTTGAATGTATCCATGAGATGAAATTGATTGTTGATTTGATTTATCATGGTGGTTTCTCTGAAATGAGATATTCTATTTCTGATACAGCAGAGTTTGGTGATTATGAAATCGGCAAACGCATTATCACAGAAGAAACCAAGAAAGAAATGAAAAAGGTTCTTTCTGAAATTCAAGATGGTACTTTTGCAACAAAATGGATTGCGGAAAATAAAAATGGTCGTGCTCACTTTAATGCAACTAGAAGAATTAAGGCAGAACACGAATTAGAAACAGTCGGAAAAGAATTGAGAAAAATGTATTCTTGGAATGACTAATTGCTTATTTGAGGGGACAAATAGATAAAAGCAGTATGATAAAATAAAACTGTTTTATATGGTAAGAGAATCTCAATAAAATCATTTTGATGATATGACTTTGTGTAGCAATCAAAAAGCGCTGTATATATGATGTACAGCGCTTTTTGTGATCTATTTGTCAGACTATAAGATAGATAAAACATCATTAACTGTATTTTTTAGATAGAGGATAAAAAAGGGAAATCCTAAAAATGGATTTCCCTTGATATTTATTTATTTGATGAAGAACTGTGTTGATTGAGATGCCAAATATCTTTGTTATATTGGGCAATGCAGCGGTCAGAGGAGAAGAATCCTGCTTTTGCGGTATTCACCAACATTTTATTGCTCCAGCTGGTGCAATTTTCATAATCCAATAGCATTTTTTCTTTGACTTCAATATATTCCTTTAAGTCAAGTAATGTCATAAACCAGTCTTTTCCAATAATTTCTTTATACAGACGACAGAGATTTTCAGGATCGCCTATGCGAATCATTTGTTTGCTAATGATAAAGTCCACTAGATTTTCTATCATTGGGTCATTGTCATAATATTCAATAGAGTGATAACCCTTTGTATCGTAAAGAGAGATGACCTCTTCGCTGGATTTTCCAAAGATATAGATATTATCTTTTCCAACCAAATCAAAAATTTCTACGTTAGCACCATCGAGAGTTCCCAGAGTAACTGCACCATTTAGCATAAATTTCATATTTCCAGTACCACTTGCTTCTTTAGAAGCTAAGGAAATCTGCTCCGAGATATCACAAGCTGGGATAAGTTTAGATGCTGCGGTGACATTGTAATTTTCTATCATAACAATCTTGAGATAAGGGCTGACGTCTGGATCATGATTCACCAGTTGTTGTAAGCATAAAATAAAGTGGATAATATCCTTTGCAATGGTATAAGCAGGGGCAGCCTTTGCACCAAAAATCATCGTGATAGGAGTTTTAGGTAGGTTTCCAGCTTTGATTTGCTGATATTTGTAAACGATATAAAGTGCATTCATCTGTTGGCGTTTGTATTCATGCAAGCGTTTGATTTGAATGTCAAAAATAGAATTTTCGTTGATCTCAATCTGTTGAGTTTGCATCAAATATTGTTTTAATACTGTTTTGTTGTGCTGTTTGATGTCCAATAAGTGATTTAAAACGTTTGTATCATTTTGGAATGCCAACAATTTTTCTAATTGATTGGCATCTTCTTTCCAGTCATCACCAATCAATTCGGTAATGTAATCGCTCAATGTAGGATTACAGTGCATAAGCCATCTTCTAAAGGTAATGCCATTGGTTTTATTGTTGAATTTTTCCGGATAAATGTGATAGAAGGCTTTTAGTTCGGAGTGTTTTAAAATTTCGGTATGCAGTGCAGCCACCCCATTGATACTAAAACCGTAATGAATATCCATATGCGCCATATGAACCAGTTGGTTTTTATCAATGATATCAACATTTTGATCAGGATAAACTTCTTTGATGCGTTGGTCGAGTTCTTCAATGATTGGCATAAGTCCTGGAACAACTTCTTGTAGATAATCAACTGGCCATTTTTCCAGTGCCTCTGCCAAAATGGTGTGATTGGTATAAGCGCAGGTATGAGAAACAATTTCGATTGCTTCATCCATGGAAATGCCTTTATCTACCAGTAAGCGAATCAGTTCGGGAATAATCATAGAAGGATGGGTATCATTGATTTGAACCACAACATGTTCATGTAATTTATGCAGGTCATGTTGTTTTTCTTCTTCCTCTTTTAAGATAAGTTGAGCAGCGTTACTGACCATAAAGTATTGTTGATAAACGCGAAGCAGTCTACCGTTGCGGTCGCTGTCGTCAGGATAGAGAAATAGAGTTAAATTGTGTGGAATATCGGTTTTGTCAAATTCGATTCCATTTTTTACAATGCTTTCATCTAAGGTATTGACATCAAATAGATGAAGTGTGTTTTTCTGTCCATGATATCCAGTTACATCGATATCATATAAAGTGGAGGTTAAGGTAAAATCCTGAAATGGCACCTGAAAGCTGACATCTGTCTTTTTGAGCCATCCATCTGATGTAATCCAAGGATTTGGAACTTCTTTTTGTTTGTGATATTCAAACAACTGTTGAAACAATCCAAAATGATAATTTAGCCCGATTCCATCCCCAGAAAGCCCTAATGTAGCAATGGAATCCAAAAAACAAGCAGCAAGACGTCCTAGACCACCGTTGCCCAAAGATGGTTCCAGTTCGATATCTTCAATTTCCAACAAATCTTTTCCAGCTTCTTTGAGTGCTTGCTTAATTTGATCATAAACTCCCAAATTGATAAGATTATTGGACAATAGCTTTCCGATTAAAAATTCAGCAGAAATATAGTATAGTTTTCGATTGTCAGTGATGGTTGGCTGTTGTGTTTGAAGTTCTTTTGTCAATTCCAATAATAGAAAATAAATTTCCTGATTGGTGCAATCCTTTAAAGGTTTTTTAAATTGTTTGTTTGCCATAGACAATAGTTTTTCATTCATAAAAAAATCCTTTCTAGCTAGCAAGTAGCTTATAGTCTGTTAATTTTCATAGAAATTAAGTACTGTTTTTCCTTATTTTAACAGATTTAAGATAGGTTGTACAGTCTGTTGGTAAAATTCTATTGTGGTTATGATAAGAGTATGGGAATATCTAGAACAAATATAACAAAAAAGATTTATTTTTTGGGACAGACAAGATTTATTTGATGGAATCATAGATATCATTGAGGTGATAAATTTGTTTTCTGAATTAATATCTGTAGTATTGTCACATCTTTTATATTTTGCGCTTCATGTGGAAGGCAATGGAGTATTTCCCAAGCCATTGAGTGCAACAAAAGAACGAGAGTATTTTCAGTTGATGGCACGAGGAGATTTGGATGCAAAAAATAAACTGATTGAGCATAATCTGCGGCTGGTGGCGCATATTGTAAAAAAATATTACTCAATTACCAATGACCAAGATGATTTGATTTCGATCGGCACCATTGGATTAATCAAGGCAGTGAATACGTTCTCTTATGATAAAAAAGTGCGATTTGCCACCTATGGAGCACGCTGCATTGAAAACGCTATCCTCTCGCAGATGCGTTTATGGTTCCAAACCAGTACCTCCAGAGCAGAAAAGAACCCAAATGGCGTATTCTGGCACAGGTTTCCGAGAATATATACATCCTTTGTTCCACTTCAGACGGTTATGTGAGGTATGCACCCATGTATATCCATAGTTTCCGACTGATAGCCCCTCGCAGGTTGTTGGAAGCACAGTTGTTCAATCAGCAGTATCAGAATTATGAAGATATACCGAATGTGCAGGACAGGCTTCGTTGGTGTCGTCATCATATGGGACTGATGCAGAAAGAAGTTGCTGAGTTGATTGGAATTACCAGAGGACATTACATAGACTTTGAGGTTGGATATGTAGACCATTATCCGAAAGAAATCGTGGACAAGCTGGCAGAACTCTATCAGGTTCCTGTTGACGATTTGTTGGACGATTACAATCGCTTCTTATATAAAGGGCAAGGAAAACTGATACAAGAATATCGTGAGAGCCTTGGGCTAAAGAAAAAGCCTTTCGCACGGTTAATGGGAATTGAACCGAATTTACTTCGAGCATGGGAAGCTGACCAGAAACGAATGAATATCAATTCATGGAACAAGTATTTCAAAGATAAAATCAAGGTATAGAAAAAAGCAGGTGTTCAAACTTACGGAGTTTGTTCACCTGCTTTCTCTGTGGATGCGGATTTGATAACCGCATCCAGTAGCTGTACCTTCTGATCAGAAGGACAATTCAGTTTTTTAATATGTTGATTGACCATATCTGCGTGGACACCAGCAATACGTTCTGCCAATTCACGCTGACCCTCTATGGTTTTCGGATAATGGACAATTACATTGATTGGAGCACTCTTTCTTGCGATACCACGCACCTCCCTCGGTATTTCAGTCTATGAGAGAGAAGTTGTCCGCTATTCCCAACTTATAACGCCTGTTTTCCTACTTCAAAAAATGGTGTTTTCTGCTATAATATTGTTGGGGTACTGCGGAACTTCTTTCGTGGTATCATCTTATCAAGAATCTGTCAAAGATTCATTGAGCGCCGATTGAGCGCAAATTGACTATTTTCAGGAAGGAGGGCTGGCTATGGAATATTTAGATTTCAGTTCAGTCATTACCACCATTCGTAAATATATCAGTGATGCTCATAACATGAATCAGATTGATATGATGTATCAGTTGTTTGTCAGTTTCTTAAACTCGGAAGAATCAAAAGACTTTGATTTTGATAATGGTTTGGTCTGCCGTTGGTTTAATGGTTAGGCAAAAATCAGCCCTCGCATTACTGGATATTATATGGACAATCACAAACGTAACCTCCTTGCAGCGGATATGTACAGGAATGTACTTCCGTTGATGTATGACAGTGCTATGGCAGTGCAGGAAGTCTATAATATTCTGATGCAGGATACAACAATATCCGATAAAGTAAAGGAGAGACTTCTCCAGAATTATCCTTGTGAAACAGATATGGATGAAGCAAGGTTCCTTACTTCTGCATTGTGCTTTGGTATGGAGCGTTCTTTTGTGAAGCGTGACTCCAATACTAAGCAGTTGCTGTCTGCAGGAACCCTTTCGCCTATCGTGAAAGATTATGTATATGATAGCGGTGTTCCTAAGCCTTGCCGTTATTTCTGCGGACGAGACAGTGAACTTACTGCACTGCATCAGTTGCTTTCTGAGCACGGAAAAGTATTTCTTCAGGGCATTGCCGGTATTGGTAAAAGCGAACTGGCAAAAGCCTACGCAAAACAGCACAACAAAGAATATACAAATATCCTTTACCTCGCCTACACCGGGGATCTGAAGCAAGATATTATTGATATGGATTTTGCGAATGATCTGCCAAATGACGATGATGAAGAACGCTTCCGTAAACACAACCGTTTTCTGCGTACCTTGAAGGAAGATACGCTGCTTATCATTGATAATTTCAATGTTACCGCCACGCAAGATGGCTTGCTGTCGGTTGTGATGAAATATCGTTGCCGTATTTTGTTTACTACACGCAGCCGTTTTAACAATTATAATTCCTTGACCCTGGAAGAAATTGCGGATACCGAAGCATTAGTTGGTTTGATGGGCTGCTTCTACTCCGAGGCAGAAAAGTACCGACCTGTTTTGGAGCAAATCATCCAAACGATTCACAGTCATACTTTGGATGTAGAAATGTCAGCCCGTTTGTTGGAAACCGGAATCATGGAGCCGACGCTCCTGTTGAATAAATTAAAAGAAGAAAAAGTAGGTCTGGATGCTACCGATACGATTGGCATTACCAAGGATGGAAAAAGCCAAAAAGCAACTTACTATCATCATATCCGCACACTATTTTCTCTGTACCATTTGTCAGATTCGGAAACAGAGATTATGAGAAGTCTTGCTTTACTTCCGGTTACGGGTATCAGCGGCAGATTGTTTGCACATTGGTTGAAATTGCGTGATATGAACACAATCAATGACTTGATTGAAAAAGGTTTTGCGCAGGCAATGGAAGGTCATGTGATTGCTTTACACCCTATGGTGCAGGAAGTGGCTGTTGAAGAAATCAAGCCGTCTGTTACTTCTTGCCGTACTTTACTTGATAGCTTACAGCAGATTTGTCTGCGTCATGGAGAAGAAGTTTACTATTATAAGCAGCTGTTCCAGACCATCGAAACCATTATCAATTTGATTGATAACGATGATATGCCATTTTATCTTCGTTTTGTGGAGGATGTATTCCCGTATATGGAAAAATTCCATTATGTTCAGGGAATGGAACTTGTGCTGAAACATCTGGCGGAGCTTCTGAAAAATGATGAAGTTGGTTCAATATCGGATCGTGCATTGCTGATGGACTACCGTGCTTGCTGTGAAAAGAAACCAGATAAAGCAATTAAACTGGCAAAGGATGCCGTTGCTATGCTTACCGAGATAACTTCTGATAACGCACTTCTGGCTGCAAATCTTCATGCCAATCTTGGTGGTATGTATCGCCAGTCTGGAAAGTATGAACTGGCAAAGCAGTATATGGAGCAAGGAATCCAACTGTTGGAGCAGTTCGGACTTGTGCCTTATCACGACAGCATCCCTCAGATTGCAAACTATGCGGTATTGCTTACTGAAATGGGACAACCAGATATGGGACTTTCTGCTTTAAGAAAATTGTCCCGTGTAATCCGTGAGTATAATTCTGATCAGACTATTGATTACGCCAGTGTACGGGAAGCAATGGGAAATATCTGCCTGACCATTGGAGAAATTCAGCAAGCGACTACTCATTTCCAGAAAGCTATGGCAGTCTATGAAGTAGTGTTTGAATTAGAACCAGATAAGATTGAAACTAAGAAACAAGAGTTGCTGGGAACATATGCACAGGCAGGATTGCATCTTGGAAAGAAAATGCTTGAGTAAAGCGAAACATTGAATTTGTATAAGAGACCAAAGAAATGAGCGATGTAAATATCGCTCATTTTTTAGATAACTATGCTTTCGCTCCCCATTGTGCAAGTTGTGCAAGAATTGGACCAAGCTCCTTTGCCCTCTCCGTAATTTCATATTCTACACGGATAGGAACCTCCATATATTCAGTTCGGTTTACAAGATCACATTCTTCTAATTCATGCAAGGATTTTGCAAGCATGGTGTTGGATATACCGGAAATTTTTCGTTTCAAATCATTGTATCGAACCTTACCATCTACTCCAAGAGAACAAAGAATAGCAAGTTTCCATTTTCCTCCTATCATTTCCATGGCGTGTTGCAAAGGGCATTGTTCAGAACAGGGACAAATATTAGTTTGTGACATTGTAATTACCTCCATACGCTCAGCATTTTCTTACTTAGTCATAAATTTTTGCGTAATTGACAGTGAATCCTGTGTTTTTTATAATTATAGCAAGTAAGAAAAACTGAGTAAAGAGCAAAATAAGAGTTGTGTGGTTTTTCTTGAAAACAGGAGGTAAAAATATGAACATTTATGATTTTACTGTCAAAGCGCAGGATGGCAGCGAGATTTCTCTGGCTGACTACAAGGGAAAGGTGCTGCTTGTGGTTAATACAGCAACAGGATGTGGATTTACCCCTCAGTACGATGAGTTGCAGGGTATTTATGATGCGTTCAAGGATAAGGGCTTTGAAATCCTCGATTTCCCTTGCAATCAGTTTGGAGAGCAGGCTCCGGGTGATGATGAGGAAATCCATTCTTTCTGCACAGGTCGCTTTGGTATCACTTTCCCTCAGTTCTCCAAAGTGGATGTTAACGGAGAAAATGCAATCCCTCTGTTCAAATGGCTGACCGAGAACACCAAGTTTGAAGGCTTTGGTATGTCCCCAATGGGAGTCATGCTTTCTGGCGTTGTCAAGAAAGTGGATAAGGACTACAAGAACAATGGCAATGTAAAATGGAACTTCACAAAATTCCTCATTGATCGTAATGGCGAGATTGTTGCCCGTTTTGAGCCTACCGATATGAAGAATCTTAAAGCAAAAATTGAGGAGTGTCTGTGATGCGTTACGAATACAAGACGGAAAACACCTGCTCACAGCTTATCAGCTTTGACATTGATGGAAATGTGGTCACGAACATTGAATTTTACGGCGGCTGCAATGGTAATCTGAAAGCAGTATCGAAATTAGTTCAGGGCATGACCGTGGAGGAAATTGAAAGCAAACTTTCCGGCATTACCTGCGGACGTAGACCAACATCATGTGCAGACCAACTGGCAAAAGCAGTCAGAGAATCACTTCATGTGCAGTCTGCTTAACAAGAAAATACGAGGTATGGAATGAATATAGCAGTACGATTTTACACACGTTCTGGTAACACAGAAAAACTTGCAAATGCGATTGCAGAAGTAATAGGGGAAAAAGCAGAAAGTGTCAGTATTCCGCTTACAGGCAAAGTAGATGTTCTCTTTTTAGGCTGTTCCTATTATGCGTTTGATGTGGATGAGAATGTTAAAAAATTCATCCGGGAAAACAAGGGCAAAATAGGAAAAATTGTGTGTTTCGGCACATCCGCTATGATGAAATCTGTGTACAAACCTATGAAAAAAGTTGCAGAGGAAAATGGCGTTGAAATTGAGGAAGAAGATTTTCATTGCCACGGCTCTTTTGGTCTACTGCATAAGGGGCGTCCAAATGCGGATGACCTAAACAATGCAAAATCATTTGCAAAAAAGATAATGAAATAATTATGGAGGAAACGATGATGGCAAAGATTTTAGTTGCATATTTTTCGGCAACAGGTGTGACTGAAAAGGTTGCAAAGGAATTAGCAAAAACAGAAAATGCAGATCTGTATCAGATTTGCCCTGAAGTACCATATTCTGCTGCAGATTTAGACTGGACAAACAAAGAGTCCAGAAGCACTGTTGAAATGCAGGATCTGAACTGCCGCCCTGCGATTTGCAGACAAGTACCGAATATGGATCAGTATGAGGTGGTATTTGTAGGCTTCCCGATTTGGTGGGGACGTGAACCGAGTGTTGTTGACACGTTCCTTACGTCTTATGATTTTAAGGCAAAGTGCATCATTCCTTTCTGCACCTCTGGCGGCAGCGAAATGGGCAATACCGCACAGCGCATTTCCGAGCTTACCGGAGCAAAGGTTGATAAAGGAAAACGTCTTGGTGGTGCTGTATCAGAAGAAGATTTGAAACTGTGGACTGCGGGATTAGGGCTGTAATTCAAGTTCACAAAAGGAGGTAACAAAAATGGGATTTACTTCTGTGGATGTTGAAGATGATCAGTTTGCATATCGCTACGATACACAGCTTTTGATTGACAGACGTGATAAAGACTTAGATGAAGAAGAAATTGCAGACTATATCACAGCCAATATTGAGGGAAACAGTTTAATTGCTGCTGGGAATGAAGATTTAGTAAAAATACATTTCCATACCAATGAACCTTGGAAGGTGTTGGAATACTGCAATTCTGTAGGCGAGATTTACGATGTGGTTGTGGAAGACATGATTCGACAGTCTGAAGGATTGCAAGGATAAATAAGGACAACTACAATTTACAAAACGGAATAAAAGTTTATTGGTAGTCATGTACTACAGTGTGTGGCTGCTTTTCTTTTTTGCTCAATTTCCACTCAATCTATGCTCAATGTGTTTTACGCCCCCTTTCAGTAGAATGAAATTGCAATGAAAACAGCACCAAATCAGAAAATTCGGTGCCACTTCAAAGCAAACCTACTGAAAGGGGGCATTTTTTATGAACGAAAACAAACACAAGGAGGTACAGAGCAAATGAGAGAACTGAATAATGTCAAAATCATTGCCGTGGATCATGGTTACGGCAATATCAAGACTGTGAACACAGTTACCCCTACCGGAGTGACAGCTTATGAAATCGAACCGATTTTCTCTGGTAACATTCTGGAGTATGGCGGCATCTATTACCGCATCGGGGAAGGACACAAGGAATTTATCGCAGACAAGGCTATGGATGAGGACTACTACATTCTGACTCTTA
>ERZ778516.546-NODE-546-length-31346-cov-6.186284_pt1 | contig 31346 bp, 22 predicted proteins | sample MGYA00510342_ERZ778516 | MGnify/ENA primary metagenome ERZ778516 (study PRJEB29527, sample SAMN07138961) | mouse gut metagenome | material: feces | host: mouse | place: China:Nanjing | collected 2016-01-25 ... | reverse complement strand
AAGAAGGTTTGGTTCCCTATGGAACAGTCTTGGGGATTCTAAGTTTCAGGGATTTCGCGTTATTTCTGTCAAGGGATTGTTTGAGCCTCTAAAAATAACAAATTATAAAAACCTTCAAGGCGAGTTATCCCTTGGCAGAAATGCTTTTAGCGAAATTCATAAAACTTAGAATCCCCTGACCGTGTAATGGGAACTAAACTTTCTTCCCCCGCTGCCTCCTTCGTCACTCCCACTACCCCATTACATCCTTCATATCATAAAGCCCTGTCTGCTTTCCCTTTAAAAATTTAGCCGCTTCCACTGCTCCCTTTCCAAAAATCGCCTTGGAATACGCTGTATGTTTAAACTCAATTACTTCATCTGTTCCAGCAAAAATAATCTCATGCTCTCCTACAATAGTCCCGCCTCTGACAGCACTAATGCCAATTTCCTTTTTCGGTCTTTTTTCCCTCAGAGTGCTTCTGTCATATTTATAATCATAATCATTATCCAGTTCCTTATTAATGGCATCCGCCAAGGCTAATGCAGTTCCGCTTGGAGCATCCAGCTTCTGATTATGGTGCCTTTCTACAATTTCAATATCAAAGCCCGTGTCTGCCAGTGTTTTTGCGACTGTTTCCATAACCTTAATCATTATATTAATGCCCAAAGACATATTTGCAGAACGAAGCAGAGCTGTCTGGTTTGCAGTCTGATTTATCTGTTCTATCTGCTCTGCGCTGTAACCGGTGGTACAAAGTACAGTTGGTATTTGTTTTTCAATCGCAAAAGATAGGATTTCATCCAAAAGCTTCGGAGTTGAAAAATCAATAACAACGTCTGCTTCTTCTTTTACATCGCTGATTTTCTTGTATACCGGATAATCGCGGGTTCCCTCTGAAATATCTACACCTGCTACAATTACCGCCTCTTCATCTTCTGCTACAATTTCTGAAATAGTTTTACCCATCTTTCCATTGCAGCCAGTCATAATTATTCTTGTCATATATCAGTTACCTCTTATACATTATCTCTTTCAGTATTACCTCTTTATATATTGCTCCTTTACGTATTACTTCTTTAATATACTGCCTTTGTATATATTATCTTGATTGATGTTATCTTTTTTAGATTACTTCTACTAGTAATTATTGACAGTATAATTATAACCTTTAAAGTAATCCGTATTCTTTCATTGCTGCTGCCAGCTTTTCTTTATTGGCATCTTCCATTTCGGTCAGTGGTGCACGAAGAGAGCCGACATTCATTCCCATCAGGTTCATGGCCGCTTTTATAGGGATTGGATTTACCTCGCAGAATAATGCTTTCATTAAGTCAAGCGCCTCTAACTGCAAATCTTTTGCCTTTTCCACATTTCCTTTGAAATATTCCTCGCACATATCATGTGTCTGCTTTGGTGCTATATTGGAAAATACAGAAATAACACCTTTTCCTCCAAGAGAAAGAATCGGGATAATCTGGTCGTCATTTCCGGAATAAATATCCAGTTTACCTTCCGTAAGTCTTGCAATTTGTGCTACCTGTGAAATATTTCCGCTGGCTTCCTTTACTGCCACTACATTTTCTGCCTCTTTTGCAATTGCTGCGATAGTGGCCGGTTCAATATTAATGCCTGTTCTTCCCTGAATGTTATAGAGAATCACCGGAATTTTTATAGATTTTGCAATTGTGACAAAATGATTTTTCAGGCCATTCTGAGTAGCCTTGTTATAATATGGTGAAACTAAAAGTACACCATCAGCACCGATATTTTCTGCCTCCTGTGACAGATAAACAGCAGTTTTTGTGCAGTTTGAGCCTGTTCCTGCAATTACAGGAATTCTTTTATTCACCTTATTTACTACAAATCTGATACATTCTAAATGTTCCTCATGCGTCAGTGTGGAAGCCTCCCCTGTTGTACCACATACAATAATAGCGTCTGTACCTCCTGCAATCTGCTGTTCCACAAGCTCGCCAAATACTTCATAGTTTACATCTCCGTTTTCATGCATAGGCGTTACAATAGCGACGCCTGCTCCTGTAAATAATGACATCTAATCCTCCTTCTGCCTGTTGGCATAAAATATTATAATCTCCAAATATTTGTAGAAAGCTGTCTGCATATCTTAATTTGTCAGTCATGCAATCAATATATGATATAACTGGTTAAAAACTGGTTACAATAACCGTGCTGTGGAGATAACTTCCTGTAAAAACAGAAAAGGCTGACGCGATGGCCAGCCTATTTATTACGCACTAACAGCATATAATAAAATGTTCATAGCTCTCCATCCAAAGATTTCTCATCATCAGATGACAGTCATACAATTATTCACTGTATGCCCAAGAAATAAACCGGCATATTTATTTCTTTCGGCATCCTTCCCTTTCATGTCCTCTCACCTGCCCTGCCGGCATCAAGGACATTACTCTTAAAAGATGCAACCTCTACTTATATTTTTCAATTAAACTTATGTTAGCACTCATATACGATATTGTCAAGATGTTATAATATTATTTTTTTATTTATATGATATACATTTACGTGATATACATTTGTACACTGATGGCATACAACACTTCTGTTAGTCTGCCGTATCATATTCCAGCTTTGATACAGATACCTCATAAGCGGTATGCTTCTCTATCTCATCTTCACTAATCTTCTTTACATATTCACGACTCTGTACACGGCCCCAGACCTGTATTTTGCCGCCAACCTCAAAGGTCGATGCAAATCTTGCATTTCTTCCCCAAGCAATACATGGGATATAATCGCTCTTTCCATATGGTCTGTTTACCGCAATCAGCAAATCAGCAATTTCACGGCCCAGTGGCGTTTTTCTGTAAATTGGCGCCTTGCAGATAAATCCGTCAAGATAAATCTGATTGGTCTTTCCTGCCTCTGGATTTTCATCTACAAACTCCCATTCCCTTACAAATACAGACAATACAAGTTTATTTTTTAATCCCTCATGTCTGTTGTAGGAACGGAACTGTCCCGAAGTTTCTACCAGTCTTCCCACACAATTTTCAGTCACATCCACCAGTCTTTCAGAAACCATAAGAGGTATAATGTCAGACAATTCACTTAATCTGCTCACGGCCACATCTACTATGTAGAAGCCCTCTCCATATACCTGATGGCTGTATCTGAAATCAGAAACGATTTCACCTATAATGCTTACCCTGTTGTTCTCAATTACCTTATCTACCATTCGTATTTTCTCCCTTCTGAAAATGACCTTTTTACCCGTTCTTGTAGTAGTATCCCGGGCAGGCCTGTGTTTTAATTTTTTCTCTATATATAGTATGCCCAATTTTATGATTTTAGAACCAAAAAATTTATTTTTTATTTCTCTTATCCAATCAATTTTCCGCCATTTGCTGTTTTCGAATAAACGCCCTCTTTCTAAGCGTAGGGTCCAGTATCTTCTTTCGAATCCGCAGATTTTTCGGAGTAATTTCAAGCAGCTCATCTGTATCAATAAACTCCAGACTTTCCTCCAGACTTAAAATCTTTGGTGTGGTAAGTTTTAAAGCATCATCTGAACCAGATGCGCGGGTATTGGTAAGCTGTTTCTTTTTACAAACATTTACCTCTACATCCTCGGCCTTGCCAGTCTGACCAATCACCATGCCAGAATAGACCTTTTCCCCCGGACCGATAAACAGCACGCCTCTCTCCTGCGCATTAAACAATCCATAAGTAATACTTTCCCCTGTTTCAAAAGCGATAATGGAACCCTGTTTGCGATACTGAATTTCTCCCTTAAACGGACCATAGCCGTCAAAAATAGTATTAATAATTCCATTTCCCTTTGTATCTGTCATAAATTCACCGCGGTAGCCAATCAGCCCTCTGGATGGAATGGAAAACTCAAGTCTTGTATAGCCGCCATTTGACATCGCCATACCCTGAAGTTCCCCCTTTCTCTGCGTCAGCTTTTGAATCACCGTACCAGAAAACTCCTCAGGAACATCAATATAGGCAAGCTCCATAGGCTCAAGCTTTTTGCCCTGCTCATCCTTCTTGTATAATACTTCTGCTTTGCTGACAGCAAACTCATAGCCCTCGCGTCTCATATTTTCAATTAACACAGACAGATGAAGCTCACCGCGTCCAGATACCTTAAAACTTTCCGTAGTATCAGTCTCCTCCACACGAAGGCTGACATCTGTATTCAGCTCGCGAAACAGACGGTCACGCAGATGTCTTGAAGTGACAAATTTGCCTTCCTGCCCTGCCATTGGACTGTCATTTACGATAAACTGCATGGCAATCGTAGGCTCTGAAATCTTCTGAAACGGAATCGGCACCGGATTTTCCGGTGAACATAAAGTATCTCCGATATGAATTCCCTCTATACCAGATACCGCAACGATCGAGCCAATGCCAGCTTCTGTTACTTCTACTTTGGAAAGTCCATCAAATTCATAAAGCTTGCTGACCTTTACTCTTTTTTTCTTTTCAGGGTCATGCGCATTTACAATCACAACTTCCTGATTTACTTTCAGATTTCCATTATCAATCTTTCCAATACCAATGCGACCAACATATTCATTATAATCAATTGTACTGACAAGCATCTGTGTATCTGCATCCGAATCGCCCTCCGGAGCCGGAATATAGCTGACAATTGTCTCAAATAATGGTTCCATGTCCTTTTGTTCATCCTCAAGCTCTACAATAGCATAACCTGCCTTTGCAGATGCATATACAAATGGACATTCAAGCTGTTCCTCAGAGGCATCTAAATCAATAAATAACTCCAGTACTTCATCAATAACCTCTTTCGGTCTTGCCTCCGGCCGGTCGATTTTATTAATGCACACAATAACCGGAAGATTCATTTCCAAAGCCTTTTTCAATACAAATTTGGTCTGAGGCATGGCACCCTCAAATGCATCAACTACCAGAACGACGCCGTTTACCATTTTAAGTACACGTTCAACCTCGCCGCCAAAGTCCGCATGTCCCGGAGTGTCGATAATATTAATTTTTGTTCCTTTATAATGAACTGCTGTATTTTTGGAAAGAATGGTGATACCACGCTCACGCTCAATATCATTGGAGTCCATAACGCGTTCCGCAACTTCCTGATTTTCACGAAAAACACCACTCTGCTTAAGCAGTTCATCCACAAGAGTTGTTTTTCCGTGGTCAACGTGAGCAATAATTGCAATATTTCTAATGTCTTCTCTTTTTGTTTTCATTTCTTACTTCCTCTGATTCTATTCTTTATGATAATATTTTAAGTGAACATGTCAAGTTTACCATATTTTTGTATAATTACAAGATTTTTTTGAGGAAACGAAAGGCCCGATATATGAAAAGACTTTATCATAAAGCTTTTACAAAATCACTTCTCCATTCACTACCCCAAAAAACAATTCCTCCGACTTTTCTATTTCGGCCTGTCCGTTTGTCGCTTCAGTTACCTTTTTTATAAATCTTTCCGATTCCTCCGCCTGTACTGCTATCTTAACAGTGACTGCCTGCGCATATTCTGTATCTATGGTAAATATATCCATTTGCCCGATAATATACTGTATTTTTCCGATTCCGTTATAATCTGTATGCACTGTAATCTGATAACCGGAATATTTCTCCATAATATGTGCGGCTGCCAATCCTTCCTTGACACAGCGTTGATATGCTCTTACAAGTCCGCCTGTCCCAAGAAGAGTGCCCCCAAAATATCTTGTCACTACTACGGCAGTGTTATGAATGCCTTCTCCAAGCAGTACCTCCAGCATTGGTTTTCCAGCAGTTCCTGACGGTTCGCCGTCATCACTGCAACGACTGTATTCATTATTTCTGCCAACCACAGCCGCGGAACAGTTATGAGAGGCATTCCAGTTCATTTTTTTTATGGAATCAATAAACTGTGCTGCCTCCTCTTCAGAATTTACAGGTTTTAAAAATGCGATAAATCTGGATTTTTTTTCTATAATCTCTGCTGTTGTTTCTTCATATAAAACTTTATAACTCTCTGCCATATCTGTCCTTTGCTCTCTAAATCCATTTCAAAAAGGAAATTTTATTTAAGATAAATCCTTATTCCATATAAATTTTTATTTGATATGAATTTCTATTTAGTATAAATTTCTATGGTGTATGAATTATACACACTCCATTTTGAATCTCTGACGGCAATGCATAAACTGCATCCGAATCATAGCTGTTTTTTCCCTGAAAGGTAGTAGCATGTGTAACCGTCTGACGTGTTTCTGCCGGACAATTATCTCCTGCCAGCTTTCCGGATACTGTACATATGGTATACTGCAAATGACACTTACAGCTTTCCGTCGGTATATTTTTATCACTAAACACCTCTGTACGCGTTCCGCATACTCCTTCAATCGCAAGATAACCACAGTTTGTACATACAGTCGCCTCTACAACAGAATCCGGTTTTTCCGGCTCTTCATAAGTGTATCCCTTGGCATCATGAATCTCCTTCATAATAATACTCCACAGTTTATTATGATAGCTTGTGCTTCCACAGTATTTTTCAAGGTCCATATTTTCATCAAAACCAGACCAGATACTTGCAGTAAGATAATCTGTATAGCCTGCAAACCAGATATCGTAGTTATCGGAAGTAGTTCCGGTTTTTCCTGCAACATACTGATTGTCTATATTCGCCAGTTTTCCTGTTCCCTCTGTCACAACATCATGCATGGCCGAAGTAAGCTGATAGGCAGTTTCTTCTTCAATCACCTTTCGAATCTCCGGATTCGCTTCCAGAATAATCCGACCATTGCTGTCTGTAACTTTTGTATAGTATACCGGCTCTATATACATTCCATTATTTGCAATAGCAGCATAAGCCGCTGTCAACTCTTCATTATAAACACCTCTCGTCAGACCTCCAAGTGCTGTTGCCTGATTAATATCGGAGACAATAGAACCATCCGCCAGTTCCATCTCATCTACCAGAGAAGTAAAACCAAAATTTAAAAGATATTCAAATGACAGCGCAGGTGTTACATCTGTAATACAGCGGACCGCAATAACATTCATAGAATCCCTGATAGCTGTTCTGATTGGGTTCAGACCTCTGTAACCGCCCTTATACCAGTTATTTACCGGCCTTCCGTTGGAATAATTATATGGTTCATCATTATAAACAGTGGCAAGTGTCATATCACATGCATCGATTGCCGGCGCAAATGCCGCCAGAACCTTAAAACAGGAACCCGGCTGCCTTGGGGAGTGAGTTGCGCGATTTAATGACAGGCTGGTTTCCTTGGTGCCGCGTCCTCCGACAATGGCAAGAATATGTCCTGTTTTCTGGTCCATAACCGTAAATGATACCTGCGGCTGGAGCGAATACAGACATTTTTCGCCAAGCTCTGTATCTCCTTCTTTGAAGTATTCAGCCTTAAATCCGTCGATACAGCCCTGTATATCCTCCATATTGTCAAAAATCAATTTAAAATCTGCCTGTCCAAGAAGATTCTTATAATAATAAGTTAAATCCACATTCGAAAAATTTTCAACACTTCCGTCGGCTCTCTGCACAGACCATCTCCAGTCAAAGGAATAATATATATTATCTGGATAATTATCCGGATTAGAAGTTTGTCTGTCACAGATTTCCTGAATCTGCTGGTCCTGAGTGGAATAAATATTGAGTCCTCCGCTGTAAAGCAGATTCGATGCCTGTTCATAGGTATAACCCTTCTGCTCCTGAAGGTCCTTCAATATCTGTGAAATCAATTCATCTACAAAATAGGAATATGGTGTATTGTTCTGCTCCGTCTCCACACTGACGGTCTGAATCCGGTCATAAACATTGTCATTGATAGCCTCATCATATTCTTCCTGACTGATATAGTTAAACTCTTTCATTTTATCAAGCACATCTTCACGCCGTTTTACATTTTCTTCCGGATGAGTAATTGGATTATATTTATACGGGTTCTGTGTAATAGCTGCAATTACTGCGCTTTCCGAAATATTAAGCTCTGATACATCTTTATTAAAATACCGGAGAGACGCCGCCTGTACACCATAACAGCCTGCTCCCAGATTAATTGTATTCAGATAATTCTCCAGAATCACTGTCTTTGACTGTACCTTCTCAAGCTCTACGGCAAGATATTGTTCCTGAATCTTTCTTTTTATCAGCTCGCCGAGAGAACTTTCATTTCCGCCGTTGACAAATACATTATTTTTTAAAAGCTGCTGCGTAATCGTGCTGGCTCCCTGCTTTTTACCCGCTAACACAAACTCAACACCGGACCTTAAAATACCTTTCACATCGATGCCATTGTGCTTGTAAAAACGCTCATCCTCTATACCTATAAACGCTTTTTGCAAACAGTCCGGAACTTGGTCAATCGAAACTGGTATTCTGTTTGAACCGCTTGCCACAAGCTTTTCAATTTCATTTCCATCGACATCATAAATGGTGGTAGATACTCCCGACGGCGCAATGCTGATAGCCTCTACGTCGGGAGTTCCTTCCAGTATTCCGCTCGCCATGCCAAGCCCAACAGAGATTCCCACTGCACCTAGCAGAAGAATTGCCAGAACAAAAATCCTGAAAAAATTTATAATCAGCTTGGTTGAAAGCTTTCTTCTGGCTGATACCAGTGTCTTATGCTTTTTTATAATACTGTTTTTACTATAATTCATTTCCTTTGCCCTTTCTTCTTTTAATCATCAAACTTCGCTTAACGACATTGATTATACCAGATTTTGCCTTTCTTTTAAAGCATTAATTCTATTAAATTATTGGACTTATTTTTTTTCTTATACAATTTCATGCATAATTTTTACTGCTTTTGAAAACACTACTGACGAAAGGTTGTGAAATTGAAAAAATATAAAAACATAGAAAGGATATACGTTGCAGGCATTTTTTCAACCTTATTTGTGCCGCTTGTGTCACAAATAGTGCTATGTCTGCTGCATGGTACAAAAAATGGAAAATGTATATATATTTTTTGACGACTGTACAAAGGTTGACAATGACAAAGTATCCATAAGTGATATTGCAACTGTCTACTGCAGCAATAAAAATTTAAAAAACAAAATCAATGCCTTAAAGGTATACACCTTCCCAAATCCGTCAAAACAGAAAAAAGATAACTCTGATTCTGATAATGGCAGAATTATCATTACCGCACTGAAAATATTTGAAATTATCCTGTCGGAATATCCTGATGTCAATATTATTCCCACAGGGAGCACAGATATTATTATTGAAAAAAACAGCAAACAGCCTTCACTGTCCTATGTCCGGCTGAAAACAGCATTTATCTGTCTAATTGTTTTCTTCGGCTCTGCATTTACTATTATGGCATTTAATAATGATGTGCAGGTGCATGATGTATTTGCTCAGATTTATGAACTGTTTGCCGGTGAAGAACATGAAGGCTTTACAGTCCTTGAATGCAGTTATTCTATTGGACTGGGCGCAGGGATTCTTATCTTCTATAACCATTTTGGTAAAAGGAAACTTTCAAAGGACCCTACTCCATTGGAAATAGAAATGCGGCTGTATGAAAATGATATCAATACCACTTTAATTGATGGTGTAAAAAGAAGTAATAAACATATTGATGTAAATTAGGAGGAGTAAAATGAGACAGGTATTGCTCGCCATAATCGGCGGGGCTTCGGGTTTCGCGGTATCCGCAGGGGTCTTTGCACTGATTACGGCATTGAGCCTTATTCCCCGCATGGCAGATAAAACACACACCGGACAATATGTAAAATCTTATGAAACCTGTGTTTTGACAGGCGGGCTGTTTGGCATAATCCTTTTCTTTTTAAATATAAATGGCTATGATGTATCTCTGTGCCGTCTGCTTGAAGATATGCTTCCTGTAAATGATTTTCTTATAGAACTGCTCTTTGTTCAGCTTCCGATTGCCTTCTGTGGCATCTTTATTGGTATTTTCGGTGGTACGCTTTCGGTCTCTATTGCGGAAAATCTGGATGTTCTTGCAGTTTTTGGAAGACGCACAAAGCTGCATTATGGAACAGGAGCTGTTATATTAAGCTTTGCTGTTGGAAAAGCGCTTGGCTCATTTCTGTTTTTTTATAAAGAGTGGTTTTAGCATAGAAAAAAGGTTGAAAAAATATACAAACATAGAAAGGATATAAGCTGCAAGCATTTTTTCAGCCTTATTTGTTCCACTTTGTATTACAAATAACACCACGGTCATATATCAAAATATGTGACATGGCTTGCAGCATGGTACAAAAAATGGAAGATGAAATCAAAAAAAATTATGATGAATATGTAAAAAGTGTAACTCCTACTACAAGTTTTCCAAAAAACTTGTTCAACGCTTTCTGGATTGGAGGATTAATCTGTGTTCTGGGACAGGCATTGTTGGATTTTTTCAAGTATATGGGATTTAAAAAAGATATTGCAGGATTTTATGAAATGCTGGTACTGATTCTTTTATCCGTGCTTCTCACAGGTTTTGGAATTTATCCCAAAATAGCAAAATATGCCGGTGCGGGAACTCTGGTACCAATTACAGGCTTTGCAAACTCTGTTGCTTCTCCTGCGATTGAGTTTAAAAAAGAAGGACAGGTATTTGGAATTGGATGTCGTATTTTCTCAATCGCCGGACCAGTAATTCTGTACGGAATTTTATCAAGCTGGCTATTGGGATTAATTTACTGGATATTAACAATTCTTGGAGTATTTTAGAACTTTGTTAAACTGACAGTTAAAATTATTTACAGACGCTTGATAAATTCAAAATATATTAAAATTCCATCAACCTGATAGTCCGAATCAATTTGTTGAATATCGATAATACATGAAATATTTTAAATTTCTGTTAACTGACTATTTAGCTGATTGACTAGATATTAAATCATATTGAAAACAGCTTATAATTTTATAGAAAGGATGAGAGAATATGTTTCTTGGACAGGCAAGTATTAAATATAAAGAAGATGTATTTATTCAGGGCTATGGCTCCGTAGTTGGACAAAAAGAAGGAGAAGGGCCTCTTGGCAGTCTTTTTGACGAGGTAGTGACAGACCCAAACTTTGGCGGCGAAAACTGGGAGGATGCAGAAAGTAAGCTTCAGGAAAAAATCGCAAATACGGCGATAAAAAATTCCGGCCTTGAAACAAAGGATATCCGATATATTTTTGCAGGAGATTTACTTGGACAGTTAATCGCAACCTCCTTTGGATTGAAAAATCTAAATATTCCCCTATTTGGACTGTATGGAGCCTGCTCTACCATGGGCGAATCTATCTCATTAGGCTCCATGTGTATTTCTGGCGGATATGCAGAGCATGTATTATGCATGACCTCAAGCCACTTTGCCAGCGCAGAAAAATCCTTCCGTTTTCCGCTTGGCTATGGTACACAGAGAAAATTTTCCGCCACATGGACCGTTACAGGCGGAGGAGGCGTCGTACTTGGAAAATCAGGTGGAACAGCCAAGGTAACAGGTATTACGACTGGAAAAATTGTAGATTATGGATGTAAAGATAAGGAAAATATGGGAGCGTGCATGGCACCTGCCGCAGCAGATACGATTTACACACATTTGCAGGATTTTGAGACTTCACCGGAGGAATACGATAAAATTATTACAGGAGATTTGGGATATATCGGACAGACAATTCTTTTAGACCTTCTGGATGAAAAAGGGTATCGCATCGAAAAAAATCATATGGACTGTGGACTGGAGATTTTTGACAGTGAGGCGCAGGATACACATGCTGGAGCCAGCGGCTGTGGATGCTCCGCCTCTGTATTGTGCAGCCTAATTCTGGGAAATATCGGGAAAAAGACATGGAAGAAGGTTTTGTTTGTACCTACTGGAGCATTGTTTTCACCAGTATCCTCGAATGAGGGACAGTCAATTCCCGGAATTGCACATGCGGTGGTAATTGAGGCTGTATAGACAAAACCGGATAAAAGAATCTTTTGGTTTGATTAGATGAGATAAAAGAGTATTTTAATTTAGTCAAACAAAATATTGGCAGTTAAACATAAATTGAAAAAATGATAAAATATGGTGAAAGGAAAGGAATCTTCATATGATTTATTTAAAAGCGTTTATTGTAGGGGGAATTATCTGTGCGATTACGCAGATATTTATTGATAAAACAAAGCTTATGCCAGGAAGAATTATGGTGGGACTTGTGGTAATTGGAACGATTTTGGGGGCCTTTGGATGGTATGAGCATTTAATTGACTTTGCGGGAGCAGGAGCCAGTGTTCCACTGGTAAGTTTTGGGAATGGACTTTGGAAAGGGGTTAAAGAAGCGGTTGATGACGAAGGGTTTATCGGGATATTTATGGGGGGATTTAAGGCTGGAGCAGTAGGAATTTCAGGGGCACTGATTTTCGGGTATCTGGCATCACTGGTGTTTAAGCCGAAGATGAAGGAGTAGGGAAATTTGTGAAAAGGTATATAAAAGGAAGATTGTATGAGGGACACAGAAGGAAGATGTTGAAGGTCTGCAATTCCCATTACGCAGTTTAGAAGCGCTAATCGTCTGAAGCTCTGCTAAAAGCATCTGTGTCAGGGACCAACTCGCCTTGAAAGTTTTTGTAAAAATATACTCTTATGAGGCTCAAACAAACCCCTGACGCAGATAACGCAGAGTTCCAGACGATAAGTGCTTCTAAAAACTGCTCCACAGGGAATCGCAGACCTTCAACATCTTCCTTCTGGTGTGTTTCATAAGAATTTTATAAAAATTTCCTGATTTTAGGTTAAATGTTTGATAAGTATATGGTCTTGATTTTTTGCTTTACAAGCAGATGTTTCGATATAGTTGTTTTTTCTGCTTTGACGAAAATAGTATTGTTACCTTTATTATTTATTTAAAAGATTCAATAAAAATCTATAAGTCTGGTATTCAATTCAGAAAAAACGAAATTACATCTATTGATGCACAGCTGATGAATGGGAGATGAAACAAGGCGTTCTAATCCCTATGAAATGACCCGAAACTTCTTAGTTTTCAGAATTTTGCGTTATTTCTGCCAAGGGGTTGTCTGAGCCTTGAAAAATATCAAGCTTAGAAAATCTCCAAGGCGAGTTGCCCCTTGACAGAAATGCTTTTAGCAAAATCCTGAAAGCTTAGAAGCTTCAGGGTCATGCAATGGGATTAAAATGCTCTGTTTCATCTTCCATTCACCGGCGTCCCTCAGCCACCAGCCTCAACCAACTCCTACCTCACAATCACCTTTGCCTTAAACTCCATCGGCACATCTTTCCCTTTCCCGCTTGGAATCGGCACTGAGAAATTCGGAGTCCCATCCTCATTCCAATAAATCCTCATCAGCGTAGTATTCCTTCCCGCATCATACAACGGCTGATAACTCTTATCAATCAAATACTTCTCTTCCTGTCTTGCATGATAAACCATAATATCATGCCCCTCTTCATCCTTTGTAAAACTGTTATGTCCCGGCCCAAACTGTTTATTCTTCTTTGTACTCTGAAATACCGGATATGGTGACTTTGTCCATGAACGTGGGTCGAGCAAATCTGCATTTTCATCTGCCGTACACATTCCAACGCAGTAAAGCGCATCTGTCCCCGATGCAGAATAGGTAAGGAACAACCTGCCATTTCTGTGCAAAAATCCCGCTCCCTCACATACAGGAAATCCGTGTCTTTCCCAGTTAAACTCCGGCGACACCACCGGACAAATTCTCGAAGAATCAATTGTCCATGGATTTACCATCTTTGCAGCATAAATTACCGAATCTACCGGATGTTTTTCTGCCCAGAAGAAATATAATTCACCATGAAGCTGAAGCACCGTATGGTCCAGAGAAAAATCTGTAAATGCAATCGTATCTTCTACTGTCTTCTTTACCTGTCCAAGGTCTACCCATTCTCCTTCAAACGGGTCTGCAGCCTTGCACTGTAATACATGAGGTCTGATAGACCATAAATCATTCTCATCAATTGAAGTAGTATAATAAATATACCATGTTCCATCAATAAAATGAATTTCCGGTGCCCAGATATGAGGACTCTGAAAGCCCGGCAGAGGGTCTCTGTGATAAACCACTCTTTCCACATATTCACCGGAATCATCTGCAAGTCCTTCCAAAGTGGAAGCCCTTCTTATCGTAATATTCCGATACTGATATTCCCCAATCAAATTGTGTTTATCATCCGTATGAGAGGCAGTAAAATAAAACATACCATCTATATGCTTATAGACAAACGGGTCTGCTCTGTGACGAATAATCGGGTTTGTATAGAGATGCTGATAAATGGTTCCTGTCACCTCTGTCTCACCCTCCATATCTATATTCACTGTTCCCCATGTTACCTTCTTGTCCTCTTTTTCGCCATTGGAATATGTTACCTGTACTCTTTCCGGCAGTTCTGGTACTTCTCCTTTTTTCACCTCTATACAAATCTCTTCAATCTCTTCAATCACTACTTCTTCCGGCTTGCCATAAAGCTTTTGCAGTTCAGTAAGTATCTCTTCTGACACCTCTACTGGTTCCGAGACTCCGGTATATTCCGGCACGTCTCGTCTGGATACAATCTGCTCATGATATTCAATTAAATCTTTTGATGTATATACATATACCTTTGATATGTCCTGCGGCCGTTCTGGTACCTTTTCCGCATACACTTTAAAACCATCTTCTGTCTTTACAAGCTGAGGCTTTGTCATTCTTCCGAAGCCATACTCCGCAAAAAGAATTCCGTTATTTCCGTTCAGAGCATACCAATCTATTTTATCATAGCTGTACTCCAGATGCAGACTGTCTGATTCTGCATTCTTCCAGTTCATAGTATATGGTCTTACATAAAAGTTTGTTCTTTTCATTAAATTTCTTCCTTACCTTTCCTAAATATTTGTTTCTTCCAACAGGACAGCAACTGCTTTCATTTCCTCTGTAACTACAAGCTTTAAAACTCCATCTTCCACTTTGACATCTACAAAACTGTCTGAATATTGGTCTGCAACTACTGTCGCGCAACCCTCTGGAAGCTCTATCTCTATTACTTCTGGAAATTCTTCATGAAACACATGAACCAAAGCATATGCCCCGCCATTTTTTCCGGTTCTCACAACTCCCTGCCAGCCTTTCAAATGTCTTTCACTTGTAATCTTTGGACCAAAACGGTAGGTATACCCTTCTTTAATTATCGGCGCAATCTTTTTATAAAATGCGATTCCATTGTCAATAATATCCCATTGTTCTTTTGTAAGCTCTGTCACATCACCGGACAGGCACATTCTTCCAAGAAATGTATTTGCAATGGAATATGCGATTCGCTTCAGGCTGTCCGTCTTTCGAATTACTGCCCATATCTGGCTTTGACGAGGAAGAATCGCTCTGTGAAGATTGGCGGCAATCACAGGAATTTCCTCACATTCATGTGCATCAGAAAAAGATGCCATAGAACACAGACTCATCATTAACGGTTCCAGTTTATGTCCACCTGAAGAACAGTTTTCAAGTATAATGCCGGGAATCTCTTCTGATACTTTTTTTACAAAGTTGACTGACGCACTCATATTTTTTCTAAGACCTTCTCCTAGAGATTCGCAGCCATCACAGCCGATACCTATGGTATCATTATAATCCATTTTCATATATTCAAAACCATATTTTTTCAAAGTTCCTATTACTTTTTCAGAAAGGTAGTCCTGTACCCATAAATCATTCATATCCCAGAATCTTCTGCTATAAGTAGAAATTGGATAACCGTCTCTCTTTAGTTGATGTTCTGTCATGTGATAAGCTTTTGCAGCGCTTCCTATATTGTCAATTTCAAACCAAATGCCGGGCTTCATACCTGCATTCTTTATTAACTCAACTGTTTTTTCGAGTCCCTGTGGAAATAAGGATGGTGATACATTATAGTCGCCCATGCTGATATCCCATGGAATGTTATCCTCTTTAAACCAGCCGCAATCAATCACGAAATATTCAAATCCTTTGTCCTTAATCGCATTGACAATACCTGCTATATTTTCATGTGACGGACAACCCCATGTAGTACAATATTCATTAAAAATAATCGGAAGATGCTCTTCACTTTCCGGTATGGTACGCAGATATTTTTCTCCGGACTGTGTCAGCCTCTGACAAATTCTGTCGATACCTCCACCGTGACATACACTGATTATCGCAGTGGGTGTTTCAAATGTTTCTCCCTTTTTTAATATCTTTGTCCAGTGTCCAAACTCTCTATCCGCAAGACCTCCTGAAATATGCAAAGCATCATCCTGACGATATACCTCCATCTGCCAAGAAGCCTCATGTGCAAGCTGCACACCCCAAAACACCTGATTTATCTTATCCTCTACGGCAACAAAAGGAAAAAATTTTTTTACCGGCATAGAACCTGTCTGCCCGAACCTCTCTGTTGATGCAGACCATGTAGACCATGATGGCTCAAGCTGCAAATCTTCTATGGTATCTGTACAGAGTCTTCCCTCATGACTCCATTTGCTTCTTAGACGGTGTATCAGCAGACTGTCCGGACCATCTCCTTCCAAAAACGGAGAAATATTTCCAAGTTCAAAGCTTGACAGCATTTCCAATGTAATATCTTTTTCAGAAATATTTTCTACAATATTTTTCATCTCAAAGCTGTCATCACCTTCATACCATGTTACAACATTACAGGCATTATAACCTCTTTTATCCTCCAAAAAAGTTTTTACTATTGTTACATCTTCTCTTTCTTCTACTATCTGGCTCTTATACTCCAGCCGGTTTGAAGATTCTCCGTTTCTCATGGAAGAACCATGTCCGTAACAGTTTGGATACATATCACCAATCAGTTTCATCTGTATTAATGAATTAATCCGATAAAATTTTGATTTGTTATCTTTGCCGTTCATATCGGCGGGAATTACAGAAAAACCTACTCTTGCATAGTCGGTTTCCAACTCATATTTTAAAATCATATCGCCGACTTGGATTCTTGATATCTCTTCAATTGCCATAAAACTTCCTCACATTCTGCCGCAGAATAACACGGCTAATCGCTATCAACAATCAACCAGCCAATTATCCTTTTACTGGTTATAATCAGTACAATTAGCCTTTTGCTGGTTGCATTATTTATCCATATTTTCTATCCATATTTTGGCTTATAAAATATAATTAAGTATATCATATTTTTCTTAGTTCCGCAAGTTAGAAGAAAGGGTTTCGTGAAATCAGACAGAAAAGATAAAAACCTCCCACGACATGTCGTGGGAGGAAGGGATTATAACTTTATGTCATTTTTTATTATTCAAGAACTGCTGAAATTGTATCAAGCAACTCTTTATTTGTTGCATTTGCAGCCTCTGTCAGTGCCTGTACTGTTTCGTATGGGTCACCGCCGTTGTCAAATACCCAAGCTTCAACACCAGCTGCGCCATCATACAAAGTAGCAGAATTATAATTATCGGCCAGCCATGTATCAAATCCAGGAATCTGAGCAGAACCATAACAGGTCCATTTTGAGGTTCTAACCTTCTCAAAGAAAGCATCGAAATAAGGAGCTCTGTCAATATCATATTTTTCCTTACCTACTGTATCACCACCTGCCTCTGTGGTAGGATGCTTTGCTTCATATGCTTTCCAGATTTCTTCATCTGTTGTAATCGGGCAGTTATTAATAGGTCCTGGAGCCAAACCAGATGCGGAAGCCAGCTCATCATTACCTACAACAGATGCAATAATTTCATCACGTTTGGAAATCTTAAACTGCCAGCCCTGAGAACCCCAGCAGAAGAATTTCAATACTTCATATGCTTCACGTGGATTATCTGTACCAGAATAAATACCACCAAAGTCCATAGTTGCAAGATAAGTATCACTGTCATTGTCAGATGTATGAGGAAGTACATAAGGAACCCAGTATACCTGTTTTGTATACATTTCGTCTTTATCCCAATATCTTTCCCAGCACCACCAGTTATCCCATCTCATGGCAACCAGACCTTCATCCTGTGGATAACGCTGGTCACCACCATCTTCATAACCCGGCATACCTACCATGTTTCCAGGAGCTTTCTGTCCATTTTCTCTCCAGCCTTTTTCAATCATCATACCGTCAGCCCAGTCTGTCAGGTCAAATTCCTTGCCATTCCAGCCAAACTCACCGATACAGTCAGCGTTTGCTGCGATTGGATACCATGTAATAACAGTAACAGCTTCAGAAATACCCCAGCCGCTTCCCTGATTATCAATGGTTACATCCTCTACACATTTCTCCAAATCTTCAAATGTCCAATCTGTAGAAGGCATATCAAAATTGTTCTTCTTGAAGTAGTTCATATTCAGCCATGCTTCTGTTGGGAAGAACTTAACCGGTGTTGTCCACTTTCCTTCTGTTCCCAGATAACCAAGCTTATATTCATTGATACCACCGATTACATTCTGTGTATCCTTATCAGCTTCCCACATAAACTTCATATTAGCCAACATACCATTTCTAATGGCAAAGTCAGGTGTACCAAGTACCCAGAACACATCTGGCATCTGACTAGTACCCATATAGGAAGTCAGGTTCTGATTGTTTTCACCGGTTGTAGTTTCACTGACATTAATAGTAATATTTGGATACAAATCATTCCATTCCTTTGTCAATGATTTTGCAATAGGACCATCTTCCCAAAGCTGATAGGTAAGAGTGATTTCATCCTCTGTCATAGGGTCCAATGTTGCAGCATCTTTCTTCTCACTTTTTTTCCCGCATGCTGTAAACAAGCTTCCTGTCATTGCTACTGCAAGCGTTAAGCAAAGTACTTTCTTTATGTTTTTTGACATAAAACATCCTCCTTTTCTTAAAATTTTTCCCTTTTTTTATTTATTGGCAGCGCGCCCATGCGGGCACGCTTAAACCCTTGAATGTTTTTCTGATTATTCACCTGTGATACCCGCTCTGTCCACACTCTCTACAAACTGCTTTTGCAGTACTGCATAAATGATAAGCAGAGGTAAAATAGTCAGAATTGTTGCCGCCATACGAAATGCATCGTTAATCGTTGCCGAACTAGTCAAACCATCAGCATTACTGTACTCTGATGCAAACACATCTTGGAAAATTGAAAGCTGATTAATCAGTGGTGTATACGTACCGACATTATCACTCTTTGAATACAGATAAAGCTGTGATAAATACTGCTCATTCCAGTACCATACAAATGAGAAGATAAGTACTACAATCAAAGCTCCTGATGCTGACGGAAGTGCAATCCTAAAGAAAGATTTAAAATGTCCTGCACCGTCTATCGATGCCGCCTCATTCAATACTGGCGGAATCTGTTTGAAGAACGACCAGCAAATCAGTATAAAAAGCTGTGACTTAAATCCATTTGCCAAAATTGCTGGTATAATAAATGTTTTCATAGTACCTACCCAGCCCAGTGAATTATAGAACTGATACTGTGTAGTCAGTGTTAATGAGCTAGGAAGTACAAAAGCAAAGATAATTAATCCAAATATAAGCTTTTTTCCCTTAAAATCATATCTGGCAAGACCATAGCCCACAATTGAGCAGGATATCACCTGACAAAGCGTCGGCAAACCTGAAATAATCACACTGTCCTTTAAGGCTTTCCAGTAATCCATAGCCTTCATCGTCATTTTGTAATTCTCAAAGCTTAACTTTGACGGTATCCAGTTAATGGAGGAATCAAGCAGGTCAGCAAGTGACATAAAACTCATGCTCAATACCTTCAGCAATGGATATACAAATACAAAACCAACACAGGTAAGTATAACATAAACAACGATTTTTTTCAAGAGCCCCATATCATCTTTTGTACCAAACATTATCTTGTGGAATTTTTCTTTTGACATTGGGGTTTTCGGCTGTTTTACTTTAACTTTTTTTTCTTTCTTTTTATTTTCTTCTGCAGATACTGCAACACTAGTCATCGTACTTACCTCCTCCCAAGTCTTTTCCTGCAAGTTTCATTTTTTCTTCTTTTGCAATTGCTTTCTGAAGCTTAACCTGATTCTTAATTAACTGCTTCTGATGCTTTGCAAGATTCTTTCTTGTCTTCTTTTCAAGCTTCTTATTTTTCTTAATCTGTTTTGCATAAACATCTGGTTTAGGCATAAAGCACAGAGCTACAACACCTACGAAAATCAGTACTACGAAGGCATACATCCATGCAAATGCTGCGGAATATCCGTAACCCTCAACACCTGTAATCGCATCTCTAAGCCATACGACAATCGGAGTAATAATTGAGTCCTGTGACATAAACACTACTGTATAAATAGCGTTCAAAAGCAACATTGGACGAATCGTAGGAAGCGTAATCTTCCAGAAACATTCCCAGTTTGAACCACCGTCGATTTTTGCAGCTTCGTAAAGAGAGGTATCGATTTTCTGCAAAGCTGCAAGGAAAATCAATATCTGTACTCCAGAATACCAGAGCAACAGGATAATATTTTCAAATACCCACTGTACGGAACTTGCCATCCACAATGGCAATGCCGAGTTCAACGCTTCTTCAATAATAGTGGTATCTACCGCCTGAATACCATTGCCTGTTGATTCTGATGTAATCATGCTCATTACAGGTCCACTCACGATAATAACCGGAAGGAAGAAAATCGTTCTATATATTCCCTTGCCCTTCAGCTTCATATTCAGCATCATCGCTATAATCAAGGCAAGCACTACAATAAGCGGAACACCTAATATCAGTTTTGTAATCAGTGTCATCATCTCTGTTGAGAGAGTGATATTCTTTTCAAAAACTCTTGTAAAATTCTGTATTCCTTTAAACTGAAAGTCTGTACCGCCTCCCGGTAAAAGACGTATAAAGTGAAAAGAATAGATTGCGGATAAAACCAGTGGATATGCCAGACACAGCAATACGCCTATAACATATGGAATAATAAAGAAATATCCCATTCTGTTTTCACGCTTTTTCAACTTTCCTTCCTGAATCTTTACCTTGATTTTTTTCTTTTTACCGTATTCGTCGAACAGTTCCATCCGTTCGCCCTGACCTAGAAGTTCTTCTACTGTATAAGTTTTCTTTTTCTTTGAGGAATCATCTTTTTCCTCTTTTGGAGCCTTCTCCTTCTTAGGCTTTGTTTCTTCTTTGATTTCTTCTGTTTTAGTTGACATTCTTCTTCACCTACCTTACTTGATTTTATAATCTAATCCGTTGATAGTTCCGCCATCAGCTGAAACAGTATTTTCCGAGAAGTTTACATAAACAATGGCTCCGTTGCTGTAAGTTACCTTTGTCAAATCTGTAACGCCGTCATAATTCTGCTCATGTTTGATAATCTGTGCACCCGATGTCTTTTCATTCACCTCTTTCAGGCTTTCATTAAATCTTGCAATTACTTCTACATACTGTCTGTAATCTGAAGAATAATTCCAGCTTGAATTTGTATACTGAAGCACCGTAGGACTTTCATAAGTCAAAAGGAAGGAAGGATATACTCCTGTCTCAATTAACTTTAAGAAGAACTCTGTCTGGTTTGCTTCAAAATTCACATACTCAGAATACATTTTCATGCTTCCCTTTAATACAGAAGTCATAAAAGGTATTTCTGCAGCCGCATATACATACATGGAAGAACTGATTGGCATATTCAGATATTTGTCTGTATACTTCCACAGATAGGAGAACGGCTGGTCAAGCGCAACATTTATATTGTTTTTCCTTACTTCCTCAAGTGCATTCGTATAATAATCTATGCTGTCTTTTCTGGAATGTATCACATCATTCAAAGAATAGGTTGGCAGATTATTTGAAAATCCGGTAAGAGCTACATCGCCTACACCGCCGTCTGTCAGATTTCCTGCAAACTCTTTGACATATTCATTTGTCTTGGATGGTGTGAGCATTTTGAAAGTCTTATAGACATTCAAAAATCTGTCTGTTGCAGAATAGGTTCTCTTGCTGGCTGTCTTTAATGCTGTAAAGGTTGAATTGGATATTGCATCATTAATATTAATCATATCCTGAAGCAACGCAATACTGATATCCGAATCCTTGTATTTTTCCAGCAAATCTTTCATGCCGCTGTTTCCGCCTAAATCTCCATCTACCTTATAATCTGTATTTGGAAGATTATACATACCACCCTTCTGCCAGCCGTCATAAAATGCGGAAATATTGTTTACGCCATTTTCCTGAAGTTCTGTAAGAATATCGTCCATCTGGTCGATTGTTGTAGCTACTACATTTCTTCTGAATAACAGGAAGTTTTCCTTATCAAGACCAAGGAAGTCAACCCTTACATCATAATCTGTATCTGCATTTGTAGAAATAATTCCTTTGTCAATCAACAGTTCTCTACACGCATTGGCAAGACCGGAATAATTTGCTTCCTCACCGCTTGCAAGTAAAAAGTCAACCTGAACATCATCAGTCAGAATATCTGTTACCTGTGTGATTGCAGCACCACCATTATTATCCAGTGGTTCCGGATAAGTATTGCGGTAAACAATCGCAGAATATGCATAATTTTCAAATGTGCTGTCCTGACCATTTAAAGTACCTACAATCTGACCATTATACTCACCTTCTGTTACAAAACCAAGCACTGCGATATCCTTTTCATGACTTCCATTATTGAAGAAAGAATAATCATGAACCATGCCATAGTAAGGAGCTACAATATTTTCCACACTATTCATATCTTCTCTCAGTTTATTCTCATTATTGCCGCCTGTGCTGTCAAAACTTAAATCATCACCATATATTCTTCTTCTAAATGGACTCTTATACTTTGGTGTACCATCCTGATAGTAATCCATAAAGTCAACAATAATACCATTTGCATCTGGCAGAATCATATAACCATCCGTATCACCTCTGTCAGTATAACCAAGCAGAGGGAAGATATAAACATCACCCATCAAAAAACAGGTTTTGTTTTCATCATAGTTTTCGTTGATAGAATCTTTTGGAATCCTTGTATGAATTCCTGTTTCATCCAGCTTTACCTCAAGGTCGAACTGAAGATTCATACCCATAAGGTCTTTACTTCCGTTATGATTGTCAAAATCCAAATGGGCTACAAAACCATTTTCCAACTTATCATAAGTAATGGTAGCATCTCTTGAAAAAGCTGAATAGTTTTCCTTATCATACTGACCGGAACGTGACTGTACCTCTGCATCATATTTTACAGGTCTAATTGTCACTCCTGATGTAATTCTGCTATATGCAGGTACCTGACTGCTTCGTACATATGCTTCTTCGTCTTCCAGTGTAGACCGAAGCAATGTGCCGGTTTTCTTATTTCTGATAATAATAGATAATGTTTCCTGCTCTACATACAGTTCATAATCTCCTGCTTCACATACATACATATGCCCGTCAATGGTTTTTGAGGCATCAAAGATATTGTCTGATTTCAGCTCGGAATCTGCCACTGGCTCCTGAGTAGCCTTTGCATAAGCAAGACTTTTCCTCTCCGCTGTTGGCGCCACCAGATAATCCAGTGCCGCTTCAACGGCCTCCAGCGTCATACCATCTGTCGGGATTGCTGAACCTATCTTATCAATAAATTCTACACCGGTCTTCTTTTTATAGATTCCATTTGCGTCTGGTACTGGCTCACCAGGTGCCGTATTGTTGCCTGTCTCTTCTTCATTTGTATCTGTCTCTTCTGCGTTTGTATCATCTGGGGTATCATTTGTGGCAAATGATACAATTGGTGTAAGCATTAAACATACAAGTGCAGCGCTTAAGAATCTTTTAAGTTTACTTGCCGCCAATTCGGTTCACCACCTCTCCGCCGAATGAGGTAAAGAATCCAACTATCTGAGCAAAAAGAATATAAATAACAAATGCCATTAATACAAATACAAATGCTGCAAATATTGTCAGTCCTATTACCTTAAACGTTTCTTTTACTGAATAGTTATTAAGTTCCTTAATAGACAGGAATATTAGTATTACAATCCATGTAAACATAATAATATTTGCAAATTCAATCACAAACATTTCATTATATGTTACCACCATTCCAAACAGATAAATAAATGGCTGGATTACAATATATGGCATAAATGAATAAACATAGCCCACTAATATTTCCTTAAATCTCGCTTCACCATCATTAATTGTACAAATAAGATATGTAACAATGGCTGCCGCTACTAATACAATTACAATCTGCAGAACATCAGTTGGAATATTGTATCTTCCATCTCTGACATATTTTACCAGAAATCCGCAGAAATATCTGTTAACAATATAGAATACAATACCGACTACCCCGACAATTGTGGTAGCAACGTAGGAGCACATTCCTTCTCGTTTTACGCCATAAGTTCCGTCGAACGGATGTCTCATATACTTAAATCCATAGAATATCTGTCGGTACAGCATTTTGCTTCTCAGATTTTTTGTGGCATTTCGCACAGGATTGAAGATTCCTTTTTTCTTATCCAGTTTCTTCAAAACCTTATAGGCAATCACCAGTACAGCAATCACAATAATCGCATGCATAACATAGTTATTTAGCCATATATTTCTGATTTCCCAGTATGCATCGGAGTATCCTTCCTTCTCTTTTGCAAGTCTATAAAACTTCAGTGATTCTTCATATTCAGCCTCATTAAACAGAGCACGGCCCATAGCCATATTTGCGTAATCGAAAAGTCCGTTCATCTGAATAACCTGTTCCAGAGGCTCTCTGCTTTCCTCATATTTGCCCTCTTCAAAATAATCAAGAGAGTCATGTACAAGATTTGTAAACTCTGTTGGTTTGAAAATATGAATTGTGCTGCCTGTTGTATCCAAAACGTACAAATAATCTCTGAAATCAACTTCTACTGCAGCAAGACTTTGGAAAAGACCAATTCTGTATGCAGATGTCTCATCCTTTGCACCAAAGGTAAACAGAAGCGAACCCTCACTTGTGTACTCATAAATATAACCATCAGATGTACCTACAAATATGCTCTTATGTTTTCCTACGCTGACTGCAACACTGTTCAGCGGATAAATATCACATTCCAGAAGATTTCCGCCCGCAATATTCAGCTTTTTTACCGGAAAAGCGGTTGATACATTTGATGTTACAGTATAAATAAGTCCCTTGTCATCAATTCCAATATTGGTGGTACCAGCCGGTGCAATCTGTCTTTTTGCTCTCTGCGCATCTGACAGCACCAAATTCAGAAAAAGTGTGGTAAGTGTTACAGTAGCAGTATTGGTTGCGAAATATCCAAGAAAGGTTCCTCCGTTTTTCGGTGAAATCTGAACAACACCGTTTGTATTACCAACGGATGAAATATACATGTTTCCTCCCTTGTCTACTACCAGTTTCTGTGGTACAAAACTTGCAGTACCATATAACACATCGTTCGGCTTTCCATAAATAGTAATAAGATTGCCTTCCATATCGTACACAAGAATTGCGCCCTCACGTCTGCCGGCATACTGCTGGTCAGCTACATAAAGAAGCTTTTCCCCTTCATCATTTTCCCAGACAAACACACCTGTCGGGTTCTTCATATCCTCTTCACCAATAATACGAATCAGGTTTCCGTTGATATCACTCACTACTACTCTGTGATTTCCCGTATCTGCTGTATAAATATTTCCTTCGCTGTCAATCTTGATATCTTCCGGCTTGTTAAACTCAAAGTCATCCTCGCCTTCAATATCAGACTGAATCTTTGTAATGGTTGTATACGGCGTATATGCCGTCTGTGTTTCTACTAATTCTCCATAGCCATTCTGTGTATATGTGATATACGGTACTTTTGCGTAAGTAACTACCGGCTCTGTAATACTGCTGATAAAAAACAGTACCGCAAACAGAAGTGCTATGGCGCGTTTATAAAATCTCTTCATATTGACCTCCTTATAAAATTTCAATCATTTTCATATACTATTTAATACCTGAACTTGCCATTGTATTCATAACGTCTTTCTGACAGAAGATGAATAAAATTAACTGAGGTATAAACATGATTAAGGAGGCTGCCGCTGCTACACCTTGACCCTGAACAGCATTGTTCGCATTGGCAAGAGTGGTCATATAAAACGCAAGCGTCTTCATGCTGTCTGTATTGATAAAGTTATTTGAACTGTCAACATACGGCCATACCTGATTGAATGCAAGAATTACACCTGTCGCAATCGCCGGTTTTACAAGCGGCAAAATGACTGTCCAGTAAATCCTGAATGGTGTGGCACCGTCAATCGACGCAGCTTCAATCAGTGCATCCGGCACGCCGTCAACGAACTGTTTAATAAGGAACAGGCTGACAGGTGCTGCAAGCAATGGAAGAATATGTGCCCAATATGTATTCAAAACTCCCATTCCATTCATAATCAGGTAACGAGGAATCAATACGGCTGCAGGCACAAACATCATTGCCTTCTGGTTGATTGTAAAAATAAGACCTCTTGTTTTAAACTTCATCTTTGATAATGCAAATGCTGCCATAGTTGACATAATAATGTTTCCAATGCAGACAACAATTGTAACAAACAAGCTGTTCATTACATATCTGCTCAATGGCACACCAGCGTTACGCGCTGATTTGAACAATTCCGAAAAGTTATCCAGTGTCGGGCTGACAACATAGAACCTTGGCGGGAACGCAAATAACTCTGCTGGCGGCTTAAATGCGTGACAGAAAATAAATACGATTGGGAAGAGCATAAACACTGCCAAAGGTATTAAAATTATATAGATTTTTATCTGACCACGGTCAAACCCTGAAGGGTTGATACCATTTCCTTTATATCCGGCCATTTCTTCGCTCTCCTTTCTACTCTTTCTCTGTAAACAATGAACTTGCTACTGCCGAGAACAGTGAGATAATCAGAAGAAGTACTACTGATACTGCTGCTGCGTAACCCATCTCATAACGGATAAATCCGTAATCGTCGATATGGTTTACAATTAACTGTCCTGCGTATCCCGGTGTCGGGTTTGAGCCTGAAAGCTGAACACCGATTGCACCGTTATTGAATGTATTTACGATTGCCATAACGGCACCGAATAACATCTGTGCTTTCATTGTTGGTATTGTAATATAAATCATCTGCTGGAATCTGTTCTTTATTCCATCAATCGCTCCGGCTTCATAAAGCTCTTCATCTGCATTCATAATACCTGCCAGCATGGCAAGGAATCCAACACCCGCGCTGCTCCACAAACCGATAATAATCATAATTGGAAGCAGGTATGAAATCAACCATGCAATTGGTTCTGTCTGAATACCAAGATTAATCGCAATTGAGTTCGCATAACCTGTGGCATCACCCGAGAAGATAATTTTCCAGAGCACATTCATGGCAACACCGGCTGTCAGTGAAGGTGAATAGAAAATAAGTGCCAGTATCATTCTCGGTACTCTTGTAAGCTGAGCAATCGCCCAAGCAAGCAGGAATGACAGACAATAACCGCCCGGACCGACAATCAGCGAGAATGTAACTGTGTTCGGCAGTACATACTGCATGAAAATCGAATCCTGTGTAGCCAGATTAATATAGTTGTTAAAGCCTACAAAGTTCGGAGACTGTACCGTATTAAAATCTGTAAAGGACAATCCTATTGCTACAATAATTGGCAGGATAATAAATACCGTAAAAATCAACACATATGGAAGCAGGAACAAAAAGGGATATTTCTTACCAGTTTTCATTTTATAAATCCTCCTTTTCCTTCTTAATGCAATTGACTAATGATATCTTTTACGTTTTTAACGCTCGGTACAATATAGTCTTTCACTGATTCTCCCGAAGAATTCATATAACCAAATTCCTTCAGCTTTCGTTCGGTCTCCCTGTCGATACGTTTAATCGCACCATCCAGTTCCGTTCGAAGTATACCGCCGTTCATTACTACCTCAACGTATACATTACTCAATTCTCTTTCCAGCATGTAGGTACCCGGAATACGAGGTGTCTCCTGAATATTCTCCATCTGTGTAAGAATCGTCTGTTTATCACGGCTCTTCCAAGGAAGGCTTGCGAACGCTTCCATATTTGCTGAATTCCAGATATATTCCTGACCATATGTTGTCTGAAGCGTAATACCAAATTCTACCTGTGTTTCTGTGGACATCCACCATTTCAGGTATTCCCATGCTGCCTCATCTCTGTCCATATCACCGTTGTTGCTGGCTACCTTTGTATCTCTCTTTGTTTTGAGAATCATGGAGGACTGTGCTGCTCCTGCTGTCTGACGCTGAACTACACCCTCATTGTTTTCCAATCCCGGAACTAATGAAATTCCCCATGAATTTTCAATCTCAGGAGCTGCATTAATTAACTGGCTGTACATAAAGTAATCTGCAACACCGATTGGAATATCTCCATTTCTGAAATGCTGATAGAAGTTTGTAATTTCCGGTGGCAAATCATAAATTGTAAACAACTCTGTCAACCGTGTAAGGCCTTCAATCGCTTTTTCTGAATCAAGGGTAGTATCTCCTGCATTTGTATCATAGAGAGATGCCCCGTTCTGATAAAGCAGAGGAGTTGTCATTGCAAAGGTTCTCTGACCTGTTGTACCCGCTGTTGGATAGTAGAAATCAAGTCCTCTGTTCTTTAATTCCGGAAGAAGTTCTTCCACATCATCCATGGTATCCGGAATTTCAATATCCAGTTTCGTAAGCACGTCTGTTCTGTAAAACAGTACCCAGAAATAGAATGTTTCAGGAATAGAATAAATTCCGTTGTTCATTGTTGATGGCACGAAAAGTCCTGCCGGGAATAATTCCATCAATTCTTTTGCGCCGTCAAATTTTGTCAAATCAACAGCGGCATCACGCAGTGCAAATTCTATCGGAAGTGCATAATCCACTGCCTGCGCCACATCTGGTGATGTTCCTGCGGCATTTGACAAAATAAGTTTTTGTGCATCTGGCATAATGGACAAATCCACCTGAATACCGGTTTTTGCAGTAAATTCTGTATCTATCATTCTTTGAATAATCTCAAGATACTGTCTAGGTCTGTTAATCCATACCTGAAGATGTGAATCATCTGAGTTGTCAACCGAATAAGACTGGCTGTCAAAAGATGATAAAAATCTTAAAATAGCACCCCATATCTTCGAAAAAATGCTTGCCTTGCCCGGAAGCTCTTTTCCTTCCTGATATAAATAAATTCTGTCAAAAGAAATTGAATTTTTGGTTAAATCTGTAATCAGGTTTGCAAGATACTGGTTTGCCGAACTTGAGCTGGTGCTAAGCTCCTTGATTCTGTATGGAATCTTGTTTGGCTCTTCTGCAAGGCTTTCAAGTTTTTCAATTGCAAGATTCAGTGCAGAAAGTGCCCCGATATTTCCATCTTCAGTGGAATATTCTGCAAGTTCGTCATACTGCTTCTTTAAAGAATCAATCCATCTTGCAAGTCTCTTTTCAATATCAGGCACATAATCTGTAATCTTGATATCTCTATATTTATCAGTTGTGCTTGATACTCTCGAAACCTCCAATGACAAATCATTGATTTCGCTCATAACTTGGTCGATAACCTGAAGCGTTGACCTTATATGCTCATTTGAAATAGTGGTCGTAATGGTATGAGTTCCGGCTTCAAAATAAATCGCCATTTTCTTTCCATCTGCGTCTGTTACAGTCATATTTTTAAATGATTTTACATAATCAAACGGATAAGAAGTAAGTCTGTCATTTGTTGCTGATTTTTGGTCATCTGTTATAAATAGCTGCTTATCTATAACAATATCCATAAACACCGGCATATCAATTCTGCCTGTCTGACGATAATTAAAAGCCAAATAGTAATATCCAGCTTCCTTTACATCAAACGAATATGTAAGGCTCTGTCCGGCATCGACAAAGGAGGCATCATCAATCATGTTTAATACCTTCTTTTTCGCATCGTATGGAGACAGACCTGGGTCATACTCACAGGTTGCGCGGATAGAAGAATCATTTTTATATAAAGAATCTTCTCCCTGTGCTGTAATTATATCGCTGTTTCCTTCAGCCGAATTTGAAGTCTTTACCTCTTCGTATTCTGGTCCGGCATCCAGATAGATATTTCCAATCATAAGCGAACCTTCTGTCAATGTAAGCTCAATGACATTTTCTCCTTCCTCTAACTGCAAAAGCAGCGGAGTAGAATATCTATAACTGGCATCCATCACATACTTTTTCTGCCATTTCATTACCTTCACTGGACTGGCAACAATTTGATTGCCATAACGGTCCTTAAGCTCTATCGGCTTATTGGTATCCGAATCAATTTCAGGTGTCCAGCAGTTTTCATAAATCAGTCTGTTACATTCAAAAAACGGAATTTCGCCGTTTAATGAAAATGAAAGTTCCGGGACAAGGATAGAATCTTCGTCATTTGTAATGTAATCAAATGCAACTGCGTATACACCTGCCTTTTCAACATTCAGCTTAAATGTGGCTTTTTTGCCTGGAAGCTCTTCTCCTTCATCATTTAATCCCAGTTCCACTACTGATTCACCATAATCGTGTGTCTTACTTTTATCGGTGACCAGCAGCGCTGTACTTGTTTCCGCGTCAAAGGTATCTTGAGCAGAATACACAATCGGGCTTCCAGTATAAACCGGATATTTATAGCCTTTGCTGACTACCGCATAATTGTGTTCAAGTCTTTCATTTCCAACAGTAGAATCGTCTTCTTTACCTGCTGATGTGCCGGCATCTGTTGCCGTTGTTTCAGCATTTGTCGAAGTCGTTTCTCCTGTCCCGTCTGATTCCGCTGTGGTGTCCGCTGTTCCCTCTGCAGCTGTGCCTGTGTCAATATCTGATGTAGCACTAACAGATAACTCGACAGACATCATGGAAACAACGGTGGCTAAAGCCACAACCCTTGTCAGGCCTCGACGTTTCATAAAACATGCCTCCTCTTATATTTATTTTTTAAGCACAATAAACTGTCTTCTTTGGTTATTTTTTCACCAAAAAACCATAAAGATATGTCTAGCCGCACTTATACTATGATATTATTATATACACTTTTGCCATATATGTCAATGTGATATCTTGGTTTTTTTGTTGAAATTTTACAATGAATATTTTCTGAATTTTCAAAAAATAAAATGTCATTCGATAAATAGAGGCACAATTTTCAATAAAAACGTATGTTTTTTCTTTCATCTTTTTATTTTTAATTTTTCTTTTTTTAGCCATTATTGCTGCACCTCCTTTGAACGGGTTGCAATCAGCTGCCCTAATGAAATAACAATGACCAGTACGCAGAAGATAACCGCCTTTGCTTGACCGTAGCCCTTAAAGAGCGCACCGGCACGGGCATAGAAGGTCTGGTAAATATTTAAGGCAAGCATTTCCGTCAAGTGGTTGGGATCGCCGCCGGTCAACGCCAGGTTCTGATCGAAAAGCTTGAAGGAATTCGTCAATGTCAGGAACACACAAATTGTAACAGATGACATAATCATAGGCAGTTTTAC
>ERZ778516.545-NODE-545-length-31356-cov-12.862049_pt1 | contig 31356 bp, 24 predicted proteins | sample MGYA00510342_ERZ778516 | MGnify/ENA primary metagenome ERZ778516 (study PRJEB29527, sample SAMN07138961) | mouse gut metagenome | material: feces | host: mouse | place: China:Nanjing | collected 2016-01-25 ... | reverse complement strand
GCCCAAAGTCAAAATACATCGTTCTATTTTTATGTTTTGAGAAAGCAATAACATATTAACGATTGACATTATCGGTCATGGAGAATCAACAGATATAAAAAAGAGTGACTGCTTAGAAAAAATGTCGGCATGGATATACGATATTATGAACTTTGAAAAAATTAAAAAAATACATATTGTTGGTATTTCATTAGATGCTGTTTTAGCACAGGATTTTGCAAATCGGTATCCCGAAGCTGTAAACTCCCTTGCCTGTTTTGGTAGATATGATATGAACCATTTTGATAAAAAAATGCAGAAATAAAATAGCGCTCGGTTCCTCTTAATGATATAAAATGCAACCGTAAACCATGCACCACCCCATGTGGGAGAAAGGGGGAATCATTTATATCTTGCACAGAAGCATACAAAGAACACATCATATATACTTTCCACGGCTTTTGCAAGACTGTCATACGCTTTGCAGCTCTCAACGCATGGAGTGACAGGAACGGCGGCAAAAAGAAATATCCCTTGAATACCTCACAGAAGAAAAATTTTACCATTTAGGCACAACAGATGAATATTTTGAAGCACCCTATGAAGAATACCCCATTACGATATACGGTCAGACAGTTACCTCACCAATGGGGAGCTTGCAGCCGCCCTGTAATCCTTGCTGGAGAGAAATCGGGAAATCATATTCCTTTTTTATCTTTTTTATTTTATCCCATCACATTATAACAATTTCTTTTTTTAATTTCCAATTTTGTGTCATATTTCCACTACCTGAATTGTTATCTTATATGGAGAGTATAATACATATATATTTCCTGAAATGGACAGAAGATCAGAAGAAACTTCGTGTATAGCCCTACACCAGTTTTTTCTGCTTTTTCTGTAATCCAAAACGTATTTAGAAGTTCACTCACACTTCTTTAAATTTCTTCTAATAATTCTGAACTGGTATCCCTCTCCTCTACATCTGATCCAGGGATTTCCCTATGAATTCTGAAGTGGCACTGCTCCTCTTTTTGCATCTGAACTAAAGATTTCTTCCCAAAGTTCTGACAGTTCATCTTTCCCTCCGTATTTTTGCTGATTCAGCTTTTCTGCCTTGCCCTTCACCAATAATCTGGAATAAAGCCAGAGTTTGGAAAGCTCATAGCCCATGAGCCGGTCCAAATGGTCTGCTATTGTTAAAAATGAATCATGTACAACTTCTTTTGCGTCTGAGGGATTGCCAAGAATACTATTTGCAAGGTACATCATATCATTATTGTACTCTTTGTAGATGGACGTAAAGAATTCCTTTTGTTCCTCTGTTTCTATGGGGTTCAAATTTTGTGACATTTTAACCTTTCCTTTCTTTTGTAACTTTTTCACTACTGTTTCTTTCTGATCTGGCTGTTCCATCCCAACTGGCTGTTGTTTCTTATTCCCCCTCTCCCTAATCTTCCTTCCTGCCTTTCCAGGCGGATTTCTTCCTGCCGGGTTTCTTTTGGGCAGTTTTTCTTTTACCGCCCCCTTTTTCATTCCAAAGGCCGCGTTCTTCCAATATGGTCTGCAGCTTACGCTTAGCCCGCATGGAAATGTGCCTAACGTTATCAGGCGTTGTGCCGAGTTCATCTGCTATTTCCTGTGTAGTTAGCTGGTAATAATACTGCATGGCCAGAACTTCTTTATATGGGGATTTTAATTTTTTAAGGACGCCTGTCATGGCTTCCTGCAGTTCAAATTCCTCCATTAAGGAATCCGGCCCTTTTTCTATAATTTCCTCCTCCCGCATCCATGTTTCGTCCAGCTCCACTTCTCCCCTGAGATGCTGGCGGCGGTAGAACGTATAGCACTTGCGCTTCACCGCAGTATTGATGTAATACCAGGCCTTATGTGGTTCGCTGTTTTTTATCTTATCCACATGGTCTATCAGTGACAGGAATGTTTCATGCACAATATCCTCCGCATCTGACGGGTTATGCAGGATATTGTATGCAGTGTAGAACATTTCCTTCCGGTATTTCAGATAAATTTCTGTAAAAAACTCCTTATCTTCGTCTGACTCCAGCAGCAGTAAATATTGAAACATATTACCCCTCCATTATCCCTTTCCTCTTTCGTGAATCTACATTTGATACCTTCCTTTAAATTTTACACATTGTTTCCTTTTATTTCAATCCCAACAGTGGCAATTTTAAGAATTCAATTCTTGGATTCCGAGAATTATGTGATCTTGAGGAAAAAATGTCATATTTTCACATCCAGAATTGTTATTAATAATGTAGAGGAGTATTAGTAATAAACGGAATTCCCAGATTACTATGGAGGGAGATATTCCATAGCCATGGCAAGGGCATCTCCTCCTATTGCCTGACAGATAAAACATGGCAGATACTTACCATGGCAGCTTCCATTCTGAATGGCTGAAGGTTCTGTGGTTTGCTAATCAGTAAACCACATATGGTAAATGTGTACCATAGCAGCTTCCATTCCGAATCGTTGTCCTGCAGCTTGCTAACCAGTATAAATGGTAAATAAATGCCGTAACAGCCTTTCATTCCAAATTACACTCTTTGCGGTTTACCATCTGGCAGGCGTCTGGAGCAAGATGTTAATTCTGGGAATTCCAAAAGGCCGGTGCAGTATCCCCCTGCGCCGGCCTTTCTTCTTAATTTTAATAGGAAAGACCGTGTCACGCTAATGCGTGAAAGTATCTTTCCTATAGAATAAAAAAGCTATTATCGCACTGCGGCGGATGTGAAATTTGTCGCAAAGCGACCCACCGCAGACGGAGGGGCTGTTGCAAAATGAGAAGTTCCTACAACATCTGGCAAATAAAATGGTTGTATAACTACAATATGTTGTAGAATTCCCGAATTTTGCAACAGCCCCTTTCTTATTTCTTTTTGTCCATGAACTGGGCGTCTACGACATTCAGCCTTGACATATTCTTATAGTATTGGTTCGCTACGGTTGAGGTATTCCTCATACTTCTTACTTTCTTCCGTTCCTGAGAAAAACGCTGCTCCACCAGCTTGCGGTTGCGGGCTTCCTGGCTTTGGATTGTTACGGATTTCTCGGTAATCCCTGTGATAAGCTGTTTCATAAGCTGGATTTCTTCTTTATGCTCCTGCTTTTCTGTTTCAATCAAGGATTTCACCCTGCCATACAGTTCCTCAAAACCGTCATCCAAAAACTCAATCTGGTCTACCAGATCGCTTTTCAGCTTGATGTTTTGCTCAAAAGCATCCGTATCCAGTTCTTCCTGCTCCAAAATCTGGCGCTGCTCTACATTTTTCTCAATAATCCCATTCAGAACCTCCAGTTTTTTCTGGAGGCTCTGAACCATAATACTTATATAATCATTTCCCATACTAATTCGCCCTTGCAGCCTTATTCTGTTCCATTACTTCCTTCCAAGTATCGCGCATGGTGCGCAGATGGGTCAGGACTTCTTCTAAGATTTCTTTGTCCTTCTTCAAATTCGCTTCCAACAGGCGTTCCATCAGGTAATTGTAAACATTTTCAAAATCCTTGGCCACTGGGTATTTATGGTCAAGCGTTGACAGAAACTCAGCAATAATATTTTCTACTTTGGTTATGTTATTATGTGCTTTTTCTACATTTTTTTCTTCAATTGCGGCAATTGCAATGTTGCAGAACTTAATCGCTCCTTCATAAAGCATCAATGTCAGCTCCGCTGGAGAAGCTGTTAAAATTTTGTTCTTAGCATAGGCATCATATCCTCTGTTTGCTATCACCTCGTGTCCTCCTTAATCAGCCACCTAACAGTGAAGAAAGTGAATTTGTCTGGGACTGCAGCTTCGCAAGCGCAGTTTCCATTGCTGAGAATTTCTTATAATAGTAGTCTTCCATATCCTTCAATTTGTCTTCCCACTTTTTGATGGTCTTGGTGTATTCATCATATTCTGTCTTCATCTGCTTGTCATTGTATACTTTATAAGAACTGCTTAAAGAGGTAGTTCCCATCTTCTCATGCAGGTTGTCGTATACGCTGGTGGCAAGCTGGGTAAAAAATCCTGCTACTGCATCCGGGTCTTCTTCAATCATCTTGCGGAGCTTATCTTCGTTGGCAGAGGAAACGGAATCGTCCCCATCCCCATCGATATGGTATGCATAAGATTCATTTTCCGCAGAATTGAAGTAGCCTGCCGTCTTAATCCCGAACGAAGCAAGGCTGTATTTCTGGCCGTTTACTTCAAATACCTTGGACATATGGGAAGACATGCCGCTCATAACGGAACGCAGGGTATCATCCCTCCGCAGGATGGAATCCTTAATCTTAGTTTCCCATTTTTCTACTTCCTTGTCGGACATGGCGTCCTTTTCGTCATCCGTCAAAGGCTCATATCCCTTGGCGGTAGGTGCGTTATAGGCTCCCTCCATGGCATTCATCAGCTCATTATATTCTTTCAGGAACCCTTTTACCATATCATAAATACCATCCACATCGGTTGCTGTGGTAATGGTCATTTCATCGCTTTCGCTCAGGGCAGTAATGTTCAGCCCATTAATAGAGAAGTTATTGTCTTCCCCTTCAAATTCTGCGCCATTCAGGATAATCCTTGCGTTTTGTGCGTTGGATTTATCCGCAAATTTCATGCCATCTGCATTTGCAGCATCATCGCCATAAACGGCTGCATAATTCTCTTTTGTCGCTAACCCAAGGCTGTTGGCTAAGTCAAGGGACGCCTTATCATCCTTGCCAATTACAAGTTTAAAATCATTCTTCTCGCCGCTCTTGCCAGAATTCAGGAAAAACCTCTGCTGGGTTGTGTCAAAGGTAGCGCCTATCCCCTGTTCCTTCAGGGCTGCATTCAAATCTTTGACTTTCATGTCAGCCTTGACTTCAATGGTCTTCTGTTCCCCGCCTACTTCAAAGGTCAGGGTCCCGCTCTTTACCCCTAAGTCAGATAAAGCGGTATCGCCCGTAATCTTTTCCCCGCTTGACTGGGATAATTTCTTACCGGTTAAGTAACCTGCCTTTGCAAGCTGCTCCACTTTTAATGTCTGGGTGCCGTTGATAACGCTGGATGACGCTGAAACCGTTGCTTTGGTAGTATCAGAAACCGTTGTTTTCTTCTTGCTGGTAAAATTACCTACCCGGCGCATATTAGACAACGTTTTGCTGTAAAAGCTGTAAATCTTTGTATTCATTTCTTTCCAGGCATCCTGTTTCCAGGAAAGCTTGGTCTGCGCTTTTTTATATTTATCCTGTTTGGTGCGGTATGCTGATACCAGTTCCTGTACGATAGAATCTGTATCAAGCCCTGAGTTCAACCCTGATATCCTGATTGCCATTTTTCTTCCTCCTATCCCCGTTCATCTATCATGATTCCGGCTAATTCCCATACTTTTGCTATCATATCCAATGTTTCCTCTGGAGGGAACTCACGGATAACTTCCTTCGTTCCTTTATCTACTACTTTAATGGTTACCCGGTTGGTGCCATCGTGAATCCCAAAAATAACTTCGGAACTCTTTGACTTCCGGTTTATTTCTTCCACTGCCCGTTTCATGCTGTTTTTCTTCATTGCTTCGCCGGAATCTATGGGAGCCTGCTTTTCTTCTTCCGAAACCAGTGTGCTTTCTGCCTGGTTTGCCTTTGCTTCTGCCCTTGCCACAGATCCCTGGCTGCCTGGTTTCAGATCTGTCTTTATCACGGAACCCTGGCTGTTTCCCTTCGCATCTGTCTTTATCACAGAGCCTTGGCTACTTTGCTTCATGTCTGCCTTCGGCACAAATACTGGCTTTTGGGGCTTTGCTTCTTTCTTTTCTGTTTTCGGCACAGAACTCTGAACGGCCTCCTGCCTGACCGCTGTTTCCGGCTTTACAGCCACCTCCGGCCCACTTCCCTGATAAGCCGCGGATGGTGTATTTACCTTACGAACCTCCATACAATCACCTCCATGTGAAATCTGACCGCTATTTTTCTCTAATTTATATCGGCCAACTGGCGGAAAAAATTTAGAACCCTCCCTGAAATAACTCACTTTCCTTCCAAGTTGCCTGACGCTTTGCGAAAAGCAGCCTGAAAGGTTATAGAAACCAATTCTTCTGGCATCCCCGAGGCTGCTGCAGAGCTGTCTGCGGACAGCTCTGCTTTGCCAGCCCTTTTACAGTATCCCCCGGATTGCTGCAAGGCTGTCTGCGGAAGATGCTGCTTCATTTTCCTTCTGGATTTGGAGATATACTTCCTTCCGGTAAACGGGGACTTCCTTTGGCGCGTTAATGCCAATTTTTACTTGGTCCCCCCGCAGTTCCAGAACACTGATCTCTATATCATTATTTAAAATGATGGATTCTCCCTTTTTTCTGGTTAATGCCAGCATCCTATTCACCCGCCTTTTCTTTTTTTGCCTGTAAAATGTCGTAGATTGCAAATTTTACTGGAAAATCATCTTCCACTATCACTTGGTGCGCTTTCCTTTCATCTGCATTTATTACAATGGGTGCTTTTAAATTCACACTTAACTTTGTGATATCTTCCGGCGCTGTCACTGTTACCAGTACATAGGTGTTTTCTTCTGTCAGGTTCCCAAGGTGCTTGATGACCTCATCCTCTACCTGTGGGTTGTAATCTTCTTTTACCAGCAAAGGGTCCATAACGGGAAGGGCAAATGTAGGTTCATCTAAGGACTGCAGCCACGATATGCCTTTGCGTGCGCCGTTTTCCCCTTCCTCAAATACCAATGTGAAATTCTGGCAGTCGGGAAACCCGATAATCCCTTTTTCAAAAAAGATTACTTTTTCTTCCTCTATTTCAATCTCTCCAAATAACCTTGTTTCTACCTGCATGACGGCCCTCCTTACAGATAATTCAGCAGTGTCTGCCCGTTTGCCTTAGCAGAAGCCTGCAGGGACGCCTGATATGCATTGTAAGCTGCTGTATATTCAATAATAATGTCGGACAGTTCCATATCTTCATTCCTGGATTTTAACTGCTCAAAGGAAGTCTGCTGGTTCGCCATCCGGTTTTCTGTAAGCTTCAGGCGGTTTTCACGGCTGCCCAAATCCGTCCTGGCAAGCTTTACGCGGTCCTGGTGCTTCTGGAACTTGGTAATTCCCCTTGCATAAATTTTCTGCATGTTGTCGTCTGCATAGGTGGCTTCTTTCTTGGCTGCCTCTAGCCATGTGCCTAATGCTTTCTGGGCTTCTTCGCTGGAATACTGCTGTTCCTTCATCATGGATTCTATTTTAGCCACCTTGTCATGGGCTGCAATTGCCGCTTGGACTGCGTTGGTGAGTTCATCTACGTCACGGCTGATGTTTGCATCTAAGACTTCACTGGCCTGGGTGTTTATGGTAATGTCCTGGTTGAAGGCAATGGTGTATTTGATTTCCTGGTTTTCCTTCGTATATTCGATGACATTGTTTTCGTCTGTAATGTTTTTGCAGTCGAAATAGTGTTCGGGGCGGACTTCGCCTTCGGCAAAGCCTTTTTTTTCGTAGGTGATGCTAAGTTGCAGTTTTTCAGAATTAATATGGCCAGCAGCACCTTCTCCAAATACAAGTTCTCCCGTTTCCCGAAAATAGATAACTTCATCATAGCCGATTTCATAACCTTTAGCTGCCCATTCATCATATGTTAAGCTAGTTGTTACACTTATTCTGCCATTACCATTATCATATTCTAGTCCATTTAATTCCTGTAATTCGCCATCTTCATCCACATATTTAATATTTCCAATATCATTTGTATCAATTTTTTCTAGGCCTTCATAAGATAACCGAATCCTATGGATAACATGCTCTTGGGGCATATCTGCTTCCTCTACCCCAGTTCCCACGTCCGCCGGCGAATTTGGCACAGTAACATTATTACTATAAAACCTCTTTTCTTCCATATTTTCATAAGAGAGAGGTTCGGTAATCTCATATTTAATATCCTGGTCTTCTTTCAAGAAGGTAAGCTGGCTGGTAGTCTTAAAGCCTGTAAACACTGTCCTTCCCGCATAATCCGTATTTCCCTCTGCATAAATCTGGTTCCGCAGGGATTGGAGGTCTTTCAGGATTGCCGCACGGTCTTCCTGTGTCTTAACATCCGTAGAACCGTCCACACATTTTGTGTAAATGTTCTCCAGAAGCTTTTCCATATTATTGAGGGCGCCCTCCGTTACCTCTAGCCAGGACTGGGCATCCGGGATGTTACGCTCATAATACTGGTTCAGCTCGCTTAAGTTACTCCGGAAACGCAACGCACGGACTGCAATAATTGGGTCATCGGAAGGCCGGATAATCTTTTTCTGCGTCGTCATCTGTGTATTCAAGGTATCCACGTTTACCTTGTTGTTGTTCATATTTTTCATGCTGTTCCTGCTAATCATGCTGTTAGTTACACGCATCATAATTCCCAACCTCCTTATACGCCTGTTTCCAGAATCAAGCGGTTATACATTTCTGAAAGTGTCTGAATCATCCGGGACGCCAGATTATAAGCATTCTGGAATTTCAGCATATCCAGCGCTTCTTCATCTTCATCCACGCCGGAAATAGACATCCGCTTCTGGATAATTGTTTCATTGATATTGCTGTAATTTTCCAATAATGTCTTTGCCTTCTGGGTATCTACGGTATTGTCCCCAATCAGGCAGGAAAGAAATTGGTTCGCGCCAGCGCCCCGGAACACGACAACATCGCTTTTCAGCTTTAACATTTCTTCCACAATGCTTTGGGATGCTACATCATCCGGCACATCCGGCTTATGCATGGTAACTAAATAATTGGGGTCATGTTCCAGCTCATCCGCCACTTTAATATTTGCCATTGTCAGCAGATAATAGGAATTGCCGGTAGAAGTCATGGTATCCCCTTTCTCCTTGTCATAATCATCAAAATTCCATTCCGTCCCGTCTGAAAGGTTCTCCGCCACAAAGAAGGAAATCCCATCGTTCCCCTTAAGGTCAACGCCTGATTTGTGCAATTCGTTGTACTGTTTTGCAAATTCACGCAAAAAGCTGTTGCACTGCGCCTGATAATAAGGCACGCCCATAGCGTCAATCTGCGACCCAATGACAACGCTCCGTTCTTCCAGTGATTTCTTTTCTTCTTCAGATAATGTAGTTTTCAACTGGAATTTATACGTCTGGGTTTCAGAATCATAAGAAAAACCAGAGTATGCAAAATCCCTGTTATTAATCGTGATAACGCCTTCGGAATCCATAGTCATTTGGTTTATGCTGGTAATGCTGGGATTCTTGATGGTTACGATATCGCCGCCATCCCCGCTTTCAAACCCTTTTACCCTGCCCTGGAAGGCTTCATTATTGTTCCCGTCCCGGACATCAAACAGGGCTTTCAGCCGCCCCGTGCAGCTTCTTCCTGCCGCATTGAACTGCACATTGTTCCTTGTCCAGTAAATATCATACAGCCCATCTGCATCGGAACCGTTTACTTTATAATCCCTTGCCCTGCATTCCAAAGTATTATATTCAAAATTCTCCACCAATGTCTGGCCATTAATTTTCAGAATATAATTTGTGCCCCCAGTATACATATCCGGGTAGTTGCTGTTTGTTACCTTAGACTCTACGACTTCCACAGGCACCAGCTCTGAAAGCTGGTCCACCAGCAATGCCCGCTGGTCACGGAGCTCATTGGCATTGGTCCCCTGCTGCTCAATCACATTGATCTGGCGGTTCAGCAGTGCAATTTTCTGGGCAATCCCATTGATTTGCTCCACCTGGGTGGCAATCTCCTGGTTGAAATCCTCCTGAATCCGGATCAGGCCAGCATTCAGGCTCGTGAAGTAATTGGTAAAATTCTGGCATTTGCTGATAAACGCTTTCCTTTTGTCTAAATCCTCTGCCGCCCCTTTCACATCATCCAATGCATTAAACATTTCATCTAAAATAGCGGAAAAACCTTTGACAGAATCACCGTCTTCCAAATAATCCTCAATCTGCTGCGCCCCATATAGCTTTGCATCATACATGGCAACTTTTGCATTATTTTCCCAATATTTTACATCGTAATAGAAATCACGCCTTTGTACAATCTCGGTGGTGCTGACACCAGTCCCCACCATGCCAAAGCGCTGGTTGGTCCTAAGGGCTTCTGAAGCAATGCGGACAGCTTCCTGCCTGCTGTAGCCTTTGGTATTTACATTAGAAATATTATTGGCAACTGTGTTGGTAGCTACATGGAATGTATTCAACGCAGAGCCCGCTATCGTTAATCCAAAAAAAGTTGATGGCATATTTTCCCTCCTGTTACAGCCTTGTCACAAGATGCTCCAGCATCTCAGAAATCACGTTGATAAACCGGCTGGCTGCATTATAAGCACTCTGGTACTTAATCATATTCTGCAATTCTTCGTCGGAAGAAACGCCAAATACCTGCTGCCTGTTATTGTCTATGGAGGCTACTTCCCCCTCCAGGTCCGTAGCCATCCCCTGGTATACGTTGCCCTTTGTGCCAATCCCGCCTATCATCCGCTGGTAGTACTCTTTCAGGGTACATTTATTTGTGTCATTGGCATTGACAATGTAGTCTTTCTTCTCCCAAAGTTCTGAAAGCCTTTGGGCCATTGCCCGGTCCGGCTCTCCTTGCCCGCCGGGTTTCAGATAGGGCATCCCTGACTCGACTTCCATCAAATCCGGGTTTACCATAACATTCTGGATGGTATACATATTGGAAGTATCTATGGAATTTTCTTCATTATATACATAATATATCGTCCCATCTGCGGCAGCTACTTCTGTATAGCGGTCTACCCCACGCCGTACAAATAATTCCCGGCCCGGCTTTTCCCCGTCCTTTCCGACAGCGGCATTTGCTTCATCCCAAACCCGGACGTTATCGTAGTTCTTCCCATCCGCCCCTACAAAGCTTACTGTAGTGGTCGGGCTGTAAATATCATTTACCGCCGTTATAATCTCATGGATAAACTGGTCAAACTCTGCTTCTGCGGAAAGCATGGTAGACATGCCTGCCCCATCGTTGTATCGGTCTGCAGAAATCCCGGTAACATCCCGGTAAGTTGCCATTTTATCCCCTCTGGAAAGCACCAGCGCTTTCAGTTCCCCAATATCTGAGTTCAACCCTGGAGAGATATCCACATCGAAATCGAACATATGGACATAATTCCCTTTCCCCAAATCTGATAGCTGAGGCCAATAAGGCGTAACAAAACCGGTGATGTCGTCTTCCAGCATACCGACCTCAAATACATGTATTTCATCTAAAAATTCTACATTCTCCAGCCGGACGCTCACTGCCCCGTTCACGCCCTCCCGGAACTCAACTTTCGCCAGGGAAGACAGCTCATCCAGCGCATTGTCCCGTTCGTCCCGCAGCGTCATAGCCGTTTCTACCCCGCCGGACTCTATCCTCATAATCTGTTGGTTCAGATCCTGAATCTTATGCCCCAGTTCATTGATGCGGTTAATCCCTTCCCGTACCTTGATATTAATACGGCTCTGGTATTCCCTCATGCTTTTAAAAATACCCTGTGCCCGTTCAATGAAAACCGACGCCTTCTCAACCACCAGGTTCTGGTTAATTTCCTCCTCCGGCCCTTTGCTGAACTCCTCAAAAGACTTCCAAAGGTCTTCTAAGCCCTCCTGAAATTGCTCCCCTTCCATTTCCTGAAAGAATTCCTGCACATCCAAGACTGCCATATAACTTGCTTCATAGAAGGCCTGCCTGCCGTTCTCCGTGCGGTAATATTTATCCAGAAAATAATCCCTCGTATGTATTACATCAGCAATCGCCAAGCCTAGCCCTGCCTGCTGCTTGCTGATGGCAGCTCCTTTAAATGTTACATAGTCCCTGTCTGCAAATAAAACCTGCTGCCTTACATACCCTTTGGTATCTGCATTTGCAAGGTTGTTGGCCGTGGTATTCAGCGCGTTTTGGCTATTTTGGAGCCCAGACGCGCCTATATACAGACTTCCCATTCCGTTTGCCATATTTTTCTCCTTCTATATCCCGCTTCCCTGCTGAATCTGCCTTCCCTGTTATTTCCTGTTACCCTAACTTAATGTGGGCCGCACAAACGGCAATCCCTTATACTGCCTACTGCTTGGCGTCAAAGCCTCCGCTGCCCAGCAATTCCCCCGTATTATTTGCCCGCTTGTCATAATTGGCGGTAGCCGGCGCCTGCCGCATACTTTTAAACAGCGTCAGGTCGAACTCTGCCATCTCCAGGGCATGCTGCAGCAAAACCTCATTCTGGGTATTAATATCAGCCATTTCCTCTATGGTGGCGCGCAGCTTTACTTTCAGTTCCTTCAGCTTCTGCTGCTCTTTTGGCTGTTTATTTAAAAAGGCTATCATATTAGTAACCGTCAGTTCTTCTGGCTTCTTACTAAGTACGATAGACATATCATTGACAACTTCTTCTCTTTTCTTTTCCAAATTTTTAAGGATGCTGGTGATTTCCTGCTCCCGGTTGGTGATCTCCTCGAGAGCGGGGATATTCCCGTCAATTATGATTTGCCTTTTCTCCCGGGACAATTCTGTTAGCCGTTCATATTCCCCGTTCTCCCGCTCTAATACATCCATAAATTCTTCCATTAAACTGGCCACGCGAAAACCTCATTTCTAAAAGTATGATTCATACCGCTCTATCAGTTTAGCTGCAAAGTCACCTGTTTCCACCTTGTAGCTCCCGGATGCAATACTGCTCTTTAATGCAGCAACCTTATCTGCCCTGATATCAGAAGCTTCTGCTACTGCCTGCTTCGCTACCTGATAATCCCTGCCAGCTTGGGAAATCTGCACCTCATCCTTCTTGCCTGTGTTCCCGCTCCCTTTCACTCTGGAAGTCCTGCTAGCGCCAAATACCTGGCTGACCTGATTGTATGCTTCTATACGCATAAAGGCATCTCCTTTCCCTTTGTTATGGTACGGTAATAGTATTTCCTGCTTGTTGATTTATTATCTAATTTATTTATCGGTTGTTTAAATAGAAACTTTAGGAAATATTGGATAACATTATAAAAAGGAATTGCCGCAATGGCAATTCCCTCTTACAGCTACCCGATAGAGCAAAAGCTGGCTTTCCGGTAGGTTTCCATGTTTCTTCTATTGTCTTCTTCTATTCTGGAGTTTATTTCACTCAAATGCTCCAAGTACTTACTGCCTGCCAGTGACTTGACTTTTTCTGTCTTCGGCAAAGAATTCATGTCAAAATCTTGTATGCTGTCCATAAACGTTCCCATGTGTGTCCCCCTCCTTTCTTCCCTATTAATTGGGGAAGCAATTCGCTCATAGTCTGTTTTGATTGTATCAGATTCCTCTTTTAATATCAACATTTTTTAAGTTTAATATAACAGTTTCAGCTAATTTATATTCCCCCTCCACTAATTCAATACATTTTATGTTTTCCAAATTATAAATAACCCTTTCCATGCTTTCTGCCTGCATATTATATTTTCTGCAATACTCTATAATTTTTTCCATGGTTGCCCCATGGTTATCATAGCTCAACATATATATTGCCTGCAAAACATTCGCCATATCTTCATCCAGAATCTTCACCATCTCCCCAAATGCCAATTTGAGAACCCGAATCATAAACATTAGCATTTCATTTTTATCTGATGGGGGCTTCACTGGATTTAGAAGAATAATGTCGAACGCCAGCCGCAAGCTAAATTTTACATTTGAAAATTTTAAGCTTACGGATTCTTTTGGATTCACTGGATTTGGAAAAACCATACTACTTTTTGATATACCTGCACCATCAAATTCTGCACATGATCCAATCAGGCTCTTTATTGTAACCTCATCTGCTTTTTCATGGCCAATGCATGTTAACAAATAGTCTGACAACCTATCATAATCTTCTGCTATCATCTCATTCCCATTAATCATCTCATTTCCTCCTTATTATAAACCTCAATGCAATCCAAGTTATGGGCGTATTCCGCATAAGGTTCAATATTTATATTTTTTATTATTTCGTTTGTATCTTTAAGGACATCGTAAAACCTTACTTCCCCCTTATCATGCATCAAAAGCCACGGTTCCCCATCTTTCGTCCCTGCTGTTGCGTCAATAATCACTTTACCAGACACTTTGCCTTCCTTATATTCCTCAACATCGCTCGTGTCTATGCACCATACATATTTAGACATATTTAAATGAATAATAATATTCTTTAATATAGATGACATATTTCCCTGTGATTTCGCATAGTTTTTCAACAGATCTGATGATGTTAAATAAATGCGCACAATACGTGTCCCTTCCCACTTCATTCCACCATATTTCACCAATCCTATAAACCTGTTATAAACTTCATGGTACTCAAGCTGCATACGTGCATATAAAGGTACCACCACATAAGAAATTTCATACATACTATATGGGACATCGCTTTCTGAATCAATATATTTATCAACTCTGCGGTAGGGAAAGCAATTATCATCCATAACATATATGCTATTTATTAATTTGGAATGTAGTATAATATTTGTTTCTGGCTCCCTTATTTTATTCACATACTCATCATTGTCCAAAATATCTTTCTTTATCTCACCATGCCCAATAACAGAAAAAGCATGCTGTTTTGATTCACACATTGCTATTATTGGAATCCCAGATTCTATATATGCGAAAGTTTCTTCCAACAATAAATCAGTTTTATTTTTATTTCCTCCCCGGATAATTGGATAGAACCCATAACGTGACAATATTTCAGATACTTGTATTGGTGTCAAGCCAACAGACGGCGTTTTCCTTCCCCATTCTTCATGCACATTCTCTACAATTTCCCCCAGCGTTGGGCAAGAATAATTTACAAACCGATTTCCATAGTATCTTAAGACCGACCAAACTGCGATATGGGCACATGTTGTAATATCTGTGTCCTGCATCATCCATGGAAATGCGTCCACCAGTTCTTCCATTCCGTCAATATGCACATTATATTCCCCGCGCACAAGATATGCCCTCTCTTTAAGCAAGAGTTCTGGCTTAATATATGTTTTCCCCATCTTTTTCCCAATAATAATAGGGCGTAAAACTGTGCATCCGCAGTACTCTCCCCTTCTTGATATAAAATGCAGCCGATAACAATATTTAGGATAATTTTTAAATTTCTTAGAATAGTGGATATAATAAATGCTCAGATAATCTTGATCGTAATAAGGCCACTCTATTATTACCTTGGAAATCAAATCCCCTAAATATTTTCCCAAAAAATCTACTACCATACTGTCAATATGTTTGTCTGAAATACAGCATGAATCTAATAATTGCCCATAGCTTTTCTTCTCATTTATCTCAATACTTTGATAACTTATCATTATATTATACTCCTTAGCAAACTTCCATTTCTTCCCTATACAAAAAACTGCACACCCACGTCCCTTGACGCAAGTGCGCAGTACTTTTTATTTCTTTAAAAAATCCTATTCTGCATTTGCACCTTTTTTCTTCTTATTGATTACCAGATACCCTCCTGCGAAGAATACCCCAAGGCACAATACATATTTTGCATCAAATGCAACGCCTGTCTTCGGGGTGCCGCTCCCTACCTGCGCAGTTCCCATATTCCTGGAAACAGAGGTCCTGGAACCTGCACTCGTCCCGCCACCGGAGCCTGTCTGGGTCCGTCCGCCGCTTGTTCCGCCTGTGGTTCCGCCTGTAGTGCCGTTCCCTGTCGTCCCACCGCCGTTAGGGCCTGGCGTATTTGTTGGGTCGCCGGGTTCTGGTGTCTCGGTTGGATCTCCGGTCGGGTCATTTGGTTTTGGCGTCTTCGTTGGCTTATCGGTTGGGTCTGGCTTTGGCGTTGGTGTCGGCGTATCTTCGCCAAGGTTCCCAATGCTCTCAAATATATATCCATTCTCGTCTGCAAATTTCTCAGCCTGTGAGCCTGTATAACCACGGATTACGTCTGGCGTCCATCCTGACTGTGAGCCAATAGAGGTTGTAGTAGGAGGAATTGTTACCGCTTTAATCCCGCTCCCTGTAAATGCATCCACTTCAATGGTAGTAACGGAAGAAGGGATATCCAGGCCATATACGTATGGGCTGTTGCTGAAAGCAGCAGACGCTATGGAAGTCATGCTGTCTGGCAGCGTCAGCTGGGATTTCCCAACCGGGCAATAGAGAAGCTGGGACATGCCTGCGTCATATACTGCGCCGTCAGAAGAAGCATAGCTGCCATTCCCGCCTTCTACATTGACTTCCGCCAGGTTGCTGCAGCCGTCAAATGCGCTGAAATCTATAGAGGAAACGGACGCCGGGATGCTGATGCTCCCAAGGCCGCTGCAATTCCCGAATGCCTGGGAACCAATGCTCCCTACAGAACCTGGGATGCTGACGCTCCCAAGGCTGCTGCAGCCATACAAAGTCAGTTCTGGGATAGAGGACATCCCACTGGAAAGCGTAACAGAAGACAAGCCGCTGCAGCCTGCCAGTACCCCACTCCCCATAGAGCTTACAGAATCCGGGATAGTAATAGACCCCAGCCCCACACAGTTATTAAATGCGCTGCTGCCAATCTCACTGACAGATCCCGGAATATTTATGCTCCCAAGGCTCCCGCAGCCGTTAAAGGCCTGTGCGCCAATGGAAGTAACACCTTCTGGGATGTTGACAGAACCTAAGCTGCTGCAGCCGTCAAAGGTTTCTGCCCCAATAGCAGACAGCCCTGCCGGCAGGTCTACATACCCAAGGGCAGAACAGCCATAAAATGCGCCGCCGCCAAGGCTTACCGGCCCGCCAAATACTGCATTTGTCAGCCCTGTACAGCCTGAAAAAGCGTAACTTCCCACGCTGGTTACATTCGCAGGGATTGTAACGCTGGAAATGGCTGCGTTCCCCGCAAAGGCATAATCTGCAACTGCTGTCGCAGAAGCAGGCAGCACCACGTCGCCGCCCGGCCCTGTATAGCCAGTGATTGTGCCGCCTTCCATAATAAAAGCACTGACGTCTTCCTCTGCCATTGCCGGTAATGCTGGACCCAAGGCGAAGGTCAAGGCCAGTATCAATATTACATTGAAACATCTGCCAAATAATTTCTTCATTCTCTTGTCCTCCTCGAAAACTGGTGTATGTCCCTTCAGGACCCGCCATAAAATGTAATGTCAGCTTGCGGCCATTTCTTAGGGAGAGCACTTCTTTGCCACCAAGAATAACCTTCCATCTTCTATATAATTATTACAGGTTGAAAGTGTCAATAATTTATCTCCATACGAGAGATCTATGTCCCCGCTTATCACATTCATTTTCTTTATATTTTTCAGGTACTGTTTAAAGCTCTTTTCATTCCCTGCATTGACAAAATCATAGTAACGGAACCCTTCTTCGCCTTCCTGCGCTACCTTTGATAAACATACCGCGACCACCTCATATTGGGCTTTTTCGTAAATCGTGTTGAACACAATGGTCCTATGCTCATTTACAAATGCTTCGTCCAGATAATTTTTCAGTTCCCCGAACATCAGCCCGCTTTTCATGTTGTGGCCGTATACAATCAGGTTGTCGTCCTGCTGCTCAAAATCATTTCTGGAATCCAGAAAAATCGAACCGTTAATATCTTCCTCTCCGTTATAGTTATGGGTTAAATAAAAATCACTGCTCTCCGGAACTGCCTGCATGACTGGATAATCAATCCCTGTGCCCGGTATGGTGAGCCACCCGGCAAAATCGGAGTTTTCCTCATATAGCTTCTGATACTCCGGCAGAACCTGCGGCCCTTGGGGCCGCTCTACCGTTTCCTGCGCCAGTTCGGCGCCATAGACATTGTTCTCTACTGTATCCGACTGAGCCAGCACAGGCTCCTCCTCCGTTTCCTCCTCCCCATTCAGGGTTTCTATGAACCGGGCAGAAAGCCAGTCTGACGCTGCGGAGATCTCCTGTTCATCTTTGATTCTCTCCATTTCCCGTATCTTCTGCTGGTCGTGGTACTCGCTTCCCAGGAAAATCAGGAAACACACCACTGCCCCGGTCATGCACAGGGCGCCTACAACCTGCCCCGGTGACATTTTCTTGAGCCTGCCAGCAACTCGGTCGGCGAAGGTGGTCTTGGAGATGGCCTTATAGTCCTCTGCTACCATGTCGGAAAGGTACAGGAGATAGTCGTCCCCTATCGCGCTTTTAAATATGATTTTCCCTTCCCGGATCAGAGAGTAGAGCCTTTGGGCCACCCCATTCTCATTGATATCCATTTTTTTGGAAATATATCTGATTTTCTCTATGTCATCTAATGCTTCCTGATATTTCTCATAGGAACTAAACTGAAATTTTCCAATGCAATATACTCTGCTCATGATATCAACTCCCATCCTTCCCTTTTATTTTGCAGTTCCCGCTTATTTCTTCGCTTTCACTGACTTTACAGCGGAATAGCTGCTGTAGTAATTCTTCTTATTGATTTTCTTGCATACGCGGACTTTGTAATAATACTTCTTGCCGCCTGTAGCCTTCTTATCTGTGTACGTGGTTTTCTTCGAGGTCCCAATCTTCTTATATTTCCCTTTCTTGCTGGTTGCCCGGTAAACCTCGTACTGGGTGGCTCCCTTCACCTTCTTCCACTTCACCACAACCTGTTTCTTCTTCTTGGAAGCCAGGCTGCTGATCTTAGTGGCGCTTGGCGCAGTCGCTGTCTTAATGCTGGTAAATGGGCCATAATAGTACTGCCCGTCTTTGTTGACATATGCCCTTACCCGGAAGGTTGCTGCAGTCCCTGCTTTGAGCTTTTTCACAGTTCCTTTGGTAGTGCTGGACTTCTTCACCCTTAACGCCCGCCTGTTCTTGGCATTGTAAATCTCATACCCAGTTACAACGCTGTTCTTCGTCCAACTGATGGTAACGCTGCTGCTGGTGTATTTGGAGAATTTTACTCCCGTCATCCCGGGAACTTTAATCCGGTAATTTACGGTCTGGGTCCCAGTATAGTTCCCTTCCCCTTTGATAATCACGCTTGCCATGCCCGGCTTTGCGCTGTTTACATATACCAGGGAGTAATCCTTGCCATTCTGCAGCGTCTTATCCCCGCTGGTAACGGTAATTGGCGGATTCTGCTCTTTCCCATTGTAAACCTGGTCGCTGATTGGGCTTACCTTTGCCCGCCCAAGCTGTTGGGGCATAATCTGGAAGGTAGTGGATGCAGTCCCAGTGTATTTGCCAATCCCCTTAATAACTACAGTTGCTGTACCGGCATCTACGTTCTGTGAGTAGGAAGCTTCGTAATCCACTCCTTTTACCAGCAGCGCTCCTCCCTCCTCTACCCTGATAGGAGGTGTAATTGGCGAACCAGTATAGGTATACACAGAAGCCACGCCGCGGATTGCTGTTTTCTCGGAAAGTTCCCTTGCAATGTCAAAGTCCACTGTCCGTTTCCCTACATACCACGGCTCAATCCCAGTGATAGTAATGGTTGCAGTCCCACGGTCTACGTTATTGCTGTAAGAAACCCTGTAATCCTTATCCAAAACCAATGTCTGGCCGCCAAGGCTTACGACTGGCAACGGGGTAACTGCACTTCCGGTGTAGTTCTGCATCGGAATCGGCTCAATCTTTACCATGCTCATATTGGCATGGATTTCAAATTGCTTTTCAATGCTTCCGGTATAGTTGCCTATGCCTTTGACAACGGCTTTGGCTACCCCTACCTTGGCATTGTTCACATAATCTACCGTGAAATCACGTCCCTGCACCAATTCCACGGGTTTGCTGGGATCATCTTCCTTACCTGCCGCCTGGGGCGGGGTGAATGTTAAGGTTACCTTTGGCGTAAGGGCGCTGCCTGTGTACTGGGCTACCCCAATGTCGGAAGCTGTGATGCCTTCGGCAATGGCTCCGTCTGCGCCGATACTCTTTGGGGTAATGGTAAATGTCTGTGTTGCCTGCATACCTTTTTCCCCAAAGTATCCCAGCCCCTTTGCCGTAACTTTCGCAGTGTTCACACCTGCATTCTGGATGTTATCCCACTCCAGCACATAGTCCTGGCCTTCTATCAGTTCCATGGAAAGTTCTTCGCTTACACGCAGGGATACTTTCACCTCTGGTTTGATGGGCGCGTTCCTAAATTCCTGTGATTCTATCGGCTCAATCACGAAGTCGCCGTTCGGCGGGTAAATCATAAAGGATACTTCACGGTCATCTTTGTAATTGCCCATTCCATGGATTTTAACTGTACCAGGAACATTCACTTCCTGCGGGCCGGTATACTCATCCACTGTATAATCTTGGTTTTCTACCAGCGTCGTGCCATCTTTTGCGCGTACGATAATGGTCGGTTTGATGGGCTGGCCTTCAATATAAATAGCCCTTCCGGTTACTTCAATGTCTTCTTCATTCGTTAAGCTTTCCTGTTCAATATCAAAATAAATAGTTTTCGTGCCACCAAAGTTGCCCATCCCCTGAACTTTTACATAAGGACGTTCCTCATCCGTTTGCGCATTTACGCTTGCATTTGTGTTGTTGTTATACTCTACGACAGAGTAATCCGTTCCTTCCACCAATGTTTTCCCACCAAAATTCAAGGTTACTTCCGGTGTCTTCGCTTGGCGGTCAAAAATCTGTGGCGCAATGGTTGCAGTGGCCTCTTTAATTGGCTGAGGTACAATAGAAAATTCAACTACCCGTTTCCCTGTATAATTTGTCCCCATTGCTGTGATTGTCACAGTAGCTTTCGATGTATCTGTCGTTATCTCAACATTGTTATCCCACTTTAATGTATAATCCCTTTCTTTTCTCAGGATTCTCCCAGCTTCATTCAGCGTATAATCGTCTTTCCCAATCCGGTTCGGATCGTTATTGTATATCCAGACGTCGCCTTTGGGTTTCCCATCGTATATATAAGCATTTGTATACTGCTCATCATCCGGGATAGTCCCTTGGAACACAACTGTAACCCCGTTAGCTGGATCCGAAATATCTTTCGGAATGATATTGTATGGCAAGCTGAAATTCCCATTATAATTCCCTATTCCTACTACTACAAATGTAGGCGGGTTCTCGCTGCCTGCATCCCTAACTTCCTTATTATTAGTACTGTGTTTTTCAACTTCTAGGGACTCATAATTCTTCTCTGTTGCAATTACAAAATCTTCACCTTCTACTAACGTTTTATTAGCCCCTACCCCTGTAATGGAAGGAGTTTTATCTATAAATTCCAGTTTCGGAAATACATCATCAACCGCATACTGCGCAGTAAATGGGACATTGGGGTCATAACCTGTCAGTTCAATATAACGGTCTGCCTTATCCGAAACCGCTTCTTCAATACTGATCATAATCCTAAAATGCTTTGGAAATTCTCCTGTATAATTGCTCTTTTCTTTCGCTTTCACCCAGACGGTTGCCTCACCAACCGCTTCGTTGTCCTCGTATTCAATCGTATAATCTTTGCCTTCTATCAGATCAACTACGTCTTTGCCGCCATACCAGCTTATGCTCAATCCATCGCTCAACAAATGGGGAGGTATCAACTCTGTACCTTCTTTTGGGAAATAAATCGGCTTTTCGGTGAATGCACATTCCCATTCATTTGCTTCTTCCCCCTTTTTGCTGTAAGTACCAATCCACGTTTTTTCTGGCGTAGAAACCGAACCATAAGGAGCAATTCTGCTGTTTTTAATCCTGTTTTGCGGAGTATCTATGGTTTCTTCTGAAATCTTCCTTGGATTAATCTTAAAATTAACCCTGTAATTCCCATAGTAATTCCCATCATACTTTCCGTCACTGTTCTTTTTAGCTGTAAGGATAGCATGGGTATCTGACTCCAGACCATTTTCATCATAGACATCTATATTGTTTTTTTCTTCGACTTCGTATTCATAGTCTGCGTCTGTTACACCATCACTGCCTTTCTTTTTCAGCGCTGTTTCTTTACAATACAATTGGATATCCGGCTGGATTGGTTCCCCGGTATATTCATATCCGTTTTCATCAATCCCATCATAGTACAGATCAGGTAATGGGTCAGCTTTAGGCACTGTTTCCGTAATATCTCTTTGATAGATATCAAATGTGCCCGCTTCACTTCTTCCATAAGTTATGCCCCCTTCTGTTGCTGTAACAACTGCTTTGGGTTCTTTCCCCGGTTCAGGTGTAAGATCTGCTGCTGTTTCTTCATCCTCCTTTCCTTTCGGGACTTTTGTAGCTTTATCATTATTCTCATATGTAACAGCATATCCATCTGGGGCAATCGGAACTATTTCTTTTTCTCCATTAATCGTAACTTCATATTCTACGCTTTCCGGTATTGGGCAGTTTGTTGGGTTACCATCCTTATCATTTGGCGTGTATATCCAACCTTCGTCACCCATTGTTATTGTTGTACGATCACTGCCTAAATCCGCTAAAATCCTATATGTTTTTTCCAGCCTGCCAGTAAAATTCCCCATTCCTTCAATGACAAATTTCGCTTCACCTGGTTTTTGGTTGCTATATGTTTTACCATCAGTTTCATCTGTACCTTCCACATATGTCAATGTGTATTCCGTATTTAATTTCAATTCTATTCTATCAGGTACATTATCCCCATCAGAATCAATAGTATTACCTTCCAAATCAACCGGAGTATACCAAACTTTTAAGTCCTTCCAGATAATACTAGCGCCGTCCTCACCAAGTTCTGCCTTGGCGTCCATTTCTTTTTGAGCAGGATCACGATCTAATACATCCTCTGAATATTCATCTGGATACTTAATGTGATCCAGCACAACCTGTTCAGCATCACCTTCTATCGTTATATATCCCTTTTCTTTGCCTTCTTCCAGATTATAGGGCTCTATTTCATATCCTTTCTCTGTTTCGCCTTCATAGTTAGGATCCTTGCCTTTTACCTTAACTTTATAAGACCCTACTCCAAACTTCGTTCCATCAGCTGAATCAGGAATCAATTCGCCATCTGGCTTATCTTTCTCATTACAGTCATAATACTCCAACTCGTATGCATTACCTTTGACTAATGGATTATTATCTTCATTACTGCCATGGGTGATCTCCGGCTCTGGTCTAATCGGAAGGCCTGAATAAGTGTATTTATCACCCATCTCAACTTTGTAATGGTATTTTTCTAACAAGTCATTTCCAGGCTGCGTTAAATTTAATGGTTTTACTGTAAAGTTAGCTGTTGCCTGATTCACATACCACCCCCGACCTGTAATCGTTGCACTTCCCGCGTCCACTCCAACTGTTGTAGTTTCTGTTGGTTTGGAATTTTCAACTGTATAATCTTCCCCCAACACCAATTTTTCTATTCTCGCTTCATCACCATCCCCTATCCGAAAGGTAACGGAATCCTCTGCCATTTCCGGTGTAATAACATCATTATTATAAATCTGGTCTGGGATTTTAATCTGTGTCCTCTTGTTTGGCCCTCCTGTGTTAAAATCTTTAAGATCTCCTTTAATGGCAAAAAGCAAAGCTCTCTCCCCTACATAATTCTCATTATCTTCACTACCCGATATTTTTATTACAGCTTCTCCAATATTTGTGTGATTGCCATATGAAACTGTGTAATCTGCTACAGAGATTGGCTTACCATTATTTTTGACACTAAGTCTATGGTCCTTTACCAAATCAATGGGTGAACCTGTATATAAATAATAATTATCCTTCCAGCTCCCATTTGTAGTCCCTGCCACTAAATCATATCCATCCTCTACTCCATCCGCGCTCTCTGCCATTACCTGCAGCGTAGACAGGGTGGAAAGATCACATGACTTGATTTCAAATTCATACACCAAAACTCCATCCACAGACTCTTGTGTAGACAGATTATCCCGACCTGTAATTTTTATTTTTGCATGCTTTGTTACACTTATATTTTCTGTACACTCTGTATCATACCCTGCCTCTGCTGGTACTAATTTGCCACCTTTCTTCAAAAAAATCTGAATTTCCGCATCAATCGGATCTCCTGTATAGGTATACCCATTTTTTTCACTAAATTCCACATTTATATCCGCTTCTTTCAATTCAAACGAAACAATTTGAAATTCTCTTATATGCGAACCGGTTGCTTCCCCCGTATAATTCCCGATCCCTTTAACAATCATTTTTATTACGCCATTGTCTCCATCAAAGACAGTTGCATGGTTGGTCTCATTCCCTGCAGCATTCCGATACAGTATCTCATAGTCCTTACCTTCCGTTAACAAATAATTATCTACACGGACTTCTATACTGGGGCTAACTGGTTCTCCCCAATTATACGGCAGCTTAGAAGGAACCTGGCTTATGCTGACATTGTTACTCGCAAATATATCTTTTTCAGTTACTCTATAGCTTTCTTCTTTTATTCCAGTAAAGTTACCTTTACCACTTATTTTTATCTTGGCTTCCCCAGCATTAACCCCACCTTCGTATGTAGGCGGATTCACATAGTCTACATTTGCTTTCATTGATACCTTGTTACCCAAACCATTTGTGTAAGAAATAGAAAATACCGGTTTCGGTGTTTTAGGAGAAGGACTTCCCGGAGCAAATTCTACATCCTGCACCTGCAAGTCTATTTCTCCAGCACTTGAAATATCCATGGGAAGAACTTTTATTGTTACCTCAACAGGTTCCCCTCTTAGTTTCCCTTTTCCAGTTGGCGATACTTTAAACGTGTAAGATCCCTGATTTATCCCCTGCCCAGTTGATACTCTGCTAATAGTATAATCTTTATCCACTCCACATTCATAAGGATTTTCTTCTTCCCCAACCCTTATCCATGTCTGAGGATTACTCGTTATTTCTTTAATCCAATCCGTACTGCCGTCAAATGTAAATTCGCGTTTAGTATTCTCAACTCCTTTTTCCATAATGTGTATCATACTATCGCTTAATTTAGGAACACTTAATATAACATCTATATCCATGGTTCCCCTATAGTATTTACAACTGGGGTTGGCGCCAACTTGAGCCGTCCATTTTATATCTCCTCCACCAATTTTTTCTAGTTCGTTTTCCCAGCCCTTTTTAAGCGTAACCTTGAATTTATCTCGAATCGGCATACTTTGAACTTCTGCACTTGCAGCCGGATCCTTGAATTTATCTTCGAAATCATCCCAGTCAATTTCCGCAGTAGTTCCTCCTGCCCCAAGATTCGCCTTCACAGCTCCATTACACACCAGCGGGTCGTTTGATAAATACCTGACAGATGAAAATATCACGTCATTTAAATCACTTTTTAATCCATTATACTCCCCACCAGTTATCGTAGCATTAACCGTAAGATCCCCAATATATATACCATCACGTTTCGGAGAATAATCCAGGGTATAATTCTCCTTCGTTATCTCCTCACCATCATATTTCACCTTTGCTTCTACATCCGGCAGAAGTTCTACCTTCCCCCCTGTATATAATTTCGTATACCCTTCATTTGTATTATATGAAAGATTCGAACCATTACTACTAGATTTCGGAATCAATTCAATTTGAAGATTTTTCCGATCTAGCTCATGAATAATAAATGATGTTTCCTTCTTTCCAGTGTAATTATTAATCCCCAGAACTTTTACAGTAATTTCCGCTTGGCCAGCCCCTAACCCTACTTTCGGGCTTTCAATTTCAAGCAGATAATCCTTGTTTTTTTCCAATGGTTCATTTGATATTGCTGTATCCTTTACAACCACTTCATTTTCAACATTTACATTTATATCTGGCAATGACCATTTTTCCTCAATATTGCCTATAGTTGCACTTGCTATATTCTTTTTCCCAATGTCAAAATATCCGTCAATATTCCCCTCATATTTCCCTTCTTCCTTAGCCGTTACTATTACTTTTCCCTTACTGATTCCAGCCGCAATATTTTCACCGTAACTTATCTCAAATTCATCCTTATCAGAATCCGGTACAACCTGTGGACGTGCATCCGCATCTTCATAATGTATTATAATGTTACTCAGAGCTGGCTCATGCTTTGCACCATTATATGAATAAGTCCCACTCACTTCCACTTCGGTAATCTTGAATTTCCCTCCCTCTGCTGCACGCACAGTAAAGCCGGACCAATCCACCATCCCAGCTATCATGCAGATACTCAGCAGCAACGCCATAACCCTTTTCCCTACATCCTTATGCATTGTCCATTCCTCCTTACTTCATCCCTTACGCATAATTCGCTCTCATCTTATTACATATTATTAATCCATTTCGGCTAATTTGCCTGTATGTTTAACACTTGAAGCAGTTTTTTCACAAATTTCCTGAATCAGCGGAAAATATAACGAAGAACTGTACCTGGGATGGCTTTATCTTTCGTGAAAGGTTGCCTTGCTGTACTTTAACCGTCCCAGATACAATGCTTCGCTCCATTATTATAGCACACCTTTCCAGAGAAAGCTATTTATTTATGGAATTTATTCAAATTTTTTTCAGTTTCTTTGTATATTTTATGAAGTTCGTGTATATTTGGTACTTTTTTCCCTTTAAGTTCAAGATGGAAGGCATCCCTCCCTTTTGTTTTCCGGGAAATCTCAGGCTTGGAACTGGCAGAAATTTCAGAAATTTTGTTTTGACAGGAAGATTTGCTTGTGTTAAGATTAGTAAAATCAAATTTTCTGTTGACAGTTCTGGCAGGCTTTCACCTGCATCGTGTGGAAATTCCACAGAACCCTTGTTTGATGGTAATTCGCAAGATTAGATATTTCTCATTTCCATGCTTTTGCTGGCATTGGGATTGTGTTATACTAGAGGAAGGAATGGTATATGGAAGATACGAAAATTCAGTGGCATCCGGGATTTGTGGCAGCCATGAACTTAGAGTTCCTGCAAAATAAGGACGATTTGGTGTTTGTAAAGGAACACAACTTGAATACAAAACCCTTGGAAATTGACCTTTTGGTAATCAAAAAGGGGGGTTCTGCAAAGATTTCCAATGAAATTGGCAGGATTTTCCGTGTGTACAATATTTTTGAATATAAGTCACCAGGTGACCATTTGGATGCGGATGTATTTTTTAAGGTTTTGGGATATGCTTGCCTTTATAAGTCCTATGGGGAAGTTCTGGATCTCAGGAAGGCGGAGGAAATTACAGTTTCTTTTGTCAGGGATTCAAAACCGCTGGGGCTGTTCCGGTATTTAGAGGAGAATAGGTATGCAGTTACCTGCCACAGCCATGGGATTTACTATGTGGAAGGGAATGTGCCTTTTCTGGTGCAGATAGTTGTTACGAAGGAACTAGACAAACATGCACATGCCTGGCTCCGGGCTTTGTCCAGCAACCTCCAGAAAGAGGATGCATTAAGGGTGCTGTATAAGATTCCGGGGCTGGACGGGGCTTTTGAACGGGAAATGGCGGATTCTGTCCTGGCTGTTATGGCAAAAGCAAATGGTTCACTTGTGGATGGCCTGAGAGGAGAGAATGGTATGTATTATGAAACTTTGTTTAAAATTTTAGAGCCGAACTTGCCAATGCTTATGGAAAAATCCATAAAAAACGGGGAAAATGATGTGTATGAAGCCTTATTCACGGCCCTGGAACCGAAATTCCCCATGTTATTGGAAACAGTACGGAACGAGGATATTCAGCGCACTATTTCCGTACTTCGGGATTTTGGGCACTACGATAAGGATATCAGGGCTGCTATTATGGATAAATACAGCCTTACCCCAGCCAAAGCTGACGAGCTCTTAAACACGCCCCCTGCTACCAGCAAATAAACATAGCACACAAAGCAAAGATATTCAGCCAGCGGCTATGCCATTGAAAATCTGCGGCAACCAGAAAAATACCCTACAAAGAAATTCGCATTTCTCGGATTAACGGCAAAATTCTTCGATTTTGTCGTTACAGGGTTGAAATTCTAAGCAGCAGTATATAAAATAATTACGGACGGCGGTTATCTGCTGCCAAATACATACAACACTTTTACAAAAGATAAAGGGTATTAGGGAGGGAAGTATGCTTCAATATTTACTCCTGCTGGAAACAGACAGGGAAAAGGAATTTTTTACTTCAATTTACACTGCCCACAGGGAGGAAATGTTTTTCATTGCATATGATATCCTGCACAACAATGCGGATGCTGAGGATATTGTGCATGAATCGTTCCTGTCGCTGATTGACCATGTGGACAAAATCATCGACAAAGAACCGTATCAGGCGTGGCACTATATGAAAACCACTGTCAAGCACAAATGCTTCAACTTGTACCGACGGAGAAAATCTCTGGAAGAAGTAGAACTGGATGAAGGATGGATGCAGGAAGAACATGCCACAGACAAAGGCCCTGACCTCCTGATAGAGGATTATGAGCTGCAGGAAGCCATGTCCGGGCTGCTGAAACAATTGAAAGAGCCTTATCAGGAAGTCCTTGCCCTGCAATACTACCATGAACTGACACCAAATGAAATTGCAAAAGAAATGGGAAAGACACCGGACAACATCCGGCATATTTCTATGCGGGCAAAACGGAAACTGCAGGACATTTTAGAGCAAAACAAGAGGTGGAACGGATAACCCCCTCCGCAAAACACAGCCCCCTTTCTGCGGCGGCAAATAATGCGGAATGCTAAGAGAAAAACTGCTCCAGCACATTATTTTCATACAAAAGCCGCAGCAAGGGGTTCTGCTGGATGGATTCCATCATGGGCCTGCCCCACTCCGTCCCCTGGCAGAGGACGATTACAAAAAGGAGAATCCACACCACTACTACCCCTTCCAGCAAGCCCACTGCAAGGCCGCCAAGGTGGTTAATGCTTTCGATGACCGGCAATTTTGCGAGGATGTCAAGGACATGGACCAGAACCCCAAGAAGGATGCTTATCAGGATGAAAGACACAATCCAGGCAATCCTTTGGGCCGCCAGATTTGCAGCCTGCTCTATGCCCCCTCCAAGGCCTATGCTGCCTTCCAGGTCCAGCCCGATATTTTCCTGTATGGCTTCTATGCATTTTTCCTGGATAAACTCCTGCAAAGGCGTCTGGGCCTGCAGGAACTCCCCTACATATGGCGTTGCCCAACAGGCAAGCCCTATGGCAAGGAAGGTTGCCGCCAGGGAAAATACCATCCTTACCATCCCCCTGAGATACCCATGCAGCCCAAAACATCCCAAAATTACCAGTACTGCTATTAATAATATATCCATCTGCGTTGTACTCCATTTCCAGCTTTTCTTATCCAGCCCCATCTTCCCGGCGCACTTTATTTCAGCCTGACCCGCTGGGTTTCCCCATCCATCAGGAATACGTAATCCCTGATCCTGCCTAATGACATGGCTTTCCAGATGCTTTTCTCGAAATTTGCATGGAACTTTTCCACGCCCCGCAAGGTAAATATGGCACATTCCAAGTCATTCCGAATGCATATTTCATCATTTTCCAAAAACCCGATTTCCTGATATTCCATCTTGAAATCCCTGGAAACGACTTCTGCCCCCCGTAAGTCATGGATCTGCATTTTATAAGAGGATTCTGCATTTTCATTTTCAAATACAAAGCCAAAATAGGCGTCATTATAAAAAATGCTGCGGATTTCCTGTTTCACTTCCACTTCTTTTTTCATTTTGGGCTTCTGGGAGCCTTCAAAAATAATGGTTTTCTTGCTGCCAAACGCCGCCATTACGTCGTTTGTCAAAAATTCCACTTTGGGGACAACCATGTCTTCATAGGAGTACTGGCCTACAATATTGTCAATCTCGTTCTGCCCTACCGCATCAAAATTAAAAAATGTAATGGTGGTCTTTACATTCCCGCTATTTACGTCCAGCAGGGACACCGCAAGCTTCTTGCCGTCATTGGAAACAGCTATGTCCAGCGGGTAGCCGCTGTTTTCTGTGTGCACTTCCCCTTCTGCGAGAAATTCCCCCGACTTATCGTACATCTGGATATAGCCGGTCCCTCCCTGCTCCATCAATATGGCAACCATCCCTTGCCCAGCCGTTTTCACCCGCTGGATGGGCATGGAGGTCTTGAGTTCCCCACAAGGGCCTGCGGCGTCCATAATATAAACCCTGTCGCCTTTCTTGTCTGCAATTGCCACATAATTTTCACAGAAATCCACCATGGGCGACTGCATTTCAAAGGTCTGGTTCCAGATAAGCTTATTATTCACGTCCACAAGGGAGGCTCCGTCTTTGCTGTACTTCAGGATATTTCCATTAAAAACGCGGAATTGGGTTCCGGGGGAGTCTTCCCGTTCCACAGATTTCAGCACGTCATACCCTGTATACGTCCTTGTCTGCAGATAGATATACACCCCGGCAGCCCCAATCAGCACAGACGCCGTCACAAAAGCAATCCAGCGGAGGATTTTCCTCCGGTGCTTCTGGATTTTCTCATTCATTCCCTTTACATCCGATTTTACAACCCGGTATGCTTTATCTGCCAATGCTACACCTCCACGCAAGCCCGTCCTGCAAGGTATATGTTCCACAGGAGGCAGTTCGTCCCAAATTTTTACGGAAGGACCAGCTTCTGGCCTACGTAAATCTTATCTCCATTGTCAATTCCGTTTGCTTTGCACACTTTTTCCATCATGCTTTGGTCATGGTAAATGCTGATACAGATGGAGCCCAAAGTATCCCCCGGCTTCACGGTATAATAGCGGGGCTGGGCGGCAGAAGTTTCTTCGGTATCTTCTGGGCCGCTGGGCTCCCCGGCGCCGCCGTCTGGCTGGCTGCTGCCTGCAGCTCCTGTATCTTGGGCAGGCCCGGTTTCGGAACCGCTGCCTGCTGCTGGCTGGCTTGTCCCACCGCTGCTCCCGGATTGGGATTCCCCGTTCTCCTGTCCGTTCCCTGCTGTCGGCTGGCCTTCCCCGCTGTCAGCTCCGGTTCCTGGCGTATCGGTTTCTGTCCCATTTTCCGCTGCTGGCTGGCCTTCCCCGCTGCCAGCTCCGGCTTCCGGCGTATCCGTTTCTGCCCCGTTTTCCGCCGCTGGCTGGCTTGTCCCGCTGCCTGTCCCTGGCTCCGCTTTATCGGTTCCCTGCCCGCTCCCTGCTGGCTGGCCTTCCCCATTTTCCTCCAAAGGTTCTACTTCGGACATAACGCTCTCCACCACCGGGCCGTCTTCCCCTTCTGCCCGTTTCCCATCGGAAGTTTTGCCGCTCATAATATGCAGCACGTCTTCCACTTCCTGCATTTTCCGGTAATTATTAATGGTGGTAATGCCCAGGACACAGACGGCAACAAGAAAAAAGGAAGACGCCGTATACAGGAATTTACGGTTCTGGCGCGCTATCTGCCTGCCTTGGCGCTCCAATATCATATGGCGGTAAGATTCCAGCGCTTCTTCTGCCTGGGTTTTGGGTTCTTCCAAATTATTTTTGGCAAAGATCTTTTCCGGGCTCCCTGTGGGGATTTCTTTTTCCAGTTCTTTGTGCAGTTCCTGGAATTCCTTTTTCAGTTCTAAGTATTCCTTAACCCCTTCGCCGGTTTCTATCCTGGCCCGTGTGCCTGCTTTGGCACGTGCCTTTGCCTCTGCGCCTGATCTTTTCCCTGCCCGGGCTTCCGGGCT
>ERZ778516.544-NODE-544-length-31359-cov-5.365704_pt1 | contig 31359 bp, 24 predicted proteins | sample MGYA00510342_ERZ778516 | MGnify/ENA primary metagenome ERZ778516 (study PRJEB29527, sample SAMN07138961) | mouse gut metagenome | material: feces | host: mouse | place: China:Nanjing | collected 2016-01-25 ... | reverse complement strand
GACACTTATGAAAGACTGAAAACCCAGACAGGAGATTATGATAAATTCTGTGATTTTAATTATATTGTCGCGGGTCAGTCTCATAAAAAACATGTGGCTGAACATGTGCCGGACTGGTGGGGCATATTGATTGCATCAGAAAAAGACGGAAAGATACTGATTCAGCTTGAACGGGAGCCGCAGAAGAATTTAAAATGCAGACTGGAGCAGCAGATTAAATGGCTGTGGCGCACAGAGCTGAACAGTATTCTGGAGAAAAACAGTCTGCCAAAATATACTGGAAAAAGCAAAAAATTTGTTCAGGATAAACTTTTAGAAAAGATAAACCCTCAAATCTTAAAGGGGCAGATGGTGAATGAACTGTTTGAAAGAGATTATGAAGAATGGCTGAAATCTTATGCAGAGTATAGAAAAGCAAAAAATCTTCCGGTGAGAAAGAGAAGGAAAAAACGCAGATATTATTACCGGAAATAAGAAAACTTATTAATTAAGAAAACCTGTTGATAAGGAGGAAACAGAAAAAATGGAAAAAGTGAATAAAAATCCACTTGGGCGCTATGCGCTGAAAAACTGGTGGCGTTATCTGATTGCCGCTGTTACCATGGGGACCAGTATTGCACTGGATATCTGGTTTCCGATTATTACCATGTCGATTGTGGATGACGTCATTATTAAAGGAAATATGGAAATGCTGCCCAAAAACCTTGTCTGTATTTTAATTGTGGGACTTGGCAGAGCGTTTACACAGTATGTAAAGGAATTTACCTGTGACGTAACCGGCAGTCGTGTGGCAAGCGATGTAAGAAAAAATCTGTTTCAGCATATACAGACACTTTCAAAGACTTATTTTGATAAAAACAATACTGGTGAGCTGATGGCAAGGGTAAAAGATGATGTAGACAGAATATGGGATATTTTCGGATTTGTAGGAATGCTTGCAGTGGAGGCATTTTCCTATACAATAGGAATTATTATCTGTATGGTCAATCTGAACTGGAAATTAAGTATTCTTCCAATCGCAGTTCTTCCGGTAATGGGATTTCTGGCAATCCGACTAGAAAGAACATTGGATAAGGTATACGACAATATAAGTGAGCAGAATGCAGCGTTAAATACCGTTGTTCAGGAAAATCTTTCTGGAATGCGCGCGGTAAAGTCTTTTGCAAGAGAAGACTTTGAGATGGAAAAGTTCAGAAAAAACAATGAGAAATACTATGATTTAAATGTAGAACAGGCGTATATTATGGCGAAATTTGGACCGAATATGTCTTTCCTGACAAAACTTATGCAGCTTTTCACCCTTTTAATCGGAGGATATCTGGTTATTGAAGGCGAAGTAACGCTTGGTATTTTAACGGCGTTTATACAGTATGCCAATAATATCGTATGGCCAATGGAGAATCTTGGCTGGCTTGCCAACGCAGTAGCGGCGGCGTTTGCATCAAATAAAAAAATCAATCATATTCTGGCGGAAAAACCGGAAATTACAAACAGAGAAGATGCCGTTTCTTTGGAGCATCCGACTGGCGACCTGATGTTTAACCATGTCTCCTTTGATTTGCATGAAAGCAGAATTCTTGAGGATATCAGCTTTCATCTGGAAAGCGGGCATACACTGGGAATTATAGGTATGACAGGTGCAGGAAAGAGTACGATTGTAAATCTAATCAACCGTTTTTATGATGTAAATTCAGGAAGTATTTGTCTTGACGGAAAGGATATCAGAGAACTTACGCTTGAGTCTGTCAGAGATTGTACTTCGGTGGTGACACAGGACGTATTTCTCTTTTCAGATACGATTCGTGAAAATATCAAACTTGGTCGGCGCAGAACCATGTCGGATAAAACAGTGAAAAATGCTCTGTCAACCGCTCATGCATCAGAGTTTGTAGATAAGCTTGGAGCCGGTTATGATACGGTAATCGGGGAACGCGGTGTAGGACTTTCCGGCGGACAGAAGCAGCGCTTAAGCATTGCGAGAGCGCTGGCGAAGAATGCGAAAATATTAATTCTTGACGACTCCACATCAGCGCTTGATATGGAGACAGAATATGAAATTCAGCAGGAACTGGCAGCGAAAAAAGATGTCAGCAAGATTATTATTGCGCATAGAATTTCTTCCGTGAGAAACGCGGATGAAATTATTGTACTGGACCATGGCCGGATTACGGAACGGGGCAGACATGAAGAACTGATGGAGAAAAAGGGAATGTATTACGCCACTTATGAGGCGCAGTATGGAGATTACCGAAAGGCTGTTATTTAAGCAATTAACCTAATCAGTTTTTGACTGGTTATATAGAACAGGAGTTAGTTGTATGATTTAAGCCGGAAAGGAAAAACTATGTCTATTAATTCAGTAAAAGAAGATGAAGAGCAGAAGGATTCGGTCAAGATAAAAGTAATCTTAAGGCTGTTTCGATATATGCTTCGTTATAAAAAAGAAATTATATTTGTACTGCTGGCTATGTTGTTGTCTTTGTCTATTTCCATGGTAAATCCTCTTTTGATGGAACATGCGATAGATGTGAATATTACAGAGAAAGACTGGAATGGGCTGGTAACGGTGGTAGCTGTTTTGCTTGCTTTAAGCGTGGTGTTTATGTTTACTTCCAAGTTCTGGATGAAAACAATGGCAAGAGTGTCAAACAAGGTGCTTTTAGTGGTCAGAGAGGAATTGTATGCGCATATTCAGACGCTTGGGTTTGATTTCTTTGACAGCAGGCCGACAGGAAAGATACTGGCAAGAGTAATCGGCGATGTCAATGCGTTAAAGGACGTGATTCAAAGTACTGTGACGCAGTTAATACCGGATTTTTTAACAGTATTGGTTGTATTTATCATTATGTTTATTAAAAGTCCTGCGCTGACGTTTTCGGCGGTGGCGGCACTTCCGTTTATTATTGCAGGAATGTATGTAGCAGAGATTCTTGCGCATAAAAAGTGGCAGATTCACAGGAAGAAGTCCTCAAATATTACCGCATTTGTGCATGAGGATTTTTCGGGAATCGGTATTGTACAAAGCTTTACTGCGGAAAAGGAGTCTCAGAGCGAATTTTCCAAAATTGTGGATGAGCACCGAATTTCCTTTCGCAATGCGGTGCTGGTGGCGGACAGCTTTAGTCCTACAATTGAAATATCATGGGGAATCGGCACATTTTTATTATATTATATCGGAATACAAAAGCTTGGGGTCGGAACAGTGGGTGTTGGAACCTTTGTAGCCTTTTCTACTTATCTTTCCATGTTCTGGGGACCGGTGAGAAATCTTGCAAGCTATTATAATAAGCTGGTGACAAATATTTCAGCGGCAGAAAGAATTTTTGATATTTTAGATACTCCGGCGGAAGTAGCGGACAGAGAAGGGGCAGCAGAGCTTCCGAAAATTGAAGGCAGAGTGCGTTTTGAAGAAGTTTCCTTCGCATATCCTGATGAGCCGGAAAGATTCGTTTTACATAATGTAAATTTTGATATTCAGCCGGGAGAGACAATTGCGTTAGTCGGACCTACGGGAGCGGGAAAATCAACAATTGTAAATCTGGTCAGCAGGTTTTATAATGCTACAAAGGGCAGAGTGTTAATTGATGAGCATGATATTCAGAATGTAACGATTCACAGTTTAAGAAAACAGATGGGTGTTATGACACAGGAGAATTATCTGTTTTCCGGCACAATAAAAGATAATATCCGATATGGCAGGCTGAATGCTACAGATAATGAGGTAATTGCCGCTGCAAAGGCAGTTCATGCGCATGAGTTTATTATGAATCTGGAGCATGGATATGATACAGAAATCAGTGAGAGAGGCGCAAGGCTTTCGATTGGGCAGAGACAGCTTCTGGCATTTGCAAGAACAATGGTGTCAGACCCTGAGATATTGATATTGGATGAAGCGACCTCAAGTATTGATACACATACAGAAATTCTGGTTCAACAGGGAATTGAGTCGCTGTTACAGGGAAGAACTTCGTTTATCATTGCACACAGACTGTCAACGATTAAAAATGCAGACAGAATTTTTGTGATTGATGAGGGAGGAATTTTAGAACAGGGAAGTCATGAAGAACTGATAAACAAAAAAGGAGCATATTATCAGTTATATCAGGCTCAGTTTAAGAATATTGCATAATTTTCTCATATAATAAAATATTCGTCAGGAGGCAGATAAATAAATTATCTGTCTCCTTTTAAAATTTCTGATTTTCATTGTAATTTCTTCCATATTCATGTAAAATAGTAAAAACAGATAATATTTTAAAGGAGAAGTGTATATGAGTGAAGATTTGATATTTCATATTTTGGAAATAGAAAAAACCAAAGATGAAACTTTAATTAAAAATGCCTATCGTATGAAACTTGCCTCTACAAATCCGGAGGAAAAGCCGGAAGAATTTAAGCGCCTTCGGACTGCTTATGAAGAGGCGCTTGCTTACGCAAGAAAAACTGAGGAAGAAGATGAGGAAGATTCCATGATAACAGCGGAGGAACTCGATTCCCCTGCTGCCCGGTGGATTCAGAAGGTCAATGAGGTTTACAGCTCAATAAAAAGAAGGCTGGATGAAAATGAGTGGAAAGAACTTTTATCAGATGATATCTGCAGTGACCTTGAATATTCCGAGGAGATACAAAAAAGGCTTTTTTCATTTTTAATGGAAAATTATCAGCTTACAAGCCGGATTTTTCAGATATTAGATGAAAAATTTTCCATAGAAGAAAATGAAAATGAACTGAAGGAATATCTTCCGGAAGGCTTTGTAAACTTTATGATTGGGAGAATCCATGACAAAAAAGCAGAGCTGGAATTTGCGTTTGAATGGCTAGAGGGAGATGAATATGCCGATTATGATACCTTTATCCGACTTCAATATAATCTGGAAGAACAGGTTTTTCAGAAAGATTTTACAACGGCGAAACAGACAATAGAAGAGATGGAGACATTACATATTTACCATCCGTTTCTTGAGCTGGAGAAGGCAAGTATGGCAAGTCAGGAGGGTAACTGTACAGAGGCGGCCGATATTGCAAGACGGCTGATTCAGGATTATCCGGACAGCCTGCGTATTCCTTGCATAGGTGCAGAGATGATATGGAAAAGCGGAGAGCATGACGAAGCGGCAGAGATTTTTGCATCTATTGAGGAAAAAGAAGAATTTGCAGTAGTGGAAAAATATCTCGCCTACTATGCTTATGAAAAAGGAAATCAGAGGGAAGCTGAGGATTATGTTGCAAAGGTATTGAGACAGAATTATCAGGAGGAAGAATTTCTTGAATTTGTAAACAGGCTGGATAAAGAGCGAATAGAGCTTGCCAAGAAAAAAACGCCGGAAAACGCAGATGAGGCAAAGCGGTATGTAATCGCATGTATTCGAACTGAAAATTATAAAATCGGTCTGGAATTTTTAAAGAACAGCAGATTTCTTGAAGAATTAATCGGCGGATATGGATATCTCTGTCATTTCTATCTCAAGGAAGAAAAATGGAAGAAGGCCAGAGAGTCGGCGGTTACATGGAGAGAACGGCTTTCTGAAAAGAAAGACGAAGAGGATATCAACAAAAAAGTTGCACAAAGCTGGAATTATCAGGCTGAGGCGGCATATGGCATGGCGAAAATACCAAAGGAGGAGGAAATACCAGAGGAGAAGAAGCAGGCACTTTTGAAAGAAAGGGCATATTGGCTAAGAGAAGCAGAACAGGCACTTCGGGAGGCAATCGCATACCATGAGCAGGATATGTTTGTGCAGCTTCATACCTTTCTTTTGGATGTGCAAATGGATGCAGAGACATATGAAGCTGCAAAGAAGACAGCAGATGAGATTCTTGATGTCTATCCGAATTTCTTTATGGTATTGTCGAAAAAACAGAAAATCTGTTATGAGCTTCGCGAGGCACAGGAGGTGATTGATATCTTCTATCAGGCGCAGGACATTTATCTGAATTTTGAGGGGCGTGACATACTGGAAGAATATATTGCTGGATTTTATGATTTGGCAACAGCGGTATTTATACATTATCAGCAGTATGAAGATGCCGCCAATATTTTAAAACAGGCGGAACAGGCGGAGGTAGAAAGTCCTGTATTAAAGCTGTATAAAGTACGGCTTATGCGTTTAAAGGCATGGAGCGATATTTCTGTCTATCAGTCGGATAAGGAAGCGGAGAAAATACTGGCGGAATTTCTGGAGCAGAAGGTAGAAGACAGCCTTTTGGCAGACCTTTATTATGAAATGGCATTGATTGAGGATAAGCAGTATTATCAGCCATGGGTGCATGAGGGCAAGGCCAAGGAGTATATCTGCAAGGCAATTGAGCTTAATCAGGACCCGAATTATTATTATGTATATGGAAATATTTTATTTCAGGATAAAGAGTATAAAGAAGCGTTAAAGCAGTATGAGGAGACAGAGCGCATTGGAGGTGCAACGGAAAACCTTTATATTAATATGGGAAGATGCTATGACGAGCTTGATATTCTGGACCGCGCCATCTGGTACTTTACAGAAGCCGGAAAGATGGACCCTGAAAATGACAGAGTAAATGGATATCTGGGCAGTGTTTACACACGTTTAATGGAACATGGACAGAGTCGGGAATGTGGAGAACTGGCAATCAAATATACTACGCTTCAAATTGAGCGAAAAGGGGACAATCCTTTTGAATATATGGACAGATGTCGGGTATATCTGGATATGAACCGCTATGACGAGGCACTGGCGGATGCGGACTCTGCATTAAAGATTGATAAAAACAACTGTTTTGCATTAAGCTTTAAAGCAAAGGCATATCTTGGAAAAAAGCAGTATCAAAAGGCACTTTATTTTATTAAAAAGGCGATTGCCGCCATGAAATCTCCAAATGAAATTCTGGAGTTTTATCAGACTGCAGGAGACTGCTGCCGGTATATGAGAGATTTTAAGCAGGCAGAAGAATTTTATCGGAAGGGCTTAAAATATGCGATGGTAAAACGGCCGGGAACGGAGGACGAGTATTACAGCAGTCTGGTTTCTCTTTATAAGGCTTCGGGAGACTATAAAAAGGCATCAGAGACGATACAGCAGCGCTATAAGGTGAGCCGCAGCAGTGGAAGCTATTATGGACAGAACGAATGGAGATACCGGCTTGATTTGCTCCGGCTTGATTTGGCCTGTTTTTCAGGAGATAAAAAACAGGTGAATGAATATATCTCCGTGGCAAAGAAGATTCTGGCAGACAGCAAAGAAAACAGTACAGTGATGCAGCAGCTTGGAGATATCTATCTGTTTTATGACAATAATCGGAGAAAGGCAGTGAAAGCCTATGAATCAGCATATCTTCTGGCGGCAGAGGAGGATTCTTTAGAGTGGAATAAAGAGATTCTGTTGAGTCTTATGCTGTTTTATAAAGAAGACAACAATAAAAAGCTGCTTGCCAAATATAGAAAAATCTTTCTGGAGCTGCTCTGTGAAAAATACGATACAAGAGACAAGGCGCTGGCAGAGAAAAAATATACAGAGGCTTTGTATGATACCATGGAGAATTTATTTGAAATGGGAAAATACTGGCTTTGTATGGGAAATATAGAAAAGGCGAAGCAGTACTGTGAGAAAATGGAAGGCGAAAATCTATGTGCTTACTGTGTCAAAATGGGCTGTACAGATTATTATGAGCTGAAAGGTATGATTTATGAGGAAGAACAGAATCTTCACGAAGCGCTGAAATGTTATGAAATGGCAGTACAGCTTGACAGATTTAATGGATATTCGTCATGGAAGGTGAGAAGTCTGAAAAAAAAGCTATAATGAAATGAGAGGTAGAAAGCAGGATGATAGTAGGAATTGACTTGGGAACGACAAACAGTCTGATTGCATATTACAGTGATGAGGGAGCAAAGATTATCCCAAACAGGCTTGGAAAACATCTGACTCCTTCTGTGGTGGGAATTGACGGTGATACAGTGCTGGTAGGAGAAACGGCAAAGGAATACGGAATGCTTTATCCGGACAGGGTAGCTGATGTATTTAAGAGAAGCATGGGAACAGAGAGAAAATACCGTTTGGGAGAAAAGGAGCTTATGGCAGAGGAGCTTTCTGCGTTTGTACTGAAATTTTTAAAAGAGGATGCGGAAAAATATCTGGATGAGCCTATTACAGAAGCAGTAATTAGTGTGCCGGCATATTTTGACGAGAAGCGGAGAAAGGCGACCAAACGGGCAGGGGAGCTGGCAGGGCTTACAGTGGAGCGTATTATCAGTGAGCCTACGGCAGCCGCCATTGCCTATGGCCTGTATGAGAAAAATAAAAATACAAAGTTTCTTGTCTTTGACCTTGGTGGAGGAACCTTTGATGTATCTATTCTGGAATTGTTTCAGAATATTCTTGAGGTACGGGCAGTAGCAGGAGACAATTATCTTGGAGGAGAGGACTTTACCCATGTGCTGGAACGAAAATTTTTGGAGAAAAATGAAATAGAAGAAGAAAAGCTTACCCAGAAGGAATTATCTGCGATTCATTTTGAAGCAGAAAAGGGTAAGAGAAAATTTATAGAAGCGGATGCGATTGATATGAAATGTACGATTGGAAGTGAAGAAAAGCTGCTTCATATTTCATTAAGAGAATATGAAATTCTCTGTGCTTCTCTTTTGGAAAAAATCAGAAAGCCGGTACAGAGAAGCCTTGCAGATGCCCATATCCGTCTGTCGGAAATTGATGAAATCGTACTGGTAGGCGGCGGAACAAGACTTCCGGTAATTCGCAGCTTTATTGTAAAGCTCTTTAAAAAGTTTCCATCTGCCAATATCAATCCGGATGAGGCTGTGGCGCTAGGAGCGGCAATTCAGGCCGCAATGAAGGAGCGGCGGGAAGAGGTAAAGGAAGTAATTCTCACGGATGTCTGTTCTTTTACTCTGGGAACAGAGGTGTCAATTCCAAGAGGGAACGGGCAATTTGAGTCCGGTCACTTTTTCCCAATTATTGAGAGAAATACCGTGATTCCTGCCAGCAGGACAGAACGGCTTTATACACTGCATGACAATCAGGAAATGATTCATGTCAATGTTTTGCAGGGAGAAAGCCGGTTTGCAGAAAATAATCTGCTGCTCGGCGCGCTGGATATCAGAGTTCCAAAAAACAAGGCAGGAGAGGAGGCGGTAGACGTTACTTATACTTATGATATTAATTCACTGCTGGAAGTTGAGGTAAAAGTAGTTTCTAACGGAGAGAAAAAAAAGGTATATATCAAGGGAAATGAAAATGAGATGAGCATGGAGCAGATGAAGGAAAGAATGGAAGAACTGTCTTACTTAAAGATTCAGCCAAAGGACCAGGAGGAAAACAGACTTTTGCTCTTAAAGGGTGACCGGCTCTATGAGGAAAGCACAGGAGATGAAAGAAAACTTCTGGAAATATGGATGAATGAATTTGAAGCTGCACTTGCCACCAGAGAACATGGCGTAATTGCGGATGCAAGAAGAGTTTTTGCAAAAAGACTTCAGGAAATTATAGATAGAATGGATTAAAATAAATTGACAGAAAGGCGGAGATGTGCTATGGAGTTAAAAAAACTGGGATTTGGAATGATGAGAATGCCGTTAGTGGAAAAAAAGGACCAGACAAAGGTAGATATTGAACAGGTCTGCCGGATGGTGGATGCATTTTTGGAGCAGGGCTTTACTTATTTTGATACGGCATATATGTATCATGAGTATGCCAGCGAAAGAGTAGTAAAAAAGGTTCTGGTGGACAGGCATCCGAGAGAAAGTTTTCTGCTTGCCACCAAGCTGCCAACCATGATGTTAAGCAAAAAAGAGGATATGGAGCGGATTTTTAATGAGCAGCTTGAAAAATGCGGAGTAGAGTATTTTGATTATTATCTTTTGCATTGTCTGGACACAAGAAATTATGATATCTGTAAAAGGCTTGGCTGTTTTGAGTTTGCGATGCAGAAAAAAAAGGAGGGAAAAATCAGAAAACTTGGATTTTCCTTTCATGACAAGGCAGATATTTTAGATATGATTTTAAAAGAACATCCGGAAGTGGAGTTTGTTCAGCTTCAGATTAATTATCTGGACTGGGAGAATGAAAATGTTCAGTCACGCAAATGTCATGAAACTGCGGTGAAACACGGGAAGGATATTATTGTAATGGAGCCTGTCAAAGGTGGTATGCTGGCACAGATACCAGATAAGGCGGAAGAACTTTTGAAAGAATATAATGCAGACAGTTCCATGGCATCGTGGGCAATCCGGTATGCGGCAAGTCTTGAAAATGTATTTATGGTGCTTTCGGGCATGTCCAGTTATGAGCAGATGATGGATAACCTTTCTTATATGAAGGAATTTCAGCCATTTACAGAGGAAGAAAGCAGACTGGTAGAGCAGGCAGTGGATATTATCAATACAAGTATTGCCATTCCATGTACAAACTGCAGATATTGTGTAGAGGGATGTCCAAAGAAGATTCCGATTCCCGAGTTCTTTAAAATCTATAACCAGTATGCGAGATTTAAGGAGGGCTCCCGTACAAGAGGGCGTTATCGTAATCTGACAAAGGAATATGGAAAAGCGTCGGAATGTGTGGCATGTGGAAATTGTGAAAGACATTGTCCGCAGAGCTTAAAAATCAGTGATTATATGAAGGAAATATCAGCAGTATACGACAATAAAATATAAAAGGAGGAAGATATGTTATTTATTCAATATCCGAAATGTACTACATGTAAAAAAGCCGAAAAATGGCTGAAAGACCATGATATTTCTTATGAAAGCCGCCATATAAAAGAAGAAAATCCGACTTATGAGGAATTAAAGAAATGGTATAAGAAAAGTGGAATGGATATTAAAAAATTTTTTAATACCAGTGGAAATCTGTATAAGGAAATGAAGTTAAAGGATAAACTACCGGAAATGAGTGAGGAAGAAAAATTAAAGCTTCTTGCTACGGATGGAATGTTAGTGAAAAGACCTCTTATAGTGACAGAAGATAAAATTCTTACGGGATTTAAGGAAAGTGAATGGGAGGAAAAACTGAAATCTTAGACATGTTTCACAGCAAAAAATGTATGTTTTACAGCATTTGTTTTTATAATCTGACCAGTCTTCCGATATAATAATCATAAAAATATGAAAATTAAAAATAGAAAAAATATATGGGAAGTGGAAAAATGCAGATTGTGATATGTGACGATGAAAAAAAAATTCAGGAATTATTGGCAGAAAAAGTACAGAAATTATATCCAACAGCAGAAGTGATTTTATTTGCTTCTGGTCAGGAGCTGCTTTGGTCAGATAAGGACCCCGATATCCTGTTACTTGATATAGGTATGCCCGGAAAAAACGGAATGGAAACGGCAAAAGAATTTCGCAGGAGACATAAAAAGACAATTCTTATCTTTGTAACAGCATTTGCGGAGTATGTCTTTCAGGCGTTTGACGTAGGGGCATTTCATTATCTTGTAAAACCTTTTACAGATGAAAAATTTTTGGAAGTGCTGCAAAGTGCAGTGAAACAGTATGAGGGCAGAGATTATTTGCACGAAAAGGGAACCCCGCCTTTTATGATATTATCAGGCGGGGAACATATTATGATAAAGCCGGAGGAGATTATATACGCAGAGGTGTTTAACAGAAAAATTCTTCTTCATACAATCGATTCTGATATAGAATATTACGGAAAAATGAAGGAGCTGGAAAAACAGGTGGGTGAAAACTTTTATCGTTCTCACAGGTCGTATCTTGTCAATTTTGCTTTTATCAGAAAATATGATGTCAAAACGATTTATCTGGAAAAGGGACAGGCATTAATGTCAAAAAAGAGTTATCACGAGTTTGTAAAGTGTTATCACAGGTATCATCAAAAAAGAGGAAAGCAGTAGATGGAAGAAATGAGAATATACTGGGAACTTTCTTCAAATATTTATTTTCTATTGAACAGATTTTTAATAGGGTATTGGCTGTGTCGTTTCGCCAGACCTTTTATGGAAAATAAAAGAGCTTCCGTTTATGCAGGTGCTGCTTACTTTGCGATAATGCAGATATTGTATATGGTGCCTTTTGAACTGAATAATTTTACAGTATATGGAGCCGGAATGCTGCTTTCATTTCTGGTGATGTGCTGGAAAGACAGAAGAAATTACCGGCAGAAAATATTTATCTCAACAGCTTTTTTTTCACTGCGCTGGCTGTCGGCATATATGACAAATATTATATCTCAAAAGCTGTATATGCTGCTTCTCTATCATCCATATATGATACAGCGGCCTGTTTTACAGTTTATCGCCTATAACAGTACAGAAATCCTCCATTTGTTTCTCTGGTCGGCAATTTTAAAAGTCAGCGTAAGCGCAATTATAAGAGCATATATTTATAAGAGAGAAGAACTTACCATAAAGGAAATGCTTATACTTATCATGCCTTGTGTGGCGGAAATGCTTGAATATGGAATTTTATTATATTACCGGAATTTTATACAAACAGAAGACAGTGAAAATCCGCTTATATATGATGCTCTGGCATTTTTGCATTATGGAATATCAATTTTTATCATTGTGATTACGACAGTGCTTTTTCAGAATATTAGGGCAAGACAGGAGGAAAAACTGCAAAATGAACTGCTTGTCATGCAGGTGGAAAACGTCAAAAAACATATTGAGCAGGTCGAAGAGTTATACAGGAATATCCGCAGTTTACGGCATGATATGGCAAATCATGTTCTTACGCTGGAAAGGCTTTATACAGCGGAAAAAACAGAAGAAGCTATTGCTTACAGCAGAGATTTGCAGAAAACTCTTGCTCAAATAACAGGAGACATAAAAAGCGGTAATCCTGTTACAGATGTAATTTTACAGGAATGGAAGCACGAGGCAGAAAAAAAAGAGATTCTCTTTCAGTCAGAATTTTATTATCCCACAGATTCTAATATAAATGCTTTTGACATTAGTGTTATATTAAATAATGCTTTACAGAATGCTGTGGAAAATACAAAAAATGATGGCACAGGCTATATTTCTGTTTTGTCATGGCGCAGAAAAAATGTTTATATGATAGAAATAAAAAACAGTTTTGCACAAATGTTGCAATGGGATGAACGAAATGACTTTCCAATTACTTCAAAAGAAAAAAGTGACAGTCATGGATATGGACTGGGCAATATTCGTCGAATTGCGGAAAAATATACCGGAGATATGGATATTATACTAAAAGATAAAGAATTTTGCCTCAGTATTATGCTGATAATAGAAGAATAATTTTCAATAGATGTTACCTGTTTTCTTTGGTTATATGTTATACTATATAATAATAAAAATATCCGCAGAGCATGTCTTATTGCGGAAGAAGGAGGATTGTAAATGGGGAAACAATTAGTATGGCAAGAGCGATTTAATATTGGTGTAGATATTATTGACAGAGAGCACAGAAAGCTTTTCAGTATTCTGAACAGAATGCTGGCAGCAGGAGAAGATGAGGAAAAAAATATATGGACCTATCAGGAGGGGATTAAGTATTTTAAAGAGCATGCGATGAAGCATTTTACAGAAGAAGAATCTTATATGGCTTCTATTAATTACATAGGATTTGAAACTCACAGACGCCTTCATGACAATTTCAGAAGAAAAACTCTGCGGGCACTTGAGAAGGAACTGAAGCAGACAAATTATTCCGAGGAAGCTGTCAGCCATTTTTTAAGCGTATGTGCAGGATGGCTGATTGGGCATACCCTGATAGAGGACCGTGCAATTACAGGACAGGGTGTCAGCAAATGGAAGGACCTTCTGCCGGAGGAAGAACAGGCTGCCATGAGACAGACAATTATTCAGCTTTTACACGATTTGTTTCATCTGAATGCCAAGGTAATTAGTGAGTGTTACGGCGGAGAAAGGTTTGGAAAAGGGATTTATTATCGTCTGGTTTATGGTACAAAACAGAAAGAACAGTGGGAGATATTTCTGGTTTTTGAAGAGAAGCTGATTGTTAATACAATTGGCAGCATGCTTGCAATTGAATCAGAAACGATAAATGCTATGATGGTAAATGCTGCCAGATATACAGCGCGGCAGTTTATAGAGCGTATCAGAGAATGTTTTCCGTCTGCGGATTTATATGAAATGAAAGAAGAAAATTTGCTGACCTATGAGCAGTTTCAGAGGGCATTTGCAGGACAGCGTCCTCAGTTCAGCCTGTTGTTTGATACTGGAAAGGGATATTTTGTATATTCTGTGGTTGCACCACATTTGATTGAAAGTGGACTGGGAACCGCTCTTAAACATGAAAATGCAATGACGGAGGTTTGCAAATATCTGAATGAAAATAAAGAAATTGAGAAAAAAAAGCTGCTGATAGTAGATGATTCCGAGGTAATGTGTCAGGCTTTAAAGGAACTGTTTCACAAAGATTATGAGGTTTCTCTGGCAAAATCAGGGCTGTCTGCAATTGCTTCCATTACGCTTGACAGACCGGATTTGATTTTACTGGATTATGAAATGCCAGTGTGCGACGGCAGTCAGATATTCGCGATGATTCGTTCAGAAAAGGACTTTGCAGATATTCCGGTTATTTTTCTGACAGGCAGAGTTGACAAGGAAAGTATTCAAAAGGTATTATCGTTAAAGCCGGAGGGATATCTGGTAAAAAGTCTGCCGCCCGCCGAGATAAAAAAAGGGATTAACAAATATTTTGAACAAAAAACAGCCAGGAAGAAAGAGTGAATATATAGAGTTGAAGACAAAATTGAATTTCTAAATTTCAGATTTTAGTTTTATATGCAGAACTGTTGTCAGTGAAAAGGCACAGTTCTGCATTTTATTTATCTATTTTGCCGCAAAAAATTTATTTCTTCATAAATTTCAATAGTAAAAAGTTTTGTTCTTTGCAGGTTTTAATGATATAATAAAAAGTATAATATAACAAGACAATAAATTGGAGAAAAGATTAAAAATAAAAAACACAGGGAGAAGAATCTATGCTGTCAAAGTCAATTGATTTTTTGCTGGAATATGCAGGGCCGGTGATAAAATATCGGCTAAAAAAAGAGATATTAAAGGATATTACAAAAACAGAAGAGGAAAATCTGTTAGGGCAGATTTATCAAATGCCATATTTCAAGCTGTTGGAAACTTATGTGAAACCAGACGGCTATATTGGAAATGGAATGCACAGTTGGGATAACTGGCGGGGACAAAAACTTCATGAGACTCCACTTCAGGATGGAGAGGCAGCAGCAAGACTTCTGTCCTATTATTCCATTCCAAAAACGCATCCATTTGTATCTGGATATGTCCAGGCAATGCGGGATGAAGAAATCCTGCGAAAAGAATTTTCTTATATTCCGCCTGAAATTCCCCGATTTGAAAACAGATTCATCGGCCTGAACAGCGGAAACAGCCTGATGGCGCTTATTTACACTATGCAGGCGATGCTTGGGTATGGAGATGATTATGAGGATTTAAAGGAATTTCAGCAGATTTCTCTCAAAGGCTTTCAACGTGTTCTTGACATATCATCTCTTGATGAAATTATCACTTTTCATGAAGGGGCAAAGCGCAGTTATCATTATATTGATGCAAATGAGTACTTTCCTGATGTATATACACTTGGAATGCTTGCATATACACAGAGCTGGCGTGCAGAGAACACAGTAAAAATGCTTGGTGATTCATTGAATCATATCAATGCTGTTATGAAGCCGGAAAATAGTATGTATATTCGAATCAAAGGTAAATATATCGCTCCTTGTGGTGCATTTATACATCCATTCAGACCATTTCATCCGGATGCACCGGATTCTATCTTTTACAGGCGGGCATTAACTGAAATCGCAATGCTTGGTGTGGGAAACAGTGTGGATGTGATAAAAGAATCTGTAAGCAATATAGAAGAAGAACTGGAAAAAGACGGAATATTAAGAATGTATTCTGTTATTCCAAAAGACAAATGTTACAGGGCTCAGAAAATTGGTTTTCCGTCAGCATATACTGATGTGAGGCTGGAGGCAGATTATAAAATAGAAAAAGCATGGCTGTGTGACCTTACGTTTTGGGCAGTGCAGTTTTTATATTTAGTAAAAGGAATTTAAAAAGGAGCGTAAAATGTCAAAAATATTTAATACGGCTGCTGTGTTATGACAGATAAACTTGCCAAAAATTTGTCTAAACTTCAAAAGAATATTGATAATAGAAATGAATTTTTTGCTCTTAAATCTTTTTTTTTTTTTTTGAGTGATATATGTGAGAGTGTAAATAAGCCCATTGTTTTGATGATTGACGAGGTTGATAATGCAGCGGATAATCAGGTATTCATGAAATAATTATAGGAGATAAAACTGTGAGAAAATAACAAAGAAATAAAAAGTTTGGATGTCTAAAGCATATTATTCAAATGTAAAAATATATTATCTCTATAAGAAAAATATCAGGAGATATAAAGAAATGGAAGAAAAAACAGGCCATATTGTGAATACCTGCAGCTTTGCCGGTATAAAACCGATTATAATGGATTTGCCTTATCCGACGATTCAGGTAAAGGAAAAAAATCAGGCTTATGCAAATCTGCTCAGTATTGATTACTGCGGCTCTGTGTCTGAGCTGTCTGCAATTGCACAATATATTAATAACGAAAATTGTCTGTCTGCTAGGAATTGTCCTCTGGCAAAGACAATTTTGGGAATTGCAATGGCGGAAATGATGCATTTGCAGAAATTAGGAGAACTTATCTCTCTACTAGGTGGAAATGTTGATTTTATGGCAAGACAGCAGAATGGAAGGCAGAAAATGTGGACTCCAGAATATCTGACAATTCCCAAAAATCCGCAGAAAATGCTGCTGGCTGATATAGAGGCAGAAAAAGGGGCGGTAAGTCAGTACAGAATGCATATTCAAATGATAAATGACAATTGTATCAAAGATGTGCTGGAAAGAATTATTATGGATGAGGAATATCATATTATGTTGCTTCAGATTTTGATGAAAGAAGTATCATAAACAGTTGTGAGCAAAAAATAAGACAGGAAATATGTAAAAACAGAAAGCTGTATAATTCGGATAAACGAGTATATGGCTTTCGGTTTTTATTTTTAAATATTTTTAGAAAAATTCAGATAATAAATGACAAAACATGGACCATATATTTATCAAAAAAAAATATTGACATAAATAAAGAATTGAGTATATAATGGGTATGGAACGCTGAAAATTTTTTTAAGGGGGTAGTTAAAAAAAGAGATTAAAACATTATAATTAATCAAATAATCAACTGCTGCTGGTTATATTTACGCAGACGTTGGTTGTAGATTAGGGGCAACAAGTAAAGCAAAGGAAAGGAATGGTAAAAAGATGAGCAATATACCAAGATTAACAGATTTAGAAACAATAATTATGAAAGTGCTGTGGCAGCATGATAGAGGGTTAACCATACAGGAAATCACAGCATGTATTGAGGAGAAAAAAATTAGTACCGCTTCTGTTGCTCAGGCAGTAAAGCATATGCTTGCCAAGGAGGCAATAGAAGTTGGCAAGCATGTACCGGTAGCAAACGTATATGCTAGGACTTTTGCTACATGTTTTAGTCAGAAAGAGTTTCTCGCTTCTGAATTTAGCAGAATGCAGGAGGCGGTATATGGCAGAAGATGTCATACAGCAGGAATTGCAGCGGCATTTTTGGGCAGTGAAAGTGCAAAAAATATAGAAGCTGAGGAGATGGATGAACTTCAGAAAATTATAGATGAAAAGAAGAAGCAGATGAAAAAATAGAAAAATAGAAAAACAGGAGAGAAACAAAATGAATCTTTCCATCACGTCGATAGTAACTGCCTGTCTGCTGAATTCATTGCTGATTATTTGTGTATGTATTCTGGCAAAAAAGGACAGTGTTATTAGCAGGATGGGACCGGAATGTATGATTTTTATAATGCTGGTGATGATATTGCGGATGTTTCTTCCGTTTGAATTTCCGTATACGTACAGCATATGGATAGAGGATAGTTTGAGTTTTATTATGACATTTTTCTTGTATCCTATATTTTCAGGGAACATTCAGATAATGGTCTGGCACGTCTTGATGGCAGTATGGGAAATTGGTGCCATATGGGGATTGATACACAGTATATTGACGTATAGAAATATACTTCGATATACTGAACTGCTGCCTGAAGAAAAATGGGAAACAATTTTGGAGAAATATCATTTAAACCAGACAGAATTTGGAAATCTTGATAAAATGAAGCTGGCATACAGTCAGGGAATTTTTTCGCCATGTATAATGGGAATAAAGCATCCTTGTCTGATTCTGCCGGAGATGGATTATCCTGAAAAGCAATTCTATTATATTCTTCTGCATGAGAGTATGCATGTAAAAAACAGAGATATTATATGGAAAGTATTGATTGATATGCTTTGTATTGTATTTTGGTGGAATCCAGTGTTTCGCTATCTGAGGAAAGAGCTTTTTCAACTGATAGAGATGCGAAATGACATGAGGATTGTTTCAAAATTGTCAGAAGAGGAAGAAATCGAATATATGCAGGCTCTGAAGGATACTGCAGTTCAGGCGAAGGGGAAAGAGTTTGATTTTTGTGTTTCATTTAAAAGAAGAAAAAACAGTGAATTAAAAAGACGAATGAATCTTCTGAGAAACAGGAAATATTGCAGATGGCAACAGGTGGTATTTTGCTTTCTGGCTTTTGCAATGTTGTTTTTGACTTCGACGGTTATTATTGAGCCGTATACTTTTAAAAATATCAAAGAAGAAGGGGAGAGACTTACAGATGAGAATACATATCTGGTAAGAAACGGGGATAGATATGATGTTTATGTATATGGAAAATATGCTATAACAGTAGAAAATATAGAAGGATTTGAAGGCGTAACAATTTATGATAATTTAGAGGAGGCAAAGAAAAATGAGTAGAAAGAAAATTTTACAGGGTATAATAGCGGGGATGGCAGCAGTATCTATTATAAATGCTGGCTGTATAAAAGATGTAAAGGCAGAAACAGCAGAGGTTGTCAATACAAAGGTTGTTACAGAAGATAATTCTGTCAGTGTTAGAAGTTCTAAAAAAGTATGGGTTTATAAAGAAGAGAATGGAAAGAGATATATGAGATTATATGATGCCACAAATCAAGTGTGGCTGACAGACTGGATAGTTTGCGCATAAAAATATTGGTAAATCCAAGTATATAGATAAAATAATTTAGGGTAAAATTTTATTCATAAAAATCATACAATATTCTGGTTTTATTCTAGAGAAAGCTTGTATTATTGCAATACAGGTTTTCTTTTGAGACTATTAGTTAGAAATATTTTGACTATTGATTATAAATAAAATATGCCGAAAAATATTTTATAAAAAAATAAAGTTTATGTTGACAAATAAAAACATGGGTATTATGATTTGAATATAAAAATAATAGACGAAGTAAATAGAAGAAAGAAAATGGATGGATACCGGAATTTTCACATTATCATCAGTCTTTGTATGAGAGAATTGATTCAACTGGTTCCTTTCGTTATTTTTTTAGTAGTTTTAACATGTTTTTGTGGAATGTTTTAGTGCAGAGACAGGAATTTTCCAGATTATTTATACTGGCGGGAACAGAAATAAAAGATAATTGTTTTATATTTTTCTCGGAGTATTTATTTTGGCTGTAACAGAATTTCTGACTGTACTGTTTTGAAATACGAAACAAAAGAAAAAATCTTTGACTGAAAGATTATAAATGTCGTTGATATAAATAATAATGGAGATAGAAGAATTAAATAATTAGTTTAGTACAGTAATTCTAATTTAATATTTAATTGCATTTGCCGACATGGTTTGATAAAATTATTGTAATTCATACAATGCAATCATGCACTATGCACATACATTATACAAAAAATCGAGGATGCTGTTATGGAGATACTAATTATCGAAGATGATGAAAATATTGCAGATGCTGTCAGAGAAATACTGTCCTTAAATAATTATCATACTGAAATATGCTATTCAGGGCTTGTGGCGGTAGACTGTGTACAGAGAAATTACTATGATTTAATTCTTTTAGATATTATGCTGCCCGGAATGGATGGTTTTCAGGTTATGGAGAAGATTTCGGGTAAAGATGTTCCTGTTATTTTTATAACAGCAAAGCAGAATATCGGAGATAAGCTGATGGGATTTTCACTTGGAGCTGAGGATTATATTGTAAAGCCGTTTAATTTTATGGAGCTGCTTGCAAGGGTAGAGGTGGTGTTAAGAAGAAATAAAAAAATGAGAAATGAATACAGTTACAGAGATGTAAAGATAAACCTTATTTCTCATCATGTTGTAAAAAATGGAGTGGATATTGAGATGACTCCAAAAGAATTTGAACTGCTGGTGCTTTTTGTTAAATATCAGGATTTAATTATGAGCCGTGAACAGCTTGTTAAATCTGTCGGAGGAGGAAATTCTCCAAAATCCACCAGAACCATTGATAATCATATTGGACAAATCAGAAAAAAACTTGATTGGAAGGATGTTCTGATATCGATTCCCAAAATAGGATATAAATTAAAAAGGGAAAAGTAACAGGGTGTAGAGATGCCTTTACTGCATTTCTACACCCTGCTCGCTGATTATGACCGGTTATAAAATTCGACAATATCGCGATAAACTTTTTTATAATCTATTTCATTTAAAATTTCATGCCTCATATTTGGATAGTCGATTTTGATAATATTTAAAAATCCGGCAGTTTTTAAAATCTGAAAAGAGTCATCTGCGCCTTTGTCTTTTCCGACACAGGGGTCATCTGTTCCACGAAGCAGCAAAATCGGAAGGGTCTTTTGTATGTTTTTATAACTTTCTGACTGATGCATTTTTATAACAAGATGATATAAATCCTTAAAAGCAGAGCAGGTAAAGCCAATTCCACAATATGGGTCATTTAGATAGGCTTTTATTGTATCCGGATTGTGACAAATCCAGTCAACCTCTGTCTGAGGGTTGGATATGCCACGGTTAAATACTCCCACAGTCAGATTTTGCAAAAATTTGGACTTATAGTCCGCGCCTCGAAAAGTCTGAATCACAGAAGCGCAGAATAGTCCAAAATAAGCACCTGTCTGGAAATTTGGATAACCGGATAAAACAGCCTTTTTATAATCATGTGAATGCTTTTGCAGCAGTACTCGACTGATAATCGTGCCCATTGAATGTGCAAAGAGATAGACGGGGATATCGGGATACTTTTGCGCAATAAATCTGCGAATCCTCACTTCATCTGCTATCAGTGCTTTATCGCCATTTTTTTCGCTGAAAAATCCAAGACAGGATGCAGAAGCTCCATGCCCTCTCAAGTCAGAGCTTACCACCGCAAATCCGCTTTCGTTTAAAAATCCGGCAAATTTTTCATAGCGTTTTTGATGTTCTTCCATACCATGAATAATCTGAATAACGGCCTTTGGGTGTTCGATATCAAAAGTATGCACAGATAGAGAATACTGGTCATTTGCGGTCAGTTTGTATTTTTTCATTGCTTCTTTCTCCTTTTTCTTTTTTTCACTATTTACTTTTATTATTTATTTTCATTCTTTTTTTCACCAGTTTTTTCTTTTATGTTTTCTAAATCTTCTTTTTGTTTGGTTTCTGTTGCGAAGTTTTCTTCTGTTTGTCTGATTTCCGGTTTTATATTTGATATGCGGGACATCACTCCGCTGTCAGGGTCAGTATAAAAAAAGATTTGTTTTTTATTCAGGCGTTTTTCGAGAAGTTGACTGATAATATATGCAAAAACTGCAAGAGTGGGAACTCCAAGAAACATTCCCAAAACTCCTGCCACAGAACCTCCCACTGTAATGGCAAAGATAATCCATAATGGCCGGAGACCTGTGCTGTCGCCAAGAATTTTTGGTCCAAGAAAAAGCCCGTCGAACTGCTGAAGTACAATAATCAATACTACAAAAATTAATGCATATTTTAAATCAACAAACAACAGAAGAAGTACTCCCGGAACTGCGCCGATAAACGGACCAAAATAGGGAATCATATTGGTAACCCCCACAATTACGCTAATCATTAATCCATATGGAAGCTTTATAATTGACATAATAATAAAGCACAAAATTCCGATAATCAGGGAATCAATCATTTTTCCAAGGACAAAACCGCTGAAAATTTTATTACATTCAAATGCGGTATTCAGTATTTTATCTCCGTTTTTTGCACCGAAAAGAGCATAAATCATCTTTTTGGAATTGTTCAGCAACAGATTCTTATCAATCAGCATATAGATAGAAACCATAATTGCAATTAAAGCATTCAACACACCGGAGATAAGAGACATGGATGTGGAATAGATGGTTGGTATAATTTCAGGAATTGCATTTGTGATAAAATCCATCAGTTTATCGGGAATATTCTGAATTGCTTCATTGACAACCGTCAAATCCCATTCAGGATGCTTGGCTTCCATTTCCAGAAGTTTTTCCATAAGCTGATTATAGCCGGATTGTGCAGAATTTACCAGTGTAGTAATCTGCTTTAACGAATCTGTAATTTGTGGGATAATATAAAACAGACAGGTAACAATCAGTCCGATTACAACAATATAGGATAGAATAATGGAACACACTTTTTTTGCACCTTTTGCTCTGCTTTTGTTTTTAAAAATCAGTCCAAACAGTTTATCATAAATAAATTTTGTTACAGGATTAATCAAATATGCAATCAGAAGTCCAAGAATAAAGGGATACAGTATACTAATGGTATTTGAAATAGCTGTACTGGTAGAATCCCAGTTAAAGATAACTTTTATAATAACTGCACTGGCGATAATTACAACGATAGAATAGAGGGCGATAGTATAGTATTTACTGTTTTTAGAAAATTTATGAGACATTTGCTTTCCCTTTCTTTTATAATATGATGTTATATGTATCTGATGTTATGGTATACTTTATGTCATATAGTATACCATTTTAATGGATAATTCAAGAAAATAGAGGAAAAAAAAGTAAATTTCTGTTTTCAGATTATTTTTTTAGTGGTATGATATAACAATAGGTAACTTATGAACAATAGGTAACGTATGAACAATAGGTAACGTATGAACAATAGGTAACGTATGAACAATAGGTAACTTATAACAGCGCGAAAAGTAATATTTTTTAGATTTCACCAGATAATATCAGTAAAAAACAAAGAATAAGGATGGATAGAAATGGAATATAATTATAGAAAAACACGTGCAAGACATCGCACAGGATATAGAAACAGAAGAATTAACAGAAAAAAGGAGCTGATTATAAAAGTCAGCGGGACCATTTTAACATTTGTACTTGTAACAGGTGCGGTTGTTTCTTACTTTGGAAAGAAACAGGAGGATATTCTGGTTCAAGCAGGGGATTCCATGGTGAAACAAGTAAACGAAGAAATGGAAATTACTATACCTGAGGGAACAACGAAGGAAGAGACAGAACAGACAGAGCAGGAAATACCAGAAAAAAAGAAATTTGAATATCCCGCTGTCAGTGAATCTTATGCGGATATTGTGTCAGAAGAAATAAAAAGTCCCTATATAGCACTTTTAGATGTGGAAAACAATCAAATTATAGCTGGGAGAAATATAGATGCGAAAATTTATCCCGCTTCCATGACCAAAGTCTTATCATTAATTGTGGCAGTAGAGAATATTACAGATTTATCACAGACTTTTACCATGACGGGAGATATTATAGACCCTCTGGTGAGGGAAGAAGCTTCGAGGGCAGGTTTTGAGGCAGGAGATATTGTCAGTGTGGAGGATATGCTGTATGGGCTTGTACTTCCATCAGGTGCGGATGCCGCAGTTGGACTGGCGATTATAACAGCCGGCTCTGAGGCTGCATTTGCGGACCTTATGAATCAGAAATGTGCTGAATTAGGTCTTGTCTCTTCACACTTTACAAACGCTTCCGGACTGTTTGATGAAAATCAGTATACAACGCCTGTGGAGATGGCTCTTATTTTAAAATATGCGATGCAGAATGAAACCTGTGCGAAAATACTTTCCACATATCAGTATACAACAGCTCCAATGGCTTCCAATCCGGAAGGAATATTGCTCAGCAGCACAATGTTCAGCCGCATGTATGGAACAGAGGTAGAAGGAGTAACTATTACTGCAGGAAAGACAGGTTATACAGAAGAGGCAAAAAACTGTCTGGTCAGTTTTGCACAAAAGGGAGAACATCATTATATAGCTCTTACAGCAGGCGCCGAGAATAAATGGCATGTTATTTTCGATGATTTTGAAATTTATAAAAATTATCTTCCACAGACAGAATAATCCGAACAGCTATGGAACGAAAAGGCAGGGAATAAAATGGCAGAAAAAGTAGACAGAAGAATTAGAAAAACAAAAACTCAGCTAAAAAATGGTCTGGCAAAATTAATGGCAGAGAAAAGTATTAACGAAATATCTGTAAAGGAGCTTGTGGAGCTGGTAGATATTAACCGTTCAACTTTTTATCTTCATTATTCAGATATCTATAATCTTCTTGAGGAGATAGAGGAGGAAATGCTTTCTGAAATAAAGCAGAGCATAGAACAGCATCCCATGGGAGTGGGATACAATACCTTCACTTATCTGGAGGATATTTATCTGGCGCTGGAAAACAATAAAGACATATGTAAGGCGCTTTTAGGAGATAACGGGGATGCATCCTTTATTTTCAAAATGAAGGAAATTGTGCAGGAAAATTCCATGAAACAATTAGAGCTGCTCTTTCCAGATATTAAGGAGGATTTAAAATATACATTTTCGTTTTGTTTAAGCGGCTGTATGGGAATTGTAAATCAGTGGCTGTTTGAAAATGGCTCGGAGTCACCACAGCATATGGCAAAATTAACTTTTTCCATGCTGATACATGCGCTTGGTATTGACGGCAAATATGAGAAGATTTTAAATGAACAGGATAAAAATAATATTGTAAGTCATAAGTAAACAGGATATAATGCAATAATGGAAATTTATAAAAAAATAAACAGTAAATATTGGAGGAATTATGAGAGAAACAGATTCAACAAAGACTTTAGCAGAATCTTTAACAGGAATTTCAACAGGAATTTCAACAGGAATTTCAAAAGGAATGATGGCATATGAATTTATTAAGAAGGAAGAAATTGATGAGTTAAATTCTGTCGGTTACCTTCTTTGTCATAAAAAGACTGGCGCAAGGGTGGTGCTTCTTGTTAATGAAGATAACAACAAGGTATTTAATATCGGTTTTCGCACCCCTCCTGCAGACAGTACAGGAGTGGCGCATATTATTGAACATACGGTACTGTGCGGCTCAAAAAAGTATCCGCCAAAAGACCCGTTTGTGGAGCTGGCAAAGGGCTCGCTTAATACATTTTTAAATGCCATGACCTTTTCAGATAAAACAATATATCCGGTGGCAAGCTGCAATGAAAAGGATTTTAAAAATCTGATGAATGTATATCTGGATGCTGTATTTTATCCAAATATCTATAAAAAAGAGGAAATATTCCGTCAGGAGGGCTGGAGCTATGAACTTGAAGATAAGGACAAACCGCTGATTTATAACGGAGTAGTCTACAATGAAATGAAGGGAGCTCTGTCAACTCCGGAGAGACTTCTTATGCAGGAGGCAGAGCGTGAAATGTTTCCTGATACCTGTTATTCCCATGTATCAGGAGGAGACCCAAAACATATACCGGAGCTTAGCTATGAGCAGTTTCTTGATTTTCACAGGAAATATTATCATCCTTCCAACAGCTATATTTATTTGTATGGAAATATGGACATGCCTGTTTATCTTGAATGGATAGACAGAGAATATCTGAGTAATTTTGAGAAATCAGAAGTGAAGATAGAGTTTTCAGAGCAGAAGCCTTTTGAGCATACAAAATATTGTGTGAAACAATATCCGCTTGGAGAAGGGGAAGAAGAACAGTCAAAAAGTATGTATTCCTATATAGTAACAGCCGGTGGTGCACTTGACAGGCAGGAGCATTATGCAATGAAAGTGCTTGACTATGCGCTTTTGTCCATGCCCGGCGCACCGGTAAAGCAGGCGCTTCTTGACGCCGGTATTGGAAAGGATATCTCAGGAGGATTTTCAAACGGCACGCTGCAAAACAGTTTCTATGTTACTGCAAAGGAAGCAGAGGAAGGAAAACAGGATAAATTTCAGGAAATAATAGAAAATACTCTGAGAAGCATTGTGGAATCAGGTGTTGATAAGGACAGTTTGAAAGCGGCATTAAATGTGTTTGAATTTCAGTATCGGGAGGCAGATTTCGGCTCTTATCCGAAAGGTCTGTTCTATTGCATGGATATTTTAGAGAGCTGGCTTTATGATGATAATGAGCCTTTTATGCATATTCACGCAGGAAAGACCTTTCAGGAATTAAATGAATATGTAAATACAGAGTATTATGAAAATCTGATTCAAAAATATCTGTTGAATAATCCGCATAAATTAATTATTACCATGAATCCAAAACGTGGTCTTGCGAAAGAAATGGCGAAGGAGCTGGAAGAAAAGCTGGCAGCTTACAAGGCTTCTCTTTCCGAGGAAGAACTGGAAAAAATCATAGAAGATACAAAAGCTCTGAAAAAATACCAGAGTGAACCATCTACGGAGGAAGAGTTAAACACAATTCCGGTATTAAAGCTTGAGGATATTGATAGACTGCCGGAGGAATATTATATAGAAGAAAGAGAAGAGGCAGGCATCAAGGTTATTTTCAGCAATGTATTTTCCAATAAAATAGCCTATATCAACGCTTCTTTTGATGCCGGACAGCTTCCGAAACAGTATATTCCATATCTGGGACTGTTAAAGTCAGTTCTAGCAAATATGGATACGGCACATTATAAATATACGGAATTAAACAATTTAATTTATATGCATTCCGGCGGTTTTTATAACGATTTTGTACAATATGGAAGAATAGACGGCGGCAGCGTAATGCTGTTTGAAAATAATATAAAGGTATTATATTCGGAAATAAAACAGGCATTTAATATTATATCAGAAATTCTTGGCAGTACAAAGTTTTCAGATACAAAGAGACTGTATGAAATTATTGCAGAACAGAAGTCCGGAATGAGAATGAGACTGATTTCCGCGGGGCATATCGCAGCTATGACCAGAGCAGAGTCTTATATGACAGAGACAGGATATGTAAAGGATATGACTTCCGGTATAGGTTATTACAGATTTTTAGAGGACTTGGAAAAGAACTTTGAACAGAAAAAAGAAGAAGCCGTACAAATGCTGACATGGCTTTCAAAATATTTATTTACAAAGAAGAATTTCATTTTGAGCTTTACTGCCGATGAAGAGGGCTATAAAGTGATGAAACAGGAGCTTGAAACATTTACAGGCAGTCTTTCAGCCGAGAAGTGCGTCGAGGAACGGGAGCCATTTGAATTACAGAAATTAAATGAAGGATATAAAATCCCGTCTCCTGTTTCTTATGTGGCAAGACTGGGAAACTATAAGACTGCCGGATATGCATTTACCGGAATTATGAATACGCTTGGCAGTATTCTGGATTATGGTTATCTGTGGAATCAGGTCCGTGTCAAGGGAGGAGCTTACGGTGTAATGAGCTTTTATGGTCCAACAACCGGAAATGTAGCATTTTTATCCTACCGTGACCCGAATGTAGGAGCAACAAATGATGTATTTAACGGAATACCAGAATATCTCAGAAATTTTGAGGCAGATGACAGAGATATTCTGAAATATATTATTGGAACAATCAGTTCAAAGGATACACCGAAAAATCCGTCGGCAAAGGGAAGACGCTCCTTTACGGCATATATTTCAGGAATTACCTATGAGGATATCTGCAGGGAAAGAGAAGAGATTCTTTCTCTCAGTGTGGAAAAAGTACGCGCACTGGCTCCAATTATGGAAGCAGTACTGTCACAGAATTATATCTGTACAGTTGGCAGCAGTGAGAAGATAGAGGAAAGTACAGAGTTATTTGGAGAAATAAAAGATTTGTTTTAAATTTACAAAATACTTTGTTTTATAAAATGGAGGACATTATGGAAAATACTGTAAAGTCAGGATTTGTATCATTAATCGGAAGACCGAATGTTGGAAAATCTACATTAATGAACAGGCTTGTTGGACAGAAAATAGCGATTACTTCAAACAAGCCACAGACAACAAGAAATAAGATTCAGACCGTTTATACAGATGAACGGGGACAGATTGTATTTTTGGATACGCCGGGGATTCATAAGGCCAAAAACAAGCTTGGGGAATATATGGTAACAGTGGCGGAGCATACTTTAAATGAAGCGGATGTGATACTTTGGCTTGTGGAGCCGACTACCTTTATCGGAGCCGGTGAGAGGCATATTGCTGAACAGTTGAAAAAAACAGATACTCCGGTGATTCTGATTATCAATAAGGTGGATACAGTAAAAAAAGAAGAAATTCTGCTGTTTATTGACACTTACCGTAAAATTTATGATTTTTCGGAGATTATTCCGGTGTCAGCATTAAAGGGGATTAATACAGAAGATGTAACAGAGACGATTTTTAAATATCTTCCTTATGGTCCAATGTTTTATGATGAGGACACTGTGACAGACCAGCCAATGCGTCAGATTGCCGCAGAGCTTATCAGAGAAAAGGCTCTTCGCTGTCTGGAGGAGGAAATCCCTCATGGAATCGCTGTATATATTGATACCATGAAGGAACGGCCTGCTGGAAATATGATTGATATTGAAGCCACTCTTGTATGTGAAAAGGATTCTCACAAGGGCATTATTATCGGAAAACAGGGACAGATGCTGAAAAAGATAGGCACACAGGCGCGCAGAGAAATTGAAAATATGATGGAAACGAAGATAAATTTAAAACTATGGGTAAAAGTCAGAAAAGAATGGCGCGATAATGACACACAGCTTAGAAATTTTGGTTATAATGCAAAGGAAATCTGAAAATGACAGGCGAGGTTATTTTAACAGGAATGGTAATTCTGGCAGCACCGGCGAATGAATATGATAAAAGGGTGGTAATTTTGACAAGGGAGCGCGGCAAGATTACAGCCTTTGCAAAAGGGGCCAAAAGAAGCAAAAGCCAGCTTGCGGCGGGAACACGGCCCTTCTCCTTTGGGGAATTTACCTGCTATGCGGGAAAGACAGCGTATACACTGGTATCGGTGAAAATAGAGAATTATTTTGAGGAAATTACGGAAAATATGGAAAATGTTTGTTATGGTTCTTATTTTCTGGAAATGGTTGATTATTTCGGAATGGAGAATGTGGAGGCGAAAAACATGCTTTTACTTTTATACCAGTCTTTGCGGGCATTGACAAAAAACTCTCTTGATAATCGGCTGGTGAGAAGGATTTTTGAGCTAAAAATGCTGGTGGTAAATGGGGAATATCCAAATATGTTTCAATGTATGGGATGCAAAAAAGAAGAGGGGTTGAATGGATTTAGCCGGATGATGCATGGAATGCTGTGTGGGGAATGTCGGAGCCGTGACAGAGTAGAGCTGTCTGAATCGGCGGTGTATGCCATGCAGTATATAGTGTCGGCGGAGATTGGGAAGTTGTATACGTTTAGTGTGTCAGAGGAAGTGTTGACGGAGGTTGAGATGGTGATGAATCGGCTGATGGAGGGGTATGTGGATAGAAAGTTTCGGAGTCTGGAACTTTTGGGGATGTTATAAGAAATGTATTTATAGTATGTGTATAGCGCCGAAAAGTAGAATCACGTTTACAAAAGATTATTTACATACACAATAAACTTGACATATACCAGAAATAAAAAATGAAAATAAAAAATACTTGATAAACTGACTTTTGTAATGTTATAATAACATATTGCTTATTAGAAAATAAAGGAGATTGAATTATGGAAAAAACTATGGATAAAATTACAGCACTGGCGAAGGCAAGAGGTTTTATATTTCCCGGTTCGGAAATTTATGGCGGACTGAAAAATACATGGGATTATGGAAACCTTGGAGTTGAATTAAAGAATAATGTAAAAAAGGCATGGTGGCAGAAGTTTATTCAGGAAAATCCATATAATGTAGGTGTGGACTGCGCAATTCTTATGAATCCCCAGACATGGGTGGCATCGGGACATCTGGAAGGCTTTACAGACCCTTTAATGGACTGTAAGGAGTGTCACGAAAGATTCCGTGCAGACCAGTTGATTGAAAACTGGGCGGAGGAAAATAATTATACTCTGGAAGGAAGCGTAGACGGCTGGTCTCAGGAAGAGATGAAGGCATTTGTGGATGAACATAAAATTCCATGTCCATCCTGTGGAAAACATAATTTTACCGATATCAGACAGTTTAATCTGATGTTTAAAACTTTTCAGGGAGTGACGGAGGATGCAAAAAATACGGTATATCTCCGGCCGGAAACAGCACAGGGTATTTTCGTAAATTTTAAAAATATACAGAGAACTTCAAGAAAGAAAATACCATTTGGAATCGGACAGATAGGAAAATCTTTCAGAAATGAAATTACTCCGGGCAATTTTACTTTCCGTACGAGAGAATTTGAGCAGATGGAGCTGGAATTTTTCTGTGAGCCGGATACAGACCTTGAATGGTTTGAATACTGGAGAGGCTTCTGTCGTGACTGGCTGATAGGTCTTGGCATAAAAGAAGATGAAATGCGTCTGCGTGACCATGAAAAAGAGGAACTCAGCTTTTACAGCAAGGCAACTACCGATATTGAGTTTCTGTTTCCATTTGGATGGGGTGAGCTCTGGGGAATTGCAGACAGAACAGATTATGATTTGACACAGCATCAGAATACATCAGGGGAACCAATGGATTATTTTGATGATGAAAAAAAGGAAAAGTATATTCCATATGTAATTGAACCTTCCCTTGGTGCCGACAGAGTAACACTTGCATTTTTATGTGCGGCATATGATGAAGAAGAGCTTGAGGGCGGGGATATGAGAACCGTACTTCACTTCCATCCGGCAATTGCTCCTGTAAAAATTGGAGTGCTGCCACTTTCAAAAAAATTAAATGAAGGTGCGGAAAAGATTTATACAGACCTTTGCAAAAAGTATAACTGTGAATTTGATGACAGAGGAAATATCGGAAAAAGGTATCGTCGTCAGGATGAAATCGGAACACCGTTCTGTGTGACTTATGATTTTGATTCAGAGACAGACGGGTGTGTAACAGTGAGAGACAGGGACACCATGGAGCAGGAAAGAGTAGCAATTAAAGAGCTGGATGCATATTTTGCGAAAAAGTTTGAGTTTTAAGGAGAGGCTTTATTCTTCATGTTTTTCTGTAAGTATTCATTTAAAATATTAACAATTTTGTAAGTAATACTATAAATATTTCATAAAAATTAAAAATAAAGACTGTAAAATGCTTTAAAATGTAATATTTATTCTTTTTGTTTTAAAAT
>ERZ778516.543-NODE-543-length-31365-cov-10.636123_pt1 | contig 31365 bp, 29 predicted proteins | sample MGYA00510342_ERZ778516 | MGnify/ENA primary metagenome ERZ778516 (study PRJEB29527, sample SAMN07138961) | mouse gut metagenome | material: feces | host: mouse | place: China:Nanjing | collected 2016-01-25 ... | reverse complement strand
ATTTGGGGTAATAACATATGTTTTGTGCAATATTTAATTTTCAGACACGCTCTAGAGCGTGAATCTTGCAGAAAGCAATTTTCAGATACGCCTTAGCTATGTGCTTAAAAACAGCGGTGGGGCTGTCGCATTAAGAAAAATGATAGAAGATATAGTTGGTATAAATCATTCTTCTATACTATATCTTGTATATGTTTTGCTTAGTGCGACAGCCCCAGCCCATTCTTCCGTGGGTCCGGCATCCCGCCGTTTATAGCTTGAAAGGCACGCCGCCTTATACCCCAGCCTTAACGTAGGCAGCCGCTTCCTCAATATAGTAGGCGGCATTTTGTTGGATTGTTTCCTTTTCTTCCTCTGTAACAGGCCGGATAACCTTCCCAGGATTGCCCAGTACAAGGGAATTATCCGGGATAACCATGTTCTGTGTCACCAAAGCCCCGGCGCCGATTATGCAGTTTTCCCCAATCACGGCATGGTTCATAATAATCGCCCCCATGCCAATCAGGGAATTGCTGTGGATGGTGCAGCCGTGGATAATTGCCCCATGCCCAATGGTAACGTGGCTGCCGATTGAGATATCTGCCCCATGGTCTACATGGAGCACGCAGCCGTCCTGGATATTGGTGCCTTCCCCAATCACTGCAGAGCCGGCTTCTGCCCGGACAACGGCATGGAACCAGACGCTTGTATTGTCCCCAAGTGCAACGTCGCCCCGGACAATTGCCCCTGCGGCAAGGAACACATTTTTTCCCAAAACGGGAGTTTTTATTGTATGCATTTCCATCATCCTTTCTTTTTTCCAGTATATAATATTTCCACAAAAAAGTAAATTCTATGAACCGGAGGAAAAGTTATTACAATGTATCAGTGAAGGGCATAAAAAAGCTTTAGAAAGACGTCTGAAAGGTTGAATACTATGAATGATACCCAGTTATTGCAATGCATTGAAGAACATGGGAAAAATGTTTATACATTCTGCTGCCAGCTTACCCGGAACAGGCAGGAGGCAGAGGAGCTTTATCAGGACACCTTCCTGAAAGCGGTAGAACTTAAGGGCAGGATGGATTGGGAAAAAAATCCTGGAAGCTACCTGATTTCCATTGCGCTGCGCATCTGGAAAAATAAAAAAAGGAAATACGCATGGCGCAGCCGGATTGCCGGCATGGAAGGGCTGGAAGAAGGGATGGTAAGCGGGGAAAGCTGCGGGAAAGAAAGTTCCCCGGAAGAAATTTTTTTCCAGAAAGAGCTGTGCCGCCAGGTACAGGATGCAGTGGCGGGCCTGGAAGAAAAATACCGCATCCCAGTGTTCCTTTACTATTCCCAGCAATTTTCCACAGAGCAGATTGGAAAAATTTTGAAGCTGCCGCAGGGGACGGTGAAAAGCAGGCTGTATAAAGCAAGGAAACTGTTAAAAAAGGAATTGGAGGTTGTGTTTAATGAAAGATGACAGAAATCTGGAACAATTATTGCAGCAAGCCCTTTCTCCAAAAGAAGAGCCAGGTTACTGGCTGAACCAGAGTATTTTAAAAAAGGCAAAGGAGAGAGAAAGCATGGGCAAAACATATAAGAAAAGAATTCCAGCGGCCGCATTGATGGCAGCCGCAGTGTTATCCATAGGTTCCCTGACTGCCGTGGCAGCATGGAAATATCTGACGCCGGATAAGGTTGCGGAAGAAGTTAAGGACCAGGGGCTTGCGGTGGCATTTCAGGGGGAGGACGCTATTTCCATCAACGAATCCCAGGAATACGGGCCATATAAAATCACGCTTTTAGGGGTGGTTTCCGGGGAAAATTTAAGCAAATACCTGACGTCGGAACATACAGGGGAAATCCGCAGGGACCGCACCTATGTGGTGACTGCAATTGAAAATACAGATGGTTCCCCAAGGCCAGATACCAGCGAAGAAAGCTATGGGCAGGACCCATTTTTCGTTTCCCCGTTGGTGGAAGGCCAGAACCCCAGCTTTTTCAACGCCGTGACAATGAGCGGCGGGTATTCCGAATTTGTGCAGGACGGCATTCAGTACCGGATTACGGAAACAGACAATCTAGAGGTATTTGCGGACAGAACCCTTTACCTTGCTGTAAACAGCGGCGTGTTTTATGACAATGGGGCTTACCAGTTTGACGCTGCCACAGGGGAAATCACCAGAAATGAAGCTTATGACGGGGTGAACGCGCTGTTTTGCCTGCCATTGGATGAAAGCAGGGCGGATAAAGAGAAAGCAGATGCTTATATCAGGCAGTTGGAAGCAGAACTGGACGGCACAGGGGATGCAGCAGACGGGACGGGTTCCGGTATCACAGAGGAAAACGGAAATGAAGAAGAACCTGCCCTGCAGTCAGCCTCTGATGAAAGCACAGAAACATTCTATAGGGAGGTTCCAGATTTTACAGACTGGGAGGAAGAAGATTTCAGGCAGCATGCAGCGCTGCTGGAAGACCTGACGCAGACGCTGCATGTGGACAAAAAGGGCTATATCAGCTATACGTACCAGATAGAGGAACATGGGGTGGAATCCTCTAACACAATCTTGGCAGAAAGCCTTTTTGAAGAAAACCAGGTTGGCATGTCAAAAGTGAAGCAGGCCATAAAAGGGGAAACAGAGCAGGAAGGGATGTTTGTTGAAACATTTACACGGAATGAAGATGGGACAATTACCTTAAAGGTCTATAATTATCAGGAAAATTAATGGAAAGGGCTGCTGTATTCAGGGGAACCGGATGCAGCGGCCCTCTTGCCATTCCCGGGGGAAAAGCATATAATGGTGGAATAAAAATTTTTATGAGGTGCTGATGATAATGGAAAATAAAGAAAAGGCCATGCTAATTGAAAAAAGCATCCAGAAAAAATTCCACAAGGAACTGTTCTCCCGCTTTGCAAAAGCAGTCCGTGACTATGGGCTGGTACGGGAAGGGGACAAGATTGCCGTCTGCATTTCCGGCGGGAAGGATTCCATGCTGATGGCAAAGCTGTTCCAGGAACTGCAGAAGCATAGGAAGGTGTCTTTTGGGCTGGAATTTTTGGTGATGGACCCGGGCTATCTGGAGGAAAACCGGAAAAGGATTGAGGATAATGCGGCAAACATGGGGATTCCTGTTACCATATTTGAAACGGATATTTTCGAAGCAGTGTATGGCATAGAAAAATCCCCCTGTTATCTCTGTGCCCGGATGCGCAGGGGGCATCTCTACCATCAGGCCGGGAAGCTGGGCTGCAATAAAATTGCATTGGGCCACCATTACGACGACGTAATTGAAACCATTCTGATGGGCATGCTTTACGGCGGGCAGATACAGACGATGATGCCAAAGCTGCACAGCACGAATTTTCCCGGCATGGAACTGATCCGCCCCATGTATTATATCCGGGAGGAGGACATTATGCGTTGGCGGGACTACCATGGGCTTGGGTTCCTCCAATGCGCCTGCCGCTTTACGGAAAGCTGCGCCGCCCAGGGGAATTCTCCCATCCATCCGCAGCCGGCAGCCAGTGGGAAAGGCTCTGGTGAAGGCTGCGCCCCCCAAAGGAAAGACCAGGAAACAGCATCCAAGCGTCTGGAAACCAAGCGCTTAATTGCAGAACTGAAAAAAACCAACCCTTTTGTAGAAGCAAACATTTTCCGCAGCGTGGAAAATGTGAACCTGAGCACGGTAGTTGCTTACAAGGAACATGGGAGAAAACACCATTTTTTGGATAAATATGATGAGCAGCCAGCAAAGTAGTTGACACGCATGGGAAAATGCGGTATAGTAGGTAAAAATAAATAACCTAGTAAACAGATAGGATAATAGGGAAAAGGAGAAAGCCATGAGCAAAAAACCATATGCAGACAGAAACTTGAGATTTGAAACCTTGCAGCTCCATGTAGGGCAGGAACAGCCAGACCCGGCCACAGATGCGAGGGCGGTTCCCATCTATGCCACATCCTCTTATGTATTCCATAATTCCGACCATGCAGCAGCCCGGTTTTCCTTGCAGGATGCAGGGAATATTTATGGAAGGCTCACCAACCCTACCCAGGATGTTTTCGAGCGGCGGATTGCAGCGCTGGAAGGGGGAGCGGCGGCTCTGGCAGTGTCCTCCGGCGCAGCGGCGGTTACCTACACCATACAGAATCTGGCAAAATGCGGGGAGCACATTGTGGCGGCAAACAATATTTATGGGGGCAGCTACAACCTGCTGGCACATACATTGCCGGAATACGGGATTTCAACGGATTTTGTAGACCCTTCTGACGCCAGTAATTTTGCACAGGCGGTCCAAGGGAATACAAAGGCTATTTTCATTGAAACTTTGGGGAATCCCCGTTCGGAAGTCAGCGACATAGAAGCAATTGCAGAGGTAGCCCATGCCCATAAGATTCCGCTGGTGGTGGACAATACCTTTGCAACGCCCTATCTGGTGCGCCCCATAGAATATGGCGCGGACATCGTGGTGCATTCCGCTACAAAATTCATTGGCGGCCATGGGACTGCCCTTGGGGGCGTGATTGTGGACAGTGGGAAATTCGACTGGGAAGGGTCTGGGAACTTCCCATCCCTAACAGAGCCAAATGACAGCTATCATGGGGTAAGCTTTACCAAAGCGGCAGGGCCTGCGGCGTTTGTCACGAAAATCCGCGCCATCCTCCTGCGGGATACAGGGGCAACCCTTTCCCCTTTCCATGCATTTCTGTTTTTGCAGGGGCTGGAAACTCTTTCCCTGCGGGTAGAGCGCCATGTGGAAAATGCATGTAAGGTAGCGGAATATTTAAGCAGCCATCCACAGGTAGAGGAAGTGCACCATCCTTCCGTTACCGGGGATTCCAGGCAGCAGGGGTTATACCGGAAGTATTTTCCCAGGGGCGGCGGTTCCATTTTTACATTTGAAATCAAAGGGGACGACAGGGCAGCGAAAGATTTTATTGATCATTTAGAAATATTTTCCCTGCTGGCAAATGTGGCAGACGTGAAATCCCTTGCCATCCATCCGGCGTCCACCACCCATTCCCAACTGAATGAAGACGAATTAAAAGAGCAGGGGATTTGCAAAAATACAATCCGCCTTTCTATTGGGACGGAGCATATTGATGACATTTTAGAGGATCTGGAGGAGGCCTTCCGGGCTGTAAAATAGGCGGCTCCCCAATTTTAAGGATAATGCCAGCGCAGCAAACAGGCCAGCAGAATCAGGAGGAGAGAACATGGCAAATATATATCAGGGAACATTAGGTTTAATTGGAAATACGCCCCTTGTGGAAGTGGTGAACATAGAAAAAAAGCATGGCTTGCAGGCAAAAATACTAGTGAAATTAGAATACTTGAACCCTGCGGGCAGCGTCAAAGACCGCATTGCAAAATCCATGATTGAACATGCGGAAGAACAGGGGCTGCTTCAGGAAGGCTCCGTTATCATAGAGCCCACTTCCGGCAATACGGGCATTGGGCTTGCCGCCATTGCAGCGGCCAAGGGCTACCGGGTGATCCTTACCATGCCGGAAACAATGAGCGTGGAGCGCAGGAATATCCTGAAAGCCTATGGGGCGGAACTGGTGCTGACGGAAGGGGCAGGCGGCATGAAAGGAGCCATTGCAAAAGCAGAGGAATTGGCGCAGGAAATCCCCGGCAGTTTCCTTGCAGGGCAGTTCGAAAACCCGGCCAACCCGGAAATCCACAGAAAAACCACAGGGCCGGAAATTTGGTCGGACACGGACGGCGATGTAGATATTTTCGTAGCCGGGGTAGGCACAGGAGGGACCATCACCGGGACAGGGGAATATTTAAAATCCCAAAACCCCAAAGTGGAAATTGTGGCGGTAGAGCCGTCTGCATCCCCCGTATTATCGGAGGGAAAAAGCGGCTCCCACAAAATTCAGGGCATTGGTGCGGGTTTTGTGCCAGCCATCCTGAACACGGAAATCTATGATGAAATTTTCCCAGTGGGCAGTGAAGAAGCTTTTGCAGCGTCAAAAGAGCTTGCAAAAGCAGAAGGCATCCTTGTAGGGATTTCCTCCGGCGCAGCCTTACATGCCGCAATGGAACTGGCAAAGCGGCCGGAAAACAGTGGGAAAACCATAGTGGCTTTACTGCCGGACAGCGGGGACAGGTATTACTCCACGCCCCTGTTTACAGAGTGATTTGGAAGGGCAGGGTTTATCCGGGGGCATTGGGAACATGGCGGCAAGGCAATGGGGTAAGCATGGAGGGAGGATATGGAAAAAATATTAATCACTGGGGCAGCCGGCTTTTTAGGCAGCCGTGTAGTTGATTTTTACAGGGGGAACTATGAGATATATGCGCCAGCCCATGGTGAGCTGGATATTACGGATGCAAAGGCCGCAGTCCAGGTGGCAGGCAGGTTCCAGCCGGATATTATGATCCACTGCGCCGCCATTTCAGACGTGTTGCAGTGTGAGCGGGAGCCGGAAAAATCATGGGATATTAACGTAACAGGCAGCATTAATATTGCAAAAGCCGCAAAGGGAATAAGCGCTGCGTGCATCCTTTGCAGTTCAGACCAGGTGTATTTTGGGGCTGGCCCTGCCAGAGCCCACTATGGGGAGGAAGGGCTTTGCCCTGCCCATAGCCACCGTGAGGAAGAAGAACTTTGCCCTGCCAACGTGTATGGCAGGGAGAAATTAAAAGCGGAACAGGAGTGCCTGGAAGCCAACCCAGACTGTGTGCTTTTGCGGCTTTCATGGATGTATGACGCCAAAGTAAGGAAACCGGGGGAACATGGGGACTTATTCCGTACCCTGCTGCCGCAAATCAGGGACGAAGGCGGGATTTCCTTCCCAGTGCATGACAGGCGCGGCATCACGGATATTGCAGAAGTTGTTAAGAACCTTGAAAAAACATTCCGCCTTCCAGGCGGCGTTTATAATTTCGGCTCCCCCAATCAAAAAGATACTTACAATACGTTCCAGGAAGTATTTTCGGGCGCCGGGATTGATGTTGGCAGGCTGCAAAAGAACGAGGAAGCTTTCCGTACAAACCCAAGGAACCTTGCCATGTCCCAGGAAAAAATAAACAGGCATGGCATTTTTTTCTCCTCCACCATAGAAGGGCTTTCCAGAAACCTTTCTTGCGCATTGGAAAGAGGTATTTAAAATTCCCCCTTGCCAAACAAGATAATCTATGCTAAGATTACCCATAGCAAAAAAATAGCAATTGAGAAAAGCGATGAAGGAGAATCTGGTTTCCAGAGACCGACAGAAATATGGCGTCACCGGCTGAGAGCGCCATTGGGAGGAGGGAACACAGGGAACACTCTGGAGCAGACTGGCTGAACAGCCCATGGGCGGGGACACCGCATCATGCGAGTAGGCCGGTACGTAGTGCGCGTTAAGCACAGGGGACTTTTGGGCTGGAGATAAGCGACGCCTTAAGCCCCGGTAAGTGGAGAATCTGCCATCCTGCAAGAAGCAGGGAAGGTTCTCAATGCGGGTGGTACCGCGGACTTTCTTAGGAAAGATTCGCCCCGGGATACATTATGTATCCCGGGGTTTTTTTATTCTAAAGGAATAAAAATAGGGATGCGCAGATATTTGATTGAAAAATCCGGGCTGTTCCCGGTACTGGAAAAGGAGTGGGAATTATGAGCAGAAGTTACAGGGATATCACTTTAGGCCAAATAGGGGAAGCAGATATTGGCAGGACGGTTCGGGCTGCCGGGTGGGTGGAAAACATCCGGGACCATGGCGGTGTTTCCTTTCTGGATTTGCGGGACATGTATGCCGTGCTGCAGGTAGTGGTCCGGGATGGGAAGCTTTTGGAGGGAATCCGCAAGGAACAGGCAGTATCCATCCAAGGCATGGTTGAAAAGCGCGGCGAGGACACATATAACCCGAAAATCCCAACGGGCACCATAGAACTGGCGGCGAAAGAAATTCAGGTTTTAGGGGATGTCTATGCCCCGCTCCCCTTTGAAGTGATGACAAGTAAGGAGGTGCGGGAGGATGTCCGGCTGAAATACCGTTATCTGGATTTACGGAACCAGAAAGTAAAAGACAACATTGTATTCCGCTCTAAAGTAATTGCTTTCCTGCGGGAAAAAATGGCGGAACTGGGATTTTTGGAAATCCAGACCCCGATTCTTTGCGCATCCTCCCCGGAAGGGGCAAGGGATTACATTGTGCCTTCCAGAAAGTATAAAGGGAAATTTTACGCCCTGCCCCAAGCGCCCCAGCAGTACAAACAGCTTCTGATGGTGTCCGGGTTTGACAGGTATTTCCAGATTGCCCCCTGTTTCCGGGACGAGGATGCAAGGGCGGACCGGTCCCCAGGGGAATTTTACCAGCTTGATTTTGAAATGAGTTTTGCCACGCAGGAAGATGTGTTCCAGGTGGGGGAGGAGGTGCTTTCCGCCGTATTCGAAGCTTTTGCGCCAGAGGGCAGCAGCATTACGAAAGCCCCGTTCCCTGTATTCAGCTACCGGCAGGCAATGCTCCAGTTTGGCACAGATAAGCCGGATTTGCGGAACCCCCTCCGGATTATAGATTTGACAGAATTTTTCCAGAAATGCACCTTCCAGCCATTCCTTGGGAAAACCGTCCGGGCAATCCGCGTCCATGCGGAAATGTCCAAAAGTTTCCACGGGAAGCTGCTGAAATTTGCCACTGGCATTGGCATGGGGGGCTTGGGCTATCTGGAAACCATGGAGGATGGCAGCTATAAAGGCCCCATTGACAAGTTCATCCCAGAGGGGCTGAAAGAGGAATTCCGGCGCCTTGCAGGGTTAAGGCCCGGCGATACGGTTTTCTTTATGGCGGACCAGGAGGAACGGGCAGCTTATTTTGCAGGGATGATACGTACGGAATTAGGGGAGCAGCTAGGCTTGCTGGAGGAAAATGCCTTCCGGTTTTGTTATGTCAATGATTTCCCTATGTTTTGCAGGGACGCCCAGACAAAGGAAATCGGGTTTACCCATAACCCATTTTCCATGCCCCAGGGAGGGTTGGAAGCCCTTGCAGCCAAAGAGCCGCTGGAGGTTTTAGCTTACCAGTACGACATTGTGTGCAATGGGGTGGAACTTTCCTCCGGCGCAGTCCGCAACCATGATTTGCAGGTGATGGTAAAAGCATTTGAAATCGCAGGGTATGACGAAGAAACCTTGCGGGAGAAATTCGGGGCGCTTTACCAGGCATTCCAGTTTGGCGCGCCGCCCCACGCAGGCATGGCGCCGGGGATAGACCGGATGCTGATGCTGCTGCGGGGGGAGGAAAACATCCGGGAGGTCATCGCCTACCCCATGAACGGCAACGCGCAGGATTTGATGTGCGGGGCGCCGGGGAAGGTGACAGAACAGCAGTTGCGGGAAGTGCATATCAAAGTCCGGGATTAAACAAGGCTGACAATAAAAACGGCACTACAACTTAGGGTTCAGGAGGGACAGGGATTGGAAGAATTAGAAAAAAAAGGGCAGGGATCCGGCAAAAACATAATTACCGATGAAACGATGGAATATGTAGGGATTTTGGCAAAGCTGGAATTGTCCCCGGAAGAAAAGGAACGCGCAAAAAAAGACATGGAAGAAATGTTAAACTATATTGACAAGCTGAATGAGCTGGATACGGCAGGGGCAGAACCCATGTCCCATATATTTCCAGTCAGCAACGTATTCCGGGAAGATGTGGTAACGAACGGGGACGACCATGAAAATATGCTGAAAAATGCCCCGGAAGCCAGGAACGGGAGCTACCAGGTCCCAAAGACGGTGGCATAAGGGGCTGCCGGTTCCCACAATTTGGGAGCCGCACATCATTCATAGGAACTGAATCTGGTATACAAAGAAAGGAAACATCCATGCCAATGAAAGAAATCAGGAAACTGACCGCACGGCAGCTTGCGGTGAAAATAAAACAAAGGGAAATCAGTGTAACCGAAGCAGCAAAGGCTGCGCTGGAACAAATCCATCAAGCAGAGCCAGCCTTGGGAAGCTTTGTGACAGTAGATGAAGCAGGGGCATTGCAGCAGGCGGCAGAAGTGCAGAAAAAAATCGATGCCGGGGAACTGGCCGGCCCTTTGGCCGGGGTGCCGGCCGCCATCAAGGATAACCTCTGCACAGAGGGCTTACGCACCACATGCAGCTCCAAAATCCTTGGGAATTTTGTGCCGTCCTATACCGCCGAGGCTGTCCGCAGCCTGCAAAACGCAGGGGCGGTGATCCTTGGCAAGACAAATATGGATGAATTTGCCATGGGCAGCACCACAGAAACATCCGCTTTTGGCATTACCAGAAACCCATGGGATTTATCCCGCGTCCCGGGCGGCTCCTCTGGTGGAAGCTGCGCGGCGGTAGCGGCACAGGAATGTTTTTATGCCCTTGGATCGGATACCGGGGGCTCCATCCGCCAGCCCAGTTCATTTTGCGGCGTTACAGGGTTAAAGCCAACGTATGGCACGGTGTCCCGGTATGGGCTGGTTGCCTATGGCTCCTCCCTGGACCAAATCGGGCCGGTAGCAAAGGATGTGTCAGACTGTGCAGCGATTTTGGAAATCATAGCTTCTTATGATAAAAAGGATTCTACCTCCCTGCACCGGGCAGATACGGATTTTACCTCCGCCTTGCTGGATGATGTGAAAGGGATGAAAATTGGGATCCCAACAGATTATCTGGGGGAAGGGCTTGACGGGGAAGTCCGGGACGCCGTCCTTGCGGCGGCAAAAGTATTGGAAGGGAAAGGCGCAGTCGTGGAAGAATTTGAGTTAAGCCTTGTGGAATATGCCATCCCTGCTTACTATGTGGTAGCCTGTGCGGAAGCAAGCTCCAACCTGGCCAGGTTTGACGGGGTAAAATATGGGTACCGTGCCAGCGGCTGCGAAGGGCTCCACCAAATGTACAGGAAATCCCGTTCCGAGGGCTTTGGCCCGGAAGTGAAGCGGCGGATTATGCTGGGCTCTTTTGTATTAAGTTCCGGTTATTATGATGCTTATTACCTGAAAGCCCTGCGTACCAAAGCATTAATCAAAGAGTCCTTCCACCGCGCTTTTGAAAAATACGACCTGCTCCTGGGCCCTGCCGCCCCCACTACCGCGCCGGAAATCGGAAAGAGCTTAAGCGACCCTTTGAAAATGTATCTGGGGGACATCTATACGGTAGCTGTAAACCTTGCAGGCCTGCCTGCCATGACGCTGCCCTGTGGGCTGGATAAGAAAGGGCTGCCCATTGGCCTGCAGCTAATTGGGGACTGCTTTCAGGAAAAAAAGATGCTGCAGGCGGCTTATGCCTATGAGCAGTCAAGGGAGTGGGGCTTAAGCCCAGTGGCAGGGCATTCTTCTGGATGGAAGGGGAAAAAAGGGACGGAAGGTTTACAAAACGAAAGGGAGGTAGGCGCATGAGTAAGGAATACGAAGTTGTCATAGGTCTGGAAGTCCATGTGGAGCTGGCCACCAAAACAAAGATTTTCTGCGGCTGCTCCACCGCTTTTGGGGGCGCGCCCAATACCCATACCTGCCCGGTCTGTACCGGGATGCCCGGTTCCCTCCCAGTGCTCAACAAGCAGGTAGTGGAGTACGCCATGGCGGTAGGGCTTGCCACAGGCTGTTCCATTACCCGGAGGTGCAAATTTGACCGGAAAAATTATTTTTACCCGGACAATCCACAGAATTATCAGATTTCCCAGCTATACCAGCCTATTTGCAGGGATGGGGGCGTGGAAATTGAAACTTCCGGCGGAAAAAAGACCATAGGCATCCATGAAATCCATATGGAGGAGGACGCTGGGAAATTAATCCATGACGAATGGGGGGACTGCTCCCTTGTGGATTATAACCGCTCTGGGGTGCCGCTGATTGAGATTGTTTCCGAGCCGGACATGCGCTCTGCTGAAGAAGTGATTGCCTATTTGGAAAAACTCCGCATGATTATCCAGTACCTTGGGGCATCCGACTGTAAATTAAACGAAGGCTCCATGCGGGCAGACGTAAACCTTTCCGTGCGGGAAGCCGGCACAGGGCAGTTGGGAACCCGGACGGAGATGAAAAATTTAAATTCCTTTAAGGCCATCGCAAGGGCAATTGAGCATGAGAAGAACCGTCAGGCTGACTTGCTGGAGGAAGGGAAAAAAGTGGTCCAGGAAACCAGAAGGTGGGACGATGCCAGGGAATTTTCCTATGCCATGCGCAGCAAGGAGGACGCCCAGGATTACCGGTATTTCCCGGAGCCGGACCTGCCTCCTCTGGTTATCAGCGATGCATGGATAAATGAAGTAAAAGCACGGCAGCCGGAACTGCGGACAGAGAAAATGGCAAGATACCGGAAGGAATATGGCCTGCCGGATTACGATACGGAAATTATTACTGGCTCGAAGCATCTGGCAGACTTGTTTGAAGCTGCCGCCAAGCTTTGCGGGAAGTCCAAAAAGGTAAGCAATTGGCTGATGGGGGAAACCATGCGGCTTTTAAAAGAACAGGAGATGGAGCCGGAGGAGCTTACGTTTTCCCCCGCCAACTTGGCAAAGCTGGTTGCCCTAACTGAAGCAGGAAGCATTAACAGCACCGTGGCAAAAGAGGTATTTGAAAAAATATTCCATGAGGATATTGACCCCGATTCCTATGTGCAGGAGCATGGCCTGAAAACCGTCAATGACGAAGGCGCCCTAAGGGCCGCCGTAGAACGGGTGATTCAGGAAAATCCCCAGTCCGTGGCAGATTACCGGAATGGGAAAGAAAAAGCCATTGGCTTTCTGGTAGGGCAGGCCATGAAGGCTATGAAGGGGAAAGCAAATCCTGGGCTGGTGAAGCAGATTTTAAAAGAACTGCTGTAGTGGGGCAGATGATTACTCCTCAGCCGCCCGCCGGTAAATCAGCAGGGAACACCCAGCCGTAACAAATTCCGAAAAGCAGAAAGCGCCCCACACCCCGTCTGCCCCAACAAACCTGCTGAAGCAGAAGGCCGCCGGTATAATTACCACCACATACCGGAGCAGGGAGATAATCAGGGCTGGCGTCCCTTTCCCAAGCCCTTCCAACGCCCCGGAACTGGTGACGGAAACCGCGGATACAAGGAACCCAAGGCTGATGGTATGCAGGGCGGAAACCCCAATCTGGATGGTTTCCGGGTTGGAAGTGAACAGCCCGAACAACTGCTTTGGGATTGCCCAGGAGAGCAGGGTGCCTGTCAGCATGACGCCCATAATTAAGCCAAGGGAGGTGCGGTAAATTTCCCGGACGCGCCCGTGCTCCCCGGCTCCATAGTTGTAGCCCATCAGGGGGCGGATGCCCTGGATAATGCCGTTGGCAGTCAGGTAAATAAAAGTCTGCAGCTTGTAGTAAACCCCCAGCACCAGCACGTAAGCCCCTGAAAATGCGGAAAGGATGCCGTTCAAAACAGATATCAGAAGGGAAGGCAGCGCCATGGTAAGCGTGGCGCTAATCCCGATGGAATACATCCGCTTAATGACTTCTTTGCTGGGTTTCCAAGCGTCCCGGCTGATTTTTACTGGGATGGGCTTTAAGAAATAAAACAATAGGTACACAGCCAGTGAAAAGCACTGCCCAATGCCTGTGGCGTAGGCTGCGCCTGCTATGCCCATGGCAGGGAACGGCCCAATGCCGAAAATCATCAGCGGGTCTAAAATAATATTTGTAATAAACCCGCACATCATGCAGAGCATGGTAACCTGCATCCTGCCTACGGACTGGAAAATTTTTTCAAAGGAAAGCCCCAGCGTAATGAACACGGCAAAAAGGAAAGCCCTGTTTGCGTAAGCCAGCGCAAGGCTTATCACTGTTTCATCGGAAGAAAACATCTTTAAAAATGCTGGCATCCCCACGATGCATAATATTGTCAGGACAATGCCGTGGAGGAAATTAAGGAGCATCCCCTGGGTAGCCGCTTCATCTGCCTGTTTCTGTTTCCCTGCGCCAAGGTAAAATGCGGCGGCCGCATTAATGCCGATGGCAAAGCCAATTGCAATGGCGTTGATAAAATTCTGCACCGGGAATACAAGGGCAAGAGCCGTCATGGCGTCCTCGCTCAGCTTTGCCACAAAGTAACTGTCCACAATGTTGTATAAGGAATTTACCGCCATGGAAATTACCATGGGGAGCGACATGGACAGCACCAGCGGAAGTATTTTTTGTTCTTTCATAAATGTCTGATCCATAAAAAACCTCCTTTTGTTAAATAGTATGCTACCGTGTATTTCCAAGATAAAAAAGAATGCGCACAGCGCATTCTCCGCGCGCGAGCGGATTGCACAGCAATAAATTTCCTCTCCGCGAGCTGCGCATAATTGTTTTTCTCTTATAGGAAATCCATGCACTTTAGTACTTCACAGTAACACGGTATTTCCTATAAGAGAACAAAGTGGGCAAGCCCATTTCAACCCCGCCGCAGTGCGATAAAAAAACCACACAATTACAACTGTAATTGTGTGGCGAAAAAAGATTACTCTTGAAAAATCCACGCCCAACTGGGTTTTATAGTACTGGTGTATACGTGTTTGAAGATTGTGAAATACATCTGCAGAAAGTATTTTCAAACACGCTATACCAGTATGGCATATTTTTGGAAAATTGTCAAATAGAAATTTACACTGCGGGGCAAAAGGATAAGCAGCGCCCGTTTCTATAGCCTGGTTTCATACCCGTATTCATGGAAGCAGCAGGTTTCGTCAATTACCTCATGGAATACGCCTTCTGCCTGCCGGAACCCACTTTTTACATATAACCGGGAGGCAGGGATATTGAAGTCCACGACAAAGAGCCGCAAATATTCTGCCCCCAGGGATTTTGCAGTTTTTTTTGCCAGTGCCAGCATGGCGCCGCCGAACCCTTGCCTTGCATACTTGGGGTTTACGCCAAAACGGTCCATGTAAAGGGGCTTCCCGCAAGGGTTTTCCCATGCTATGCTGGATCCGCCGGGGTGGGAGCTGCACAGGGCAAATGCAGAAACAATTTTCCGCTGTTCTTCCAGAAGGTAAAGCTGCTGGCGTTCAATGTCTGCTTTGAAAAATTCACAGGGGTAAATATCGTCCCAGATGGGGAGATGGTTTTTGTACATTTCCCGTATAATTTCCCGGTAGGTTTCCTGGAGCAGCGGCAAATCCTGCATAGTGGCTAATCGAAAGTCCATGTTTTTCCTCCTGCCAAATATTGTTTTTCTTTTCCTGGAATCAATCATACCATACCGGGAAAGAGCCTGCAACTGTTTGGTACGATGAATTGCAAAATGGGGAAACTCAAAGCATATTTGCCTTGCAATGGCATTTATCCGAGGATATAATAGGGATAGCAAAATAGAAGGAAGCCGCTATGGGAATGGGGGCAGAATTTGAAAACAGGACAGGAGAGTGGGAAATGAACGAAATTTTAGAATCGCTGTATAGGAGGAAGTCTGTCCGTGCATTCACGGAGGAACAAATTTCACCAGAGGACCGGGAAGCTATTTTACAGGCGGCCCTGCAGGCGCCTTCCGCGGGCTGCCAGTTATTGTATACCATCCTTGACATTACGGACCAGGGAAAAAAAGAAAAGCTGGCTGAGCTCTGCGACCACCAGCCATTTATCGCAAAAGCCAAGCTGGCGCTGGTATTCTGCGCAGACTGCCGGAAATGGCTTTCCTTTTACCGGGAAGCTGGGCTTAGCCCAAGGGAGCCCGGTGCAGGGGATTTGCTGCTGGCAGTAGAGGACGCGGTAATTGCGGCGCAAAATTCCGTGACGGCGGCTGAGAGCCTTGGGATTGGCTCCTGCTATATCGGGGATGTGATGGAACATGCCGAGGAGATGAAGGGGCTCCTTTCGCTCCCGGCCTATGTGTACCCAGCCTGTATGCTGGTATTTGGGCATCCTACCGGGCAGCAGAAGGAGCGGAGGAAGCCGGAGCGGTTTTGCATTTCTGATATCGTCTGTGAAAATACATACCAGGACAAAACCAGCGATGGGATCCGTGAAATGTTTGCCGGGAAAACAGGGGCGCAGAGTTTTGAAGCGTGGATGGAAGCATTTTGGAAAAGGAAATATGAGTCGGAATTTTCCAATGAGATGAACCGCTCCATGGAAGTGTATTTAAAAGAGTTCCAGAAATAGTGGGATGGGGCAGGCGGCTGGGATGGCTGCCAGAGGATGGTGTGAAGGAGAATCAGCAAATGAAAAAATTTATTACCGGCGTACTGGTAATTGTATGGATGGCAGTTATCTTTGCATTTTCCGCACAGGATGCAACAGAATCTTCCCGGACCAGCCAGTCCGTGTCTTACCGGATTGCCAAATGGCAGGACCGTTTCTTCCATCAGGGGAAAACGGAGGAAGAACTCTTGCAGCAGGCGGAAGGGATGCAGCTTATCATCCGCAAAGGCGCCCATATGAGCGAGTATGCACTGCTGGCAATGCTCTTAGGCGTCCATTTGGGCTGTTACCCGTTCCCAAAATGGAAGGCGTTCCTGCTGGCATTTGGGATTACGGTGTGCTACGCGGCCTCCGACGAGTTCCACCAGGTCTTTGTGCCGGGCCGGGCTGGCCGGCTGACGGATGTTGGCATTGACAGCATAGGGGGCTTGGCTGGCAGCTTGGCAGTATTTTTATTTGATAGGAAAGGCCATGCGAAAGCGTGAAAATATCTTTCCTATAAGGATTAGGGTGAAAAGGCCTTTGGCGCTACGCTCATACCATATATTGTTATTATAAATCCATACAGGGAGGGAATTATTTCAATGAGTTCTGGAAAGAAAGAGTACAACAGGGAAAAATCGGCCAACCAGTTTGTCCTTATGATTATGACGGTTATCGACACTTTTTTGTTTGCAGGGTACATTAATGATTACCGGCAGGGGAATATCGGGTTTCAGTTTATGCTTTCGGTAGTCCTGACGGTAGTGGTTACCCTTGGGACATCTTATGCTGTATTTTTCAGGAAAAAGGATACCGAAAAGTTTAAATACGTTTCCGTGGCGGGCTATATGGCGGTGTATGCCCTTGCAGTTTTTGGCGCTAAGAATGACCTGGTATTCGTTATGGTGTTCCCGCTGACTGTGATTTATATTTTATACTACAATTATAAAGTAATTCTGGGGATTGCCCTGGCTTTTGGCGCCATCAACATGGCTGACCTGGTGTACGCCGTTGCCATCTTAAAGCATATGCATTCCGGGAAAGAGTGGGACACCGCGTCCATGCTGCTGCAGGGCGCGTCCGTGCTGGTGTACTTGGCTGTGCTCTGCGGTACCACAAAGCTGTCCAACAAGAATAATGATTTGCGGATTGCAAGCCTGAACGAAGAAAAGGAAAAGAGCGCAGGGCTCCTTAGGGATGTGCTGGAGGTGGTTTCCGTTGTCCGCCAGAATTCTGCACAGGCGGAAGAATACATCCAGATTTTGGGGCAGAATATAGCTTCCGCTTCATCTGCCTTGGGGGATATCTCCGAGGGGAACAGCCATAATACAGAAAATATCGGGAAACAGACGGTAATGACTGGAAATATCCAGAATATGATTTTGGAAACCAAACAAATGTCAGATGAAATGCTGGAATTGTCCAAACAGTCTGCAAATGCAGTCCGGGAAGGGCAGAATTTTGCCGAAAATTTGCAGAGGCAGTCGGAAAAGACAAGGGAAGCCAACGGGCAGGTGGCGGATTCTGTTACCAGCCTGATACAAAATGCAAAAGCCGTGGAGGAGATCACAGAGCAGATTTTTTCCATTTCCAGCCAGACAAACCTGCTGGCCTTAAATGCATCCATAGAAAGCGCACGGGCAGGGGAAGCAGGCAGGGGCTTTGCTGTGGTAGCTGACGAAATACGGACGCTGGCTGATGAAACCCGGAAACTGACGGAAATGATACAGAACATTGTAACGGAGCTAAGGCAGAATGCAGGGACAGCCAAGGCCACGGTGGACAACGTGCTGGATGTCACCCATGAGGAGCGCAAGTTAATCCGCAGCACCATGCAGCAGTTCACCAGCATTGGGGAGAAAATGGACGGGCTGAATGGGGATGTGCAGGAAATCTATGGGAAGATTGAGGAAATCCTTACTTCAAACCAGGCCATTGTGGACAGCATTAACCAGATTTCTGCCGTCAGCCAGGAAGTATTTGCCAGCACCCAGCAGGCGGTGGAGCTTGGGGAGGATACGAACCAGCAGGCGCAGCAGGTGCGGGAGTGCATGGAGGAACTGAAACGGACCGTGGATTCTGTCGACCGCTACGCGGCAGAGTGAGGATGTGCGGAGCCTGTTTTTACATTTTCCTTACATTTCCCTGAACATTTTCCTAAAAGTTTCTGGTATAATAGATTCTGGCAGGGTATGGGCTGCAGCGCTGACAGGCGCAGATTCCATAACGGGTGGAAGGACAAAAGAAAAGGATAAGACAGGCCATGATAAAAATTTTAATTGTAGAAGATGATGCCAATATCGCAAAGCTGGTAGAAGCCACCGTAGCCATTGGCGGCTATGAAGGGGTAGTCTGCACCAATGGCGCCGAAGCCTTTGAGAAGATAGAGCATGAGAATTTTGATTTGATTTTATTAGACGTGATGCTGCCGGATATGAGCGGCTTTGAAATTATGCAAAAGCGCACCAACACGGATTCTCCGGTTATTTTCATTACCGCCAAGCAGGAGCTGACGGACAAGGTGCGGGGGCTGCGGCTGGGGGCGGAAGATTATATTGTAAAGCCTTTTGAAGCCATGGAGCTGCTGGCGCGGATTGAGGTTATCCTGCGCCGGGTGAAGCGGACGGAGAATAAGTATTCTTATGGGAACATTTCCGTCAATGTGGAAGAACACACCTGCAAATGCAATGGGGAGGAGGTTTACCTGACCCCCAAGGAATTTGAGGTGCTTGTATTTTTCATCCAGCACAAGGATGTGGCAATTTCCCGGGACCGTCTGCTGGCGGCAGTCTGGGGATTTGAGTATGAAGGGGAAACAAGGACCATTGACATCCATATCCAGCAGCTTAGGAAGAAGCTGAACTTAAAAGAAAAGCTGGTGACAATCCCCAAGCTGGGATACCGGCTGGAAAGCGCAAAAGAATAAGGGCTTTCCGCCCGCCTGGAAGCGAAATGAAAGGAATGGACCATTGCTATGAAATTATGGCAGAAAATTTTCCTGTATACTTTGATACTGGTGATGCTTGCAGTAAGCATGACCAGTATTTTGTTGCTGAAAAACAGTTTTTCCTTTGCACTAAACCAGAAAAAACAGAGCGTATACAGCGAGCACGAATTTTTAGTAACCAGCTTTAAGAGCATGATGGTAACGGAGCGGCTGAAAGAAAACGCCATTGTGCTGGAGGAAAAAACGCTGAAAAAATTTATGGAGGACACTTTTGGGAAAAATGCCGAGGGCAATGGGATTCTCTTTTGCAATACCAACAACGAGCAGGTCTACAGCAACCGGGAAATTTTTGTGCCCACCGGGCTTTTGGAGGCGGTAAAGGAAACCGGGAAAAGCTACATGCAGGTGGACGGCTACCAGCTTTACATGGCGTCTGCAGAGAGCATGGAAGGCAAGACGTACTATGTGGTGACGGAAAATGACATTTCCGATGTAATGGAAATCCATGAAAACATGCTGTGGCAGATTCAGGTTATCAGCATGGCATGCGCTGTTTTGATTGCGCTGATTTTGCTTGTGGTGGTAAAAATGCTGCTGCACCCCCTGAAAAAAATCAACGAAGGGACAAGGAGCATTGCCCAGGGCAATTACCAGGAACGGATCCCGGAACGGGGGCATGACGAGTTTACCGAGCTTGCCCGGAATATGAACCGGATGGCGGAATCGGTGGAAACAAATGTGCGGGCCTTGGAGCATGTGGCGGAGGACCGGAAACATTTTATTGACAACCTTTCCCATGAAATGAAAACGCCCCTTACTTCTATTTTAGGGTTTTCCGATTTGCTGCAGATCCAAAAGGACATTACGGAGGAAAGCAGGATTGAGTACGCTGGGATTATCAAGTCCGAAGCCACCCGCATGAGGACCCTTTCCGGGAAGCTGATGGAACTGATTACTGTTGGGGAAACCAACCTGGACTGGAAAGAGGAAGATATGCAGGTGCTGTTTGGGGAGATCGGGGTTTCCCTGCAGGTAGTTACGGCAAAAAAAGGCATAGCCCTGTCCTGCAGCTCCCAGAAGGGGAGCCTGTGGGTGGACCGGGAACTGTTCAAGTCTTTGCTCTACAATTTAGTGGACAATGCAATCAAGGCGTCCAGGACAGGCAGCAGGATCCAGGTAGAGGGGCGTTTTGGGGAAGGGCAGTTCCTGGTTGAAGTATTGGACCAGGGGGTAGGCATCCCTGTGGAAGAAATTGATAAAATCACCCAGGCATTTTATATGGTAGATAAAGCAAGGAGCCGTGCCGACGGGGGCGCAGGCCTCGGGCTTGCCCTGTGCAAGGAGATTGTATCCCTCCACCAGGGGACGATGAAATTTGAAAGCCGGCAGGGGGAAGGGACGCGGGTATTGATTTCCATGAAAGGGGGATGCAGGGATGCAGAAGATGCATAGGGAACAGCAAATTGGACGGAATACAGAAAGGAACGTAGACAGGCTGAAATCCATGCTTTTAACGCTGCTGTGCGCTATAGTGATCTTGGGGGTTGGCTATGGGGTGATTGTGGAAAGCGGGAAGAAGATCCTGGAAAAAGAGCGGTCGCTGGAGGAAACTGTTTATGAAAATACCAGCTCCAATATTTTTTATGGGAAAATTGACGAGGATATTGAACTGTTCCCATGGAATTATTTCCCGGAAGGGCAGGAGGCAGGGAATTCGGAGGAAATTCCCCGGTTCTTAATTATGATGGAATGGAACTGGGATACGGATGCGGAAATGAGCCGGGCGCAGGACCAATACCTGTATGGGATGATTGGATGGCAGGCCGGCGTTTCTGCGGAAAAAGTTGCTGCCTGGTATAGCAGGAACCAAAAGAATATTATGGGAAATATGGTCCGGGTGGAAAATTCCCCGGTAGGTTCCATGTTTTTTTACCAGGATAATCTCAGGTTGGGGAAGAAGCAGTACCAGGTACGGGTAGCCAGCGGCTATTGGAATATTGTCAGCTTTACCTGCATGGAGGACCGGGAAGGGCAGGAGCGCGACCGGAAGGCGTGGGAAGCAGGGAAGGACAAGCTGGTAGGGATGCTGGAAACCTCCGAGGACAGGCTGGAGGAATATTTTTCTTATATGATGCGTCTGAGCAGCTATGAAACAGTGTTCCTTTATGACCAGAAAAGTGGGGAATATATCAGTACTTACCTGACTGGCCTGCGCTGGCTGGAAGGGATCCTGCAAAAGAAGAAGCATGTGTTTTATTATGTCCCGGAGAATGACAAGCGGGCAGTCCTGCGCTGGCTGGAAGTATTGGAAAATGAGGAAACGGAATACAGCAGCCAGAAGCTGGCAGGGGAGGGCAATGCTGCTGCGGATTATATCCTGGAGAGCCTAGAACAGGCGCAGCCAAGTTTTTCCTACCAGATTGTGGAATTAAAGGATGTGATTTTACTGCTGATGCAGGGGGAACAGACCCTTGGGCTGTATTACGACCCCATTGGGCAGAAATTTTGCGGTTTTAATTATTTTTATGAATATTAAATTTTTCGAAAGCATGGGAAAAACAGTTGTGCTATTGGGTGCGCTGGCTTATAATAATACCATGTTCCAGATGATAAATTTCGGAAGGGAAGAGGAGATTTCAAAATGGATGATACAGAAAAGTTTGATGATAAAAAGTTCACGGAAGCCCTGCAGGGAGAGGATGCTGCTTCTGCAGGCAGTTTTCAGGCGGTCCTGCAGGGGGGGAATGGTTCCTCAGGCAGCGGCAAAGGGGCGGCTGAAGGAAGCGGCTCTTCCGGCGGGGACGGGGAAAGCGAATATGAGGATATCTGCTATATCTGCCACCGGCCGGAAAGCAAGGCTGGCAAGATGATTAAGATACCGAATGAAATCTGCATCTGCTCAGACTGTATGCAAAAGACCTTTGACAGCATGAACCATATCGGGTTTCCGGTAGGGGATATGAGCAGCTTTGGGAATATGCCCAATATCAGCATGATTAACCTGTCGGACCTGCAGAATATGGGCATCAACATGATGCCTAAGAGCCAGAAGCTGAAAAAGAAAAAGGCGAAGGAAGAAAAGAAGGAAAAGCCGGTCCTGAATGTGAAAGCTATCCCAGCCCCCCACCAGATCAAGGCCAGCCTTGACGAATATGTGGTGGGGCAGGAGCATGCCAAGAAAGTCATGTCCGTGGCTGTTTACAACCACTATAAGCGGGTGGGCTGCAGCATGGAGGACGGGGTGGAAATTGAAAAATCCAACATGCTGATGGTAGGCCCTACCGGGAGCGGCAAGACATATATGGTAAAGACACTTGCAAAGCTTCTGGATGTGCCCCTCGCCATTGCCGACGCCACCTCCCTGACAGAAGCAGGGTACATAGGGGACGACATTGAGAGCGTGGTTTCCAAGCTGCTGGCGGCAGCGGACAACGACGTGGAGAAGGCGGAGCATGGGATTATTTTTATTGACGAGATAGACAAGATTGCCAAGAAGAAAAATACCCACCAGAGGGACGTCAGCGGTGAAAGCGTCCAGCAGGGGATGCTGAAATTACTGGAAGGGGCGGAAATTGAGGTTCCGGTAGGGGCCAACAGCAAGAATGCCATGGTGCCCCTTGCCACAGTAAATACAAGGAACATCCTCTTTATCTGCGGCGGCGCATTTCCCGATCTGGCAGATATTATCAAGGAACGCCTGAATAAGAAATCCTCCATGGGCTTCCATGCAGACTTAAAAGACAAATATGACAAGGAGGAGAACCTCCTGCACCGGGTGGAGGTGGAGGATATCCGCAAATATGGGATGATACCGGAATTTTTAGGCCGCCTTCCGGTGATTTTTGCCCTGGATGCCCTGTCCGAAGATATGCTGGTGCGCATCCTGACAGAGCCGAAAAACGCCATTCTCAAGCAGTACAAAAAGCTCCTTGCCATGGACGAGGTGAAGCTTGAGCTGGACGAGGGGGCGCTGCGCGCCATTGCAAGGAAGGCGAAGAAAAAGGATGTGGGGGCAAGGGCGCTGCGGGCCATTATAGAGGAATTTATGCTGGATATCATGTATGAGATCCCCAAGGATGACAATATCGGGATGGTTACGATTACGGAAGATTACATTGAGAACAGGGGCGGCCCGCTTATCAGCATGAGGGGATGCCCTGCGCTGGAAGAACAGGCAGGCATGGCAGGGGCGTGATTCTTTCCTTACGGCTGAATATTTGCCTGTTTCCCTGCATAATGTAGTAAGGAAAAGAACAGCCTATGGAATGGAGCTGCCAATGGAATGTGAAGAAGCCGTATACTCAAACGATTACCTTGATATCATTATGGAATATACCCTGCGCAAGCGGGGCGCCCTCCTCCATGAATGCGTCCAGAAAGTAAGTGAAATATTTGATGTTGCCTATCTGCCCAAAACGGAGAACCTGGCACTGAATATCCAGAATTATGAATATACTTCGATTCCAAAATGTTATACCCTGATGGATGAGAGCGCGTTGGAGGCGAGTGGGATTCTGAAAATACAGAACCAGCCAGCCCTGTCCTTAAAGGGGCAGGGCGTTTTAATTGGCTTTTTGGATACGGGCATTGACTATGAAAACCCAGTATTTAAAAACAGTGATGGCAGTACCCGGATTACAGCAGTCTGGGACCAGACGGACAGGAGCGGGACGCCGCCGGAAGGCTTTATTTATGGGAGCGAATATCAGGATGCGCAGATTAATGAGGCGCTGCAGTCCATGAACCCCAAAGGGGTAGTCCCTGTCACCGACCCGGAAGGCCATGGGACCTTTATGGCAAGCGTGGCGGCAGGGAGCCGTATCCCAGAGCAGGGATTTATCGGCGCAGCCCCGTACTGTAAGATTGCAATGGTAAAGCTGAAGCCTGCCAAGCCTTACCTGCGGGAATTTTTCTTTATCCCGGAAGATGCGGAGGCTTATCAGGAAAACGACATTATGGCGGGGCTGGCGTATCTGGAACAGCTTGCCGTAAGGCGGCACATGCCCCTGGTGGTCTGTTTTGGGCTGGGTTCCAATATGGGGAGCCATACCGGGGTCAGCCATTTAAGCACCATGCTAAACGACATGGGGGTGCGCAATGGGCGGGTGGCTGTGGTAGCCAGCGGAAACGAAGGGAATGAACGCCACCATTATTTTGGGCAGATGGAGGAAGGGCAGGCCTACCAGAATGTGGAAATCAGCGTTGGGGAAGGGGTAACGGGCTTTTCCGTGGAATTGTGGGCCCGTGCGCCCCAGCGGTTTGTGGTGGAAATCATTTCCCCGACAGGGGAGCGGATGCCCAGCGAATACATCCTTTCCGGCGGCAGGGAATACCGGTTTTTGTTCGAGGACACAAGGGTGACGGTGGATTACCGGATTACCGGGATTTTAAATGGGTCGCAGGTGATTTACATGCGTTTTGAGAAGCCCTCCCAGGGGCTGTGGAATGTCCGGGTGTTCCCGGAAGCGGACATGGCAAGCATTTTTGACATGTGGCTTCCTGCGGAGGAGCTTTCCAGCGGGGAGGTATTTTTTGTCCGCTCCAATCCAGATACAACCCTTACGGTCCCTTCCACAGCCATTGTCCCCATCAGCGTGGGGGCGTATGATGTGAGGGACAACAGCATTTACCTGCGTTCCGGCCGGGGCTATACATCCAACGGCTGGATTAAGCCGGATTTGGTGGCCCCGGGGGTAGGCGTGTTCGGGGCAGGGCCCAGGAACCAGTTTACGACCAGGGATGGGACCAGCGTGGCGGCAGCCATTACGGCGGGGGCGGTGGCCCTGATGCTGGAATGGGGGATTGTCCGGGGCAATTATACGGACATTACAAGTGCAGAAGTAAAAAATGTGTTAATCCGCGGGGCGTCCAGGGACAGCAAGCGGACGTACCCGGATAAGGCCTTTGGCTGGGGCAGGCTGAACCTGTATCAGGCCTTTGAGGATTTCCGCATCCGGTAAAGAGGAGGGAAAAGATGAAATATGCATTCGTTGCGGCAGCGGTGTTTGCCGGGGATTTTTTCCTGAAAAAGCATATGGAAGAACGGGAATTTCAGGAAGGGAAAGAATTATTATGGGGCAGGGTTGTGCTGAAAAAATACCACAACAAAGGGGCGGCAATGAATTTCTTAGAGAAGAAGCCAGCCACGGTAAAGAGGGCCTGCGGGGCATTGCTGCTGGTCCTGGGCATATTCTGGTGGATTTTGCTGCGCAGGAAAGCCAACCCATGCATCCTCCTTGGATTAAGCCTGGTCCTTGGGGGTGGGGCAAACAATTTTTACGACCGGGTGAAACGGGGATATGTGGTAGATTATTTCAGCTTCCGCACGCCAATTAAAAGACTCAACCGGATTATCTTTAATATTTCCGACCTGTGCATTTTTTTAGGGGCGCTGCTGTTTGCGGCTTTTGGGAAGGAGCTGTAGCAGATCCGGCAGATCTGGGGCTGCTTTGGCGTTAAAGGCAGGGCAGCGCAGCTCCCGGGCTTGTTTTTGCGCAAAAAGAAGGGGCTATTGCAAACAAGGATTTCCCATCGCATATGGCATACCATAAGGTCTGCCATAGCTGCGGATTCCCTGTATGTTGCAACAGTCCCTTCTTTTCTAATCAATTGTAATTCCTCTATATCTTATATCAAAATAAAAACCGAAATTTCTATATTATTGACAAAGGTACATGGTATCAAACTGATTAAATTAGTGAACCACAGTCACGTTTACAGCCTGAGGGCCTTTAGAACCTTCTGTAACGTCGAATTCTACAGACGCACCCTCTTCTAAAGATTTGAAGCCTTCCATATTCAGCCCGGAATAATGAACGAATACGTCGTTCCCAGCTTCGTCAGAGATAAATCCATATCCCTTTTGGTTGTTGAACCACTTTACTGTACCTTGCATGTCAAGTACCTCCAAAAAAATAATATATGCCTTAGCCCATCTAAAGCATGGGACTATGGTAACATATATTGTAGAAAAAGTAAAGGAATATTCCCGGAAAATTAAAAAAAATGTAAGAAAAAACGAAAAAGCAAATGTAGATTCGGTTTTGTGAAGGGGTCTTTCTAAAAAGAGCCCCTTTTTGGATAGCCCCGTTATGGTAAAACAAACATTTCAGGACAGGGTTTCAAAGGCAATTTGGTGTTTCCGGAAAAAAAGCTTTACCATATCGTCCCAGGCCTGCTCCAGGGATTTGTCCATGGAAAAAACGTGGCAGGAAATCCCGGTGGTGCATACAAGCTGCTGGTTCTGGTATTTCAGGTTCAGGTACATGCCGGAAACCTCCTCCGGCGAAAAACTGCTGTTTATGGAGGAAACAGTGCGTTTCTGGTTCTCACTGGAGAGCTGGAACACAAAGTGGAAGGAGGAGGGCGTCCGTTTTCCCTTGATAATGTCAAAGCAGATGGGGCGCACAAGGGAGAAAGGCACATAGCTTTCCGGGGAGATTAAGGCGTATGCCTCATCCTCCGGGCTGAAAAAACCGGCCTTTGCGCGCCCGTCCAACTGGAAGGACATGCAGGTGGTGACAGACCCCTCCCGCAGCAGGAAGCTGTCAAAGGTATCTGTGCGCAGCAGGATATTCATAAATTCTTTCACGTCCAAAATGGATAATGCTGTCATAATGTGCCTCCTTATGGTTCTTTTTTATTCAGGTAACGGTAAACCGTTGGGACTGATACGGAAAGCTGCGCGGCAATCTCCGCCACAGATCCTTTTACCTTGAGGATGCCCTCGCTGTGCATCCGGTGGACAATATGCACTTTTTCCGGTATGGACATCCGTGCCGGGGGAATCCCGCTCTCTGCGATGATTTCCTTAATTTTTTCCCGCATCAGGCTTGGCATAGGCTTGTCCAAGCTTTCTGAATATTCTGTTTCCCCGCATTTGGACAGGTTGAACCACTCCAAAAGGCTGGAAACGGCGTGATTTAAGTTCTGTACGGCGTTCATGTCCTTGTTGATGCAGAGAAGGCCAATCAGGCGTTTTTCATTTTTAATAAAATAGGTGGAGGACAGAAATTCCCCATTTTTGTTCCGCCCAGTGTAGTTGGCCAGATAGTCGGCGTTTAAATAAGAGCCTTTTTCAATAATGTCTTTGGCAAGGTCTGTCAGGGGGTTGCCAATTTCCCTGTCAGACACGTTGTTTTGGATGGCGACCAGCGAATGTTCCGGGTCTGCTACGTCATGGAGGGCTATCTCGCTGCCGGGCCCGCAGACCGCTGCCAAAAATGGCACAATGTTGATATATGCCTGTAAAACTTCTTTATCTGTCATATGTATGCACCTGCCTTGCTTTCCTTCCGCATAGTTAAAACCCGCTTTTATCCTAATTATAACAAGAACCTCACTTTTTCGCAATTATATTATTAGGGAAGGCTTAATGGGCCACCTGGCGGTATGTGCCCTGTGCACGTGCTGTGTATGGCTGGAAAAAATTTCTATCAAATATTTTTGATAAAATTCTTTACAAGTTGAGAAAAATATTATAATATATAGCCATAGTGATAATAAAATTATTAATTAATAAAATTATTATCACTATAATTAATAGAAAAGGAGAGGATACTATGGGAAAAAAAGTGATTTTCACTAAAAATGCCCCTGCAGCAATTGGGCCGTACGCACAGGGAATAGACGGGGGCAGTACGGTCTATGTGTCCGGCCAGCTTCCGGCCGACCCGGAAACGGGGGAATTTGCAGGGAAGGACATTGCAAGCCAGACGGAACAGTCCCTGAAAAATGTGCAGGCTGTGCTTGGGGAAGCGGGGCTTACGCTGGGGAATGTGGTGAAAGCCTCCGTCTTTTTAAAGGATATGGGGGATTTTGCCGCGATGAATGAAGTATATGCCCGCTATTTTACGGAACACTGCCCAGCCAGGTCTGCCGTCCAGGTTGCAGCCCTGCCAAAGGATGCGCTGGTTGAAATCGAGGTAATAGCGGTAAGGTAAGCCGGCAGCCCGGGCAGACGGTTACATTTTTATAGTAAATGTACTATAATAAAGGAGGTACGGATATGGAAGAAAAAGGAAAGAAACTAAAGACAATGAATATCGTTGGGCTGGGGCTTGGCGGGGCTATCGGTACGGGCATTTTCCTGCTGTTGGGGTTTGGGATTGCATATTCCGGGAGGTCCATCATCCTTGTCTGTGCAGCAGGGTGCTTTTTCATGCTGCTGGCTTACTGGTACCAGTTTGCCATCCCAACCATGTTTGTCTTAAAGGGCGGGGACTACAGCATGAAAACCATGCTTTTTTCCCCTCTTATCAGCGGGATTGGCGCATGGTTCGGCGTTGTGGGCGGATTTGCATTTTCCGGCTATGCCATTGGCATTACAGACTATATCAGCGTAGTCGTCCCGGAGGTGAAAAATTTTTCCATGGTTTGCTCGCTGGTAATTATAACCCTGGTATTTGCGGCAAGCTATAAAGGCTCCCGTTTTATTACGGTCCTGGAAAATCTGGTTACCCTCCTGCTGGTGGCTGCCCTTGCGCTGTTCATTGTGTTTGGCGTTGCCAAGGTGGATGCAGGGAATTTCTTTTCCCCGGCGTATGACGGTGGGTTTTTCCGGAATGGGTTCGGCGGGTTTGTCGCTGCAATTGCAGTGATGGGCTGGGCCTGCCAGGGGACTACCATGGCTCCGATTTCCATGGCGGCAGTGACAGAGCGGCCAAAGCACACCATACCAAAGGCAATTATCATTATCACGCTGCTGCTTGCCGTTATTTACGCTTTTATGGCTTATGCTGCATCAGGCGTCCTTCCTTATGAACAGGTGGCAGGGGCAAATATCAGCGTAACGGCAGAAGCTATTTTCCCCAAAGGGCTGTACCTGTTCTTTGTCATTGGGGGAGGGGTCGGCGCCCTTGCAAGCTCCATGCTGGGCGGCATCGGCATGATGCGCTACCCAATGATCCAGGTGGCGGAGGATGGATGGCTCCCTGCCATATTTAAGAAAACGACGAAAAGCGGCTATCCTTACATTACGTACCTGATGTTTTACCTTATCAGCATTTTTCCCATTGTAACGGGGATGGGGCTGGACAGCGTAGTTTCCCTGGTTATGATCCCTACGATGCTGATGAACATTTACATGAATTTTGCCTGCCTTTCCCTCCCCAAAAAATACCCGGAACAATGGGCGAAGGTTTCCATTAAAATGCCCCTCTGGTTTTGGAAGGCGTGCTGCATCCTTGGGGTATTCTGCGCAGGGGTCGTGTCCTATAACCTGTTTATAGAGCTTTCCCTGAAAGATTCCATAATCTGCGTCATTATGGTAGCCGCTTTGGTAGGGCTTTCCGCCCTCCGCCTCAGGCAGGGGGCTGTTTCCAGAGAGGCACTGGAGGAAAATAAAAGGGCTGTGATTGCCCAGGCAATTGCAGATGATGCAGACTGACCCAGCCATCCGGCAAAATAAGCCGCCAGCAAACCATCAGGGCTGGCAAGGAAAGGAGAAATTGATTATGAAGTACGATTTTACATCTATTATGGACCGCCATGGCAAGGACGCCATAGCAGTGGACGGGCTTGGCGCAATGCCCGGGTTTACCCCAAGTGCCCCCAAGGAAGGCTTTGACGCAATCCCTATGTGGGTGGCCGATATGAATTTCCCCACAGTCCCCACAATCCCGGAAGCAATCATTGAGCGGGCGAAGCACCCGGCTTACGGGTATTTCCAGCCTACGGACGAATATTATGGCGCCATTATCAAATGGCAGGAAACCCGCAACGGCGTAACTGGCCTGACGAAAGAATGCATTGGGTATGAAAATGGGGTGCTGGGGGGCGTAGTTTCGGCACTGACGGCGTTTGCAGCCCCGGGGGATGCAGTGCTCCTCCACAGCCCCACCTATATCGGGTTTACCATGAGCATTGGCAACAATGGGTTTAAGATTGTCCACAGCCCGCTGGTAAAGGATGAGGACGGCGTTTGGCGGATGGACTATGAAGATATGGACATGAAAATCAAGATGGAAAATATCCATGTGGCAGTTCTGTGCAGCCCCCACAATCCTTGCGGGCGTGTCTGGGAACGCTGGGAACTGGAAAAGGCAATGGAAATTTATAAGGCAAACGACTGCGTTGTCATTTCCGATGAAATCTGGTCTGACATTATCCTTGCAGGCCATAAGCATATCCCCACCCAGATGATAAGCGAGGATGCAAGGGAACGGACCGTTGGGGTATATGCCCCCAGCAAGACCTTCAACCTTGCGGGGCTGGTGGGCAGCTACCATATCATATACAATAAGTATCTCCGGGACCGTACCGTTTCCAAGGGCAGCAAGCCCCATTACAACGATATGAACGTGCTTTCCATGCATGCCCTGCTTGGGGCCTACAAGCCGGAGGGGTATGAATGGGTGGACGAGCTCTGCGGGGTGATTACGGAAAATGTGGACTATGCCTGCAGGTTTATCCAGGAACACTTCGAAGGGGTGGAAGTATCCAGGCCTGAAGGGACCTATATGCTTTTCCTGGATTGTACTAAGTGGTGCGAAGCCCATGGGAAAACCATTGGGGAGCTCCAGCAGGCGGGATGGGACGTAGGCGTAGCATGGCAGGACGGCAGGATGTTCCACGGGCCGTGTGCCATCCGCATGAACCTTGCCCTGCCCTTAAGCCGCGTCCAGGAAGCCTTCCGGCGGCTGGACAAATATGTGTTTAACGGCGGGCTTGCGGAGGAAGATGGCTACCAGGCGCCCCTGTCTGTGGGGGATGTTATGGGGGACTTTACCTTTGATACTCCATTTACGCAGGGGCGTACCTTGATGGAAACTCTGAAAGCCGCCCCAAAGACGGCAATCCTGTTCCTCAGGTATTATGGCTGCACCCTATGCCAGATGGATATTCACCAGCTTGCAAAGAACCATGGGAAAATCACTGCAGGCGGCGGGCAGCTCCTGCTGGTGCTCCAGTCAGAGCCGGAGGTGGTTTCCAGCCAGATCAGCGAGGATACCCTGCCCTTTGAAATTATCTGCGACCCAGAGCAGGCTCTGTACAAGCGGTTTGGCATCCAGGGGGCGGAAGACATAAGGGCAATGGTGGATGGAAAAGCCTTTGCAAAGCTGGCAAAAGCCGCAGTTACCGGGTACAGGCATGGGAAATACGAGGGTAACGAACTCCAGCTCCCGGCGGCATTTGTGGTGGATGCCAATGGGAAGGTAGGGTATGCCCATTATGGGAAAACCGTATCGGATTTCCCGGATGCGGAAAAACTGGCAAGGGTGCTGGCAGAATAAAAGCTGCTGTGCGGTTTTTAACAGGAGGGCGGAAACGTCCTCCTGTTTTATACTCCGGGCAGGATGCGCACTCGCATAAGAGGTAAAATATTGCCTCGCAATTGTGCTCGGCGCGCAAAATGTGCAAGCCCCTCATGAGTGAGGGGTTCG
>ERZ778516.542-NODE-542-length-31430-cov-14.117928_pt1 | contig 31430 bp, 30 predicted proteins | sample MGYA00510342_ERZ778516 | MGnify/ENA primary metagenome ERZ778516 (study PRJEB29527, sample SAMN07138961) | mouse gut metagenome | material: feces | host: mouse | place: China:Nanjing | collected 2016-01-25 ... | reverse complement strand
CTGCTGCCAGATTTTTATTTTTTCTTAGATGCACGGTAACGCTGTGTTGAATCAAGTATTTTCTTACGGATACGCAGGCTTTCAGGTGTAATTTCCAGAAGCTCGTCTGTATCTATAAATTCAAGTGATTCTTCAAGGCTTAGCTTCCTTGGAGGTGTAAGTTTTAATGCTTCATCAGCAGAAGAGGAACGTGTATTAGTAAGATGTTTTGTTTTACATACATTAAGTTCAATATCTTCTGCCTTTCCATTCTGTCCAATAACCATGCCAGCATATACTTTCTCACCAGGACCTACAAAAAGAGTTCCCCTGTCCTGTGCATTAAAAAGCCCATAAGCAACTGTTTCTCCAGATTCAAATGCTATAAGTGAACCTTGTTTGCGGTAAGAAATATCCCCCTTATATTCACCATATTCTTCAAAAACAGTATTAATAATGCCATTACCTTTTGTATCAGTCATAAACTCTCCCCTGTAACCTATAAGGCCACGTGAAGGTATAAGAAATTCGAGCCTTGTATAACCGCCACCTATAGAAGACATTCCAAGGAGTTCACCTTTACGGTTACTAAGTTTCTGTATTACACTGCCTGAGAAATCTTCTGGGACATCTATAAATGCACGCTCCATTGGTTCAAGGCGTCTGCCCCTTTCATCTGTTTTATAAAGCACTTCTGCTTTGCTTACAGCAAATTCATAACCTTCACGCCGCATATTCTCAATAAGTACAGAAAGATGGAGTTCACCACGGCCAGACACTTTGAAACTGTCTGTATTGTCAGTTTCTTCTACACGCAGGCTTACATCAGAATTTAATTCAGCAAAAAGCCTGTCACGCAAATGGCGTGATGTAACGAATTTGCCTTCCTGGCCTGCAAGCGGGCTGTCATTTACTAAAAAGTGCATAGCTATAGTTGGCTCAGAAATCTTCTGGAATGGTATTGGCACAGGGTTTTCTGGAGAACACAGTGTATCACCTATATGGATATCTGTAATTCCTGAAATTGCAACAATAGAACCAATGCCTGCTTCTTTAGTTTCAATTTTCTTAAGGCCTTCAAATTCATAAAGTTTACTTACTTTTACTTTGACCTGCTTTGAAGGGTCATGGTGGTTTACAATAACCACATCCTGTCCTGCCTTTACAGTTCCGTTGTCAACTTTTCCTATGCCTATACGGCCTACATATTCGTTATAATCAATAGTGCTTATAAGAATTTGTGTGCCTGCATCAGGGTCGCCTTCCGGGGCAGGTATATAATCAAGTATTGTATCAAATAAAGGTACCATATCTGTACCTGGTTCATCTGCACTGTAAGAAGCTGTTCCTTCTTTGGCAGAGGCAAATATAAAAGGACAGTCAAGCTGTTCTTCATTGGCATCAAGGTCAATAAAAAGTTCCAGTACCTCATCCACAACAGCGTCAGGTCTTGCTTCCGGGCGGTCAATTTTATTAATGCATGCAATTACTGGAAGCTCAAGTTCCAAAGCTTTTTTAAGGACAAACTTTGTCTGTGGCATAGCACCTTCAAAAGCATCAACTACAAGAACTACACCATCCACCATCTTTAATACACGTTCAACTTCACCGCCAAAGTCTGCATGTCCAGGGGTATCTATAATATTTATCTTTGTATCTTTATATGTTATCGCAGTATTTTTTGATAGTATTGTTATTCCACGTTCCCTTTCAATATCACCAGAGTCCATAACCCTTTCAGCAACTTCCTGGTTGGAACGGAATACGCCACTCTGCTTTAACAGCTCGTCAACAAGTGTTGTCTTGCCATGGTCTACATGGGCTATAATAGCAATATTCCTGACATTTTCACGTTTAATTTTCATATATGTCTTGTCCTTTCTTTAATTCCACTTGCAGTAAATGCAATATTTTGGTATTATTGTTACTATTATGTGGATAATAACAGCATTACAGCAGTATATCGTAAAATGTAACATAATGTAATATAAATTTAATAAAAATTTTCAAATATATAATTACAAATTCACAAAATATAAGTATACTAATAACAGGAAGAATATACAAGTAAGAAAAAGTAACAAAAATAATTTAGATTCCGTATATACTTTTGTGACAGATATAAAATGCCTTGTCCGTAGACTTAGCTGGTATGCAGTACTAGAAAAAGCCGGAATATGTCGTACATAAGTATACAGAAAATGGTAATAATAGTTCTAAATTCCATTTCTGGAACGTATAAATTATTAAAACAAATTACTAATAGGGCTTTCCGCCCTAAGAAAAATGGAGGATAAGAAATATGTTGGATAAAGTATTTACAAACAACCAGGTAACAATCGCAGGAGAGGTAGTAAGTGAATTTACATTCAGCCATGAGGTTTACGGTGAGAACTTTTATATTGTTAATATTGCTGTATGCCGTTTAAGTAATTCATATGACATTATACCAGTTATGGTTTCAGAAAGGCTTATGGATGTAAAAGAAGATTATAAAGGATGTATACTCCAGGCGACAGGGCAGTTCCGCTCTTATAACAGGCATGAGGAAACAAAAAACAGGCTGGTGCTGTCTGTTTTTGCAAGGGAAGCTGAACTGGTGGATGCAGAAGAAGCAGAACAGAACCCTAACCATATATTCCTTGATGGGTATGTTTGTAAGAGACCGGTGTACCGGAAGACACCTTTAGGCAGGGAAATAGCAGATGTACTTCTTGCAGTAAACAGGCCATATGGCAAATCTGATTATATTCCATGCATCTGCTGGGGCAGGAATGCAAGGTTTGCTGACCAGTTTGAGGTAGGTTCACATATACAGCTGTGGGGCAGGATACAGAGCAGGGAGTACCAGAAGAAGATATCTGAAGATATGTATGAAAAGCGTGTTGCTTATGAAGTTTCAGTAAGCAAGCTGGAATATATTGCCGGGGAAGATGACCAGGCTGGAATATAAGCTGGCGGTATATGTGGTGTCTTTAGAAAAAAGAGTAGATTTTTATAAACAGATGTGATAGAATGGCTAGAGTTAGCGATGTTATACCGCTGTCTGGCCATTTTCGCATTTTTGTGGAAATATATTATAATTGCTGTATTTATATAGCATGGAGGAATAAAATGGGTAAGAAAACTGTCCAGGTTTATTATGGTACTGGAAAAGGAAAGTCATCTGCTGCCGTTGGGCAGTGTATACGTGCGGCAAGCCAGGGGCTGTCTGTTATTATTATACAGTTCCTGAAAGGAAAAGATTCGGACGAATTTAGTTTTTTAGACAAGCTTGAACCTGATATAAAGTTTTTCAGCTTTGAGAAAGCAGAACAGTCTTATGATTCACTGCCCGCTTCACAGAAAAAAGAGGAAAGGCAGAATATACTGAATGGCTTTAATTTTGCCAGGAAAGTAGTAGATACTGGTGAATGTGATGTGCTTGTCCTTGATGAAGTGTTAGGACTTCTGGATTTGGATATAATAACTACAGAGGATATTATAAATCTTATTAATATGAGGGATGATTACTGCAGGCTGGTGCTTACAGGCAGGAACCTGCCAGAAGGACTGATGGCTTATGCAGATGTTGTTTCCAAAATTGACTTGGAAAAAGATAACAGGTAAATGCTGTCACAGCTTATAATACAGCACATATAATAATACATGTAATGTTTCTATAAGCAGTAATACAGGTTAATATACATATCAGATTAGGAGGATATAACAATGTCTATATTTACAGGTGCGGGAGTTGCATTAATTACACCTATGCATGAGGATGGCTCTATTAATTATGATGAGATGGAGCGCATTGTGGATTACCAGATTGAAAATGGGACAGATGCAATAATAGTCTGTGGGACAACAGGTGAAGCATCAACTATGACACATGAAGAACATATTGAAACTATCAGGGCGTGTACAGGCATGGTAAAGAAACGTGTGCCTGTAATAGCAGGTACAGGTTCGAACTGTACAAAAACTGCAGTTTACCTGTCACAGGAAGCAGAAAAGGCAGGCGCAGATGGTATATTAGTTGTATCTCCTTATTATAATAAGGCAACCCAGAACGGGCTTAAGAAACATTTTACAACAATAGCAAAAAGTACAGACCTTCCTATGATACTTTATAATATCCAGGGGCGTACAGGTGTTAATATACTTCCTAAGACAATAGCAGAACTTTCTAAAGATGTTGACACTATTGTAGCAGTGAAGGAAGCATCAGGTGATATTTCCCAGGTTGCAGAAATACTTGCACTTTCAGAAGGAAGGATTGATTTATATTCAGGCAATGATGACCAGATTGTGCCTATAGTTGCACTTGGTGGAAAGGGTGTTATATCTGTACTGTCACACGTACTGCCACGTGAAACCCATGATATGGTTATGAAAACAATGGCTGGTGATACCAGTACAGGTGCAGAACTCCAGCTTAAGTATTTTAAGCTTGCAAAAGCATTATTCATCGAAGTAAACCCTATACCTGTCAAAGCTGCTGTAAATATGATGGGATTTAATGCAGGACCTCTGCGTATGCCGCTTACAGAGATGGAAGAGGGTAATAAAAAGATTTTACGCCAGGCGATGGAAGATGCAGGGATAAAGGTTACAGAATAATTTACACCCCTGTGAAACCCATAACAGGCTTCACAGGGGGATTACATAAATGTTTAATTAGAGAAACTTCTGTTTCTTTTAAACATAAAGAAGAAAGGCTGGTTTGCATATGACAAAGATTATTATTACAGGATGTAATGGCCGTATGGGGCAGATGATTACAGATATTGTGACAGAAGATAATGATGCGGTAATAGTGGCAGGCGTTGATATTGTTAATAACAGGAATAATAGTTATCCTGTATTTACCGATATATCAGACTGTGATATTATGGCAGATGTAATAATTGATGTTTCTTCTTCACAAGGTATTGAAGAAAGGATTAGTTATGCAGTGGACAAGCATATACCTGTTATTGTATGTTCAACAGGCATGTCGGACAGCCAGATTGCATATATTACAGAAGCAAGCAAAAAAGTTGCTGTATTAAAGTCTGCTAATATGTCACTTGGAATTAACCTTCTTATTAAACTTGTGAAGGAAGCAGCGAAAAGGCTTGCAGACAATGGTTTTGATATTGAAATTATTGAAAAGCACCATAACCAGAAACTTGATGCGCCATCAGGAACAGCTATTGCACTTGCAGATTCAATTAATGAAGAGTTTGGTGGAAGGTATGAATATATATATGACCGTTCCCAGGCCAGGCAGATACGTGGAAAGGACGAGCTTGGTATATCTGCAGTACGTGGTGGTACAATAACGGGCACACATGATGTAATATTTGCAGGCACAGACGAGGTTATAACACTTTCACATATGGCATATTCAAGGGCTGTATTTGCAAAGGGTTCTGTTGTAGCAGCAAAGTTTATGAAGGGAAAAGAAGCCGGTTATTATGATATGGCAGATGTACTAATGTAATGGATATTATAACAGGTATAGATATTTCAATAGCTGTGCTGCTTATAGGTTCTGTCCTGGCTGGATATATGACAGGGCTTGTTGCAAGGGCGGCACAGCTTGCAGCGGTTGTGGCATCGTATGTAATTGCGACAGTAATTGCGAAGATGTTTTCATCACAGCTTGGCAGTTTTATTTATGGGAAAATACCAGCTACCCCTGTAATATCTGCTGGTGAAGTGGCGGCAGATGCTGCTGGCAGCATGGCATATTCCATAATTTTTGCAGTGGTTTTTATTATAGCTGCCATAATACTTGGGCATCTGGCAGGTGTTTTTAAAATTGCAAGCCATCTGCCTGTAATTGGGAGGCTTGACAGGCTAGGAGGTGCTGTAGCAGGTTTTATAATCAGTTTCATAATAATATACCTTTTATCTTGTATTTTCTTTGCTTTAGTCCCAAAGGAAACCCTTGACGGATGGGGGCTGACAGAGAAAGCGGTTAAAAATTCACTATTACTTAAGGCGTTTTATTAATATTCTGGAGGCTTATAATGGATAAGGTTAATTACCAGGTTATGCTTGACAAGATAATAGAAGATATAGTGCGCAGTAACAGTCTGCCAGGTCTTTTAATGCATAGCTGTTGTGCACCATGCAGCAGTTACTGCTTAAGTTACCTGGCAGAGTATTTTTCTATAACTGTTTTATATTATAACCCTAATATTTCACCAGAGGAAGAATATTATAAACGTGTAAATGAACAGAAACGGTTAATAAGGGAACTTCCAGTTAAAAATAAAATAAGTTTTGCAGAAGGCAGGTATGAGCCAGCAGAGTTTTTTAAAATGGCAGAAGGACTTGAAGATTTGCCAGAAGGTGGTGAAAGATGTTTTAAATGTTATGAAATGCGTCTGTGTGAAGCAGCAGCATATGCATCTTTGCATGGATTTGAATATTTTACAACAACACTTTCAGTAAGCCCACATAAAAATGCACAGGTACTGAATAAAACAGGGTTAAAAATTAGTGAAGAATATGGAGTAAAGTACCTGGTATCTGATTTTAAGAAAAGAGGAGGATACCAGAAGTCAATACAGTATTCCAAAGAGTATAACTTGTACCGACAGGACTATTGTGGATGTATATTCAGCAAGAGAGAAAGGGAGGAAAGAAATCTGGATGGTGTAAAACAGAATTAAGACATATCTGTAAGAAATGGAGGGTTTAATGGCAGAGATTTGGGATATTTATGATGAAAACGCCAACCGTACAGGACGTATAATGGAACGTGGGGAACCAAGGCCTGGTGACTATATGTTATGTGTACATATATACCTGTATACACCAGAAAGGAAGTTTCTTGTGCAGAAACGTGCTATGAGCAAGGAAACACATCCAGGTGAGTGGGATGTAACAGGCGGTGCTGTACTTTCAGGGGAGGAGAGTATTGACGGCGCTATAAGGGAAACAGAGGAAGAAGTAGGTATTAAGCTTGATAAATCTGAACTCTGTCTTATTGGACGTATTAAAAGAAAAAAAAATTTTGTTGATATTTATTTTGTAGAGAAAAAGTTTGATATAAGTGACTGCATGCTTCAGAAAGAAGAAGTTGATGAAGTAAAACTTGTCGGATATGATGAGATGATTGAACTCGCATTTAATTCAAGACGGCGTGATGAAGAATATATAGGGATTATTAAAGGTGCAGTTGAAAAGATACATAAATAATAACAGCTAGTAAAAGGAAATAATTTATGATGCGTGTATGTAAAGAATGTGGAAGAGAATTTGAACTTGCGCCTGGGGAGATTAAATTCTATAAGTCAAAGAATTTAGCGTTACCTAAAAGGTGCAAAGACTGCAGGGATAAGAACAAAGCTGCCAGCCATAATACTGGCAGCCCAGACAAAAGTTACAGTAACAATACTTGTGATGCAGATATTACAGGTACTGGTTTTAATGTAAATAACACATATAACAGTGCTGCCAGCCAGCAGCCTGGAACCAGTAATAATAACCATACAGGTCTTAAAAGCAGGATTGTTACTGCAGCAACAATTATTATATTATTTATTGCAGCAATAACTGGAAAAGTGTTCCTTGACAATGGGACAGCTGGAAGCAATAATGGCAGCCCTTCTTATGAAAGTGGAGAAAATAAAGGACTGTTACAGTTCCGCAATGAAAATTACCTGGTGGAACATTTTGAAAAACATGGGAAAGAATTTAATTATGCTAATAAAGAAGAATATCTTGCAGGAGCCAATAAAGTAGTTTCTTCAAGTAATGTATTACATAAAACAGAAGCAGAAGATGGTGATGATGTGTATTACCTCGAAGAAACCAATGAGTTTGTAATTGTATCAACAGATGGATATATAAGGACATACTTTAAACCAGAAGATGGGATAGATTATTATAACAGGCAGTAATGGATTTATAAAAGAAAGGAAAAAATATGTTGGAACAAGCAACTGCTTTGTTATTATTTTGCCATTGCTTTTTGCAGGAAGAAATGCAAAGTTGTGTGTGAACTGGAAAAAACAACTTGAATTAATATATGTTATGGGATATAATAACGGATGTATAATTGATAATCTTCAAGGCAGGGTGTGATTCCCGGCCGGCGGTATGCATTTATAAATGCGGAGCCCGCAAGCCGTAAGGCATGATTTGGTGTGATTCCAAAGCCGACAGTAAAGTCTGGATGAAAGAAGATGTACAATGTTTATGTCCATAGTTTTATAATTGTTATTATAAAATATATTTAATTATATAATTAACTTTTACTGGTATAAACAAACATATTGTACTTATGATGTATTAAGGCCTTGGATTTTATCTGGGGCTTATTTTTATATAATAAAAACTGTATTTTATGTTATATAAATAAAAGCCTCTGGCAGAAAAGAGGTGTTTTTTTGGATGAAAAATATATGAAGCGTGCAATAGAGCTGGCACGTAATGGTGTTGGAAAGGTAAACCCTAACCCGCTTGTAGGAGCTGTAATTGTTAAAGATGGTAAAATTATTGGTGAAGGCTTCCATGAAGTTTATGGAGGACTCCATGCAGAACGCAATGCATTTAAAAACCTTATAGAAAGTGCGCAGGGTGCAGATATATATGTAACCCTTGAACCATGCTGCCATTATGGCAAACAGCCTCCGTGTACACAGGCAATTATTGAGAATAATATTAAAAATGTGTATATTGGCTCAGATGACCCCAACAGCCTTGTTGCGGGCAAAGGCATAAAACAGCTGGAAGAGGCAGGAATTAAAGTGGAAAGGGGAGTATTAAAAGAAGAGTGCGATGCATTAAACCCCGTATTTTTCCATTATATTACTTCAAAGACCCCGTATGTAGTAATGAAATATGCTATGACGCTGGATGGAAAAACAGCATGTGACACTGGGGAAAGCAAATGGGTGACAGGTGAGGAAGCAAGGGCACATGTACAAGAAACAAGAAATGCACTGGCAGGTATAATGGCAGGCGTACAGACAGTTATTAATGATAACCCTCTGCTTACATGCCGTATCCCAGGTGGAAGGAATCCTGTAAGGATTATATGTGACAGTAATTTAAGGATACCAGACGGATGTAATATCTTGAATACAGCACACCAGGTAAAAACAATTATTGCAACAGTATCCAATGACCAGGAAAGAATAAAACATCTTGAAGAAACAGGTGTTATAATTATAAAGACACAGCCTGTAGATGGCAGGGTGGATTTAAAAGAGCTTATGTATAAATGTGGGGAGCTTAAGATTGATGGTATACTGCTTGAAGGTGGCGGCACATTGGACAGCAGTGCATTAAAAGCAGGAATTGTAAACCATGTGCAGGCGTATATTGCACCAAAGATATTTGGTGGCAGCGGCAGGTATACCCCAGTAACAGGAGAAGGGGTTTTATCACCTGGCAGTGCATATTTATGTGAAAATATGAATATAACAAAGTTTGGGAGTGATATCCTGCTTGAATATGATATAATACACAATATTTAATATTTTATACAAATTTAATAAAGGCAGGTGGCTTTATATGTTTACTGGGATTATAGAAGAAATGGGTACTGTAAGTTCTATTGCAGAGGGGAGTCTTTCGGCGGTTATCACAATACAGGCTTCCAAGGTGCTTGAAGGAAGCCAGACAGGTGACAGCATTGCAGTAAACGGTGTATGCCTTACAGTAACATCTATACATGGCAGTTTTTTTACTGCTGATGTTATGGCAGAAACTCTTAGAAGAAGTTCACTAGGAAGCCTGTCTAAGGGAAGCCATGTTAATCTTGAACGGGCAATGCCTATGAATGGGCGTTTCGGGGGACATATAGTTTCAGGCCATATTGATGGTACTGGTACAGTTGTTTCAAAAGTAAAAGAAGACAATGCAGTGTGGGTAAAGATAAATGCCTCACAGGATATTTTAAAATATATTGTACTAAAAGGGTCAGTTGCTATTGATGGAACAAGCCTTACCGTAGCAGGGCTTGATGACAGTACATTTTCTGTATCAGTAATACCACATACTGCTTCAGAAACTATACTGTTACAAAAAAGCACTGGTGATATTGTCAACCTTGAAAATGATATTATTGGAAAATATATTGAAAGGCTTCTTAGTTTCCAAAATAATAATGATTACAGGGATACAGGCAGCAGCCCTGTGCTTACGGTGGATTTTCTCTTAGAAAACGGGTTTTAGGATTTGACAGGAAAGGAATGAGGATAAATGGACAATAATTTTAATACAATCGAAGAACTGCTTGAAGACATAAGGGCAGGAAAAATTGTTGTAATGATTGATGATGAAGACAGGGAGAATGAGGGTGATGTAATCTGTGCAGCAAGGTTTGCTACACAGGAGAATGTAAACTTTATGGCAACCTATGCAAAAGGGCTTATCTGTATGCCAATGGATGAATCATATACAAAGAAACTTGGCCTGCGCCAGATGTGTGAGATAAATACCGACAACCACTGTACAGCTTTTACAGTATCTATTGATTATAAAGATACAGCTACAGGTATTTCAGCATATGAACGTTCAATAACAGCCCAGAAAGTAACAGACCCTGATATAAAGCCAGAAGATTTCAGGATGCCAGGGCATATGTTCCCATTGCAGGCAAAGAATGGCGGCGTGCTTGAGCGCAATGGCCATACCGAGGCGACAGTTGACATGGTAAGGCTTGCAGGGCTTGAACCTGTAGGGCTCTGTTGTGAAATAATGAAAGAAGATGGAAGCATGGCAAGGACAGAAGACCTTCTGGAATTTGCCAGGAAACATAAACTTAAGTTTGGAAGGATAGCAGACCTTATACAGTACCGTAAAGAACATGAGGTGCTTGTAGAGTGTGTTGCACAGGCAAAAATGCCTACACGCTATGGTGATTTTACTATATATGGCTATATTAACAAGTTAAATGGTGAACACCATGTAGCACTTGTAAAAGGTGATATAACAGATGGTGAGCCTGTACTTTGCCGTGTACATTCAGAGTGCCTTACAGGTGATGCACTTGGTTCAGCAAGGTGTGACTGCGGGCAGCAGTATGATGCTGCCATGAAAATGATTGCAAAGGAAGGAAGGGGTGTACTCCTTTATATGAGGCAGGAAGGAAGAGGAATAGGGCTTATTAATAAAATACGTGCCTATGAACTGCAGGACAAAGGAAGGGATACTGTTGAAGCCAACCTCGAACTTGGATTTCCAGAAGATGCCAGGGATTATACAATAGGCACACAGATTCTTGTAGACCTCGGGATACGCAAATTAAGGCTTATGACTAATAACCCATTGAAAGTGTATGGGCTTGCAGGATATAACCTTGAAATAACAGAAAGGGTTCCAATCCAGATGAAGCCAGGTGAACATGATTTGTTTTATCTTAGGACTAAAAAAGAGAAAATGGGGCATATTCTTGATTTACAATAAAATCCCTTATGTTAAATGGGACAATAAAATATACAAAGCCAGCTATACAGATATTGTATTGGCATGATTTGGAAGAATGGAGGATTTTTATGAAAACATTAGAAGGAAATGTAGTAGCAGAAAGTGGGTTAAAAATTGGTATTGTGGCAGCAAGGTTTAATGAATTTATTGTGTCAAAGCTTGTAAGTGGTGCCAGGGACGGTCTTGTACGTCATGGGGTTGATGATAATAATATAACACTTGCATGGGTTCCAGGTGCATTTGAAATACCATTTATGGCAAAGAAAATGGCTATGTCAGGCAAGTATGACGCAGTTATCTGCCTTGGTACTGTAATACGTGGTGCAACAAGCCACTATGACCTTGTATGTAATGAAGCGGCAAAAGGTATTGCACATATAGGGCTTGAATCAGGCATACCAGTAATGTTTGGTATTGTTACAACTGATAATATACAGCAGGCAATAGAGCGTGCAGGCACAAAGGCTGGAAATAAAGGATATGATTGTGCATTAGGCGCAATAGAGATGGTTAATCTTGCAAAACAGATGTAATTAATGTACAGTATTTATACAAATGTTTCCAGTACATTTTATTATTATAAATAACTGAAAGGATTATATAATGTATCAAAGTTTATTTCCAAGCGAGGACTATGACTCGGCATATGATATTGACTTTTATGCTTATTACAATAAAGGGTACAGGGGTATCCTGTTTGATGTTGACAACACACTGGTTGAACATGGGCAGCCTGTGACAATACGTGCTATTGAACTTTTTGCAAGGCTTAGGGAAGCTGGTTTTAAAACATGTATAATTTCAAATAATAAAGAATACAGGGTAAAGCCGCTTGCAGATGCACTTGAGTCATATTATGTGTATAAAGCTGGAAAGCCAGCAGCGAGGGGGTATATAGAAGGAATGGAGCATATGGGGACTTCAGGCAGTACCACTCTTTTTGTCGGCGACCAGATATTTACTGATATACTGGGCGCCAACAGGGCGGGAATCCATTCAATCCTTGTAAAACCTGTTGCAAAGCATGAGGAAATACAGATTGTACTTAAACGTAAACTTGAATACTTTATACTTAAAAAGTACAATAAGGAAAAACTTAAAAAAGCAAAAGCTTAAACAGCTGGAAACATTAGGGTGTGTTTGAAAATAAAATACTATACAAATTACAGGCTCTGGCAGTTCCAAGATTTTAACACCCAAAAGCCATGTTGCAAACATGGCTTTGCCACATTCCGCTTGTATGGGATGCGCAGTAGTGCATAAAATTGCAAATGATTAATAATGTTTGTATAATTTGACAGTTTAAAAATAATTTTCAAACACGCCCTAATATAATTTATAATTAATTATTTTTTCAGAGATGCTGGCAGAATTGTATATATCCATATATTCTTTTGCTGGCATTTCTTCTATATAATTTCTTTCAAAATGTTTTGTGACTCCTTTTTTTTCAAGCAAATCTGCTGCCTTATTATATGCAATAGCAGCTTCTTCAATAGAAGGGTAACGGCCAGCAGTAAAGTTGCCGTTAATATGTATTCGTGTAACATAACATGTTTTTTCACTTTTTCTTTCAATAGTTACCCCTTGGTAAGGGTTTAATATTTCTATATTTTCATACCTGAAATCATTATTATTGCCATTGACAAAACGGAAATCTTTGCCAGGCCTTGCAAAATTGCGTATGCCATAACGTGATGCAATATTTACCTGCATGCCATATTCTGTAACAAAAAGATGGCTGCCCCGCCGCAGTATAGAATGGTCAGAATAGTAAAACAGGTCATCAGCGTCAAAAGTAAGTACATCATGTTCAGAAATATAATAATTAAAAAATGTTTTTCTTAAGTATATAGGTGTTTTAATATAAATCCCGTTATTTTTAAAATTGTTGAGTACAACCCATTTACTAAACGGAAGCATCCTGCATAAGCTGGCAGAATAATTATCAGGTGTAAATATATTGCTATTGTTAATAATTTCTGCTGCGTCAAGGTAGGCATAGTGTGCCTGCTCCTCACTTTTGAAACTTCCAAGGCTTATATGTTTTGAACGGAATGTTATGGAAGCCCTGTAAGAAATACTTCCATCCTTTTTAGCTGATTTATATACACCAGGCAGCATCTTCATAAATTTCCTCCATCTAACCATATTATTTTTGGTATAGTATATAAGAATTATAACATATATGTCCAGGGAATATATAGAAAATAAAAAAGATACAAATTATATGGCTCTGGCAGATTACAGATATATATTTCGTTGCTAATAAATTGTAATTATGGCAGGATATCAGAACAGAATTTGTTGCTTAAAAGGGACTCTTTAGAAGATATTGTGTATACATTTATGGAAACAGGGGGAGTGTAAAATAAAGTATATTTCTTCCTCTCCGTTTCGTTCTGCCCTGTTGTTTGTCATAAAATCTTGTATAAATAATCCTTTTTCAGTAAATAGTCAAAGAAAACAAAGATTAATTTGTAAAAAATTCATAAAAATGTAAATAGAGTGAATAAAAATTTAAAAAGTTCATATAATTTGTAATAGTTTTGTAACAAAGATTAATCTTATTTAATATTTTAAGACAGAAACTACAAACGTACTACGCGCAAAACAGGCGCAGAAATGAGGTAATGTATGAAAAAAGTAACAAAAGGAGCATTGGCAGCATTTACAGCAGTAAGTGTATCACTTATACCAGCAGCCGCCAGCAATGCAGCAGCAGTAACAGTACCTGCAGCAGTGAATGATGCTTCTTCACAAAGGGTAGTTATATTACAGCCAGAAAGCAATGTTATGGAAAATGTCGGCAATTATAACAGAATCCAGAGACTTAGTGACTACCATGAAAAACGTGCACAAATACAGGAGGCAGCACGTATTAAAAAATGCTGTGGCGTGTCTGTATCAGCAGCTGACAGGATTATACTTGAAAGGATTGTAGAAGCAGAGGCTGGTGGTGAAGACCATAAAGGAAAAGTGCTTGTAGCAAATGTTGTATTAAACAGGGTTAAAAGCAAGTCATTCCCTTCCACTATCAAGGAAGTAGTTTTTGCACACAGGGGGTCAACTTACCAGTTTTCACCAATACACGATGGAAGATATTATACAGTTGATGTATCGCAAGATACAAAAGATGCTGTAGATGATGCATTAAATGGTGTTGACCATTCACAAGGTGCACTTTACTTTATGGAAAGGGCATATGCTGATGCAGATAATGCTTCATGGTTTGACAGATGCCTTACAAGATTATTTGGCTACCATTGCCATGAATTTTATAAATAAATAAGTAATAATTTCTAATTATCCACATCTTTAAATATTGTGGTTCTTATCCAGGGCGTATTATATTTTGTAATAATATGCCCTGTTCAATTATTTGTAACTTTTGTAATATTTTGACATAAAATTTTAACATGGGTTCTTGAAAAATACATAATGTTATTGTATAATATATCCCATGTTTGAAAAAATTGTCCTGCTGGAATAAACAGCAGGTAGACCGGAATAACTTACATATACATATATGTTGCTATATTTATTTGGCAGAATGGAGGAAATAATGGAACTTATGTATCAAAGTACACGTAGTGAAGGAACAAAGGTAACTGCATCACAGGCAATTTTAAAGGGTCTTGCTGGTGATGGAGGCCTGTTTGTGCCAGAAAGCATACCAGCTCTTGATATTTCTTTGGAAACTGTATCAAAGATGTCATACAAAGAAACTGCTTATGAAGTAATGAAGCTGTTTTTCACAGACTTTACAGAAGAAGAGCTGAAAGACTGTATTGGAAAGGCATATGATGATAAGTTTGATACTAAGGAAATTGCACCATTAGCAGAAAAAGCGGGAGTTTATTACCTGGAGCTTTTCCATGGTGCTACCATTGCATTTAAAGATATGGCTCTTTCTATACTGCCACATCTGCTTGTAACATCAGCAAAGAAAAACAATATTAAGAATGAAATTGTAATACTTACAGCTACATCAGGTGATACAGGAAAAGCAGCACTTGCTGGTTTTGCAGATGTAAAAGGGACAAAGATTATTGTGTTCTATCCTAAGAACGGGGTAAGCAGGATACAGGAACGCCAGATGGTTACACAGAAGGGTTCTAATACACATGTTATAGGTATTACAGGTAATTTTGATGATGCCCAGAGTGGTGTCAAAGCTATGTTTAATAATAAAGAACTTGCACAGGTTATGGAGAGCAAAGGATACCAGTTCTCTTCTGCAAATTCTATTAATATAGGCCGTCTTGTGCCACAGGTTGTGTATTATGTATACTCATATGCAAAATTGCTTGCCGATGGTGCAGTAAAAGAAGGGGAACCTGTTAATTTTGTAGTTCCTACAGGAAATTTTGGAAATATACTTGCTGCATACTATGCAAAAAACATGGGTATTCCTGTTGGAAAACTTATATGTGCATCAAATGAGAACAAAGTATTATTTGATTTCTTTAAGACTGGAACATATGACAAAAACAGGGAATTTATACTTACATCATCACCATCCATGGATATACTTGTTTCAAGTAACCTTGAGCGTCTGGTATTTAAGATAGCAGGAGAAGATGCAAAAGCAACAGCAGATATGATGGACGCCCTTTCAAATAATGGGAAATATGTTATTACAGACAGTATGAAAGAACAGCTTAAGGATTTTGAAAGCGGATGGGCAGGGGAGAACCAGACATTTGCTGAAATCAGGAGAGTGTATAATGAAACAGGTTATGTGATGGATACACATACAGCTGTTGCATCAGCTGTATACCATGATTATAAAGAAAGAACAGGTGACAATACAGTAACAGTAATTGCATCAACAGCAAGCCCTTATAAATTTGGTACAAGTGTTATGGGGGCTATAGACAGTAAATATAAAGATATGGACGATTTTTTGCTTATTGATGAATTAAGCAAAGTTTCAAAGACAAATATTCCAAAAGCAGTAGAGGAGATACGCCAGGCTCCAGTACTGCATACAACAGTATGTGAAACACAGGATATGCAGAAATCTGTAGAAAAAATATTAGGCATATAGATAAAACCAGGAATCTTGCTGGAATGTAGTTTTAAGGGTGGCTAAATTAATTTATAAACTATTGAAGTACACATAAGTACAGAGGAGGCATCATATATATATCAGTGTTTTATGTTATATGTATGGTGCTTATTTAATTATGTATCAGGATTATTCCTGTGTACCAGGATATTCCAAACTGGAGGAAATGTATGAAGAAATTTAGCAAATGGTATAAAAGGGTGGTATGTATTTTAGTTATATCATCACTGATATGTTCTGTTTCAAATGTAACAGAAGTAGCTGCAGAAACCAGTGAGCCTTTTAAAGATGTGGTAATGGAAACTACATTAAAAAGCCTGGCCAGTATATTCCGTCAGATGAAAGAAGATACTGCTAAAGATGCAGAAGAAGTACAGAAACCAGAAATTACTGTACAACCAGAAGTGACACAGGAGCCAGCAGTTACAGCACAACCAGAGGGGACACCAGAACCAGGAGTTACTACACAGCCAGAGGGGACACCAGAACCAGGAGTTACTACACAGCCAGAAGGGACACCAGAACCAGGAGTTACTATGCAGCCAGAAGGGACGCAGGAACCAGGAGCTACTACACAGCCAGAAGGGACGCAGGAACCAGCAGTTACTACGCAGCCAGAGGAAACACAGGAGCCTGTTGTAACACCAGAGCCAACGGCAACTCCAGAACCAGTAGTGACCCCGGAACCAACAGCCAGGCCAACGGCTGCTCCTGTAGTGGACAAAACACCAATTAAAATATCTGTCCGTAAAAAGGGCAAGGATAAGTTTGTTATTTCATGGCAGAAACGAAAGTCTGCTGGCCAGTATAAATTATGGCAGAAGAAACAGGGTGCTAAAAAGTGGAAAGAAATTAAGACAACAAAAAAAATAAATTATAGTGTTAAAATAAAGCCAGGCAGGTATTATAAATATAAGGTTACAGCTATATATGGCAAGAAGAAAGTTATAGGCAGGTCTGAAACTATAACGGCATGTATACCAGGTGATACAAAAGGTATTTCATATAAAAGGATTGCAAGCCGTAAAATCAGTATTTCATGGATAAAAGGAAAGGGTGCAAAGAAATTTATAGTTTACAGAAAACTTCCAGATGGTGATTTTAAAAAGGTTACTACGGTTAATAAAGCAAACTATAAGGATTTAAAAGTAGCTATAGGTAAAAAATATGTGTACAAGATTATTCCTGTATATGAAAATGATAAGGTTAAAATATATGGTTCTAATACATATATAGGAGTTCTTTTAAGGGATGAAGTAGATACAGAGCTTCAGAATTATAGTTATAAAGAACTTGGGAAAGATATAAATGCCCTTAAAAAACTTTATGGAAGCCGTTTTAATTATAATATTATAGGCCAGTCAGCTGATGAGAGGAATATTTACGAAATTATAATTGGCAACCAGGATTCGGGCCAGGCAATACTTGTAGTTGCAGAACTTCATGCCAGGGAGTATATGACATCACAGCTGTGTATGAAACAGATAGAGTATTACCTGCAGAATTATAATGAGGAGATTGGTGGTGTTAAAGTTTCAGATGTGCTTAGAAGAATAGCAATCCATTATGTACCAATGGCTAACCCTGATGGTGCTGCAATATCACAGTATGGTTTTTCAGCTATCAGGAATACTTCATTGAGAAAAAAACTTTTGAAAATGCCAGGTGCAGGAAATCCTTCTCTTTGGAAAGCAAATGCACGGGGAGTAGACTTAAATAAAAATTATCCATATGAATATGTTGCACGGCAGGGCAGGCGTGGCAGCCAGGGGTATACAGGACCTAAGAAATGTAGTGAGCCTGAAACAATAGCTATAATAAACCTGGTAAATAAGCTTAAGAAAAGTGTAACAATCAGGGGAGAGATTAATTACCATGCAACAGGTTCAATAATCTTTGGCGATTATGAGGGACCTTTGAAAAAGGCTATTACAGATATGTATGAACTCGCATGTAATATAACAGGTTATGCAAGTTCTACTGGTTATTCAGGTGATAACAAATCAGTTGGGAACTTACGTGAGTTTGTTATGTATAAAAAGAACCTTCCAAGTATTACATTGGAAATAGGGACAAAACCATGCCCTCTTCCAGTAAGTGAGTTCAAGGAAATATGGAAAAAGAATAAAGACCTTATTTTACTGGAAGCAAACTTGCTGGCTGGTGAGTAATCTGATAATTTATGGATATTATAATAAAAAACCTGTAATAATAAAGATAAAAAACCAGGGAGAATGTATATGTGTACAGCAATAACCTACCAGACAAAAGATTTTTATTTTGGACGCACACTGGATTATGACTGTTCATATGGAGAAGAAATAGTTATAACACCACATAACTTTACGTTTATTTTCCGTAATAGAACTGTCTTAAAAAAGAATTATGCAATAATTGGCATGGCACATGTAGCAGAAGGCTGTCCATTGTACTATGATGCAATAAATGAAAGAGGTCTTGGAATGGCAGGCCTGAATTTTACAGGTAATGCAGATTATAAAGAAGCAGTGTATGGAAAAGATAATATAGCATCATTTGAATTTATACCATGGGTTTTAAGGCAGTGTGCTACTGTAAAAGAGGCAAAAGAATTAATTAGCAGGATTAATATTACAAATACTGCTTTTAGTGATAATCTGCCAGTTGCAACATTGCACTGGATTGTGGCTGGCAGGGATGGCGTAATAACTGTAGAGTCTGTAAAGGAAGGGATTAATGTCTATGATAACCCTGTTGGTGTTTTAACAAATAATCCTCCATTTATGCAGCAGATGTTCCAGTTAAATAATTATATGAACCTGTCTGCACATGACCCACAAGATAATTTTGCAAAAGGGCTGCCGCTTCATATTTACAGCCGTGGTATGGGTGCAATAGGACTGCCAGGTGATTTATCTTCACAGTCACGTTTTGCCAGGGCAGTTTTTACAAAGCTGAATTCTGTTTCTGGAAGTTCAGAGCCGGAAAGTGTAAGCCAGTTTTTCCATATACTTGGTTCGGTCTGCCAGCAGCGTGGATGTTGTATTACAGGGGATGGAAAGTATGAAACCACTATTTATACATCATGCTGTAATACAGATAAGGGGATTTATTATTATAATACTTATGATAACCACCAGATAGCTGCAATAAATATGCATAATGAAAACCTTGATGGAGATTTGTTAATAAAATATCCACTTATACAAGAGGAACAGTTTAAAATGCAGAACTAAATTTATATAAATAATGAAAATATTATAAGTGCTTTATATAAATTTTTCTAATTTGCCAGAAAATAAGAAGGAGGGAGTCATATTTTTAATCTGGCAGCATATAATTAATAAGATAGAGTAATACAAATTGATAAGGGGAGAAATAATGGACAAGAAAAAGATTAAGTTAATGTTTGTACTGTCGGTTTTCTGTATTATTTGTGTGGTGTCAGAAGCAGAAGTCAGGGAGTACAAGGAATCAGGCGCTGCTGAAAATACTGGAAGCACTACAGTAATGGCAAGCCGCCAGGAACAACAGGACAATACAGTAAGTACAGGAATAACTGCCAGCGGGCCTGCCGTGGCTAGTAGTGAAGAAAACGTTGAAAACCAGGGTACAGCTGTTCCTGTGCATACTAAAAGACCAGTGCAGATTGTACAGGCATGGCGTGCTGCAGCTTCTGAGAAAGTCAGGGTTATTATAACAACAAATAACTTTGATAGTTATTACCACAATACAGTAAAGCTTACATGTGGCAATGATTTTACAGTTACTTGTGGGGATAGTACAAAAACTTACAAAGCAGGTAAAAAAGTTTCCTTTAACCTTTCAGATAAACTTGTAAAGAAGAAGAAATTTGTTGTAGCCTCCACAGGTGATGCAAGGATTAAACTGCTTTCAGTAAAAAGGCAGGCAATAAATCCTTTATACCGTGGTACTATTGAAGTGAAATGGACTGGCAGGGGATTTCTTATAACTAATGAATTGCCGCTTGAACAGTATCTATATGCTGTAGTACCAAGTGAGATGTCTACGGGAAACCGTATGGAAGCGCTTAAGGCACAGGCTGTATGTGCAAGGAGTTATACATATAACCAGATTAATGCAGAAAGGTATAAGGAATATAATGCAGACCTTGATGACAGCACAGCATGCCAGGTATATAATAATATACCTGAAGATGAACGTTCAAGAAAAGCTGTGGATTCTACATTTGAGGAGGTAATTACAAGTAAAGGGAAAATTATTGTTGCATATTACTTTTCTACATCATGGGGCTATACAGCAGATGGACAGGATGTGTGGAATACACCTGGTGAAGTTTCTTATCTGAAAAGCAGGCCACAACTGCGTAATGGAAAGGACAGTACAGGTACAGACCTCTCAGATGAAAATGCTTTCAGGCAGTTTATTAATTCTGGAAGCAAAGACGCATATGAGAGTAGTGATGACTGGTACAGATGGAACATAACATTTAATGCAGACAAGTTAAGTGAAAGGATTGATTCCGCATTGTATAACTGTTATTTGTCTGATAAGTCACTTGTATTGTCACAGAATAATAATGGCAAATATGAAGAGAAACCTTTAAAAAGCATAGGCAGGATAAAGAAACTACGTGTTGAGAAAAGGGAAGACAGCGGACTTATTACAGAGCTTGTAATTGTTGGTACAAACAATGTTGTTAAGGTATGTACACAGTACAATATAAGGAAAGTGCTTGCTCCAGTATATGAAAAGATAAAAAGAAAAAGTGGTGAGAGCATTTCTTCATATTCTATGCTTCCAAGTGCAGCATTTTATATTGATGATATAAAGACAAAGAAAGGTGTTTCATTTAAAATAACAGGCGGAGGTTTTGGACATGGTGCGGGTCTTAGCCAGTCTGGGGCAGCAGCAATGGCACAGTCTGGCAAAGAATACGTGGATATACTTGAACATTTCTTTACAGGAGCAAAAGTAAAGAGTGTAAAAAAGACTGAAAGTGCTGCTAATTAATAAAAAGGAGCTGTTATAAAGCAAAAATTATATATATTCTGCTTTACATAACAGCTCCTTTAGTTATTTTATTCTGCAGGTTTGTTATGGCTTAGCATTTTATTAATAAGGCCTCCAAAGAAAAGTATATACATACATGCATACAACCATACCATAAGAAGTGCAATTACAGTCATTGTACCATAAAATGCAGAATAGTTATTAAAGTGGTCTACATAATATGAATATAATTCGGAATAAACCAGCCATCCGCTTGTTGCAATAACAGCACCAGGCATCTGGCTTTTAATGCTGCATTTCCTGTCTGGTATGGCTTTGTACATAATTGTAAAAAAGCAGAACATTATAAGGAAACCTATAAGAGGCCTTAAACTTATTATTGGCAACAGTATATTTTCAAGAAACGGGAAATACTGGCATGTATAAAAGTATATTGTATTTCCAAATACCATAAATGCAAGTGTTGCAATTATAAGTAGTGCAAATGCTATTGTGTAAACAGCAGCATAAATACGTATAAGTATATAATTACGTGTTTCTTCTATTTCATATACAGAATTAAGCCCGCCAGCAATAGAAAGAAATGATTTTGAACCAAGCCATATGGCAGTAATAATAGTAGCAGGAAGAAGAGTAGCAGACTGGCTGTTATATATGCCAGATATAAGTGTTGCCATAAATTTATGGAACGAATCTGGTATAAATACCTGAAGTGTATTAAGGAACATTGCTTCTGTAAATGGGGTAAATTTAAGGATTGCAAACATAAACATGAAAAATGGGAAAAACGAAAGCATCATAAAAAAAGCTGACTGTCCCGAAAAAGCTGGAATTGCAGACCTTTTTATTTCTTTCAGTATGGTATTAACCAGGTTGTATATATTGTAAAACCAACGTATTAAAATATTATATTTCATAATAAAAGCAATCCTTTCTTTAACTTGTCAAAGAAGCCACTCTCTTCTAAGCCGCAAAAATGAAAGTGGCGTACTGTGTTTGCAAGGGCGTGCTTGTGCCAGGCAGGATGCCAGCATGGTCTGTCAGTCTGGCAAGCTGTGGTACCAGCATAGGATTATCAAGAAGTAGCTAATGCCTGCTTGCAGGCAATGCAGATTTCTGGTTTCCTTTGACTACATGGAACAGATTAATTTTCTATAATGCTGTAATTTCCAGCCTTAATTATTTCTACAAGTTCTTTTATTGAAATGAAACTTGTTTCTGTAATTATCCCGCCTTTTGCAAGGTCTTCTTCTTCGTGGAAATCACTTCCAGAAACCATAATCATGTTATTTTCTGATGCCCATTTATAAGTTTTGCTATTATTACTATTATGGCGTGGATTGCCATTATATACCTCTGCCCCGTCAATTAAATGTATATCTGCAGGTGTACAGTATGCCCTGTATGGATGTGCCTGTATAAGCAGTATACCATTATTATGGCAAAGATTGTAAAGCTCTGCAAGGGACATCTGGAATAATAATGGGTTATTATAGAAAAATTCTTTATCTGCACCATATAAAAGATAATCATTGGGGCTTTCCAGAAGATTGATTTCAGCACCAGGAAGCACTTTTATAGTATGGTTTCCATCTTGTGAATATAAAAGGGCGCTTTTGTATCCTTTTAAGAAAAAGTCTGTAAATTCTTGTGGGTCTTTAATATTATTATGCTCCATAACCCATTTGCTATAATGGTCTGTAATAACAACTGCATCATAGCCTGCATCTTCATACATCTGTACAAGCCTGGCTGCATTTATATGGGCGCATGGGCTTGTTTCACTTGTATGTGCATGTAATTCAATTTTCATAGACAAATCTCCATTTCTGCTTTTTATTAGAGGCCAGGATTTTACTGCCCTGGTTAATATAGTTTACCAGATATTTTAAAAAATATCAAAAAAAAGGTAAACGCATAGTATAAATATATGGTATCATATTATTGTGCAAAATAAAAATTATGGAGGTAAGGAATATGCATACTTTTCAAAAAATTACACCAGATATAGTGGAGATAAATCCATTTGAGAAAATTGGCAAAGACTGGATGCTTGTTACAGCAGGCAATGAAGAAAAAGCTAATACAATGACTGCTTCATGGGGCGCACTTGGCCAGATGTGGGGCAAAGACGCAGCTTTTGTGGTTATAAGGCAGAGCCGCTTTACAAAAGAATTTATAGACAGGGAGAAAAAGTTTTCTTTAAGTTTTCCAGGTGATGAACACAGAAACCTTATGAAGTACCTTGGTGCAGTTTCGGGCAGGGATGAGGATAAGATAAAAGTGTCGGGTGCAGAGATTGGCTATTATAAGGGAGTGCCTTACATTGACCAGGCAAGCCTTATATTAATATGCAAAGTGCTCTCTTCAACTTTTGTAAAACCAGAAGACTTTGTTGACCCTGGCATTGATGATACATGGTACAGGGACAAAGATTACCATACTCTTTATATAGCTTCAATAACTGATATTCTCGCAAGATAAATGTCTTATTTTGAGTGTAAAAGGTTTCTTGTTTTCAACGTAGAAAAGTTGCATAAGGTGTGGTAGCATTTGGTTATGTTAAGAGATAACTGATATAAAATGTTTTATCTTTTAATATGCTAAATCTATATAAGAAGGAGGAATAATTTATGAAATCCAGTAAAACAGTAAAAAGAGTTTTATCTCTTGTAATGGCTGTCCTGGTAGTTGCAAGTTCTGTCCTGGCAGCACCTGTCCAGAAGAGGGCAGCAGCGGCAGCATCTTATAGCGCATACTTATGCCTTTCTACAGAGAAGTGGACTTTCAGGAATGAACATAGTAGTGATAAATTCAGTGACAAGCTTGAAAACACAACTAATCCATTAGATGCGGCAGCAAGCAAAGCTAAGTTTACTGATGTAATGTCTATGAAGAAGAACAAGAAAGCCAAGACATACTCTGTATCGCTTACAGGTCTTAAGCCTGCTGTTATCGGTAATGATGGTACTTTCAATACGCTTTTTGTTGATACAACTATTCCAGGTTCCATGAAGGATAAAATTACTGTTACTAATGTACAGGTATTTTTTGATGGCAAAAAAGTTAAAACATTTAAAAAAGCAGTTTTAACACCAGACCCTGATGCAACTGCTGATTTTACACAAATCCAGATAATCAACACATGGAATTCAAGAGTCACAGCATTTAAGTATACTATGCCTAAGAAGAGCATAAAAGTTACTTATACTATTAAGTTCAAATAATTGTATCTGGAATTGTGCAAAATATATATTAACGAAAATTAATATATAGAATATTGACAAAAATAAACAAAGGGTGTATTATGTAAAAGTGGTTTATATATGCAAAATATACAAAAACCATAATTGATTAATGGAGGAATTGACATGAAGAAATTATTACAGAGAAGTTTATCGCTTGTACTGGCATTTGTAGTAGTTTTTACAGGACTTGCAGTTACAGCAAATAAAGCAGCAGCTAAGGCAAAAAGTTATAAGACATATATTATGTTTGCAGATAGTACATGGAAAGTACAGAATGGCATGAGCGATGATGCTTGCAAAGGTGCTAAGAATATTAAGAACAAAAAGGGTGCACAGAAGGTTACACTTAATATTAACAGAAGTGATTTAGATGGCAAAGATGAAGAGATTACAGCTGCTAATGTATTATGTGTAGATGTTGTAGACCTTATGAAAGATTACAAAGAGTCAAAGGTTAAAATCAGCAACGTAGTAGTTAAAGTTGATGGCAAGAAAGTTGCTATTAAGGCTGCTAAGTTAAAACAGGGATACATTGAGAAAGAGCACCAGTCAGAAGGTAACTACAAGTACCGTCTTGAGCTTTTCAATGAATATGGTGATACAAAGGCTGACCCTTGTGCAGATGCAGGCAAGTTTGCATTTAAGAAGTCACTTTCTATATCTTTCAAGATTACTCTTAAATAGTTTACATATTGTTAAGAAGGCATTATGCTTTTATCTTAAATAAAGAGAAGGTATTTCTGGTTACGTGGGGATGTAATTGGAGATAAGGCTGGCGGGCTGCTATTGTTATAGCAGTCCGCTATCCTGTTTATGGGAAAATATTTTATAGAAAGGATTTAATTGCGTATGGAAGAACAGGACAAGTTTTTGGAAATACTTGGGGAGATAAAGGATATAGCAGCGTTACAAGAGAACAGCCTGTCAAAGGATGAAATACAGAAATATCTTAGTGATATGGACCTTAATGAAGATAAAATGAATGCAGTGTGCAGTTACCTTATGGCAGGAGGGATTAAAATTGACGGGTATAGTAAGGCATATGGTTCTGCTGCTGGCAAATCAGGCAGTGGAAGGGGCAGTAATATAAAACATGCCATGCAGGTTTCTGGCAGCCGGGAAACAGACAGCCAGGAGACAGAAAGAGCTTTGTTTAATAGAAAGCTTTATATGCAGGAGGTAAACAATCTTGGGAAATCTGGTGCTAGTGAGGTTAATAATATTATAAAAGGGTTTCTTATGGGGGATACAGCTTTGCGTGACAAACTGGCAGAGAATAAATTAAACCATGTAATAAAGCTTGCATCAGGGTATAAAAAGCGTGAAGCAGTAGTAAATAAAACGGTATCAATAGATGAAATTATAGCAGAAGGTAATGTAGGCCTGCTTGTTGGCATTTCAGTAATTGAAGAAAACAGGGAACGTTATTTTAAGGAAGATGGCACACCTGATTATGAGGCTGTACATGGTACAATTAATATGGAAATATTAAGTGCTATGGAAAGTTTTATAGATATGGAATCAGAAGATAAGGACTGGGAAAATACTGTAATTGCAAAGATTAACCTTTTACATGAAGCAGCAAAATACCTTACGGAAGAATCAGGAAGTATCCCTACAAAGGAAGAATTGTCAGAATACACTAAAATTCCTGTTGAAGAAATTGATAGTATAATGAATATATCAGAAGATACAAAGAGAGTTGCATCTTCATAAAGCCATCATTTTTACAACAGCCATTATCTACAAGAGTAAGCCTTAGAAAATAGCCTATCCACAAAATATAGTACAAAATGGTTAAAATTAACAATATATTGTGGACTTTTTGGAGATGTAATGGTATAATAGCATTGCGTTTTAACCTCACTAGGAAAGTTCTATAAGTACATGTTTATAACTGGCAGGTACAGGCTTTCTTATGCCAGAAGAAATACAGTCTCTTTCTGGCAGGCTGGATAGCAAGGGGTTTAAATAATATAAAAGCAGGAGTGGTGTAAATCATGAAAGTTACAAAACGTGATGGCAGGGTTGTGGATTATGACCGCAATAAAATAGTGGTTGCAATCCAGAAAGCTAATGCAGAAGTAGACCGTTATGAACAGGTTTCTGATGAGAAAATTGATTCTATTGTTGCTGGTATTGAAAATAAGCGTATGGATAATCTGATGGTTGAGGATATCCAGGATATGATTGAACAAAAGCTTATGAGTGAGGGTAAGTTTGAGCTTGCCAAAAAGTACATAATATACCGGTATACACGTGAAATGGTACGCCGTGCCAATACGACTGATGATTCTATTATGAGCCTTATTAAGAATAGCAATAAGGATGTTATGGAGGAAAATTCTAATAAAAACGCCTATATTGCATCTACCCAGAGGGACCTTATAGCTGGTGAAGTATCAAAAGACCTTACAAAAAGGGTTCTTCTTCCAGAGAAGATTGTCAAGGCACATGAAGAGGGGATGATACATTTCCATGATATGGATTATTTCCTGCAGAGCATATTTAACTGTTGCCTTATTAATATAGGGGATATGCTTGGGAATGGCACAGTTATGAATGGCAAGCTGATTGAGAGCCCAAAGAGTTTCCAGGTGGCATGCACTGTTATGACACAGATTATTTCAGCAGTTGCAAGCAGCCAGTATGGAGGGCAGTCAGTTGATATAAGGCATCTTGGCAAATACCTGCGTAAAAGCCATGATAAATATGCCTTGCATTACAAGCAGAAATATGGCAGTGAAATAAGTGATGATATACTAGAAGAGTTTGTACATGACAGGCTGGCTGATGAGCTGAAATCCGGGGTACAGACTATACAATACCAGATTAATACTTTAATGACTACAAACGGGCAGTCACCATTTGTCACTTTATTTTTAAATCTTGATATTAATGACCCATATATCAAAGAAAATGCGATGATTATTGAAGAAATACTTAAGCAGCGCATTGAAGGTATAAAGAATGAGAAAGGGGTATATGTTACACCAGCATTTCCTAAACTTATATATGTACTTGATGAACATAACTGTTTAAAGGGCGGGCCATATGATTATCTTACAAGGCTTGCTGTAAAATGTTCAGCTAAGAGGATGTACCCTGATTATATTTCTGCTAAGAAAATGCGTGAAAATTATGAAGGCAATGTATTTTCATGTATGGGCTGCAGAAGTTTCCTTACACCTTGGAAAGATGACAATGGGAAATATAAATTTGAGGGACGTTTTAACCAAGGTGTTGTAAGCCTGAACCTTCCACAGATAGGAATAATGGCAGAGGGTGATGAGGAGGTGTTCTGGGAACTTTTAGAGGAACGTCTTGCATTGTGTTTTGAAGCGCTTATGTGCAGACACCATTCACTTGAGGGTACACTTTCAAGCGTAAGCCCTATACACTGGCAGTATGGAGCTATAGCAAGGCTTGGGCAGAATGAGCCTATAGACAAGCTGTTACATGATGGATATTCAACTATATCTTTAGGCTATATTGGTTTGTACGAGGTTACAAAGCTTATGACAGGTGTAAGCCATACGAAACCTGCAGGAACAAGTTTTGCACTACGTCTTATGAAGCGCCTGCGTCTTGCATGTGACACATGGAAGCTTGAAACAGGCATAGGCTTTGGGCTTTATGGTACACCAGCAGAAAGCTTGTGTTACCGTTTTGCTGAAATTGACAAAAAGAAATTTGGAAGCATTAAAGATATTACAGATAAGGGATATTATACTAATTCATACCATGTTGATGTACGTGAAAAGATAGATGCTTTTAGTAAATTCAGGTTTGAAAGCCAGTTCCAGAAGATTTCTTCTGGTGGCGCAATATCTTATGTTGAAATACCAAATATGAGGCATAATCTTGAAGCGCTGGAAGACCTGGTTAAGTTTATTTATGAAAATATACAGTATGCAGAATTTAATACAAAGTCTGACTACTGCCATGTATGTGGTTTTGATGGTGAGATTATAGTAAATGACAACCTTGAATGGGAATGTCCGCAGTGCCATAATAAAGATAAAAATAAAATGAATGTTACAAGAAGGACTTGTGGCTATCTTGGTGAGAATTTCTGGAATGATGGCAAGACAAAGGAAATTAATTCAAGGGTACTGCATCTGTAACATTGTATTGGGAAAGGTACCAGAACACAATGAATTATGCAGAAATAAAGAAATGTGATGTTGCCAACGGGCCAGGTGTCAGGGTATCACTTTTTGTAAGCGGTTGTACACACCACTGTAAAGAGTGTTTTAACCCTGAAACATGGAATTTTAATTATGGGCAGCTATTTACGGAAGATACAGAAGCAAAAATCCTTAAATTCATGGAACCAGATTATATAAAGGGGCTTACACTTCTTGGTGGTGAGCCTCTGGAGTATTGTAACCAGCAGGGGCTTCTTCCGTTATTAAGGAAGGTTAAAAAGTTATATCCAGCAAAAAGCATATGGTGTTTTACAGGATATGACTTTGAAAAAGATGTTACAGGACGTATGGTGGATGAATGGGAGGAAACAAAGGAACTGCTTTCTTATATTGATGTTATGGTAGATGGCGAGTTTATGGCAGACAAGAAAGACCTTGGACTTGCATTTAAGGGTTCTTCTAACCAGAGGACAATACTTGTACAGGAAAGCCTGGTTTCTGGGATGATTGTATACTGGGAACAGGAATAAAAAAAGATAACTGGACAAAAATGAACTGTCGCATTAAGAAAAATTATAACAATATATATTAGATATTAGCTTTAATAAATATTATATATTGTATATTTTCTGCTTAGTGCGGCAGCTTTTTTATACTGCAGGAGATATCTGGAATTAAAGGTATATATATTTATTGGTTTTGGTGCTGTTAATTGTATAAAGGTTTTAGTGGTATTTTTTAAGGAAAATCTGCGGGTATATTGCCGTAGGAAGTGAAAGCATATTCTATCAAGTGGAGAAATACCCACACATAGTATTATGCAATCTAAATACCCGATTATTAACGGGCGGAAAATTTTTAGCCAGCACATAAAATCAATCATATCAATCAACCTGATATATGTAACAGGAAAGGCAGGAATGGAATTATGAAACTTTCACGATACGAGTAGGAAAGTATTCTCAATTATAACGCAGGAGAACAGACCGCTACCCTCTACACAAGGGATAAGGCAGTCATGCGGAAACTTGACACGCTTGTTACCGGACTTCCCGGCACATACAAGCTGACAGGGCAGGACGAGGTATTTAAGACATATTCCTTTCCGAAATCATATATCAGCTACCGAAAGCCGAGGGCGGCCAGCACCAAACAGAGGGAACGGGCAAGGCAGATGATGATTGCAAAGAATAAGGCAAAGGGAGATTAAGCAAAGTTTAATGGAATTGTGTGTGTGGTTATGGTAAAATAACAGCGTTGAACAATTTAACAAATCCTGAATTTTAATGAGGAGGTAAGACGATGGATTTTCGTAAAACATTTGATAAGATACCAGAACGCTTTGACAAGTACAGACCAAGATATTGTAAAGAGTTATTTCAAGAACTGGAAATGGCATGTGAATTAAATTTTGGGAAAAAAGTACTTGAAATCGGACCGGGAACGGGTCAGGCAACAGAGCCTATATTAAAAACAGGGTGTGACTATACTGCAATTGAGCTTGGAGAAAATTTCACTGCTTTGATGGAAGATAAGTTTGGTTGCTATCAGAATTTTCATATTGTGAATGCGGATTTTGAGAATTATAGTTTTAATAAAAATATATATGATTTAGTTTATTCGGCAGCCACAATACAATGGATTCCTGAAGAAATAGCATTTGCTAAAACATATAAGATATTAAAGCCAGGTGGCTATCTTGCTATGTTTATGACTCGTTCGGATGAAACAAGCGCAAATCCGTCGTTAAGAACTGAAATTGACAAAGTGTATAATAAATACTTTCATGTAAAGGAAAGATATAATTGTAAAATAGATTATGAAAATGTTCTTAATTATGGATTTGAGAATATGAAATACAAAGAATGGAAAAGTGTGCGGAAACTGAATGCAGATGAATATATTTGTTACATTAGCACTCACTGTGACCACATAACCTTAGAGGAGCCGTATAAATCGAATTTTTATGCAGGTATTAGAAAAGCAATTATGGAGGCAGGAAATGAAATTATAATTACAGATACAATACCGTTGTATTTAGTGCAGAAACCGCTTTAAATTCTGATTCATTGGAAAAAATCAAGATAGAAATGTAAAATGAAAACCGAATATTGTTTACTTTTAGGTAGCGATTATCTTAACAGACAATCAGCTACCTTTTTTATTTTCAGAAACTATCAACACAGCACAGAAAGAATGAGGTATCAGAAATGATTGAGAGCAAGAATGACACAAGCAAAAACTTAGAGAAAGCATTGCAGGCATTGGAACAGGCAAAACAGCGTGTAGCCAACGAAAAGAAAAAGCAGAACGAGAAGAAACGCAAAGCCGAGAAACCACTCCCCCACAAACCACTCTCCCCAATGCCGGAAGTGAAAGCGAGGGCGGTATGGAATGACGAGGACAACGGAACTGAAAAGCTGATGTTGTACAATAAAAATTGACATCCAGTTCTCAAGGATTTTGACATATAATCTATAAGAGAATAGGAGAGATTGATATGGCACAAAAAAGAATTACAAAATCATATGATCAAGAGTTTAAATCACAAGCAGTTAAGCTTGCCCAGGAAATAGGTGGTCACAA
>ERZ778516.539-NODE-539-length-31540-cov-14.144386_pt1 | contig 31540 bp, 22 predicted proteins | sample MGYA00510342_ERZ778516 | MGnify/ENA primary metagenome ERZ778516 (study PRJEB29527, sample SAMN07138961) | mouse gut metagenome | material: feces | host: mouse | place: China:Nanjing | collected 2016-01-25 ... | reverse complement strand
AAGCCATCCCAGAGATAAATAATTCCAAAATGCTTGCAGTTGGCAGCCAGGATGTTGTATACTTAAAATAGTGCGTGCCAATGGCAGGAGCTGCAAGGCATTGCCCGCGTGAGCGCTGGCAGCCGCAGGCCATGGCAGAGCAATTTGGAATAGGGTGGATGAGGGATGGCAAAAGAAACTCTTAAACAGCAGGCATACCATATTATCAAGGATAAAATTATTTCCTGTGAATATTTGCCGAATACATTGCTGAATGAAGAAAAATTAAGGGAAGAAGTACACGCAAGCAGGACCCCGGTGCGGGATGCGCTCAGCAGGCTGGAGCAGGAGAACCTGATTCAGATTCTGCCCAAAAAGGGGATTATGGTTGCGCCGCTGTCTATCCGGGAAATTAATATGATTTACGAGGCGCGGATGCTGATAGAGCCATATGCAGTAGAAAATTATGGGGAGCGGATTCTGGGAAAGCGCCTGCAGTATTTCCGGGGGATGTTTCAGGGGCAGAAGCAGAAGGGCAGTATGCGGGCGTTTTACGAAGTGGACAATGAATTCCACCAGGAATTTATCAATGCCACGGAAAACGATTATTTCCGGAATATGTACGAGCGCATTTTTAACCAGAACTGCCGGCTGCGGATTCTTTCAGGGGTAAAAAGCGAAAGCCGGATTGCCGATACCAGGGTGGAGCACTTTAAGATTGTAGAATCCTGCATGGAGAAGGACTGGGGCGGGGCGGCGGCGGCTATGCGTGAGCACCTGTCCTGCTCAAAGCGGGCTTCTTTTGAAGCGATTCTGGAAAAGCAGGATATGATTCTATAGCGCAGCTTTACATAATCTTCCGTCAGTACGACAGCGAACTATATTTGATTTGCGTTTCCCAAGGAACTGTTTTGGACAGGTTTGCCATGTAAAACAACCTGGAATCCGTTATATTATATCGTGGATTTGTTTATAGCAGACAAACAAATTTGAAAAGTTCGTTGTGGTACTGGAGCGTGTCAGGCAGCCGTTAGGGGGATTGGATATTTGGCCGCCGGGAATAGAACCGGAGGGGAACGAAACAGGCTGGAGGGCCTTCTTTTTTTGGGTAATTTTTTACCAAAATTTCAAAAGCAAATCTAGTAAATTTATCTAAAATTATGATATCTTCCCAAAAAGAATTGAAAAAAATATTGTTGTACATTATAATGTATACAACACTTAGTACAATACAGGGAGGATGTTATGAGAAAAAGGCCAGTTGTAGCAGATTTGGTAAGTAAACAGCCCCTTCCCAGGATGTTCCAAATCCGCCAGAAATTCAGGCGGGAACGGATCCCGCCGGAAGATATCCCAGCCACTATAGAACGTCTTTTGAGGGAAGAAAAATTTATTTCCCAGATCAGGCCGGGGATGCGGGTTGCAATTACGGCAGGCTCGCGGGGCATTGCAAATGTAGCCCTGATTACCAGGTGCATTGCGGAGTTTGTGAAACAGATGGGCGCGGATCCATTTGTGGTGCCGGCTATGGGGAGCCACGGGGGCGCCACGGCAGAGGGGCAGGCAGAAATCCTCCGCAGTTATGGGATTACGGAAGAATATATTGGCTGCCCGGTGCGTTCCTCCATGGAAGTGAAAAAAATTGGGACCAATGCGGAGGGGATGGACGTTTTCATAGACCGTTATGCGGCGGAAGCAGACGGGATTATCGTAAGCTGCCGGATAAAGCCCCACACTGCATTCCGCGGGCCTTATGAGAGCGGGATTATGAAAATGATGGCAATAGGCCTTGGAAAGCAGCATGGCGCCAAAGTCTGCCATGAGGCAGGGTTCGGGCAGATGGCAAAATATGTGCCGATGTTTGGGCGGGCAATTTTAAAACATGCGCCAGTGCTTTTTGCGGTAGCCACCATAGAAAATGCTTATGATGAAACGGCAAAGCTGGTGGCGGTAAATGCAGACGAGGTGGAAGGGCAGGAGCCGCTGCTGCTAAAAGAAGCTGCCGCCCACATGCCTAAGATTTTGGTAGAGGAATGTGACGTGCTGGTGGTAGACCAAATCGGGAAAAATTTCAGCGGGGACGGCATGGACCCGAATATCACAGGCACCTTCTGCTCCCCGTATGCAAGCGGGGGGATCAAATCCCAGCGGGTGTGCGTGCTGGATTTAAGCCCACAGACCCATGGGAACGGGATTGGCTTAGGCTACGCCAGCGCAACGACGCAGCGCGTATTTGAAAAGCTGGATTTAGCGTCTATGTACCCCAATGCTATTACCTGCACCGTCCTTGGCGGGGTGCGCATCCCCATTGTGATGGAGAGCGACAGGGAAGCCATCCAGGTCTGCGTGCAGACCTGCAACGGCATTGACAAGGCGTCCCCAAGGATTGTAAGGATCCCAAACAGCCTGCACATTGAGCATATCATGCTGTCAGAAGCTTACTTCCAAGCGGTGCAGGGCCATCCAGGCATTGAGGTTTTGGGGGAGCCGGAGCACCTGCCTTTTGATGGGGCAGGGAACCTTTGGTAAGCCCGTATGTTATGTAAAGGCAGTTATATGGAATGAGATGAGAAAGGAAGTAAATGATTTATGAAAGCAGTCAGGATTAACGCACCCGGCCAGGTGGAAATTTGCGAGATAGAACGGCCAGTAAGGAAACAGGGGGAAGCATTGCTGAAAATTTTATATGGGGGGATCTGCGGGAGTGATTTGGGATCTTACCGGGGAACCTTTGTATACTTTGACTATCCCCGTATCCCCGGCCATGAGATTAGCGCTGAAATTGTGGAGATTGATGAAAATGAAAAAGGCTTAAAGCCCGGGATGGTGGTGACCTGCAACCCTTATTTTAACTGCGGGGGCTGCTATAGCTGCGAAAGAGGGATTGTAAATGCGTGCATGGACAATGAAACCATGGGCTGCCAGAGGGACGGGGCATTTTGCGAATATATTACCATGCCCATTGAGCGGATTTATGATGGGAAAGGCCTTTCCCCCAAGGTGCTGGCGGCAATTGAGCCATTTTGCATTAGCTACCATGGGGTGCAGCGGGCAGGCATTACACCGGGGGACAAGGTGCTGGTGATTGGTGCAGGGACCATTGGGGTGCTGGCGGCAACTGCAGCCAAGGCCCTTGGGGGTGAAGTTTACATCAGCGACGTGCAGCCCAAAAAGCTGGACTATGCCATGGAACAGTTTGGGTTTGCAGGGAAAATTCTAAACAGCAGCCCGGAGGAATTTATACAGGGGGTTGGGGAGGCCACGGGCTTTTTTGAAAAGGATGGGTCTAAAACCCCTTATGGGTTTGATGTGTGCATTGAAGCGGTAGGCCTTCCAGGCACTTTCCAGAATTCCGTGGATGCAGCCGCTTTTGGCGGGAAGGTTGTGCTGATTGGGGTAGGCAAGCAGAATCTTGACTTTAACTTTACCCTTTTACAGAAGAAGGAGCTGAACGTATTCGGCAGCCGCAATGCGCTTGAGAAGGACTTTACAGAACTGATTGATCTGGTGAAGGCAGGGAAGGCAGACCTGGAAAAAGCCATTACAAATATTTACCCATTTGGGCAGGCAGGGAAGGCGTTTGCAGAGTTCAGCAGCAATGGGGCGGATATGCTTAAGGTAATGATAGATTTTACAGCGATATCATAAAGCATGGTTGTAAATGCATGTTCCAGGCAGGATGGAAAGCAGCGGGGAAGGCTGCGTTTGGGATCACAAAGAGAGGACAAGGAAATGGAAAAATTAAATTATCAGGTATTAGAAAACTTAGGCTACCAGGGGTACCTAAAAAAAGAAGCGCCGGAAAAAGCTATGCAGTTTGGGGAAGGGAATTTCCTCCGGGCATTTGCAGACTATTTTTTCGACTGTGCCAATGAAAAGGCAGGCTGGAATGGGAAAATTGCCATTATCCAGCCTATTGAACAGGGCTTAACGGAGCAGATTAACCAGCAGGAGGGCCTTTATACCCTGTACCTCAGAGGCAGCGAAAAAGGGGAAAAGGTGGATGCAAAGCGTGTTATTTCGGTTGTCAGCAGGTGCATTAACCCTTATGTGGAATACCAGGAAGCAGAAGAATTGGCTTGCAGTGACGATTTGGAATACATTGTGTCTAATACCACAGAAGCAGGGATTGCCTATGATCCCGGCAGCACCCTGGAACAGTGCCCGCCCCGCAGCTTTCCCGGAAAGCTTACGAAGCTTCTCTATGCAAGGTACAAGGCAGGGAAAAAAGGGCTGGTAATCTTAAGCTGCGAACTGATTGACAACAATGGGAAAGAACTGGAAAAGTGCGTAAAAAGGCATGCCGCAGACTGGGGTCTGGAGGAAGGGTTTACTGCATGGCTGGAAAGGGAAAATTTGTTCTGCTCCACGCTGGTAGACCGCATTGTGCCCGGGCGCATCCGGGATGAGGAGGAAGTCCGGCGCTTAGGGCAGGAAAATGGTTATGATGATTTGCTTGCGGACGCCGGGGAATGCTTTGGGGTCTGGATGATTGAAGGACCGAAGGAGCTGGAGGACCGGCTCCCCTTCCGGAAGGCAGGGCTGAACGTGCATGTGGTGCCGGATGTTACCCCCTATAAGAAGCGGAAGGTAAGGATTTTAAACGGGGCGCATACCGGGTTTGTCCTTGGGGCGTATCTGGCTGGGCAGGATATTGTAAGGGACTGTATGCACAACGAAACCATAAAAGGGTTTATGAATCAAATGATTTATGAGGAAATTATACCGACCCTGCCGTTAGACAAAAAAGAGCTGCAGGAGTTTGCAGAAGCCGTGGAAGACCGTTTCAATAACCCCTTTATCGACCATGAGCTTATGAGCATTTCCTTAAATTCCACTTCCAAGTGGAAGGCGCGGAACCTGCCGTCCTTTTTGGAATATACCCGGGCGCAGGGCAGGCTTCCGGCCTGCTTAACCATGAGCCTTGCCGCTTATATTGCATTTTACAGCAGCGATGTGCAGGAACGGACAGAGGATGGGCTGGTCTGCCGGAGGGCGAAAGGCAATCCTTATGTGGTAAAAGACGATGCGTGGGTGCTGGATTTCTATTATGGGCATAAGGATGACAGCCCGGAGGAATTGGTGCAGGCAGTCCTTTCCAATGAAAAAATGTGGGGAGAGGATTTGTCTGGTATCCCGGGGCTGAAAGGGCAGGCAGTGAAAAACCTTGTAATGATTCGGGAACATGGGGCAGAAGCAGCATTTGGCTCCGTATTGGCCCAGTAAGGAGCAGGACATGGAACAGGCAATTCTTATCTCAGAAAAAGACAATGTAGCGGTTGCTTTGCGCCCCTTGGAACAGGGAGCAACGGTAAATTTGGACGGCTGCCAGGTAACGGCGCTGGAAAATATTCCCCAAGGCCACAAGATTTCCGTCAGGCCTATTGGGAAGGGGAAAGACGTAGTGAAATACGGGTTCCCCATTGGGCATGCCACGAAAGAAATCGCCATGGGGAGCTGGGTGCATACCCATAATATGGCTACGAACCTTTCCGGGGAGCAGGAATACAGCTATGAACCGGAAAGCGCTGGGGACGCCGGGGAGCCCTGCCCCGGGGAGACATTATTTTTTCAGGGGTTTGGCCGGGGAGATGGGAAAGCAGGCGTCCGCAATGAGATTTGGGTCATCCCTGCCGTGGGCTGCGTAAATGACATCGCCAAGCAGATGGTAAGGGAAAACCAGGATTTGGTGCGAGGCAGCATTGACGGCCTGTATGCCTTTCCGCATCCCTTTGGGTGCAGCCAGACAGGGGCGGACCATGCCCAGACCAGGAAGCTTTTGGCAGCCCTGGCACAGCACCCCAATGCCGGGGCTGTGCTGGTCCTAAGCCTGGGGTGCGAAAACCTTACCCAGGGCCAGTTTAAGGAGGAGCTGGGGGACTATGAAGAAGGGCGCATAAAGTTCCTTACCTGCCAGGAAGTGGAGGATGAACTTGCAGAGGGCAGGAAGCTGCTGCAGGAATGCGCCGCTTATGCAGGGCAGTTCCATAGGACGCCCATTCCCATAAATAAGCTGGTGGTGGGCATGAAGTGCGGCGCGTCGGACGGGCTTTCCGGCATTACTGCAAACCCGGCGGTGGGAAGGTTCAGCGACCTTCTGGTTGCACAGGGGGGCAGCACGATCCTGACAGAAGTCCCGGAAATGTTCGGGGCGGAAGGGATGCTGATGAACCGCTGCGCAAGCTGGGAAATCTTCCGTAAGGCAGTGGATATGGTAAATGGCTTTAAGCATTACTTCCTTTCCCACCACGAGGTGGTTTACGAAAACCCCAGCCCGGGAAACCGGCAGGGGGGGATTACTACCTTGGAGGACAAAAGCTGCGGCTGTGTGCAGAAGGGCGGCACAGCCCAAATTTCTGATGTTATTGGCTATGGCAGCCAAATCGAAAAGAAGGGGCTGAACATGCTGTACGGGCCGGGGAATGATTTGGTGTCCTGCACAGCCTTAACGGCAGCCGGGGCGCATATCATCCTTTTTACTACAGGCCGCGGCACGCCTTTTGGGGCGCCGGTGCCGACCATTAAAATTGCGACAAACAGCCAGATTGCAATGCGCAAGAAAAACTGGATTGACTTTAATGCAGGGACCGTTGCGGAAGGGGAATCCCTGGGCAGCGCCGGGGAACGGCTGCTCTGCCATGTGCTTGCAGTTGCAGGTGGGGAGAAGGCAAGGAACGAGGTGCAGGGGTACCGCGAGATATCCATTTTTAAGGATGGGGTGGTACTGTAGGGATTTTGCCGGATCAAACAGGGAAATCCAGAAAAATATACTTTTCCTAAGTCATGTTTTGGAGGTTCTGCTAAAGTAAATTGCCAATTTCTGCCGATATATAAACTATCTGGCCAGGAGCACACCAAATGGGACAGCAGGCATTGGCATAGGGGAAGGGCAGAAGCCGCCTGTGCATAGGAAAAGGAGAGAACAAATTATGAGGATTGATTACAGCAGGTTTTACAGGGGGACAACGGAGATTCCGTCTTATGGGAAGGGAGCCAACAAGAAAGACACCCTTGTAAAATATGAATTTAATACAAGGGACGAACATGGCAATAAAATCATGGATAAGATGACAAAGGAAGAAACGCTGCAGGCCATGAAGGATATCCGCGCACAATATGGGGATTCCGTCATTGTGGAGTTTTCAGGGGATGGGATGGCAGCCCTTGCAGAACATAAAAAAGGCGGGAATTTTGGCAGCGCGCTGCCGGAGCAGGAAAACAGGGATGAAAAGGACGCTTTATTCCAGCAGGAAATCAAGCATTACGACAAGTCCCTGAACCATCTTCCGGCATATTCCGGGCTGAGTGGGGCAGACAAGGCAGTTGCTTCGGCAGTAGAACACCTGGGCAAGAGGGAGCAGGAATTTGTGTATGGGATCATCCGGGAAAATTTCTTTGTGGCAAATAGCAGTTCTATGACGGAAGAAGAAAGGCAGGCAAATATTTCCCTTGGGATGAAAAAGGCAGAGTATGCAGCAGGCAGTTTTATTTCCGGGGAACACCGCAAATCATTCCTGGAAGCAATGGAATCCATGGCAAAGCTTGCAGGTGCAGGTAAAGCGGACGGCCATGGGAACATGGACTATGCCATGGGGCAGGGAGGGTATCTGGGCCATGGGAGCAGCCTTCAAAAAACAACAGATACCATCCACATGATGAAGACCATGGACAAAGAAGCATATGAGAAATACCAGTCCATGGACAGAAACCAAGACGGCGGCCTTGCGGCTTTGAAATTCGTGGCGAACTGGTACCAGGATGCAGTAAACCAGGTTCCCTCCATGGTGGATGAGTATGAAAAGCGGATGAAGGAGTATGAAGACGAACAGGTGAAAAAACAGAAACTGGACAAAACGTTTGATGGCCTGAATACAGCAAATAAATCGGTATTCCTTGAAAGCTTAAGGGCTTTCCAGCAAAAGAACCCCAATTTCCTTTCTGCTGCAATCAGCCGGGAACTGGCGTCAGCATTCTGGGAATAATAAAGGATCAGGCGTATGGGGAAAGAAACAAAAAGCTTTCTTGTTTGGCTGGCAGCGTCTGCGGCAATTATGCTGGCGCTGCCGGGGCTTATCGTGACGCTGGTAAATAGCGGCAGTGGCATGGCGGTTTGCCTGCTGCTGTTTTTTGCCATTAATCCAGCATATGCAGTTATGGTGGGCATTTTTTCAGGGAAAAATGTGAAACGGCGGTGGAGCCTTCCGGTAGCTGCCGCAGTGCTGTTCCTGCTGGGGGCATGGCTGTGCTTTGGCTGGGGGGAAACAGCATTTCTCTGGTATGCAGGAGTTTATCTTGTTCTGGGGGCAGGGGCTATGCTGGCTTCCTGCTGGTACGGGTATAAGAAAGCCAATGAAAGGGAACCTGGAGGGAAAGGATGAAAATTGGCTATATTGCATGTTCCGCCGGCATCAGGGATGTTTTATGCTATAGCATGGACATCCTTTTTTTGCTTTATAGGATTAGGGTGTCAAAAGGGTGCGACGCACCCGCTCTATACCATATATTGATGTGCAAATTGATTTGCAATAACAATATATGGTATGAGCGTAGCACCAAAGGTGCTTTTGACACCCTAATCTTTATAGGAAATTGCGTCCTATAAAGCAAAATGCTCCGCAAGGATGCGCGCTCGCACGAGGGGAACTATGTCGCTAAAGCGACCGTGCTCGGCGCAGCAAAGTGTCCAAGCCCCCTCATGAGTGAGGGGATAGGGGAGCTGAAGTGGGCTTGCCCACTTTTTTATGCCCAAATATTTTAAAAAGCAAAGCAGTATGTTTAAATTCCATCCATTTTCCAGATTTCATTCCCATATCCATAGGGTTTCATTCCCTTTTGCCAAAATACCAAAAAAATTTGCCGATATAAATAGGGAAAGCAAATCCCAGCATGGGGTGCAGGCCATGGGAATGGCTGTCAGCCGCATCCGCGGGAAAAACCAGGCAGAATCAGGTGAGGAAATTGGAAATAGCGATATGTGATGATGAAACAGCCATCCAGGAACAGATAAAAGCATGGGTCGTGCAGGAACAGCAGGGAATTTCCCCCAAACTTTACGGGTCAGGGGACAGCCTGCTTGCTGACGGGACCAAGTTTGACATTATATTCCTTGATATCCAGATGGAGGGGGCAAACGGCATTGAAACGGCCAGAATGCTCAGGGAACGGGACGAAGAAGCCATCCTGATTTTTATTACAGGCATCCGGGAGTATGTATTTGACGCCTTTGAGGTGGCAGCGTTCCACTATCTGCTCAAGCCTATTGAGGAACAGAAATTCCGGCAGGTATTCTGCAGGGCAGTGAGGGAGCTGGAAAAAAGAGGGAACCAGCGCCGGGAACTATTGGTGGTTAAGACAAAGCGCCAAAATATTATTTTGGAAAAGGGCAATATTTATTACGTGGAAAGCAGGGGAAAAAAGGTGGCAGTCCACACCGCAGGGGAAACCATAGAAGTATATTCTTCCATGCATGGGCTGGCTGGGCAGCTTGGCACAGGCTTTTACCGCTGCCACAGGAGTTATCTGGTGAACATGGCATATGTTGCAGAGTACAGCCACGAAAGCATTATTTTGTCCAATGGGGCGTATGTTTATCTGGCAAAGGAAAAATATGGGGAATTTGTCAAAGCATATATGCGTTATTTAAGGGGGCAGGCGGCAGGGAACAGTATTTAGGGAATGGGGTGGCAAGGTTGGGGCAATGGATTGTTTGGGTTCTGGATATCCTGCTCTATTTAGCGGAAGGGTACTGCATCCAGTTTTTTTTCGGCAGGTTTGCAAAGCCAAAACTGCACGGCCTGAAATATGCGGAATGGGCATCCGGGATTACATGGATTGCCGTGCGGGCAGCCAGCGAAGGGCTGTTCCTGGGAATGGGCGGCGGCATCCGGTTTTTAAAGCTGCTGGTATCTTCCATGGTGCTGTTTGTATTTTGCATGTGCTGGTACCAGGGGAACCTGCTTTTGAAAATTTTTCTGGCTGTCCAGTTTGCGGCTTTGCGGGAACTGTCATTTTGGGCGTCCAGCAGCCTGCTTTTTTTGGGAAACGGCTTAATTACGCTGCTGGCCCATGGGGCAGACAGCGGCTGGCTGCCAATTGGCTGGCTGGTCCCGGCGGTAAGTTTGGTATCCTATGTTTCCGTCGCGCTTGAGTGGGCGGTGCAGGGGCTTTTGCTTTTTGTATCTGTCAGGAGAATTGCGGCGTGTTATCAGGGCAGGGAAGAAGGGTGGATGGGAAAAGAAGTGTTTCTTTACCTGCTCCCTGCTGCTGCGGGGCTGCTGGTGGATTTGCTGGTGTCCCTGCTTATCATTACGGCAGAGAATGGGGAAACCGTTATTCTTTATGAAAAATATCCGTTCCTGTACATCCTGGTTCCCATGCTTGCCCTGTCCCTGATCCTGGCAGTAGTATTCAGCTTCCAAACATTTCAGGAGCTGGCTGCGCTGCAGGAGGGACGGGCAGAAAAGATAATATTGGAGCACCAAATCACCCAAATGCAGGAGGCAATGGCGGAATTGGAGCATATGTACGACGGGGTGCGGGCAGTCAGGCATGACATGAAAAACCATATGGCGGTCCTGCAAAGCCTGATACAGAAAAAGTGCCGCCCCCAGCCCGGGGAAGATGAGGAAATAACACAGTATTTTGCAGGGCTGTGCCAGTCGGTGGAGCAGCTTGACAGCAGGGTGCATACCGGGAATGCCGTCAGCGATACGGTGGTGGGCAGCAAGTTCCGCTATGCCAGGGAGCAGATACCGGGCATCCGTCTGGACGCTGAGAATTTCCTGTTTGGAGATGCACCTGGCATCAAGGCATACGACCTGGGGGTTATCTTAAACAATGGGCTGGACAATGCCATTGAAGCCTGTGCCCGGATGCGGGAGAAGGAACCGGAAGCAGAAGCCTATATTGCCATCCGTTCTTTTCAGGCAAAACAGATGCTTTTTTTCGAGATTGAAAATAGTTTCGATGGCATAGTGCAGGTTCCAAAGGGCGGCGGCTTTCCGCTGTCCTCCAAAGAGGATAGGGAATTGCATGGGATTGGCTTAAAAAATATTCAGAAATGTGCGGCAAAATATGGCGGCGACATAGACTGTATTGTGGAACACAAGCGGTTTACCTTATCCGTTATGGTAAAAGGGAGGATATAGCAATATGGGGTGTTCTGTTGCCATGCATAAAAGGAAAATGGAAGGGAATGGTTTTTATGGATCTACTGGGATTGGGCAGCAGTTTGGCAGGTTATGGCCGATATTGTGGGATAAGCAACAGTTACACAAGCCCTTACTGGTATCGTGGGATAAGCAATGGTTACACAAGCCCTTACCGGTATCATGGGATAAGCAGCCGTTTGGCAAATTCCTGCCAATATACAGGGAATAGGCTGTCATTTTCCGAGGCGCTTTCAGCGGCTGGGAAGGCGGGAAATACAGAAATGCTTTTGGCGGCAAGGGGCAGGGCAGGGAGCTGGCTGCCATATTCCGGAGCATATTTGGCGGCAAGGGGCAGGGCAGGGAGCTGGCTGCCATATTCCGAAGCATATTTGGCGGCAAGGGGCAGGAATGGGTTTCCGGCTTATGGGCTGTGGACGGATGGCAGCAGCAGCGCTGCTGGCGTACCTGGCAGAAATGGCAAAGCTGCAGCCATGGGAACCAGCAATGTGCCGGAAGGGTATTTTGGGAATTGGCATAATTTATACCGGGAGTTGCAGCCCAGAAGGTATGGGGGCGTTTCGGCATTGCTGAGCCCACAGGCGCAGACAAGGCTGGAATCCGCGATAGGCACAGACGCGGTAAAGGCATTGCCGGAGCTGCTGCAGGAAATGCAGGAATATCCGGAATCTGCAAAAGATATCGTCGGGCAGTGGATACAGTTGTGGAAATCAGATAAATAAACAAATTTTGGCTTTTTAGTAAAAATTGGTTGGAATTGCGCGTTTGGCCGTGGTAAAATGAATTTATATGCAAAGTATGTTACCAAAAAACAAGGCTACCATGGAACGAAAGGGATGTGTGATTACAATGGGATTCAACTATAACTTAACAGCAGCCCAAATCCTGCAGGAATTAGGGTATAAAGACCCTGTTGCCAAAGAAGCCCTGATACAACAGCAGCAGGAAAAAAATATCAGGCTGCCTTCCGTGCTTTTTGAGTTTTTATGCCTGGCGTCGGATTGCCCGCTGCTTGCTACGGCAGATATTGGGACGGAAAGCCAGGCCCCGTTTTCTACCCTGTATGAAGAAATCCAGGAGATGATAGACGAGGACCAGGAGTATTGGGAAGAACATCCGGACGATCCGGATAACAGCGAATATTACCAATATTATAAGCTGCCAAGGGAGCAATGGGAAAGCCGTGTCCCGGACTACCTGCTGATTGGCAGCGATTACGGCGCAGGCGTGGTGTCGTTTGGCATACGCCTGTCAGATTTGGACCAGGATGACCCGCCGGTGTATATGAACCATGAGTGCGATGCCATTGCAGACTGGAAACTTTGGAGCAAGAGCCTTTCCGGGTATTTGATGATGGCTCTTTGCGATGCCTTATGCTGCGGGGAATATAAAACAGCGGCCAGGGCGCTTGAGGAACAGGGTTGGGCGGCTTCCAAGCTGACCCGGGAGGATTTTACCCGCCTGATACCAGATCCGTCCGCCATGCTGAAGGAATTATCGCTGTATGGGACGGAAAGTGTATGCGGCTGCGCTTATGACGGGGAGCGGAAAATTCTGGTTGCCGTAAGGGCTGACAGGAAAAATGAAGGTTATTTTTACGGCATGGAATACAGGAAGCAAAATGGGGAAACTCAAAATGTATAAAACATTGCATAATAGGGAAAATGGTATTATAATAGTACGCGTGCGCTGCTTTGGCAGCAGAAACCAAAACATAAGGAGGTAAGAGAAATGGCCCAAGTAACAAAAGAAACCATGATTGGAGAACTGCTCCAGATTGACGAAAATGTTGCACCGCTTTTACTGGAAATCGGGATGCACTGCCTTGGCTGCCCATCTTCCCAGATGGAAACCATTGCAGAAGCAGCTATGGTGCATGGGATTGAGCCAGATGCATTGGTAAATAAAATTAATGAGTTTCTGGCAAAATAAGTTGCCGCTATGCCATACCTTACTGGCAGCAGGGCGGCTGCCTTTGAAGGCTGCTTTATAGTGGATTAATTTAGAAAGGACGGGGCAATCAGCTATGGTGCAAATGTAACATAAGCTGATACCCCGGTTTCTTTTGTCCGTTTGGAATTATAGTTCGTGGATAAGAATTCCCTTCTTACCAAAATAAAATGTCCTCTGCAATTCCTCCTTTTATCCTCCAAAAACCTTGAAGTTATTCTGTGATGTAATAAATGATTCAGCAGTCCATGGCTGCCAGTTCTGGAGCAGCAAGTACGGGCTGCGTCCATATGGATGGCGTTCGTTTACAGTTTCTGGTGGTATGCCCATATAGCGCGGCGGGATATAGCTGCCGGATATGGGGCAAGTTGGTTTATAGTTGCCATTGGTTTCCCTGCCTTCCATCCGGGGATTCCAACATCTTTTTTCTTCTCCCAAAATGCGGGGCAGCTAAGCCCCGGCACTGCCAGCACAGTTTCATTTTTTATTTTTGGGGAATGCCCTGGATGGGGCGGCGGGGACAGGCCTTTTCGAAAGGATGCTATGCAAAGGCACCGGATAGAGATGTGCACGGTGCATATGTCTGAAAACAGGCGGATTGTGTAAAATTTCCATTTAAGTATAAAACATACAGATGATTGCTTTGTTTCCGGGTTAATTTTTAGCGGATTTCCACATACTATATATCTATGGAACATGATGTGTAGAAACAGAAAATACATTTGCAGTTAAAGATAAGCTTGAAATGTGTCTGGTGAAAAGGCCTGGGCAGCCGAAGGCAGCGTCTTGCGCCTGCCGTAAGGCTTTGGGAGCTGCGTCCTGAAAGCGCGCAGCCTGCCATGCTCCTTTCTGCCTGAATCAAACGGGCATCTCCTGTTACTTATAGCATACAAATACTGGTAAATGCAAGCTGTTTCGGCAAAAATTTAGAAAATTAATACTTTTTTTAGAAAATCCGGGGGCGTATGGCTTGACGAAATGCAAGAATATGTAATATACTTTGAGTACTATAAACAGGCAAGTTTTCGACAATCCTGGTTATGGCGTTTTAGCTTTGTTGGTTTTGTATTAATATATATTTTATGGAATTCCTGATGGTGCATTTTAGGAAAAGGAAGTGGTCATATGAAAATTGAAAAAGTGAATGAGAACCAAATCCGCTGTACCCTCACCCGTGAGGATTTGGCGGACCGGCAGCTCAAGTTAAGTGAACTGGCATATGGGACCGAGAAGGCGAAACTGCTGTTTCGCGATATGATGCAGCAGGCAGCATATGAATGTGGGTTTGAGGCGGAGGATATTCCCCTGATGATTGAGGCGATCCCCCTGTCACCAGATACAATTATTTTGATTATTACGAAGGTAGAATACCCGGAGGAGCTGGATACGCGCTTTTCCCAGTTTGCTCCCGGAGACCCGGAGGAGGAAGCCCGGGAAGATTACATGGGGGAGGACAGCGATAAGGTATTCGAAGAAGCAGGGGCTGACGACATCCTTGACCTGGTGCGCAGGCTGCAGGAGCAAAGCAGGACGGCGGAAGGTAAGGAGCAGGCGGATAACCATATTTCTTTAGGAAAGATTTCGGAAAAGAAGCATAAGAAAAAAGAGGAACCTCTTGTAGTAGATATTACCAAACTGTTCGTGTTTGATGAACTGGATGAGGTGAACCGGCTGGCGCGGGTACTTAAGGGCTTTTACAACGGCTGCAACGTGCTCTATAAGAATAAGCTGAACCGGAAATATTACTTAGTAATCAGCAAGAGCCACCATACGCCGGAGGAGTTTAATAAGGTTTGCAATATTTTGTCGGAATATGCGCACCAGGAAAAATATTCCACGGCAATCCGGGCGTATTTTGACGAACATTACGAGCTGATTCTGAAAGAGGATGCATTGCAGATTTTAAGTAAAATATGAGAACAGGGGGCTGTTACATTCAGGGTTAAACTACAGGATATGGCATAGGGTAAGCAGGCAATCCATATCTTGTACCTTCTTTGGATGTGGCAGCCCCTTTTGCACGTAGGAGGATGAAATGTCAGGAAGGGACAAGCAGTTCCCGGATCGCGGGGATGCTGGATGGGAGATAGATGACGGGCCTTTTGTAACAGGCCCGGGACAAGATGGGCAGGATTTCCATGGAGGATATGGCTGGGGAATGGACGGCGTAAACGGGGCTGGCTGGGAGCCAAACATGGACGGCTATGGGCAGGCGCAGAATGGAATGGAAGGCTACGGCCAGGGGGAACCGGCTGGCTGGGGCAGCGGAATGGAAGGCTACGGCCAGGGGGAGCCCTCTGGATGGGATACAGGCATGGAGGGTTATGGCATGGACCTGGACGGTTATAGTGAGGAAGGCCTTGCGGATGTGGACCTGGAAGGGGATCTCCCTGCCAGGGGAAAAGGCAAAGGCCGAAGCCCCCAGGGACGGGCTTCTGGCAGGCGGAAAAGCCGGGGGAATGGGCAAAGGCCGCCCAGAAGGCCGGCAGGGAAAGACGGCAATGGCGGCCCTTCCAGGCCAAAAAGGGCCCAGGGCCGGAACGGAAGGGGCAAAAGGAGGCTCCAAAGGGACAGCCGCACGCCGGTTGCCGCAGCAGTTATCTTTATTGCCGCGGTCTTGCTGATTGCCCTGCTCAGCGCAGTCATTAAGAAATACAGCCCCAGCAAGGAGCGGGCTGACCTGAACGAATATTACAATGTCCACAGCCCGGAGGATATGGCGGTCCTTTTGGACGGCCAGCTTCTGGAGGAAACAGCGAAGTACTGGGATGGGCATGTGTATATGGACTATAAGCTGGTGCAGCAGTATTTAAACCAACGTTTTTACTGGGATTCCAATGAAAATATCCTGCGGTATGTCACCGATTCTGACGTGGTTTCTGCCAGCGCAGGCAGCAGGGATTACACAGTGACAAAGAAAACGGAGCACACCGACTACACCATAGTGAAAGTGGACGGGGAACAAATGTATCTGGCGTTAGATTTTGTCCAGAACTATACAAATATTGATTTTGCCGTGCACCAAACCCCCAACCGGGTGAAAATCACTTCTGTTTGGGGTAAGGTTTCAACAGCAGAGGTGCGCAAAGATACCCAAATCCGTATCAAAGGCGGCATTAAGAGCCCAATTGCAGCAGATTTGGAAAAAGGGGCGGAAGTCACCATTTTGGATGCCGGGGAAGACTGGAGCAGGGTATGCACAGAGGATGGCATGATAGGCTGGCTGCAGAATAAACGGCTGGGGGAACCGGCTTCAAAAACTATTTCAAGGGAATTTGAAGAACCAAAGTTTTCCCATTTATTGAAGGATGGGCCAGTAAGCCTTGGGTGGCATCAGGTGACGACACAGGAGGCAAACGGCAGGATTTCCGATATCCTCCAGAGCACCAAGGGCGTAAATGTCATTTCACCCACATGGTTTTACTTAAATGACAATGACGGGAATATTTTCTCCCTTGCCAGCAGGGAATACGTCAACTACTGCCACCAGAACAATGTGGATGTCTGGGCTTTAGTCAGCAACCTGGAGAACCCGGAAGCAGACAGTACGTATGTGCTGACCCATACGTCAGCAAGGGATTATCTGGCGAACCAGATTATTGCTGCGGCCATTGAATATGACCTGGATGGGATTAATCTGGATTTCGAGGCCCTAAGCGGCGAGGTAGGGGATTCCTACATCCAGTTTGTGCGGGAGCTTTCCCTGAAATGCAAGAATAACAATCTGGTGCTTTCCGTGGACAATTATGTGCCGTCCAGCTACACGGCTTTTTACAACCGGGCGGAACAGGCAGTGTTTGCCGATTATGTAATTATCATGGGTTATGACGAGCATTACAGCGGCTCCGAGGATATCGGGTCTGTGGCTTCCATCGGCTTTGTCCGGGAAGGGGTCGAGAACACCTTAAAGGAAGTCCCGCCGGAACAGACGATTTTGGCTATGCCATTCTACACCAGGGTCTGGGAACTGACCCCCAAGGATGGGGCCGGGGAGGATGTGGAATCTGCCGCGGAAGATTACCTGCCCTACACGTTTACCTGCACGGAGGAAGGTATGCAGACCGTGGAAAACCGTTATACGGAAAATGGCGCCCAGGCGGTATGGTCGGAGGAGGATGGGCAGTATATTGCTGAATATGAGAAGGATGGGAAAACCTACAAAATGTGGGTGGAAAATGAAAAATCCCTGGAGGAAAAGCTGAAAGTCATGAAACAGAATAACCTTGCAGGGGCTGCATACTGGAAGCTGGGGCTGGAGAGGGCTTCGGCATGGGATATCATTATCAAGTATGTGAACTGATGTGCAGCGCTGCCAGGAAACGCGGCACATTATAAAATATAGAGAAAATAGGAGGAGGGTTTATCATTGAAAGAACATACGACAGGGAGGGTGACAATACCTACAGACGTGGATGTAGTGCCTGAAACGCTGGAACTTGTAAAACGCTGGGGGGCGGATGCAATCCGGGATTGCGACGGGACAGACTATCCAGAAGAATTGAAGGACGTGGAAGCAAAAGTTTATTCCACATATTATACCACGAGAAAAGACAACGAATGGGCGAAAGCCAATCCAGATGAAATACAGCAGATGTACATTATGACGCCCTTTTATACAGCAGTTGGGGAGGAATTGTCCATCCGCCTTATGGACCATCTTTACCCGGATATGCTAAAGGTAAATGACAAGGATGACATTACAAGATGGTGGGAAGTCATTGACCGTACCACAGGGGAGCCAGTGCCGGCGTCCCGGTGGGGGTACGAAGCCGCAACAGGGGAAGTGACAATCCATGGCGCAAAGGAATTCCATGATTACACAGTAAGTTTCCTTGCTTACATTATGTGGGACCCGGTGCATATGTATAATGCAGTGACAAATGGCTGGACAAACTTTGAGAAGCAGATTACCTTTGACGTGCGCCAGCCAAAGACAAAGGAATTTTCCATGGAGCGCCTGAGGAAATACATCAAGGACAATCCGCATATTGACGTGATCCGCTATACCACATTTTTCCATCAGTTCACCTTGATTTTTGATGAACTGGCAAGGGAAAAGTATGTAGACTGGTACGGGTATTCCGCGTCGGTAAGCCCTTACATCCTGGAGCAGTTTGAAAAGGAAGCGGGCTATCCCTTCCGCCCGGAATTTATTATTGACCAGGGCTATATGAACAATATTTACCGCATCCCAAGCAAGGAATTCCGGGATTTCCAGAAGTTCCAGCAGAGGGAAGTGGCTAAGCTTGCAAAAGAAATGGTGGATATTACCCATGAGTGCGGCAAAGAAGCCATGATGTTCTTAGGGGACCACTGGATTGGCACAGAGCCGTTCCTGGACGAGTTCCGTTCGATTGGCCTGGACGCTGTAGTAGGGAGCGTTGGGAACGGAAGTACCCTCCGGTTAATCAGTGACATTGAAGGGGTAACTTATACCGAAGGAAGGCTCCTGCCGTATTTCTTCCCGGATGTGTTCCATGAGGGGGGCGACCCGGTGAAAGAAGCGAAAATGAACTGGGTAACGGCAAGGCGCGCAATTTTGCGAAAGCCCATTGACCGTATCGGGTATGGCGGATATCTGAAGCTTGCAATGGAATTCCCGGAATTTATTGATTATGTGGAGAGCGTATGCGAGGAATTCCGGGTGCTTTATGAAAATATCAAAGGTACAACCCCTTATTGCATCAAGAAAGTGGCTGTGCTGAATAGCTGGGGGAAAATGCGGGCATGGGGGAACCATATGGTGCACCACGCCATTTATTATAAGCAGAATTACTCTTATGCAGGGGTGATTGAAGCGTTGAGCGGCGCGCCTTTCGACGTGCAGTTCATAAGCTTTGACGATATCAGGGAGAACCCGGCTGCCCTGGACGGGATTGATGTACTGCTCAATGTGGGCGGGGCAGATACGGCATTTTCTGGGGGCGCAAACTGGGCGGATGAGAAAATCATCACGGCAGTGAAACGGTTTATATACAATGGCGGCGGCTTTATCGGCATTGGGGAGCCTTCCGCCTACCAGCATGAAGGGCATTTTTTCCAGCTTGCAACCACCATGGGCGTGGAAAAAGAAACCGGCTTCACGCTGAACGTGGATAAATATAACTGGGAGGAGCATGGACACTTTATCAAAGAGGACTGCACCAAGGAAATTGATTTCGGGGAAGGCCAGAAAAATATCTATGCCCTAGAGGGGGCAAAGATTCTGGTGCATCATGATAAGGAAGTCCAGATGGCTGTCAACGAATTTGGGAAAGGACGCTGCGTGTATATCAGCGGGCTTCCGTATAGCTTTGAAAACAGCCGTATCCTGTACCGTTCCATCCTTTGGTCTGCCCATGAGGAAGGGAACCTGTACCAGTGGTTCAGCACCAACTTCAATGTGGAAGTCCACGCATATGTAAAAAATGGCAAATACTGCGTAGTCAACAATACCTACGAACCGCAGAAAACAACCGTCTACAAAGGCGATGGGACGGGCTTTGAGGTGGAACTTGGGGCAAATGAGATTATTTGGTATGAAATCTAACAGATAAAGGAAAACGTAGCAGGCAAAAGCTTGCACAGGGGCTGCTGTACGAAGGAAATGCAGAATATATTGCATTTCCTTCGTACAGCAGCTCGGTTTTTGTCTTATAGGAAATACTGTGTTACTGTGAAGTGCTAAAGTGTATGGATTTCCTATAAGACAAAAACAGTTATGCGCAGCTCGCGGAGAGGAAATTTATTGTTGCGCAATCCGCTCGCGCGCGGAGAATGCGCTGTGCGCATTCTTTTTTACGTAGGGCTGCCAGTCACAACAAATAAGCGTCCCGTCACTTCATTCCTAAAGTTTTTCCAGAAAGAGTGCCGATAACATAAATAGCCGGAAAATGTGCCAGTGGGCTGATTTTCCCAGATGAAATTGTGAGGAAAGGAACGCCGTGCACTGCAGCCTGCGGCGGTGGGGAATCCCAGAGGTGGACAGCATTGAATATTGCGATTTGTGATGATGAAGGATATGTGCGCGCCTATATACGGGAATTAATCGGGCAGCAGGAGGCAGGCTGCAGGATCAGTGAGTTTTCATCCGGGCAGGAGCTGCTGGAATCCCTAGGGCTGGGAAATGGGGACAGTGAACCCCCATCTGGCAGCAAGGGGCAGGAAGGCATAGATATCCTGTTCCTTGACATTTCCATGGCGGGCTTAGGTGGGATGGATGTGGCAAGAAAGCTCAGGAGCCGTGCCGGAGCCGGTGGAGAACCCATATTGGGCAGCCTGCCCCTGATTATTTTTGTGTCAGGTTACCCGGAATATGCAGTAGAAGCCTTTTCCGTCCATGCGTTCCAATTCCTGGTAAAACCTATTAGCGAAAAGGAATTTCAGGAAGTGTTTGGGCAGGCGGTGCGGGAATACCGCTGCCTGGCAGGGAAAAAGCGTCCTGCCCCAAAGGAACTGCTGGTCCGGGCAGGGAATACCACCAGGAAGGTCCTGGCTGGGGATATTTATTATGTGGAGAGCAGCAACCGCAAAGTAATCCTGTGCCTGGGCAATGAGAAAATCACATTTTATGGAAGGATTAGCCAACTGGAAAGGGAACTTCAGGAACAATTTTTCCGGGTGCATAAAGGCTATCTGGTAAATATGGAGCATGTGGAGCGGTACAGCCGGACGGAAGTGTGGATGAAAAATGGCGACCGCGCACTGATTTCAAAGTACAAATACCAGGATTTTGTAAAAGCATACCTGAAATTCATTTCGGAGGGATGCCATTGAGCCAGGATATCTATGAATGGGTAATTAACTATACCGGGGTATTCCATGTTTTGGCGCAAGCCTTGCTTTTTCTGGCCTTGTGGGGCATATTTTACCCAGAGAAGGAAAAAAGCAGGGGCTTTCTGGCTGGGGCGCTGGCAGGCGTGAACCTTCTGGCAGCCCTGTGGCCGGGGCTGGCGTCGTGGGTCCGGTATCCCCTTTCAGCAGCTTTGGTGCTGGCCTATGCCTTTGTGCGGCACCAAAAGCGTTTGGAAAAAGCAGTGTTTGTGCTGCTGCTGTATTATAACCTCCATGGGCTTAGCTTTCTGGTTTCCAACAGTATCCACCAGTATGGGATGGATGAGTATTTCAATCATCTGGATGCAGCTTCGGCGGATTACCTCCAGTGGGTTTACAGAGGGGCTGCCGCAGGACAGGTGGTATTAATAGGTGTCTATAGCGTTCTGCTTTGGGGCCTGATGGGCATTTTAAAAAAAGTGGTGGAACAGCCCTGGGAGATGGGCTGGCAGGATGTGGTGTTCCTGTCCTCCCTCAATGTGGCGGGCGGTATGCTGGCACGCATGGTATTTGATATTTCCATCGTGGAACTGGAACAGGGGATATTCCTGCTGTTTGATGCAAAGCGGGATATGATATGGAAAATCCCAGTATTGGCCCTGCTGATTTATCTGGGGGAGCTGGCTGCCATTTCCATTTTCCAGAAATACCGGGAACTGCAGAAGGAGCGGCAGCAGCGCTTTGTGGAAGGGCAGCAGATAAAGGCTTTGGGACGGCGGCTGGAGGAAGCGGAGGACTTCTATGGCAGCATCCGGAAAGCACGGCATGAGATGAAAAACCACATGGCAAACCTTAAGGGGCTGGCAGCCAGCGGGAATTTTCAGGCCGCAGGCCATTATATGGAAAAGCTGGAAGAAACCATGGGGACGCTGGATTACCAGTTTGCTACGGGGAACCCTGTGACGGACGTCATTATTAACGACAAATACCGGAAAGCCGCAGGGGCGGGGATTGAGTTCCAGGTAAGGTTTTCTTATGTGCCTGAGTTTGCCATCCCGGCATTTGACATGGGCATTTTACTGGATAACCTTCTGGACAATGCCATAGAAGCCTGCGGGAGGATGGAGGGGGCGCAGCGCTATATCCGGCTTAACCTGAAGCGGAAAAACCATTTCCTGCTGCTGGAAGTGGAAAACAGCTTTGACGGCATAGTAAATTGGGAGGAAGGCAGGCCGCTCCCGGCTACCAGAAAACAGGCTTCCTTAACTGCGGAAAAATGGGCAGGGCCATTGGCGGGAGGGGAGCATGGGATTGGCTTAAGCAGCGTAAAGGAAATTGCAGAGCGTTACCTTGGAGTTATGGATATTAAAATAAATGGGAATGTGTTTAAGGTTACTGTGATGCTGCAGCAAAATACCGCAGGGGAACCGTAATTCCCTGCCAGCCTGCGGCAGAATGAAGCGCAGGGTGGCGACAAAGAAGAAAGCAGGAGGTATCTAGTATGAGAGTGACAGACCAGATTATCAATGAAACAGCAAGGCGGGCAGGCGTCCCGGTAAATATGTCCCTTGTGGATTACCTGAACAAGAGCCAGAAGGATGATTTCTCAGATGTGTTTGGGACAGAAGCCAGCACAAACCTAGCGAAGAAAAACAGCTATGAGAAATTAGAAAAAAAAGCGGAAGAACTGGCGAAAAATGCACAGGCATTTTTGGCAGAAGGCCAGGATTCCATGTTTGCCAAGGCAAAGGAAAGCGGGGACTATGAGGAAGTGTACAGCCAGGTGGAAAAGCTGCTGGACAGCTATAACGCAACCTTGAAATCCTTAAAGGGCAGTTCATCCACGCTGGACAGCTATTACAGCCAGATGCTCAAAGATGCAGCAGGGGAGAACAGCGAGGCCTTAAAGACAGCAGGGATTACCATAGGGAAAGACGGAACCTTAAGCATTGACAAGGAGAAGCTAAAGGAACTGGATAAGGAAAGCCTGGAGAAGTTATTTGGCCCTTCCGGCACATTTACAGAAAAAATTGCCTTTCTGGGAGAGCGGGTGGCTGACAATGCAGGAGCCAATGCTTTAAGCTATTCCAGCAAATACAATGCCAGTGGGAACAGCTATGCGGCCTTTGGGAGCAAATATGATATTTGGGGATAGGGAAAGGAGCAGCGATGTCTCAGAATACCATGTACGTAAATTATATGACGAAAACGTACCACAATTTTCTGAAAAGTTATGAAGCAGGGCAGAAACAGGCAGAATCTGTATCGTTTGCAGATAAAATAGCGGAAAAAAGGCTGGAAACGGCAGATTCCGCCCAGCCGGTGATTTCAGCTAAGGAACTGACGCTGGAAGAATACAAGGAGTATATCCATGATAGGATTTCGCAGATTCCAGTGAGCCCCTCCCAGATGGATTCTTCTTTTTCCGTGCATATTTCGGACGAGGGGTTTGAGGCCATGAAGGCTGACCCGGAATATGAAAAATGGGTATTGGATACCTTAAAGAGAAGCTTTGGGTTTGACAACCCATGGGCTGGCATTTGCGGCGGCAGCTTTGTGGTCCATACATTTGGGGCCACAAAGGAGGAATACAGCGGCCAAAGCTGGAGCCTGGGCTACCAAAATGGAAAAGGGGAAAGCCTGTTCCAGCGGGAATCTGAGGACAGCTTCTGGGAAAGGCGGGTACAGCGCAGGAAACACCTGCAGGAGCAGTTGGAGGAATTGCAGGAAAAGCGGATGCTGGATAAGCGTATGCTGGGGGAGGATTATGTGCAGCAGACGTATTTCTCTGCGGAACTGCTGTTTGCTGGGGCTGGGGAAGCTGAAAAAGAAAGCTAACAAATATCCCCCCTGTAAGGATGGATACTTTTGTTCACAGGGGGGAGTTCCGCGGGCAATGGGCTGGGCAGCCGCGCCTGCGCGGATATTTGGTGAATGCTGCGGGAGCTAATTATCCTGCCTGAACGGGCGGAGAGTTTATTTGGCTTTGCCGCTCTTTTTTCTCTTATAGAGAATACCGTGTTACTGTGAAGTGATAAAGTGTATGGATTTCCTATAAGAGAAAAACAATATGCGCACTCGCACAAGAGGTAAAATATTGCTTCGCAATTGTGCTCGGCGCGCAAAGTGTCCAAGCCCCCTCATGAGTGAGGGGTTAGGGGAGCTGAAGTGGGCTTGCCCACTTTGTTCTATTGCTCCATGCGCTGTACAGGGTATTTTTCCCGGACTTCTTATAGCTTCGGAGCCGTACATAATATTTGCTGCCTGCCTTCAGTTTTTTGAAGGTGCATGTAGTTTTCGTTACATTCTGCCTTTTCAGGTTTTTCTTGAAATTCTTGCTGGTGCTTACCTGTACCTGATATCCGGTAGCCCTCTTGTCCTTTGCCCACTTTACTGTTAATTTCCTGCTTTTCCCAACAGAGAGGGATTTTACAGACGGCTTCTTTGGATAGGCCTTGATAGTAATTTTTACGGAATCTGTTTTTGTCTTGGCTGTGATGTATGCGATTCCGGTGTTCTTGATGGTTACTTTTCCGTTTGTCTTGCCGACAGCGGCTATTTTGCTGTTGGAGCTTTTGTAAGTCAGGCTGCCGTTAGAGGTTACCTTAAGCTTGAAGGGCTTTGTGCCGTAGGCAACGGTGTAGGCTCTTTTTTTGCAGGTGATGGGCTGTTTGGGATTGCTGGTTCCTGCAGAACCATTGCCGTCCGAAGTGCCATTGTTTCCTGCGGAGTTATTGGCCTTGGTTATGGAAAATGTTTTGGTTACGCTCCCCTTGTAATTGCCTTTGCCTGTGACGGTTGCCTTTGCAGTCCCTACATTGATATTGTTGGTGTAGGCAACGGTGTAATCAGTGTTCAGGGTCAGTGTTTTTCCATTTAGCGTTACAGTCACGGCTGGGGTTTTTGCTATTCCATCGTAGACATAGCTGTCCTTTTCCAATGTTATTGTAGCATTGGAAATGTCGGCTTGAGTTGCTGTGCCCTGAGAACCGCCATTTTGGGAGGGGTTGCTGCCAGTGTTTCCACCTGTGCCGGGTTGGTTAAATGGGAAGCCGTATTTTGTCGCATAAGCTTCTGCTGCGGAACCAGGTTCGCCGTAGATGATAAAGCCTGGTACTTTTTCAGTAGAATCACCGTCATTGTCGGGATCTCCTTCCTCTAGGTAAAAACCAAATGCATAGTTACCGATAGAAGTTACAGTGCAAGGGATCCTTATGCTTTTTAAATTGTAGCAGTGATAAAATGTATAGCTTCCAATAGAAGATACGCTTTCTGGTATAGTAACGCTTGCTAATGGGTAATTATTGTAATTACCAAAATTAAATTCTACGTTGATGGCAGTCACGCTCTTTCCATCAAATTCTGCTGGAATTTCAGCATTTGCACCGCCGTCGTAACCTACAAGTGTTACGCTGTTCCTATCTTCGTTTATTTGATACTTATATACACCATTTTCATCCCAGACAGTTTCTTTTATCTGAAAGGATTCGGTTGCGCTCTTTTTGTAGTTGCCTTTGCCTACAACTGCGACTGTTGCGGTTCCTATCTCTGTATTATCGCGGTAAGAAACGGTATAGTCAATATCTGGGCGTAGTGTTTCTCCGTTTAGCTCTACCATGACGCTTGGAGTTTTCTTGGTTCCATCGTAAATATAAGTGTTTTTTTCTAGCGTTATTTCGGCATTGGAGATATCAATCCGGGGAGAGGTGGCCACAAATGCAAAATTATTAGTTACTGCAGTTGCATAGGCTTCTGCTTCAGAACCAGCTTCCCCATGGATAGTAAAGTTGGGGATTTTTTCCTTCACTGCATTGTTATTAACATTTTCAATATAACCAAATGCATAGTCGCCAATAAAAGTGACGCTGTCCGGGATAGTAACGCTTGTCAAACTGCTGCAGCCAAGAAATGCGGACTGGCCAATGGAAGTGACGCTATCTGGGATAATAAGGCTTGCCAAGCTGCTGCAGTTCCAAAACGCATAGTCGCTGATAGAAGCAGCGTTGTTTGGGATGGTAATGCCAGTCAAACCGCTGCAGCCACTAAATGCGTAAGAACCAATGGAAGTGACACTGTCTGGGATGGTAATGTCAGTCAAACCGCTGCAGCCACTAAATGCGTAATAACCAATGGAGGTGACACTGTCCGGGATGGTAATGTCAGTCAAACCGCTGCAGCCACTGAATGCGGAATGACCAATGGAAGTGACACTGTCCGGAATGGTTGTATTTTTACAGCCTAATATAAGAGTATTGCTTTTTGACTCAATTATTGAATTACAAGCGCCCCTGCTGTCATATACCCTATTTCCTTCTGATACCGTTATGTTTGTCAAATTGCTGCAGCCTTCAAATGCACTTTCATTAATAGAAATGACGCCATCCAGAATAGTGAGCTCCTTCAAATTGCTGCAGCCGCTAAATGTCTTGGGTTCGACATTACTGCTCGGGATGGAAATGCTTACCAAACTGGTGCAATCGTTAAATGCATAACTGCCAATATGGGATACGCTGTCTGGGATAGAAATGTTTGCTAAACTGGTGCAACCGCTAAATGCTCGTTCATCAATAAGTGTTACCTTGTCCGGGATGTCAATGTTTGCCAAACTGGTGCAATCGTTAAATGCATTTTCACCAATATAAGTGACGCTGTCTGGAATGGTAATGTTTGCTAAACCTGTGCAGAGCCCAAATGCATCTTTACCAATAGAAGTGACGCTGTCTGAGATGGTAATGTTTGCTAAACCTGTACAGTCGAAAAATGTGTAGTCATGGATAGCGGTTACGCCGTCCGGAATGGTAATGCTTGTCAAAGCCTTACATCCGTGAAATGCATCTTTACCAATAGAAGTGACACTGTCTGGGATGGTAATGTTAGTCAAACTGCTACAGTAAAAAAATGCTGATTCACAGATAGAAGTGACACTGTCCGGGATGGTAATGCTTGATAAATTATAGCCAGACTGGAATGCCAACCTGCCGATAGAGGTCACTTTTTTTCCATTAATCTCTGCTGGAATCACCGCATCTCCGCTGTTTCCTGGATTCGTATACTCTGTAATTGTTACACTGTTTCCATCTTCATTCACTTCATAACGATAATCTCCCTCCGTCAGTACGCCATCTTCCGCCTGTACTTCCATGCCACTTAATGGCACTCCCGTAACTGCCAGCAGCAATGCCAGCAATCCTGCAAGCATCCGTTTTGCTTGTTTTGTTTTTTTCATTCTTTTTCCTCGCTTTCTTTTAGACAAAATGATTTGTTCCACAGAAAACCAAAGAAAAAAGCAGACTGAATAAAATCGCAGTCTGCCCAACTCCGATTTCCCACCCGGAATACTCCAAGGGCAGACAGTGTTTAGCGCCTACCCTATAGGAATATCCCTGTGAGAAACCAAGAACAAGGTGCCGGTATGCGTTCCACACCTGACACCTTGTTACTTTATTCCAAGGCTTGCATCACTTCTGCAAAAATACACTTCCATATTGTAAATCAAGCCAATATGGCTTATAATAACCTATGTGTATCGCAGAATATTTCTGCATTGTGTGGTAGTCGGATTACCTCCCATTGCCCTGCACTACTGCCAATAGTGCAGGGTGGTACACCTTTCATTGTTCCTGATATTCTCACACCTATTTTAGCACAAAGCTATATTGATAACAAGTACAAAAATCATTGTTTTCTTCATGGGAAAATCAAAAATTTGAAGAAAAAGAGGAACCTTATTGCTTTATTTTATTGCTCTGTTTTGGGCTGCTCCAAGCGCTATACAGGGTGTTTTTCCCAGATTTTTTGTAGCTGCGGAGTCTTACGTAGTATTTCTTTCCTTCTTTTAGGTTCTTAAATGTGCATGAGTTCTTTGGTGTATTTTGGTTCTTTGCAGGTTTTTTGAAATTTTTAGCAGCGCTTATCTGTATCTGATATCCTGTCGCCCTTTTATCTTTTTTCCATTTTACGGTCAGCTTCCTGTTTTTGTCTGATGCCAATGATTTTACGGCCGGCTTCGTTGGCCTGACTTTGATGGTGATTTTCACGGAATCTGTGTTTGTCTTGGCTGTGACGTATGCGATTCCTGTGTTTTTGATAGTTACCTTTCCGCTTGTTTTGTCAACAGCGGCTACTTTCCTGTTGGAGCTTTGGTAAGTTACGCTGCCGCTGGAGCTTACATTAAGCTTAAAGGGTTTTGTGCCATAGGTAATGTTGTAGGTCTTCTTTTTGCAGGTGATAGCCTGTTTGGCAGTGTCAGGCGGGTTAAATGGAAATCCGTTTTTTGCTGCATAGGCTTCAGCGGCAGAACCGCTTTTACCATAGATGGTAAAGTCCGACATTTTGCTATCCTCGTCACCCCCATCATCAGGATCAGGTTCCGAATAATAATAGCCAAATGCGCAGTCGCCGATAGAAGTTACGCTGGCTGGGATGGTAACGCTTTTTAAACGGGAACACTTATAAAATGCGTAGCTGCCGATAGAAGTCACAGTGTCCGGAATGGTAAGGTTTGATAATTTGTCTTTGCCCTCAAATGCATGGCTATCAATAGAGGTTACATTTTTCCCGGCAAGCTTTGCTGGAATCTTGAGGCTTTTCTGGTTAGGCCCCCTTGTAATTGTTATGCTGTTTTCATCCTTCGCTTTATATTCATAACCTCCCTCGGAGCCAATTTTGGTTATGGTAAATGATGTTGTCAAGCTTCCTGTGTAATCGCCTTTGCCTATGGCGATTGCTTTTGGAGACTCATATCTCCACCTTGGCGCGTCTTCCTCTATCACATCTATATTATAGAGGCAGAAAACGGAATAGTCGGTATCCTGAGTTAGCGTTTTTCCATCCAGTGTTATGGTTACAGACGGAGTTATGGTTGTCCCATCGTAGAGATATTCGTCTTTTTCTAGTGTTATGCTGGCATCGGAGATGTTTGTCAGAGGAGTAGTGGAAATAAATGTAAAGCCGTTCTCTGATGCATATGTTTCCGCTGCAGAACCACTTTCGCCATAGATAGTAAAATTCGGGATTTTCTCATTGGAGCTAGTGTAACCAAATGCAGATTTACCGATAGAAGTCACGCTGGCCGGGATGGTAAGGCTTGTCAAATTGCTGCAGCCCTTAAATGCGGAATCACTGATGGAAGTTGTAGAATTTAGGATGATAAGGCTTGTCAAACCGCTGCAGCCTTCAAATGCAGATTTACCGATAGAAGCCACTTTTTTGGGGATAACAAGGCTTGCCAAACCGCTGCAGCCTTTAAATGCAGAATTGCCGATGGAAGTTATGGTATTTGGAATGATAAGGCTTGTCAAATTGCTGCAGCCCTCAAATGCAGAGTCGCTGATAGTAGTCACTGTGTATCTTTTGATAGAACGTTCTGGAATTGCGACAGTTCCTCCCTCTCCAATATACTTTATAATTTTCACGGCATATTTAGCAGCGAATGAACTTGCATCTTCATCTTTAATGATAAGTTCATATTGATAATCTCCTTGTGTCTGTGTTTTCGCTGCCTGTGCTTTTATGCCATACAAGGATATTCCTGTAACCACAAGCAACAATGCCAGAAGTCCCGCCAACAATCTTTTCGCATGATTCATTTCTTTTCCTCGCTTTCTTTAAAATATGTTTATTTGTTCCACAGAAAACCAAAGAAAAAAGCAGACCAAATAAAACCGCAGTCTGCCCAACTCCGATTTCCCACCCGGAATACTCCAGAAACAGGCAGCGCCTGCTCCGTTTGGAATATCCCTGTGAGAAACCAAGAACAAGGCGCCGGTATGCGTTCCACACCTGACACCTTGTCATTCTATTTCAAGGCTTGCATCATTCTTCTGCAAAAATACACTTCCTTATTGTAAAACAAGCAGATTTCGCTTATAATAACCTATGTGTATCGCAGAATGTTTCTGCATTGTGTGGTAGTCGGATTACCTCCCATTGCCCTGTACTACTGCCAATAGTGCAGGGTGGTACACCTCTAGTTGTTCCTGATATTCTCAACAATATTCTATCACAAAGCCATACGGATAACAAGCAGAAAATTTGCGCATCAGCGGTGAGGAATAAAATTCTGGTGATACTAACCATGAAAAGCAGAAAAGAAGAACCTTATTGTGAAACCAAGGCGTTAAAAACTTTGATTTCCATAAGGTTCTTTTTATTTTGAGTAGAAGGGTTAAAATTTAGTCTTTCCCGCTGGCCTCGAGTTCCGGTTTATGGATTGCGGTGTTGTGAAATTTCCCTGCTGCGGCGTACCTGGCCGTCCCGTCTTACTGCTTCATTTTATTGCTCCGTTTTGGGCTGCTCCAAGGGCTATACAGGGTGCTTTTTCCAGATTTCTTAAAGCTTCGGAACCGTACGTAATATTTGCTGCCCGCTTTCAGCTTTTTGAAGGTGCATGTAGTTTTCGTTACATTCTGCTTTTTCAGGTTTTTCTTGAAATTCTTACTGGTGCTTACCTGTACCTGATATCCCGTTGCTTTCTTGTCCTTTGCCCATTTTACCGTCAGTTTCCTGTCCTTGCCTGCCGATAGGGATTTTACCTTTGGCTTTGCTGGGCTGACTTTGATGGTGATTTTCACGGAATCTGTTTTTGTTTTGGCTGTGATGTATGCGATTCCGGTGTTCTTGATGGTTACTTTTCCGCTTGTCTTGCCGACAGCGGCTATTTTACTGTTGGAACTTTTGTAAGTCAGTCTGCCGTTAGAGGTTACCTTAAGCTTGAAGGGCTTTGTGCCGTAGGCAACACTGTAGGTTTTCTTTTTGCAGGTGATGGGCTGTTTGGAAGCGTTGTCGTTAGGAAAACCATTGTTTTCGGAAGGAGTGTTGTTTCCAGAGGAATTATTGTTCTCTGAAGAACTGTTATTTCCCGAAGAGCCACTGTCGCCTGTGGAATCATTGGCCTTGGTTATGGTAAATGTTTTGGTTACGCTTCCTTTGTAATTGCCTTTGCCTGTGATGGTTGCCTTTGCGGTTCCTACTTTTGTATTATTGCTGTAGGAAACAGTGTAGTCAGTATTTAGAATGAGTGTTTTTCCATTCAGCTTTACAGTTACAGCCGGGATTTTGGCTGTTCCATCGTAGACATAGCTGTCCTTTTCCAATGTTATCGCGGCGGTGGATATGTCGGTTTGGGATGTGTCCGTTCCAGAAGAGCCGCTAGTGTTCCCGCCTGTGCCAGGCTGGTTAAAAGGAAATCCATATTTTGCTGCATAAACTTCTGCTATGGAACCAGGTTCGCCGTAGATGATAAAATCCGGTGTTTTCATATCGTTGGAAACAAAACCAAATGTGCGGATACTAATAGAAGTTACAGTGCTAGGGATGGTAACACTTGTCAAATGGCCGCAGCCATAAAATGCGTAGCTGCCAATAGAAGTTACAGTGTCCGGTATGGAAAGGCTGGTCAGGCTGCTGCAGCCAGAAAATGCGTAGCTGTCAATAGAAGTTACAGTGTCCGGTATGGAAAGGCTGGTCAGCCCGCTGCAGCCAGAAAATGCGGAGTAACCAATAGAGGTTACAGTGTGCGGTATGGAAAGGCTGGTCAGCCCGCTGCAGCCAGAAAATGCGTGGCCGCCAATAGAAGTTACGGTGTCCGGGATGGAAAGGCTGGTCAGCCCGCTGCAGCCATAAAATGCGTAGTCATCAATAGAAGTTACGGTGTCCGGGATGGAAAGGCTGGTCAGCCCGCTGCAGCCATA